>Ga0068864_100000972_pt1 | contig 24025 bp, 21 predicted proteins | sample KBSSwiS72_FD_66586 | JGI IMG/M metagenome (GOLD analysis project Ga0068864, IMG submission 66586) | Switchgrass rhizosphere microbial communities from Kellogg Biological Station, Michigan, USA - KBS Switchgrass S7-2 | ecosystem: Host-associated > Plants > Roots > Rhizosphere > Soil ... | reverse complement strand
TTCTTGTTCGGGCCGTCGAGCAGGTCGGCGACGTCGGCGATGCCGAAGAAGTTCACGATCGCCGCCACGCGAGGCTCGTCCTGCGTCTGGCACGAGCGATCGAAGCCGGCGCTGGTCGGGATCATGCCGGTCGTCAGCGCGAGGTGCCCTCCCGCCGACGCGCCGGAGACGACGATCCGGCTCGTGTCGAAGTTGTAGTCCTTGGCGTGCGCGAAGACCCACCGCAGCGCACAGCGGCAGTCTTCGATCGCCGCCGGGGCGAGCGACACGTTCGCGAGACGATACTCGACGTTCACCACCGAATAGCCCATCGCGAGGTACGGCAGCACGCCCTGCAGGACGCTGCCCTCCTTGGTCCCCTGGACCCAGCCGCCGCCGTGGATGAACATCACGACCGGACTCGGCCCGCCGTTGGGCGGCGGGCGTTTGGCGTAGACGTCCAGCTTCCCTTCCCAGCCGTTCGATCGTTCGTAGACGACATTCGGCACCGTCCGCACGTTCTGAAACAGCGCGACGGCGGACTGGAGGTCCTGTGCCGGCTGCGCGACGGCCGATCCGGCGAACACCAGCAACACGAGCACCGCACGGACGATTATTCGAGTCATGGCTTCTCCTTCACCCACACGGCCATCTCTCCCTGGCCGCGGTTGTTCCACGCGTAGTAAGGAATCGCAACGAACGGACGGCTGCCTTCTCCGGCGATCACTTCGACGCCGTTCAGCAGATCGGGCCGGAAACGCGCGCGCAGCGCCGCCGCGCGCGGGATCACCAGATCGAGCGCGGTCCCGCCGTTGTCGACCCCCTCGAGCGCAAAGACCAGCGGCCCTCTCTGCAGCGCGACCTTCCCCTCGTCGTCTTTTATCCCTGCGTGCGCGAGGACGCGGCGGGCAGGCATCGGCAGCGTCAGATGGATCGTGTCGCCGCGCTTCCAATTCCGTTTGATGCGGACGTAGCCGTCGCGGATGTCGAGCGGCACCGACGCTGGCGACGCGTTGCCACTGCGAACGGTCACGGCCGGCTGTTCGCTGGCGGTGTCCACGAAGCGATAGAGATCGCTCGGCACCGGCTGATCGCGAGCCCAGCCCGGAATGCGCAGCGCGACGGTGAACGGGCCGGATCCGTCCGGCTCGAGCCGCAGGGAGACGTCGCCGTCCCACGGATAGCGCGTGTCCTGGACGATGTTCACGCGGCGGCCCCCGAGCATCACGGTGGCATGGTTGCCGGCGTAGAGATTCGCGTAGATCGTGTCGCTGGTTTGCGCGTACACGAGGCCGGGCAGCTGCTCGAGCAGGCGCGCGAGATTGGCCGGGCAGCACGCCACCTCGAAATACTCCGTCCGCCTGGCGCGGCCGTTCGACTCGAGCGGGTTCTGGTAGAAGAACGTGTTGCCGGCGAGCGAAACGCCCGCGAGCACGCCGTTGTAGAGCACGCGCTCGAACATGTCGATGTACTTGCCGTCGCCGTGCAGCAGGAACATGCGGTGGTTCCAGAGATCGTTGCCCACCGACGCGCAGGTCTCGGTGTAGGCGCGAAGATTGGGCAGCTCGTAGTCGTCGCCGAAGGCCTCCACGGTTCCGCGCGAGCCGACACCGCCGGTGAGATACAACCGCTTCGCGACGACGTCCTGCCACAGCCGATCGGCGGCCTTCGCAAACGCGTCGTTGCCGGTCAGCGCCGCGACATCCGTGACGGCTTCGTACAAGTACATCGCGCGGACCGCGTGGCCGACGGCGCGATCCTGCTCGACGACCGGCACCTGATCCTGCTTGTAGGCGCGGTCGTTGTACATCTCGAACGCCTTGTCCGGATACGGCGGCATGTCGGGATGGGGCCTGCCGCGCTCGGCAACGAGCCAGTCGGCGGTCTTCAGGTAGGTGGCGTTGCCGGTGGCGCGATACAGCCTCACGAGCGCGAGCTCGATCTCCTCGTGGCCGGATACGGCGTGCCGTCCGTTCGGGCCGAACGTCCGGCACACGAGATCGGCATTCCGGATCGCGATGTCCAGCAACGTACGCTTGCCGGTCGCTTCGAAGTGCGCGACCGCCGCTTCGTAGAGATGGCCGGCGTTGTACAGCTCGTGGCTGCCGTTCTCGTAAATCCAGCGCTCGGGCCCGACGCCGGGGGCGGGATGCTGCGGATCGATCGTGCGCGCGGGAAACAGATAGCCGTCCTTCTCCTGCGACTCCGCGATCAGCTGGATCAGCTCGTCGAGCCTGGTGCTCAGCCGCGGATCGGGCACGAGCGCAAGCGAGTACGACGCCGCCTCGATGATCTTGTAGACGTCGGTGTCGTTGAAGCGGCGTCCTTCGTACGGGCCGACCTTCTTTCGGGCGGCCTTCTCGAAGTTGGCGACGCGGCCGGTGTCGTCGTTTGCCGTCAGGATGTGCGGAATGGTGACGGTGCGGTTGATCTCGAGCTTCGGCGCCCAGAACCCGTCGTCGATCGTGACGGCCGTCAGCGGCACGGCGCGGATCGGATAATCGCGCGGCAACGCAATCGGCGCCGGTGCGAGCAGCGTGAGGGCCAGGACAGCCAGGAAGATCTTCATGACGATTCCATAGACAACGGAGAAGACGGAGACAACCGAGATCACACAGAGGAACAGAGAAACAGAGAACGAACGGAGCGAGTGCGGCCGGCCCGCAACGCGGGCCCGGCTGAGAGAGGAAGCCCGCGCAACACAAACCACTCCCTCTCAGGGTTTGTGATTGCGCGCGGCTTCTTCTCTCAGCGTGCCGGCTGGCTTCGCCAGCCGGCGGCCGCACGAATCGCTCTGCGCGTCTCCGTTCCTCTGTTTCTCCGTGTGAACTCGGTTCCCTCCGTACCCTCCGTGCACGAAATTATAGACCTCCCTTTTCCAAGAGACCGCCGCTGCTTTCCGGCTCAGTCGTGTCGGGCGAAAGACGCTGGCGAGGCGAAAGATTGCGAATGCGAACCGGTTCGCCATGGGTAAACTACCCCCACCATGAACTTTGTCGAAGTTGACGCGCTGCCTGAGGTGGAGCGCAAGCCTGGCTGGAGAGGGCGTTACTTCGATTCTCCCAGCATGACCTTCGCGCACTACGAATTCGACGCCGGCTCGTCGATCCACGCGCACTTCCACCCCGAAGAGGAAGTGTGGACGGTGATCGAAGGCGAGCTCGAGATCACCATCGGCGGCACGACCCGGCGCGTCGGCGCCGGGGGCGTCGGCATCGTCCCATCCGGCATTCCACATTCCGTCCGCGCCTTCTCCAACGGCAAGGCGATCGTTGTCGACTATCCGCTGCGCGAGCATCCCGGCTAGCGCACGACGAACGTCGAACGCCGAACGTCATGACCACCGCTTCCAGGTTCAGCGGCTCGCCGCAGTCGCCAACGTGATTCCATAGACAACGGAGAAGACGGAGGCAACCGAGCTCACATAGAGAAACGGAGCAACCGAGACGAACAGAGCAAGTGATCGTGCGGCCGGCGGCTGGCGCAGCCAGCCGTCACGCTGACGGAAGAAGCGACGCAAACGCAAACCGAGAATCCATCCGCCCGTTTGTGTTTGCGCCGCTTCTTTCGTCAGCGGGCCCGCGTTGCGGGCCCGGCCGCACTCGCCGCTCCGTTCGACCTCCGTTCCTCTGTTCCTCTGTGTGAACTCGGTTCTCTCCGTGCCCTCTGCGTCCTGGAGCACAGACCTCTCCTGACAACACGCTGTCAGGAGGCGGTTGCTATCGTCCTCCTGTTCGCATGACGCGACAGGAGGCAGATATGGCACACCCGGTGATGTGGTTCGAAGTGCTCGGGACCGACGGCGGCAAGCTGAGGAAGTTCTATGGCGATCTGTTCGGGTGGACGTTCGACGTCATCCCCCAGATCGACTACGGGGTCGTGAAGACCGGCGACACGCGCGGCATCATGGGCGGAGTCGGCGGACCCTATCCCGGCACGGGCTCGTGGGTCACCTTTTACACCGAGACACCCGACGTCACCGCGTCGCTGACGAAGGCGCAGGCGCTCGGCGGCAAGGTCGTGATGCCGCGGACGGTGCTGCCCGACGTGACCCTCGGCGTCTTCGAGGACCCGGAAGGGCACGTGCTCGGTCTCGTCGAGGCCCGGGCCGCTGCCGCACAATAGGCGGATGCGCCGCGCCGACCGTCTGTTCCGGATCGTCCAGCTCCTTCGCCGCCGCCGCACGGTCGTCACGGCGGCACAGATTGCGGACAAACTGGAGATTTCGGAGCGGACGGTTTATCGCGACATCCGCGATTTGATCCAGGCCGGCACGCCGATCGACGGCGAAGCAGGCGTCGGCTACCGCCTGCAGCCTGGCTACGATCTGCCGCCGCTCATGTTCGATCGAGAGGAGATTCAGGCGCTCGTGCTCGGCGCGCGGATCGTCGCGCAGTTCGGGGATCCCGCGCTCGCGCGCGCGAGCGAGTCGATCCTGAGCAAGGTCGCCGGCGTGCTGCCGAAGGAGCTCGAGCCACTGCTGGCCGACACGCGCCTGTTCGTGCCGAAGACGTCTAGCGGCGCGCGAGCGTCGGCGGCGCTCGCCGTCGCGCGCGAGGCGCTCGTCGCGCAGCGGCGGCTGCACGTGAAGTACGCGAACGAGAGAAGGGAAGAAACCGAGCGGACCGTTCGCCCGCTCGGTCTGTTCTTCTGGGGCAAGACGTGGACGCTCGCCGCCTGGTGCGAGATGCGGATCGGCTTTCGCAATTTCCGCCTCGATCGCATCAACGCGGCGGTCGTCGGAGACCGGTTCGAGGAAGAGTCCGGCCGGACGCTGCGCGACATGCTGCAGCAATACGGCGACGCGGCAGTCAGGCTTCTGGACTAACGACTACTGGCGATCGATTTCTTCACCGCCGCGATGGTCTTCTCCGCGCGGAAGGCGGCGATCTTCTGTCCGTTCTCGATCGTCTTCCCGGCCGGCGTCAGGCTGACCCCGTTGATCGTGGCCTTGCCGGCCTTGATCCGCTCCGGCAGGCGGACGCCGTTCACATCGTGGACAGCGATGAGGGCCGAAATGTAGTAGTCGTCGTGCAGCCCTTCCATCTTCTCGTGGATGCCGAGCGCGCTCTCCTCGAACTTCTCGACCTCGTCGTAGTTGTAGTACTCGGGGATGGCGTGCGCGCGGGCGTCGGCGCCGGCGGCCTTCCACTTCGCGTTGAGCGCATCGACCACTTCCTGGATCGGCTTGATGTTGCCGCCGCTGTCGCCGAGCATCACGACATCCTTGAAGCCCTGCGTCTTCAGGCTGACGGCCATGTCGGAGAGGACGGCGCGATAGGTCTCCGGCGACAGAAACACCGTGCCCGGCGTGCGCACGCGCTCGGGGTTACCCGGCTCCAGCGTCACGATCGGCGCGATCAGCGCGTTGCCCAATCCGCGCGCGATCGGATCGCCCATCACGCGCAGCACGTTGTTGTGCTTGCCGGTCGTCAGGTACGGACCGTTCTCCTCGATGCCGCCGGTCAGGATCACCGCGGTCGTCTTCCCCGCCTTGATCAGATCGCGCACCTCCATCATCGTCAGGTCCTCGATCCAGACCGAGTCGTGCATCTCGATCGGCCGCGTCATGCCGAGGACGTCGACGCGCGGCTGGGTATTGACTGACGCGGTCGGCCGTGGCGGCGCCTGCGCCGCGGGAGCCTGCGCGAATGCGGCGGCGGGAAGGAACAAGAGCGCGATCGCGATCCGTTTCATGATGACTCTCCTAAGGTACGGACGGAGGTGGCACGCGCTTCTTCGTGGCTTGCTCGAACGAGTAGGCGAGCTCGAGCAGCTTCGGCTCGCTGCAGGCCATGCCGGTGAAACTGACGCCGAACGGGCCGGGCTTCGCGTTGAAGCCGGCCGGAAATGCCGGCGTCGGTGCATTCGGCACCAGCGCGAAGGGCACGATCACCGTCGGATAGCCGGGCTTCGCCGCGATCCCGGCGCCGCCGCCACCGGGGAACAGCAGCGCGTCGAGCCGCTCGGCCTTCATCACCTCGTCGATGCCGTGCGCGGCGGACAGGCGCAGATCCTTCGCCCGATCCGCCTCGTATCGCGTCTTGTCCTTCTCGACGTCCATCTCGTCGGAGATGTCGAGCAGCGACTGCCCGTACTTGATCGCGCCGGCGTTCGCGTGCTTGGTGTTGAACTCGCGCAGCTCGGTCAGCGATTTCAGCGGCGCCGCCGCGCCGAGCGACTTCAGCCAGGCGTTGAAGTCGCGCTTCATGCCGTACTTGAAGACGATCGAGCAGTCCTCGTCTTTGCCTTTGCCAGCGTTCGCGCCCGAGCAGGTCTGCCAGCGCAGGAAGTTGTTCTTCGGATCCTGATCCATGACGCTCGGGATGTTCGCCGGATCGACGATGATCGCGCCCTGGGCCTTGAGCACGGCGATCGCGTCCTCCATCGCCTTCTTCTGATCCGGGTTCAGGCCGCCGCCACCGCCGCCGCCAGCCCCGCCGCGCCCGCCCCGGCCGGCGGCATCAGGCGGAGGTGGACCGGGCGCAGTGAAGGCGTCGTAGAACGACGCGCGCGGGATCCCGATGCGTGCGCCCTTCAACCCGTCCTTCTTCAGAAACTTCGTGTAGTCGCGGCCGGGCGCCGGTGTGCAAAGGCGCGTTGCCGGATCGTTGGGATCCGGCGCCGCACTCTCCATCGCCCCGAACATGATCGCGACGTCGGCGACGCTCTTCGCCATCGGCCCTGCCGTGTCCTGATCCGCGGTGATCGGGATCACGCCGTAGCGGCTGATGCGCCCGACCGTCGGCTTGATCGCTGCCAGCATGTTCTGGTTCGACGGGCTGAGGATCGATCCCGACGTCTCGGTGCCGACGTTGCCGGCCCAGAAGCTCGCTGCGGTGCCGACACCCGAGCTCGACCCGCCGGTTTGCAGCGCGGGGCGGCCGTCGAACGTCGCGTCGCGCGGATCCTTCCGCGGATCGTACGGGTTGTAGGCCTGTCCGCCGACCGCGTTGTAGTTGGCCGGCATCGGCGTCGGCGCGCCGGCGACCCAGTTGGCGAGCTCGCTCATGCCGGTCTTGGCGATGATGATCGCACCGGCGTCGATCAGGTTCTTCGTCAGCGTCGCGTCGTAAGGCGGAATCAGGTTCTCAAATGCCAGGGCGCCGCCGGTCGTGCGCATGAAGGTCGTGTGCACGTTGTCCTTGAGCGCGATTGGGATGCCGTGGAGCGCCCCGCGGATCTTGCCGGCCGCGCGCTCGCGGTCGCGTTCGGCCGCCAGCTCGAGCGCCTTCGGGTTCACGGTGATCGCCGCGTGCAGCATGTCCTCGTACATGCCGATCCGCTGCAGATACTGCCGGACGATCTCTCTCGACGTGACGCGCCCGGATTTCAGCGCCGCCTGCAGGTCCGAAATCGTCGCTTCGACGACGGTGAAACCCTTCGGCGAGCTTGGGGCAGACGGTTTTGCGGAGGTCGCAGCGGCCGCAGGCTTGTTCGTCTGGGCGGCGAGCGTGGTCATCAGCGTGGCGGCGGCAACGGCCGCCATAGCGGAGAGCAGGACACGTTTCATCGAAGCCTCTGTTGTAGGGCGGGTTCTTTTGGACCCGCCGCGCGATCATAGTCGACTAGACCGCAGGCGTGTTCGCCAGCAGCAGCACCAGGTCCGCCGCCGCGCGCGCGTAGCGCGCCACCAGCGGGATGTCGGCGGCGTCGGGATACAGATCCCCGGGGTTGTGGAACCAGTCGTTCCGGCCGATGAACGAAATAAAGCGGCCGTTCTCCGCCTGAATGGTCGCCGCCTCTCCGCCGACCTGCGCCGCCGGCGACTGGCGCGTCTTCTCCAGGCCGTGAGGCGTGAGCGCGCGCAGCGCCGCATCGCGCAGGCGGTCGTCCGACGGCGTCATGCCGACGTCGCCGGTCGACGTGCCGATGTTCGCACCGAAATGCACCCACGCCAGCGCGTCGTGCGCGAGCCCCGGGTTGCGATGCAGGTAGTCGTGAAGGCCGAGGTGCCCCAGCTCGTGGCCGCTCGATGCCACGAACCTGACGGTACGACGTAAACCCACGGTCCGGCTAAAGCCGGACACTACCGGAAAGTTCCCATCCGACGCGTTTCGGTTCGACGCGTTTCGGTTCGACGCGTTTCGGTCCGACGCATTTCGGCCCGCCGCGTTTCGGTCCGCCGCGTTTCGGCCCGCCGCGTTTCGGTCCGCCGCATTTCGGTCCGCCGCATTTCGGTCCGCCGCGTTTCGGTCCGACGCATTTCGGCCCGCCGCGTTTCGGTTCAGCGCGTTTCGGTCGGGCGTGTTTCGGTAGTGTCCGGCTTTAGCCGGACCGTTTGCGGCCACTACCGCGCGCAGCGTCTCCAGCCAGCAGACCAGGCCGCCGCCCCGCTCCGACGCGTTCGCGTGCCAGCCGCTGCGCGGCGTCATCACGCAGACGGGCGGCAGCGCGGGATCGGTTCCGGGGACGTCCGCCACCAGGTTGAACGCCTGCGCGCCCTGCCGCGTCGCGTGCGCGACCACACGGATTTCGGCGTGTGATGCGGACGCGGCCTCGATGGCGCCAAGGTGCTCGCTGGAGATCTGCAGCACCGGCGGGCCGAACGGCTCGTTGAACCAGCCGGCGTTCACCGGACAGAGACCAGGCTTGCCGCCCATCGTCACGGCCACGATCGCCGTGTGCGGCGAGCGTTCCCGGAGTTTGCGCAGCGCGGCTTCGCCGTTTGGCGCCACGCGCGTCCAGGCGAACGGCTGATCGCCGTCGATCGGCCCGATCGCGCCGCGGAGACCGCCGGCGGCGGTGAAGGCGCCGTCGAACATCGGCAGCCCTTCGATGCGGCGATCCTCTATCTGCACCAACGCCGCCACCGGATCGACACGCGAAAGCTGGAACGGCTGCAGCGAGACGGCAGCGCCCGTCGCCCGCGCGCGAACGAGCAGCGCCTCCGCCGACGCGCGATCGACAGCCGTCGCCGTCCGGTGATGCCCTTCCGCCGAGTAGGCGCGGATCGTATCCGACGCCCGGCGTTCGACATCGTCCGAGGGCGGCGCGATCGCCAGAGCGGCGGCCATCTCCAGAAGCTCGCGGCGCGTCAGGTGCACGGGCGTATTATCGAACAGTGAGCTTCGATCCCACGTGGCTTTTTCTCTCGCTGATTCCCAGCGGGATCGGGTTCGTGCTGTTCGTCTACGGCAAGAAGCAGGAGCGGATGCCGCACATGCTCGCCGGCATCGTGTTCACGGTCTATCCGTATTTCACCTCGAGCGTTGTCGCGCTTGTCGGTGTCGGCGTCCTCGCCGGCGCCGGGCTGTGGATGGCCGTTCGCGCCGGCTGGTGACGCCCGTTCCATCCGCGTCTCGCCTACGGCACCGTGTGTTGAATCAGGTTGACAATCGCGTTCGTGAACGCCTGAACGTACGGCGAACCGGCCGCCATCAGGTTGGCGCGCGTCATGTAGTCGTACACGACGTCCGGCCGAACCCCGACGTTCTCGAGATACGGCGTGGGTGGGAAATCCGGCGTCTGGATCACGCGGCCCCGGTTCGCGAGGGAGATCGTGACGTACGCCGTGCTCTCGGTGTACGACGTCGCATTGAACCCGACCACCGATCCGCCCCCTCCGACCGTACGCATGCCGAAGATTGGCGCGCGGCCGTTGTCCTGAATCACGGTCGCCATCATCTCGCCTGCCGAGATCGTGAGTTCGTCGACCAGCACCAGCAACGGCTTGCGATAGGCGTTGGACGAGGGATTGAGTGTCAGGCTGCCGGTGAAATTGAGCGACAGCGGGATGGTCCGCCCGCGCTGCTGGTGGAAGGCCCGCTCGACTTCGTCGAACTCGTTTTGCAGGTTCTGCACGATTTGGGCTGGAGCATTCGCGAGTTTCGCCGCCGTCAGCGACTCGGCAAAGCCGCTGAACCAGTTCTGGTTCGCTCGAATCTCGAATCCGATGGTCTGAAATGGCGCCGGAAAGAACCGCTGCAGCATCGACTCCATGAAGCTGATCGATCCGCCGCCATTGCGCGTCAGATCGACGACGAGCCCGTCGGTGTTCGCGTTGAAGTAGGCCAGTTCCGAGTCCAGCTGTTGCAGCGCGGTCGAGACGCTAGTGGGCGCCATGTGCGGGATGCGGAGGAGACCGATCCTGAGACCATTTGCAGGAAAGGTCCCGGTCAGGAAGAAATCGGCGGAGGCGGCGCCGCGACGTTGGACGAAACCCGGCGGTGGTCCGTAGAACGGGAACTTGCTGTTCCAGAGGTTCAGCACACCGACCTGATCCATTGGCAGCGACGCATTCAAGAGCGGAGCGATCGACGCCATGTACGGCGGAAGGGTGTCGTCGACCGATGCGGTGGCGGTGCGGATGACAGACGGCGGTCTGCCCTGGCCAGGTCCCGAACTCGTTCCAGGTATCTCCTCGGTTTCCCGAAACGGCTGGCGTCCGGGACTCGGCACCGGGCCGTCCGAGGCGATCGGAATCCCGCGTCTGACCCACGGAATCGTGTACGTGCTCGTTACGCCGGTGGCCGCCAGACGGATCGTCAGTAGCGCCGAGTCCGGCACGTCGGCGGCGTGAGGTTGGTACTGTTGCGGGCGACCAGTCAGCCCCCCGGCCGCAAATCGATCGGTGCTGCGCTGGTTCGCGAGGATGAAATACTTGCGCAACGACGCGATCGCGTCCCAGACCGCGCTGCCATCAAACGCGATCAGCTCGTCTCCGATGCCAAACGGGAACTGCGTTGCCGGCAGGAGCGTTCGGTTGATGGAATCGATGAGCACCTTGCCGTCGTAGATATCGAGCGTCAGTGGCAGCGACACCGAGAAGTTGCTCGGAAACGTAATGAAAGAGTGAGCGTCGTTCAGCGACGCCACGTAGTCGATCAGCGTCTCCTGAAAATCGAGATCGGTCTGCTTGTGGATTTGCTGCATCCAGGAGTTGAGCCGCAGCAGATCGAACCCAAGCACGTCCCGCTTCCACTCGTACGGCGCGTAGTTCTTCGCGTAGAGACTCGCCAGCTGATTCAAGTCGGCGATCCGCTGCTGCTCGGTCAGTTCGGTTTGACCATAAGCCGTTGCTGCACAAAACGTTGCTACGAACACCGTCGTCCAGACTGTCCGCATCGAATCCTCTCCTCGTCGGCCGCTGGACCCAGACCAGCGGCGGCGACGCTAACACCGGCGGCGCTGGCGGCAACTGAATTCGGCGTGAGGAGTGAATGAGCGGAACCTGAGGATGTAAGCTACTGAACGGTTTCGAGATTCACGATGGGCCCTCAGCGAGGTCGGCGCCGGTTCGGACGCTTTGAGCTGGATCTGCCATCCGGCCCGCTGCTCAAGGATGGCCGCAGGGTCCGGCTCCAGCCGCAACCCTCCCGTGTCCTGGCCATCCTGGTCGGGCGCGCCGGCGACGTCGTCTCGCGAGAAGAACTGCGGCGTGCGATCTGGGACACGGCGACGTTCGTCGAATTCGATCAGGGGCTGAACTACTGCATCCGCCAGATTCGACAGGCGCTCGGCGACAACGCGACGGAGCCGGCCTTCGTCGAAACGGTCAAGAAAGTCGGCTATCAGTTCGTCGCTCCGGTGGAGCGGGTCGAACCGATTGCGGCTGATCCGGAGACGGTCAGCCCGCCACCCGCGCCGGCCGCGTCCTCACGTTGGCCGAGGCCCGCGATCTACGCGGCGCTGGCGATCGCGCTCGCCGCGGCAGGGCTCGCGGCCGCCATGTTTGCCGGCCGTCCGCCGGCTCCGCCGGCGTACACGCAGATCACCAGCTTCAACGATCCGGCCTTTGCCCCCGCCCTCTCCCCCGACGGCCGGATGCTCGCGTTCATCGTCGGCAGCGATGCCTCGTTTCCGCCGGCCGGCGAGGTTTACACCAAGCTGCTGCCGGACGGCGAGCCGGTTCAACGAACGCATGACGCGTGGCCGAAGTACGGCGTCGCATTCTCGCCCGATGGATCGCAAGTCACGTACACCGTCGCCACCGACCATGGCTGGAACACGCTCGCGCTGCCGGCGCTCGGGGGCGAGCCGCAGCCGTTCCTGACGAATGCCGCGGGTTTGACCTGGATCGACGAACGGCACGCGCTCTTTTCCGAAATCAAATCCGGATTGCACATGGGCCTGGTCACCGCAACCGCCAGCAGGCTGGACGGGCGCGAGATCTATCTGCCGCGGCACGAGCGCGGCATGACCCACTACGCATATGCATCGCCGGACCGTTCGCAGGTGCTGATCGTCGAGATGGGACCGACGGGCGGGTGGGAGCGCTGCCGGCTGGTTCCCTTCGATGGCCACTCAGAAGGTGCTCACGTGGGGCCCGATGGGCCCTGCACGTCAGCAGCGTGGTCGCCCGATGGTTCCTGGATGTACTTCACGGCGACGGTGAGGCGTTCGAGTCACGTCTGGCGCCAGCGGTTTCCGCAGGGATCACTCGAGCAGCTGACGTTCGGGCCCGCTGAAGAAGAGGGGATCGCGCTCAGCGGCGACGGCCGATCGCTGATCACGTCGGCCGGCATGCGCGAGAGCGGCGTCTGGATGCACGACTCCACAGGCGAGCACCTGATTTCCCCGGACGGCTACGCCGCCGGCCTCTCGTTCTCGAATGACGGCCGGCAGCTTTTCTACCTGCTCCGTCGGGCGGCGACGGGCACGGCACGAGAGCTGTGGGTGACCGACCTCCCCTCCGGCAAGAGCGACGCGCTCATCAAAGGCTTCGACATCATGAGCTACAACGTGTCGCCGGATGGAAGCCAGGTGGTGTTCACCGCCCGTCGGCCCGGTGACCAGCCCCAGACGTGGCTCTCGCCCCGTGACGGCCGATCCGCTCCCCACCTGCTCGCCTCGTCCGGTTTGGACTTGCCGACATTCGGTCCTGACAACGACATCGTCTATCGCAGTTCAGACGGTGCGAGCAACTATCTCGTCGACATGAAGCTCGACGGATCGTCGCGCTCGAAACTGCTGCCTGGCGCGATCATCGAGTTCAAAGGGATGTCGCCGGACCGTCAGTGGGCGCTGGCCATGGTGCCGGTTGACGAAGTGCCGAGCACCGCGGTCGTCGCCATATCGGTTCGGAACGGCTCGGTGAAACGGGTCTGTCCGGCACAATGCCTCGCACAGTGGTCTCCGGATGGCACTCGCTTCTACGTCGCGCCGCTCCTCCAGGGGCGGCAAAGCGGCATGGCGGTCGTCGTACCGACTGACGAAAGCAGCTCGATGCCGCAACTGCCTTCGTCAGGCGTGCGGTCAGCGGCTGACGCATCCGCGTTGCCAGGAAGCGCCGTGGTCGATTTGTCGCCGTACGATCCGGTCCACCAGGGTCTGACGGTTGCACCGGGTCCCGCTCCGGACTCCTTCGCGTACACGAAAACCCTTTCGCACCGGAATCTTTTTCAGATTCGGCTGCCGTAGCCGAGTTATCCGACTCTCGCCGCCGGTGTGAATGGCCGTTCGCGCCGGATGGTAATCATGTCAAATCGTCGCTTCCTCCCGATCGCGTGCGCCGCGTTTGCGATTGTCACTCTCTCGGCGCAGCCGGACGCGGTCGATCTGCTGCTCATCACGGCAAGGTATTCACGGCCGACCCGGCGGCACCCTGGGCCCAAGCGGTGGTGATTCACGGCGATCGCATCAGCGCCGTCGGCAGCACGGCAGCGATCAGAGCGCACGGCCGGCCTTCGCGCAATCGGCATCGGCGATCGCAATCCGGATCCACCCTTCGCGAAGTATCGTCGCACCGGGGATGGAGTGCTCGACGGCCGCTTCGACGAATACGCGGACGTCCGCGTCCATCGGCGATTGACGGCGCTGGCCGGGCACGATGCTGCGGTCGCATCGCTTCGCGCCCTGGGGGGCGAGGCCGCCGGCTTCGGCATCACGACGATTCAGGCGATGGGCAACTCGCTCCCCGCCGCCGATCTGCCGGCTCTGCTGGCGGAAGCGAAGACCTCGATCCGCTGGCGCATCATCCGGTTTCCGATTGCCGTGGGTGAGCGGGACTCGCCGGCCGAACTGCAGACGGTCCTCCGCCGCGCTCTCAACACCGGCGATCAGCCCGTGTTCCACAGCGTCGGCGACCGCGGGATCGATCTGCTGCTTTCGACCATGGAGCAGCTGGCGCCGGCGGAGCGCTGGCAAAGGCTGCGCGTGCGCATCGAGCACGGCGAATTCCTGACGCGCGATCGCCTCGCTCGCGCGAAGCGCCTCGGCATCGTCAACGTCCAGAACCCGGCCCACTTCAGGATCCCCGACATCATGCTGGCGCGCTTCGGCGCGGCACGAGCAGCCACCGCAGAGCCGGTGAAATCTATCCTCGCCGTGCTGACGCAGGACATCTTCACGGTAGATGCGAACGCCCTGCCCGCGACGGCGGCGGCGATGACGATCGTCAACGGCCGGATCGTGAGGGACACACTGTCCAAGCGTTGATCGAAGGACCTCTTGGGTTTCTGCGAGTTCCGCGTGTTCTGCGTCGATCGTCGTCGTGGACAGGCCGTTTACCGGAGCGCGATCCAGGCCGCCACGCAGGCGGCCTTCTCGTCCGTGCGCCATGTGCCGCCAAGCGTCTTGCCAAGCGCGGCGACGGTCTGCGTGATCTCGGCACTCGAACGTTTCAGCCGCTTCGCCGCCTTCTCCGCCAGCACTTTCTCGACGCTGATGTCACAGCGGATTCCGTGAGGCTTCAACGCCTCTGCCAGCACGGTCCGAAAGAGCTGTCCTTCGCTGGCGTGCGCGCGGATGTGAAGGTTGCCGACCTTCGCCGGGTCGATGACGCTGCCGACGACGAGGCCGGCGCCGCGGCATCGCAGATCGCCGAAGCAGTCGTCCTTCAGCAGCGCCGTCACCGCGCGCGCCGCGCATCGCTTGACGATCGTCGTGCGGCGCGCCAGCTCTCGCGGATCGTCCTGCTGCTTGTAGAAGCCGTCGTGATAGGGCTGGCGCGTTTCGGGGACGGCGGGGTCGCTCAGTTGAACCAGGCGGCGGGCGAGGATTCGAGGGGCCGCCACCGGACCGCTCAGTGCAACGGCAACCGCGTAGCCCGACTTCACGCGGAAACCGAGTGCGAAGTTCATTTCATCAGCTCGTTGACCTCGTTGAACGTCATCGCGTGCTTCGTGAACGACTTGTACGTGCCGGTCGCTTTCAGCTCGCGCGCGATGTCGCGCAGTACCGCCATGGTCGCGCGCATCGGCCCCGAGCCGAGGCTGACGCGGGCGACGCCGAGCGCCTCGAGCTCCGGGATCGACGGCGAGCCGTCGACCGCGAGCACGTTGACAGGGCCGCCGATGCCTTTGACCAGCGCGCCGATCGTCGCCGCATCCCTGACGCCGGGGACGAAGACGCAGTCCGCGCCCATGTCCAGGAACGCCTTGCCGCGCTCGATCGCCACGCCGAGTCGCGTCTCGGGCGCGCCGAACCCGCGCAGGAATCCATCGGTGCGCGCGTTGATCACCACGCGCACGCCGGCCTTGGTCGACGCCTTGACGATCGCCTTGATCTTGTCGGTCTGCAGTGCCAGCGGCTCGAGATCGCTGGCGCCGGGCACACAGTCCTCGAGGTTGATGCCGACCGCACCGGCCGCGATCACCCGGAGCACCACGTCGGCAACCGCCGCCGGCGTCGCGCCGTACGCGTGCTCGATGTCGGCGGTCACCGGCACCTTGACCGAGCGGGCGATGCGCGCGATCGCTTCCAGCATCTCGTTGGTCGGCACGATTCCGCCGTCCGGGTAGCCAAGCGCCGCGGCCACGCCGGCGCTCGTCGTCGCAATGGCAGGAAATCCTTCGGCCTCGATCAGACGCGCGCTCGCGGCATCCCAGGCGTTGGGAAGCACGAGCATGGGCGGTGTGCGATGCAGGGCGCGCAGACGTTCGGCATGGTCGGGCATTCGATGAGTATACCGGCACAAGAAAAAAACCGCGGAGATCGCAAAGAGCGCAGAGTAAAACGTCTTCTCGGCGATCCCTGCGGTCTCTGCGGTTTTTTCTTATTCAGCTCGCAGGGCGATCATCGGATCGACGCGCGTGGCGCGACGCGCGGGGATGTAGCAGGCGGCCAGCGCGACGGCCAGCAGCAGCACGGGGATGACGATGAACGTGGCCGGGTCGGCGGCGCTGATGCCGTACAGCAGCCCCGACATTACGCGCACGATCGCAAGCGCCGCAGCCAGGCCGACGCCGGTGCCAGCCAGGGTCATGTTCATGCCACGGCGCACGACCATGGCCAAGACGTCGCCGCGCTGCGCGCCGAGCGCAAGGCGGACGCCAATCTCATGCGTGCGCTCCGTCACCGAGTAGGCGACGATGCCATAGATGCCGACAGCGGCAAGCGTCAGCGCCAGAACCGCGAACACCCCCAGCATCACCATGTTGAAACGGCGGCCGCTGAGCGATCGCGTAATGCGTTCGTCCATCGTCCGCACGTTGGAGATTGGCTGGTCGGGGTCGAGACGGTTCACCTGATGACGGATGGCCGCGGCCGCGCCGAGCGGCTCGCCGGCCGTGCGCACCGCGACGTACATCGGCCGGACCGTCCAGCTGTCGAACAGCGGCTGGCGATACGGCACGTACAGTTCCGGCCGATCGCGCGCATCGAGCCCGCGGTGCTTGATATCGCCGGCAATGCCGACGATCTCATACCAGCGTGAAGTGTCCTGATTGAACTTGATGCGCTTGCCGATCGGATCCTCATTGGGGAAATGTTTGCGCGCCAGCGCCTCGTTGATCACCGCGACACGCGGGCTCGCGAGTGAATCCCGCGCGGTGAACTCGCGGCCTTTGATGACGGGGATCCCCATCGCCCCGAAGAAGCCGTCGGTGACGATGCGGAGCTGCTCTTCGGTCGAATCCTCCGGCCGCATCGGCGGACGGTCCTCGATGAAGAAAGAGCGGCTGCCGCCACTGTCGCTGAACGGCAGCGCGTTGGTCGCCGCTGCGCCGCGGACGCCGGCGGTCGCACGCAGCCCCGCGAACAGCTCGTCGAAGAACCTGTCGCCGTTCTCGAACGTCGTGTAGCGCGATTCCGGGAGCGAGAGCCGGAACGTCAGCAGGTTGGCGGAATCGAAGCCTGGCGCGACGTCTTGCAGCCGTACGAAACTGCGGATCAGCAGGCCGGCGGCCACCAGCAGTACGAGAGACAGCGCGACCTCCGACACGACAAGGACCGCCCCCGCGCGGCCATGTCCCGCGCTCGTCCGGCCGCCTTCCTTGAGCGCCTCGTTGAGCGCCGCCCGCGACGCCGTGACGGCGGGCGCGAGCCCGAACAGCACGCCAGTGACCAGCGACACGACCGCCGTGAAGAGGATGACCCGCCCATCGACGCCGACCTCGCGCAGGCGAGGGATGCTGGCGGGCGCGGAGGCGACCAGTACGTCGACGCCCCAGAACGCGATCAGCAGTCCGATCGCTCCGCCCGCGACGGCGACGAAGACGCTCTCGGTCAGGAGCTGCTGGATCAGGCGGCCGCGGGTCGCGCCGAGCGCCGTGCGCAACGCGATCTCCTTGCGCCGCGCCGACGCGCGCGCCAGCAGCAGGTTCGCGACGTTGGCGCAGGCAATCAGCAGCACGAGGCCCACTGCGCCGAGCAGCACGAAGAGCGCGCGGCCGGTATCGCCGACGATCTCGGCTTGCAGCGGCCGCACGACGACGCTGAACCCGTTGCGGTAATTGCCTGGGAACCGCGCCTTGAACGTGCTCGTCACTGCGTCGAGATCCGCCCGCGCCTGCGCCGCCGTCGTGGCCCGCTTCAGACGCGCGAGGACGGTGAAGCCGTGCGAGCCGCGATTGTCGGGGCTCAGGGCCTCGGCGCCGAGCACAACCGGCATCCACAGCTGAATGGTCTCGTCGGGAAATTCGAACGACGGCGGGAGCACGCCGACGATTTCGACCTGGCGTCCGTCCACCGTGGCTTTCTGCCCGACGATCGCCGGGTTCGACTGAAAACGCCGTGTCCAGAGCGCGTGGCTGATGATCGCCACGTGCTCGCGCCCCGGCTGCTCCTCCCCCTCGATGAACGTGCGGCCGATCTCCGCCGTGACGCCGAGCAGCGGGAACAGGTTCGCCGTCACCATGGCGCCCTCGACGCGCTCGGGCTCGCCGCTGCCGGAGATGTTGTATCCGAGCGTGTCGTAGGCGGCGACGTACTCGAAGGCGCGCGCACCATCGCGGTAGTCGACGTACTCGCCGGCCGACGCCGGAATCTCCTCGACGCCGGGCCGGTGCAGGTTGCCCCACAGCACCATCAGCCGATCGGATTCGGCGTACGGCAGCGGGCGCAGTACCACCGCGTTGACTACGGAGAAGATCGCGGCGTTCGCACCGATCCCGAGCGCCAGCGTCAGGATGACGACGGCGCTGAATCCCGGGTTTGCGCGCAGCATGCGAAGCGCGAATCGCAAATCGCTCCTGACGGCGTGGACGGGCGGCATCCTCGCCGACGACACCTCGTCGATGTCGCCGGCCAGGCGCCGCATTGCCTCCTCGTGACTGGCGCCTTGCGCGCGCAGCGAGTTGTACTCGTCGTCCAGGTGCTGGCGCATCTCTTCGTTGATCCGGCGCGGCCACTCAGGCATGGTCGACTCCCGTGATGCGGTTGATCGCTTCGGAGAACTCGCGCCACGTGTTGCGCTGCGATGCCAGGACGCCGGCGCCGGCCGGCGTGAGGCGGTAGTAGCGGCGGCGGCGCTGACCGGCCTTCTCGATCCAGCGGCCGAGGATCCAGCCGCGTTTTTCGAGGCGGTACAACAACGGATAGAGCGAGGCGACGCGGAACTTCAATACGCCGCCCGAGCGGGCTTCGATCAGCTTGCTGAGGTCGTAGCCGTGGCGCGGCTGATCCTCGACCAGCGAGAGGATCAGCAGCTCGGCGCTGCCTTTCTTCAGCTCGCGGTCGAGGATCCCCGGCCTTATATGTTGCATAGCGACATATTGCTCAAAGGCATATACGCCGTCAAGGGCTCACCTCAACTCTCAAGGCTCAACTCTCAACTCTCAACACAACCCGAGCTGAGCCGAGGTGAGAGTTGAGAGTTGAGAGTTGTTAACATCGCCCCTGTCCGGGCCGTCCTCTGTTGTGACGGACCCTGAATGGAGCATGTGCTCGAATTTGGCCGCGTTCTCCCCGCCGGCGACTCTCTGACGACCCCGGCGCGCACCGCCGCGCTCGCCGAGACGATTCGTGCCGTCGCGGCCGGCGACGAGGAGGCCTTTGCGCGGCTCTACGCCGGCTACTCGCGGATGGTCCATGCGATCCTGCTGGGGCGGGTGCCGCGGCGCGACGTCGACGATCTGGTCCAGGACGTGTTCATCAGCGCCTACACCCGCATCCGCGAGCTGCGTGACCCGGCGGCGTTCGGCGGCTGGATCGCGACGATCGCGCGCAACCGCGCGACCGACTACCTGCGCCGATGGCGGGAACAGGTCGAGCTGCCGGACGAGCTGCCGGGGGGCGACCCGATCGAGGCCGAAACGTTCGCGCTTCTCGAGATCGTCCGCAAGCTCCCCGACGCGTATCGCGAAACGCTGCTGATGCGGCTGGTCGAAGGGATGAGCGGTAACGAGATCGCCGAACGATCAGGGCTGACGCCGGCGTCGGTCCGGGTCAACCTGCATCGCGGGATGAAGCTGCTGCGTGAGAGGTGGGCCGACCAGGGTCGGCCCCAACGGACATGACGATGAAAGACGACGACTACCTCTGGGATCCGACAGCGGCGCCCGATCCCGACATCGAGCGGATCGAGAAGATGCTCGGACAGTTGCGCAGCACGGCGACCGCCCCGCCGCGGATCACGGCGACGGTCCGCCTAAAGGCGGACACTACCGGAATCTTGGCGGCGCTCGACGACAGCGGCCGCCCGTCCACCTACGTCGGCATCAGATTCTTGCTGCCTGCACTGGCCGCGGCGGCAGCGATCGTGTTGATGGTCGGGCTCACGTGGAGGAACGCCGCTCCCGCTTCCACCTCCGCTGAAGCGACGGCGGGCAAGGCCTCATGGCAGGTCGCGGTGATCGTCGGCACGCCGCGCGTCGACGCGAGCGTGCTCGTCGGCGAAGGGCGGATTGCGATCGGCCAGACGCTGACAACCGACGCGGGCTCGCGCGCGAAGATGGAGGTCAGCGACATCGGTCAGGTGACGATCGACGAAAGCACCCGCGTCCGTCTGGCCGACACCCGCGACGGCCATCATCGTCTCGCGCTCGATCGGGGCACGCTGCACGCCGTGATCACCGCGCCTCCGGGCCAGTTCGTCGTCAACACGCCCTCGGCGACCGCCACCGATCTCGGCTGCATCTACTCGCTGCACGTCGACGAGGATGGATCCGGGATGCTGAGCGTGGAGGCGGGCTGGGTGGCGTTCGAAGAGCGCGGGCGCGAGTCGTTCGTGCCCGCGGGCGCGTCGTCGCGCACCGATAGGGTCAACGGTCCGGGTACGCCGCGCTACGACGATACCGAGCCGGCCTTCCGTGATGCGCTGGACGACATCGACAACGGCCGCGATCCGTCGCACAAGGCCGCGTCGCTGCGCTTCGTGCTCGAGCACGCGCGCGGCCGCGACGCGATGACGCTGTGGCACCTGATCCCGCGCGTGTCCGCCCAGGACCGGACCGCAGTCGTCGACGCGCTGGCTGCTCGCGTGCCGATGCCGGTGGCGGTGACGCGCGACGCGGTGCTGCGCCTCGATCGCGCCGCGCTCGACCAGTGGTGGGACGCGCTCGGCCTCGATGAGGCGAGCTGGTGGAGAAAATGGAAGAGGCCCGTGGTGGCGCGTTAACAATCCGGTGTGAGTAGCGTCCTGATCAACAGGAGATGCATATGAAGACACGCTACTCGGTGCTCAGCTCGATCGTCGCCGCCTTCCTCGCCATCGCCTCACCCGTCTTCGCCGGCCCGCCGTTGCTCTGCTTCCCGTTCGAGACAGGTGGCGCGAAAACCCTGCCGATGAAAGGCGGAGACTGGAAGTCGGTCGATCCGACGTACGACGTGTCGCACCTCACCGCCGACACGCTCGCGCTGCTCGCGCCGGCCAATCCGGTGGTCGCGCGCATGGAGACCATTCGCCGCGCGACGATCTACGCGTCCACGCATCCACAGCTCGCGGCCGATCTGCTGGCGGCGCTGCAGGCGCGCGCCGCGGCCCGCACCGAGACCGCCGCGTCTGCGGTCTTCGACTTCGGCTACCTGGTGGAAACGTACAAGCAGGCGACGTTCATGTTTTCGGCGCCGGTGAAGGGGCTGGACGGGATGGACGGCTATCAACTGGTGCTGAAGGCTGCCGCCCTGCAGGGCGATCCGGCGATGGAGTTCGGCGCCGCGGTCGTCGCACAGGGAAGCACGAATGCGGCGCTGCGCGCCGAGTACCGCGGTCATCTGGAGCGTGCGATGGCGGGCGCCAGGAGCGACGCGGCGCTCAACGCCAGCGTCACCAAACACTTCGGCAACACCGGCGAGTTGCGCTAAGGCAGTTTTGACTTTGTGGCGCAGGGCTTCGGCTTGTGGCGCAGGGCTTCAGCCCTGCGCTTTTCGCAGCCCCAAAAGGGCTGCGCCACACACCCTTCATTTCAGCGTGAAGTTGATGACCACGTGCACGCGGACGGCGACGGCCTTGCCGCCCTTCATGCCCGGCTTGAACTCCCACTGCTTCATCGCCGCGATCGCGTTCTTGTCGAGACCGTAGACGGTGTCGAGCGACTCGACGACCTTGACGTCCCCGACCGTGCCGTCGGCCAGCACGACCGTATCGAGGCCCACCTTGCCTTCAATGCGATTCTGCATCGCCTCGGGGGTGTACTCAGCCTTGACCTGTTTCGTCGGCTGCGGCAGCGACACGCCGTCTCCCGGCGTGTAGATCGTCGTGTCCTGGACACCGGCGAGGGCGACGAGCGCGACGGCCAACAGCAACTTCATAAAACCTCCGCGCGGTTAGACGCCGACGCCAATGAAAATGGCGGCCGATTCAGCGCAGCGCCGCCTCGGCGTCGGCCTTCAGCGGCGTCCACTCCTTCATCAGCTGATTGAACCGCTCGAAGGCACTGGCGCCGAGCTTCTGATCGGCCTCGGAGATCTCGCGGTTCACGTTGGACAGCTGATCCACGAACATCTGATCTTCGTACGGCCCCGTCTTCGTCGTCAGCCGCTCCCAGACGCTCTGCAGCTTCGCCGCGTCGCCGCGCTTGGCCTCGATCGCCTGGCGCACGCGCGTCTGGACCGCGCGCGCCTCGGCGAGCGCATCGCGCACTTTCAGCGCGAACGCGGTCTGCGCGGCGAGGTCGGCCACCGTCGTGCCGTCCTTCGCGATCCGCGGGTCGATCTTCACAGTGATTGGCTCCGTCCTGGTCACGCCGCCGGCGGTCAGCCGTGCCTTGAAGCTGCCCGGTGCGACCAGCGGTCCGCCGCCGGCGAAGCCGCCGCCTTCGCCGTCACCCGCGGTCGCCGGTCCGCCGGCATGACGCAGGTCCCACACGAAGCGGTTCATGCCGACCTTGATCGGCAGCGTCGACGGCAGGCCGCCGCCGCGACGGCCGCCGCGTCCACCGACCGCGGCCGCGCGCGCTTCGCTCGAGTAGCTGCGCACCACCTTGCCCGCAGCGTCGAGGATCTCGAGCTTCACTTCACCCGATGGGCTCGCGAGGTAGTAGTCGATCCGCGCGCCGGCCGGCGGATACTCAGGCTGATCGGGACGCCCGATGAGCGGCTGATAGTGCACGCGATAGGCAGGCGCCGGCGTGAAGAGGAACACGTTCGAGCCGTCGAACGGCTTGATCGCGACCTTCGCAGGGCTCAAGCCCTGCGCCACAGGCGCGGTCTTCGCCAGTGATCCCGGTCCCGCGGGCTTGACGCTGGCGCCGGCCGCCGCGCTCTGCATCGACGCAAGAACAACATCCTTCGCAGGGCTGAAGCCCTGCGCCACGCCGGTCCGATCCATCGGACCTACCCGCCCTATCTGCCCATTGGGGTTGTCCGTCGTCCGCGTGCGCGTCGGCTTGGTGATGCCCGCCGCGATCTGGCGCAGCGGCGACACGTTGTCCAGAATCCAGAACGCCCGCCCCATCGTCGACGCGAGGAGATCGCCGTGATGAACCTTGAAGTCCGTCACCGGCGTCGCCGGCAGGTTCTGCTGCAGCGTCTGCCAGTGCTTGCCCTGATCGAACGACACGTAGGCGCCCTGCAGCGTGCCGGCGTAGAGGAGGCCTTCCTGCTCGGGATCCTCGCGCACGACGTGCATCGGCTGATCGATCGGGATGCCGTTGGCGCCGTCGGTGAGCAGGGTCCAGTGCGCGCCGTAATCGTTGGTCATGTACAGATACGGCTTGAAGTCGTTCATGTACATCCGGTAGACCGACACGTACGCCGAGCCTTTGCGGTGCGGCGAGTCTTCGATGGTGTGCACGCGTCCGCCGGGCGGCAGGCCGGCCGGCGTGACGTTTTTCCACGTCTTGCCGTTGTCGCGCGTCATCCACACGGGGCCGTCGTTCGAACCGGTCCAGAACACGCCTGGCTCGAGACGCGACGAGCGCATCGAGTAGAGCGCCGCGTATACCTCTTCACCGGTCATGTCGCGCGTGATCGGCTCGCCCGAGATCACGTGCCCTTCCGGACCGTTGGCGGTCACGTCGGGACTGAACTTCGTCCAGTGCACGCCGCCGTCGACCGTTTTGTGCACGAACTGCGAGCCGTGATAGACGATGTTCGGGTTGTGCGCGTCGATCTCGATCGGCGACTGCCGCACGAAGCGGAACATCATGTCCTGCGGCAGCTTGCCGTAGCGCTGCTGCGGGTTGATCCAGTAGTTCTGCTCCTGGCCCGTCTCGACGTTCATGCGCCCGAACTCGCCCTTGCAGTCGCCGTAGACGATCTTGCCGGACGGAATCGGCCGCACTTGTCCGCTCTCGCAGCCGGGCGCTGGAATCCAGAGCTGAATCGGATCGTCCGGTCCCCACGACGTCGGCGGAAAACTCGGTACCGTGAGGTTCTTGCCGGTGTCCTGCTGTGGTCCGTAGATGTTGTAGGGAAACTGCTCGTCGGCGTCGACCATGTACATCTCGGCGGTCGGCTGGTTGTTGATCGACGACCAGCTGCGGCCGTTGTCCTGCGTGATGTT
>Ga0068864_100000969_pt1 | contig 24049 bp, 23 predicted proteins | sample KBSSwiS72_FD_66586 | JGI IMG/M metagenome (GOLD analysis project Ga0068864, IMG submission 66586) | Switchgrass rhizosphere microbial communities from Kellogg Biological Station, Michigan, USA - KBS Switchgrass S7-2 | ecosystem: Host-associated > Plants > Roots > Rhizosphere > Soil ... | reverse complement strand
GCCGGCGTGATGCGCGTGAGCGTGCGGCCCTGGCGCAGAAAGATCGGAAAGCCGAGCTCATCCTCGAGCTGCTTGAGCTGCTTGCTCACCCCCGGCTGCGAGGTATGGAGGCGCTCCGCCGCCGCGGTGATGTTGAGGTCGTTTTCGACGATCGCTGCCAGATAGCGTAATTGCTGTAGTTTCATGGACTTAAGTGTAGCCGCAGACACTCTGTAAAGTCATAACGGCCCCGCATCATGACAGAACAAACGGGTCTTTCACGGGTTATAAGGCGGTTGGCTAGAGTCCGTCTCACTATGAACCCGGACTCTCTGTCACCCCGCCTGCAAACGCTCGTTCAGAACACGCGCGCCATGCTCGAGCATGCCGTGCGTGAGTATGGCGACGTCGTCTACTCGAACAGCCTGGGCGCCGAAGCGATGGTGTTGACCGACATCATCTGCGGTCACGTGCCCGAGATCGAGATGTTCACGCTCGATACCGGCCGGCTGCACGACGAGACCCTCGCGCTGCTCGATCGCGTCGAGCGTCGCTACCAGCGTCGCATCCAGGTCTTCTACCCGGACGCCAAGCTGGTCGAGCAGTACGTGCGGGACAACGGCATCAACGGTTTCTACCTCGGCGTCGAAGAGCGCCTGAGCTGCTGCAATATCCGCAAGATCGAGCCGTTCAAGCGCGCGGTCGCCGGCCATCGTGCCTGGGTCACCGGCGTGCGTCGCGAACAGTCGCACGAGCGTGCGCTCGGCGAACCCGTGTCGTGGGATGAGCGCTACGGTCTGTGGAAGGTCAGCCCGTTGCTCGATTGGACCGACGAGGACGTGTGGGCCTACATCAAGGGCCGCAACCTGCCGTACAACGCCTTGCACGATCGTGGTTACCCAAGCATCGGTTGCGCGCCGTGCACGCGTGCAATCGAAGCCGGCGCGGATCCGCGCTCCGGTCGTTGGTGGTGGGAGAACCCGGATTCGCGTGAGTGCGGTCTGCAGCCGCGCCGGCGCGTGATTCCTCTCAAGGTCGAGCCGCGCCGCACTGCGGCTGCCGCAGCGACCTGACATCAGCCTGCACATGGACTACTTCCCCATATTTCTGCGTCTCGCGAACGAGCCCGTGCTCGTCGTCGGCGGCGGTGCCGTCGCCGAACGCAAGATCGATCTGCTGCTGCGAACCTCCGCGCAGGTCCGGGTCATTGCACCCGAGCTTGTCCCCGGCCTCGCGGAGCTAGCAGCAGCGGGCGAGATCACGCACGTCGCCGCCGAGTTCCGTCCGGAACATCTGGACGGCGTGCGCCTGGCGATCGCGGCGACCGACAAGCACGCGATCAACGCCTGGGTCGCGCGTCAGGCCGACCGCCGTAACATTCCGGTGAACGTCGTCGATGATCGCGAGCTGTCGCGTTTCATCATGCCGGCAATCGTCGATCGCTCGCCCGTCGTGGTCGCGGTCGGCAGCAGCGGCGACGCGCCGGTCCTTACACGCCGCTTGCGTGAGCGTCTCGAGTCGTTCCTTCCACAACGTCTCGGGACGCTCGCCAAGCTGGCGGGCAAGCTGCGTCCGACGATCAAGGCGCGCATCGAGAGTCCGGCACGACGGCGCAAGTTCTGGGAGAACTTCTTCGACGGCACGGTTGCCGCCGACGTACTCGCTGGCCGCAGCGTCGATGCCGCGGAGATCGAAAAGACACTCGGAACCGGCGGCCAGGACGCGGGCGAGGTCGTGCTCGTCGGCGCCGGTCCAGGCGATCCGGGTCTGCTGACGCTGCGTGCCCTGCGAGCGCTGCAGAATGCAGACGTAATCCTGTACGACCGGCTCGTGTCCGCGGAGATCCTCGATCTCGCGCGTCGCGACGCAGAGCGCATCAACGTCGGCAAGACGGCGGGCGGTGCGCAGATTTCACAAGACGAGATCAACGCATTGCTCGTGCAGCTCGCGCAGCAGGGCAAGCGTGTGTGCCGACTCAAAGGCGGCGATCCTTTCATCTTCGGTCGCGGTGGCGAAGAGCTCGAAGCCCTTGCAGCTGCGGGCGTGCGGTTCGAAGTCGTGCCAGGCGTTACAGCAGCGGCTGGTTGCGCGGCGTACGCCGGCATTCCGCTGACTCATCGCGACCACGCGCAATCGCTGGTCTTCGTGACCGGCCACACCAAGGACGATGCGGATGACTCCGTTAATTGGGATCATCTCGCGCGGCCCGCGCAGACAGTCGTGTTCTACATGGGCCTCGGTCATCTCGAACGGAGCATCTCGCAGCTGCGCGCGCACGGAGCGCCCGAATCGCGTGGTGCGGCGATCGTCGAGCAGGGCACGCGCGCTGAGCAGCGAGTCGTGACCGGTACGCTCGCAGACCTGGCGCAGAAGGCACGGCAAGCCGGCATCCAGTCGCCGGCATTGTTGATCGTGGGCGAAGTGACGCGCCTGCATGAAACGCTGCAGTGGTTCAACGCCGCGGCAGCCAATCCAATATCGAAGCAAGTGAGGCTCACAGCATGAGCATCCGCAACGGCCTCGCCGACGCAATCGGCAACACACCGCTGATCCGCCTGAATTACTTCAGCGAGCTCACCGGCTGCGAGATCCTCGGCAAGGCCGAGTTCATGAATCCCGGCGGCTCGGTGAAGGACCGTGCCGCGCGCGCCATCATCGACGACGCGGAGCGCAGCGGCCGGCTGTTGCCGGGCGGCACGGTCGTCGAAGGCACGGCGGGTAACACCGGCATCGGCCTCGCGCACATCTGCAACCTGCGCGGCTATCGGCTGGTCATCGTGATGCCGGACAACCAGTCGCCGGAGAAGTACCAGACGATCGAGACGCTCGGCGCCGAGGTGTTGCGCGTCAAGACCGTGCCGTACAGCGATCCGAACCACTATCAGAAAGTGGCGCGTCGGCTCGCGGAAGAGATTCCCGGCGCGATCTGGGCCAACCAGTTCGACAACACCGCGAACCGCGACACGCACGAGCGCACCACTGGCCCGGAGATCTGGGAGCAGACGGAGGGCCGCCTCGACGCGTTCGTGACCGCGACCGGCACGGGCGGCACGCTCGGCGGCGTGTCGCGCTTCCTGAAGAGCCAGACGAACCATCGCGGTCGCAAGCCGCTTGCGTTGCTCGCTGACCCGCAAGGCAGCTCGCTCTATCACTGGCTGCGCGATGGTGAGCTGAAGGCGACCGGCCCCGGCTCGATCACCGAAGGCATCGGCATCGGCCGCGTGACCGCGAATCTCGAAGGCGCGCCGCTCGACGACGCGCTGCATGTCACCGACGTCGAGTGCGTACGTACCGTTTATCAACTGCTGCGGCAGGAAGGCCTGTTCCTCGGCAGCACCAGCGGCGTGAACGTCGCTGCGGCCCTGCAAGTCGCGCGGCGGCTCGGCCCCGGCCACACGATCGTGACGATCCTGTGCGACACCGGTGCGAAGTACCAGTCGCGTCTGTTCAATCGCAAATGGCTCGCGGAAAAGGGACTGCTGGAGGCGGCCGGGCTCGATCAGCCGCTCGCACCCAACCTCGTTCCGCCGGTGCCTTTCACGGAGATGCCTCGTGTCGACGCACACCGACTCCGCGCTTAAGTTCGAGCGCCATCCGGTTCACACCGACGTCGTTATCGTCGGTGCGGGCCCGTGCGGCCTGTTCCAGGTATTCGAGCTCGGTCTGCTCGGGCTGAAGGCGCACGTCGTCGATTCTTTGAAAGCGCCCGGCGGCCAGTGCGTGGAGCTGTATCCGGACAAGCCGATCTACGACATTCCTGCGGTGCCCGTATGCACGGGTCAGGAGCTGACCGATCGTCTGCTCGAGCAGATCCGTCCGTTCGGCGCCGGTTTGCATCTGGGCCAGGAAGTCACCGAAGTCGCGCGACAGGACAACGGCCGCTTCCGCGTCGTAACTGGCGCGGGCACGGTGTTCGATGCCGGCGCTGTCGTCATCGCTGGCGGCGTGGGTTCGTTCCAGCCGCGCAAGCTCGACGTGCCGGGTGCGGCCGAGATCGAAGGCAAGTACATCCACTATCGCGTCAAAGATCCGCGTGCGTATGCGGATCAGGACGTCGTGATCCTCGGCGGCGGCGACTCCGCACTCGATTGGGCGCTGACGCTCGTCGAGCACGCGCGCAGCATCGTGCTCGTGCATCGTCGTCCTGAGTTCCGCGGTGCGCCCGCATCGGTTGCAAAGCTTTACGCGTTGCGTGACGAGCATCGTGCCGACGTGCTGATCGGCCAGGCGAAAGAAGTCACCGCGGTCGATGGCGTGCTGAAGTCGCTGAGCGTGCAGGGCGCAGACAGCGTCGTGCGTCGCGTCGAGCTGGACCAGTTGCTGGTGTTCTTCGGCCTGTCGCCGAAGCTCGGGCCGATCGCGAACTGGGGCCTAGACATCAACAAGCGTCAGCTCACCGTCGACACCGAGAAGTTCCAGACGAACGTGCCCGGTATCTACGCGGTCGGCGACATCAATCACTACGCCGGCAAGAAGAAGCTGATCCTGTCGGGCTTCCACGAGGCGGCGCTCGCGGCGTTCGCGATCAAGGAATATCTCGAGCCCGGCAAGAAAGTGCACCTGCAGTACACGACCACGAGCCCGCTCATGCACAAGCGGCTCGGCGTCGAGTCGGCCGAAGATCAGGCAGCAGCGCGCAAAGCGGCCAGCGGCTAATTCTTCGTCAGCACCAGGAACACGCCGCTGGCGCGCGCGATGCGCTCGCGGCCGACGCTGAAGTACACGTTCGCGAACGCCATGCGTGAGCCGACCTTCTGGATGTCGAGCGAGGTCTCGACCCAGTCGCCGATCTGCGCGCCGCCCGCAAAATCCACGCTCAGGTTCGCGGTCACCATGCTCGTCGGCGGCGTCGTCGACGTCGCGAGCCCATAGCCGAGCGCTATATCCGCGATTGATGCGAGCACGCCGCCGTGCAAAGTGCCGCGGGCGTTGGTGTGCTTCTCCTGCACGCGCATGCCGATGACCAGCGACGTGCCCGAGCCGACGCTGTACAACGGCCCGATCGTCTCGAGGAACGGACTCGTCCGGAAGATCGGCGCGAAACCCGCCGGAATTTCACTGGTACTCATGACGACGACACCGTACTGATCCGGCGCTGTCCCTGCCAATGCAATCTTGGCATCGCCAGCCATGCACCCGGCGAATGGTGCTATCTTCGCCGCTCTCATGAGCTCTCGAACCGAATTCGCGATCCTCGGCGCCGGCGCGATCGGCTCCATCCTCGGTGCACATCTGACGCGCGCAGGCCACGCGGTGACGATGCTGGTTCGCGAGCGTCGCGCTGCGCAGCTCCGCAGCGACGGATTGCGAATCAAAGGACTGAGCGAATTCGCGACGCCGGTTCAAGTGCTCACCGATGCTTCCCAGCTGCGTAGCGCGGACGTGCTGATCGTCGCGATGAAGACGCCCGGCACAGCCGAGGCGCTCGAGCCGCTGCGCAACGCCGACATCGGCACGGCTTTCTCGATTCAGAACGGCGTGTGGAAGGACGAGGCGCTCACGAATGCGCTCGGCGCCGATCGTGTGCTCGGTTGTCTGGCGAACACCAGCGGCGAGCTCTTGCCCTCGGGCGAAGTGCTGTTCACGCGCAATGTGAACATCTACATCGGCGAGCTGCCGGCGGGATCGAGCGCTCGCGCCGAAACGCTCGCGCAGACCATCGACGCCTCCGGTGTGCGGACCACTGCAGTGCCCGACGTACTGGCCCGCGAGTGGACCAAGTTCGTGGGTTGGGCCGGCTTGATGCTGATGTCGATCACGACGCGCGCTACGACATGGCGCTATCTCACCGACCCCGATTGCGCGCTGGTGATGGTGCGTGTCCTGCGAGAAGTTGCCAGCATCCCTCGCGCTGCCGGCGTGCAGCTCGCGAACGAGGACACGTTGTTGCCTCTGCAGGGCATCCTGGCCGGTACGGAAGAGGCGGGCGTTCAGGCCGTCATGCAAGCCGGCCGCGATTTCCAGCGTAATGCGCCCACTCATCGGCTGTCCTCGCTGCAGGATCTGGAGGCCGGCCGGCCGTTGGAGATCGAAGGGACGCTCGGCTATGCCGTACGGCAGGCACGACAGTTGCACCTGCCGGTGCCGCTGCTCGATTCGCTCTATCACCTCGCTGTTGCAATCGATCGAACGCGCGTCGCCGAGCGTTAATGCGTCAGGTCCGCACTTGCGCCCCGGGCGGCCCGGTGCTGTGATGACCGCCCGCCCAGGATCGAGAAACTCCCAGGAAACCCTTATGGAAGCCCGCCGAGCCCCGCAGCCGTCGTATCCGTTTCAGCTGTCGCTGCGCGTCCGGCATCCATCGATCGATCCGGCGGCGATCTCGCGCGAGTTGCAGATCGAGGCCGAGCATTCGTTCCGTGCCGGCGACCTGCGCGACGCGACTCGGAGCGCCGCGGTGACGCCCGCTCACGTCGAGAGCTACTGGCTGGCGACAATCGATCCGTCATCGCTGCTCGCCGGCAAAGCGCCGCTGACGCCCGAGCTCAGTCCGCAGATTCACGCCATTGCCCTGGCCGCGGTCGATACTGCGCTGACCATCCTGATCACGAGCGTGTTGCGACGACATGCGGAGTTCTTTCGCCGCATCGAGTCCGAAGGCGGCGAGGTGCGGCTGATCGTGGCCCTCTCGGCGCGCAAAACGCGCGGCTTCACGCTGACGCCGCACTTGAGCAAGGCACTGAGCGATCTGCGTATTCCCGTCGACTTCGAGCTGGGCCACCGATGACGCGCACACGTTCGTTCGCAATCGTTGCACTGACATTGCTCGCAGGCTGTCAGTCGACGCCCCCTGCGCAGGTCCCGCCGCCGTCGCTGCAGTTGATGGAATCGCAACCGCTGGTGCTCGCGCCGGGTTGCGAGGCCAGCGGCAGCGTGATGGTCGAGTTCATCGTGCGCATGGATGGCAGCCCGGACTCGTTGCAGGTTTCGCCCGCACCCGAGTGCGTGCGCGCCGCGCTCACCGCCTGGGTGAGCTCCTTCCGTTATCTCCCGCCCTCGGCGGACGTTCCCACCGGCGTCGAATGGCTGATGGTGTCGGCGCGCCGCGGCTCCTGAGCGCAACCCTGGCCGCTTCATTCGCGTCCAACGGCGGATGAAGAAGAAAATTCTCCTCGGACTTGCGGCGCTCGCTGTCGTCGTCGGCATCGCGCTCTACGTCAAGACGCGACCTGAAGCTCCAGACACCCGCTTTACCGGCGCTTACGCGCTGGCAGACGGCACGCTCGTGTTCGTGTCGCCCCGCGAAGGCAAGGTGCTGCGCTATCGCACGATGAACGGCGAAAGCGGCGTGCTCTGGCCCACTGCGGACGGCGAATACGAGGGCGGCCCCGGCTGGGACCAGCGCGAGCCCGTCATCAATCGCATCAAGTTCGAGCGAGGAGACGCCGGGCAGCCCGGCTTCGACTGGCGCCGCGCCGATGACAAGCCTGTGCATGCGCGGCGCATCGATTTGCCCGAACACACATCGATGTTCGCGAGCGGCGAGCTGCAGCTACGGGGCAAGGTCGTGCTGCCGGACGCCTCGACATACGGTCCCGGCCCGTATCCCGCCGTCGTCATCGTGCACGGCTCGGAGGACTACAGCGCAGTCGACTATTACTCCGACCCATATCTCTATGCGGCCAACGGTTTCGCCGCGCTGGCCTTCGACAAGCGCGGCACCGGCGGCTCGCACGGCAAATATCTGCAGAATTTTCACGTCCTGTCGGACGACGTCGTGGCGGCAGTACGCTGGCTGCGCACGCAGCCAGGCATCGACGGCAATCGCATTCATCTCGCCGGCTTCAGTCAGGGCGGCTGGATCGCGCCGCTCGCGGCGTTGAAAGACGGCAACATCCGCAGCGTGCTGGTCGGCTATGGCGTCATGGTGCCGGTGACGGGCGAGGATCGCTGGGGTTACTTCTACGCACTCCAACAGAAAGGCCTGGGCGCCGACGCCCTTGCTGCGGCAGATCGCGTCAACGCATTGATCGAAGACATCGTCGATCGCGACCAGAATCGCTGGAGCGAGCTCGGCACGCTGCTCGATGCGGGCCGCTCGCAACCTTGGTTCGCGGGCGTGCGCGGCAGCGATTCGATGCTGGGCGTGCTGACCGACAGCAAGCTGCCGTTGTGGGCCATGCGCGTGTACTTGTGGTGGCGCATTCGCTCGCAGGGCGACACGCCGTTCATCGATCGCGTCTACGATCCCGTGCCGACGATGCAGAAGCTGCAGGCGCCGAGTCTGTGGCTGCTGGGCGGCGAAGATTCGAGCGCACCGACGCCGTGGACGCTGCGCGAGCTGCAGAAGCTGCAGGCCGAAGGTCGGCCGGTGCAGGTGCGGGTCTTTCCTGACGCCGATCACGGCATCATCAAGTTCGTGCCGGCGGAGAACGGCGAGCGGCGCTACACGGGACTCGAGCCCGACTACTATCCCGCGCAGATTGCGTGGCTGCGCGCGAACAGCGGCTCCTGAGTTCTTTGTAATAGGGCGCCCGGGCGAAATACGTTAGGCTGCGCGGGTCAACACGACCCCCGCGCACCATGACAAGAACGCCCGACGCGACGCCTTTCGAGCACCTGCTTTCACAACGTTTGACTCGCCGGCGCGTGCTCGCTGCGGGTGCCGCGCTCGCGCCGCTTGCAGTCGCGGGCGGTGGGCTGCTCAGCGCATGCGCCACGACGCGACCGGCTGGTGCGCTGTCCTTCAAAGGCATCCAAGGCAGCCAGGCTGACGATGTAGTGCTGCCGCCGGGCTATCGCTACGACGTGCTCGTTCGTTGGGGCGACAGTCTCTGGACGTCGGTGCCCGATCTGAACACGACGCGGCTTGCTGACGGCGTGCTGCTCGAACCTGGCGCAGCCGAACGGCAGCAACGTCAGTTCGGCACGAACTGCGACGCGATTCATTTCTTCCCGCTCGATGCACGCGGCGAGCGCGGCATCCTGTGCGTCAACAACGAATACACGGTCGACGAGCTGATGTTCCCGCAGCATCTCGGCATCGCCGGTGCATTGCTGGGCCGCGGTCGCGAGTTCGTCAGCAAGTATCCGCACGCTGTCGATGTAGCCAAGGCGGCGCAGGGCGTGTCGGTCATCGAAATCGCGCGCGTCCGCGGCCGTTGGCAGCTGGTGAAGGACTCGCGCTACAACCGGCGCATCACGGCGCAGACACCGATCGACATCGGTGGACCAGCGCGCGGCGCGGCGTTGCTGCGAACGCAGGCGGATCCCGATGGAGTCCGCGCGCTGGGTACGTTCGGTAATTGCGCCGGCGGCGAGACGCCGTGGGGCACGTACCTGACGGCCGAAGAAAACATCCAGGATTATTTCGGCAACCTGGACCACCTCAAGGCGCGCAGCGACGTCGATCCCTACATCGTCGAATCGCACCGGCGCTGGCGCATGTGGAAAGTGAATTCGCTGTATGCGTGGGAAGCTGCCGATGCGCGCTTCGATCTGCCGCGCACGCCGACCGAACCGTTCCGCTTCGGCTGGATCGTCGAGATCGATCCGCGCGATCCAACCCGGCCGCCCGTGAAGCGCACTGCGCTCGGTCGCTTTGCGCACGAAGGTGCGAGTCCAGTCATCGCGCACAACGGCCGCGTTGCCGTGTACCTCGGCGACGACGACAAGTTCGAGTTCATCTACAAGTTCGTGTCCGACAGCCGCTTCGACCCGAAGAATCCAGCCGCCAATCGCGATCTGCTCGATCGCGGGACGCTGCACGTCGCGCGGTTGGATGCGAGCGGTCGCGGCGAATGGTTGCCGCTGGTGTTCGATCCGCAAGGTCCGCTGAATGCCGCTGCGGGTTTTCGCGATCAGGCAGAGGTGATGATCAAGGCACGCGCCGCGGCGAGCGTGCTCGGTGCGACGCCGATGGATCGCACTGAGGACATCGAAGCGAATCCGGTTTCGGGGCGCATCTACGTGGCATGCACTCGCAACGAACAGCGCACTGCCGCTGCAGCTCATCTCATGTATGCCGGCCGTGAAATCGACTCCGGGATCGATCGCGCGAATCCGCGCGGCGCCAATCCGTTCGGGCACATCATCGAGATTCGCGAAGCCGGCGACGATCACACCGCGCGCGAGTTTTCCTGGGAAGTATTCCTGCTCGGCGGCGATCCCGCCGGCGCACATCTGATCACCGACCTGACGCAAGTCCGACAGGACAGTACTTACTACGCCGGTTACGCGAAGGCGGACGAGCTGAGCCCGATCGGTTCACCGGACAACATCGGCTTCGATCGCAACGGCAACTTGTGGATCGTGACCGACGGTCCGCAGCCGCGCGGCTCGAACGATGGTTGCTACGCGTGTCCGACCGCAGGTCCGCAGCGCGGCCGCTTGCAGCAGTTCATGAGCGGCCCGGTCGGCGCGGAAATCTGCGGCTGCCAGTTCTCGCCGGATTGCGAGACGCTGTTCCTGAGCATTCAACATCCGGGTGAGGGCGGTCATGTCGGCGAGCCGCGCAGCCACTGGCCCGACGGGCCCGGCACGCAGCCGCGCGCGAGTGTCATCGCGATCACGAAAGAGGGCGGCGGGACGGTAGGAACCTAGAGGACCTTACCGGGATTCATGATCCCGTTCGGATCGACTGCCTTTTTGATCGAGCGCATCAGCTCGATCGCGACCGGATTCTTGTAGCGAAGCAACTCCCCGCGCTTCAACTGACCGATGCCATGCTCCGCGCTGAAGCTGCCGCCATAGCGCGCAACGAGATCGTGCACGGCTCGATTCACCTGCGGCGCCAGACGCAGGAATTCCGCGTTGTTGCCGCCGCGCGCCGGGCTCAGATTGAAATGCAGATTGCCGTCGCCGAGATGCCCGTACGAAACGAGCCGCGCGCTCGGCGCCAGCCGGGCGACGGCGGCTGCGCCCTCGACAATGAAGCGCGGCAACTCGCTCGTCGTCACCGAGATATCGTGCTTGATGCTGGCGCCTTCACGACTCTGTGCTTCGGGAATCGTCTCGCGCAGCCGCCAGAACATCTCGCGTTGCGCTTCGCTCGCAGCGATGGCGGCATCGGTGATCTCGCCGGCTGCCATCGCCGCGGCCAGCTCGGCTTCGATACTTTCGCGCGCAGCCGTGCTGCTGCGGCCCATGCCGATCTCAACCAATACGTACCACGGATGCGGCCGGTCGAGCGGATCGCTCGTCGACGCAATGTGCTGCAGAACCAGATCGAGCGCGACACGCGGGATGAGCTCGAACGTCGTAACCGCGTCGCTGGTGAACGTGCGCAATCGCGACAGGAGCGTCACCGCGGCGTGCGGCTCCGGCACGCCGACGAATGCAGTCAGCGCCCACGCGGGCCGCGAGAAGAGTTTGCAAGCTGCAGCCGTGATGATGCCGAGCGTGCCTTCCGCGCCGATGAACAAATCGCGCAGATCGTAGCCAGTGTTGTCCTTGCGCAGCGGCTTCAGGCCATCGAGTACGCGGCCGTCGGGCAGCACGACTTCGAGGCCGAGCACGAGGTCGCGCATCATGCCGTAGCGCAGGACCGCGGTGCCGCCGGCGTTGGTCGACAGGTTGCCGCCGAGCTGACACGAGCCTTCCGAGCCGAGGCTCATCGGGAACAGTCGATCGACCGCCGCAGCCGCGCTCTGGATCTCAGCGAGCACGCAGCCGGCTTCCGCGATCATCGTGTAGTTCGCCGGATCGAGCGTACGGACGCGACGCATGCGTGCGAGCGACAGAACGATCTGCGAGCCGTCGTTGCTCGGCGTCGCGCCTCCGCAGTAGCTGGTGTTGCCGCCGACCGGCACGACGCCGATGCGTGCCTCGTGGCACAGCTTCATGATGGCAGCGACCTGCTCGGTCGAATCCGGCCGCAGCACCAGCGAAGTGGCGCCGTGGTACAGCTTGCGATGATCGATCAGGAACGGCTCGACATCGTTGGGTTGATCCAGAAAGCCGTGCGGTCCGACGATCGCCCGCAGGCGATCCAATGTCGAAGTGTCGATGCTCGTGCTCATGGCGCCAATGTCCAGTTCGAGGGCTGCGCAGCCAGTGCTTCGAGATGCGCGCCGTCGAGGATCTCGCCGGAAGTGACTTTCTGGTCGCGCAAAATGCAGGCGAAGCGCTGATCGCTGTCGGCCGCTCCGTTCTGCACGATACCGCCGATCAAGTGCTCGCTGCCCGCTGTCGTATCGACCGTTACTTTGAACATTGAGCGCAGCGGCAAGCGGCGTCCTTCCAGCAGAAACTTCTGGCAGAACAGCTGCGGGCACAGTTGCCGAGCCTGCGCCGACTCCATCGGCTCGCAGCCCTTCACGACGATCACCTTCGCAGTGCGCAGCAGCTCCGGCTCACGCAGATTGTCGAGCAGCGAGAACAGGCCCCACAGGGCGATGCCGGAGATGGCGGCGAAAATGACGAGGCGGAGGGACAGCACCTCGTAAGAATGTCAGGCTGAAGCCTGACCCACAACGCCTACTGCGCGCGTAGCGCGGCGATGCGCTCTTCCAGCGGCGGATGGCTCATGAACAGCCGCATCAGGCCCTGACGCATCATGCCGCTGATGCCGAACGCAGCCATCTGATCCGGCAGCGGCTGCGGATGCTGCTGACGCAGGCGCTCCAGCGCCGCGATCATCGGCTCGCGGCCTTCCAGCTTGGCGCCGCCCGCGTCGGCGCGGAACTCACGCCGCCGCGAGAACCACATCACGATCATGCTCGCGAGAATGCCGAGCACGAGCTGCGCGACGATGACGCTGATGAGGAACGCGGGTCCGTGCCCGCGCTCGGTCTTGAACACGACGCGATCGATCAGGTAGCCGATCACGCGCGACAGAAAGATGACGAACGTGTTCACCACGCCCTGGATCAGCGTCAGCGTGACCATGTCGCCGTTCGCGACGTGACTGATCTCGTGGCCGAGCACGGCCTCGGCTTCACGCCGCGACATGCCACGCAGCAAGCCGGAGCTCACGGCCACCAGCGCGCTGTTCCGGCGCGGACCGGTGGCGAATGCATTCATGTCGGGCGAATCGAACACGCCGACTTCGGGCATGCCGACGCCCGCAGCCTGAGCCTGGCGGCGCACGGTTTCGACGAGCCACGTCTCGGCCGCGTCGCGCGGCTGCTCGATGACGCGCACGCCCATCGCGCGCTTGGCAATGAACTTGGACATCGCGAGCGAGATGAGCGAGCCGCCGAAGCCGAGTACGGCGGAGAAGATCAGCAGGGCGTTGAAATCGATCCCGGTGCCGCGCGCGTCGAGATAGTTATCGACGCCGAGCAGGCGCAGGGTGACGCTCAGAACGACCAAGATTGCCACGTTGGTGGCGAGGAACAGAAAAATGCGTTTCATGGAGGGCATATGCGGGTAGCCCCCCGGCAAATCAATAGGCGGAATCTACTCGCGCAAGGAGCGCCCAGATGGTTCGGGCGCGCGGGCAGGAGCGCGACTCAGGCGTCGTCGCGGTCGCTGTAATCGTCGTCGTCGAGGTCTTCGTCGTCGTCGTCGTCCCAGTCGTCGTCGTCTTCGTCCTCGTCCCAGTCGTCCTCGTCCTCGTCGTCCTCTTCTTCCTCGTCCTCATCGTCGTCGTCGCTCGCCCAGCCTTCCGGCTCCTGGGCGTGCTCCAGGTCGAGCTCGTGCCAGGTATCGAGGTCGATCTCCTCGATATCGCCGTTCTCGTACTGAACCTCGATGATCTCTTCGTCCGGATCGACCGACAGCACCCGGAAGATCTCGTTCTCTTCGAGATCCTCGTACCACTGTCCCTGAACCGGGTCGTAGTCTCTGGCCACGCAAACACCTCAAGAACGCCAGGTCAGCCCTCAGCAACTGGCCGCGGAATATTAGGGGCATTCGCCGTGACTGCCAAGCGTGTGGGAGCTGCAAAGCGTACGAGGTTGAGGTAATAGTGGCACGAGCCATGAATTCTGCTACGCACCCATCGTCTGCTCTGCCGCTGCTGCGCGCGCGCCGCATCGTGGTCAAAGTTGGCTCCGCGCTCCTGGTCGATGCGCAGGAAGGCACCCCGAACCGGGGTTGGCTGGCGGCGCTGGCGGAGGACGTGGCGGCCTTGCGTGCCCGCGGGCAGGAAGTGCTGCTGGTGTCGTCGGGCGCCATCGCACTGGGACGCCGGCAACTTGGCCTGACGTCGACGCGGCTCAAGCTGGAAGAGAAGCAGGCCGCGGCGGCCGTCGGCCAGATCCGCCTCGCGCATGCCTGGAAGGACGCGCTGGAGCTGCATCGGCTCAGCGTCGCGCAGATCCTGCTGACCTTCGGCGACACCGAGGAGCGCCGCCGCTATCTCAATGCCCGCAACACGTTGAGCGCGCTGCTGCGCCTCGGCGCGATTCCGGTGATCAACGAGAACGACACGGTCGCGACTGCGGAGATCCGCTATGGCGACAACGATCGGCTGGCCGCGCGGGTGGCGCAGATGATCAGCGCGGATTGTCTGGTATTGCTGTCGGACGTGGATGGCTTGTACAGCACCGACCCGCGGCGCGATCCGGATGCGCGGTTCATCCCGGATGTGCATTCGATCACCCTGGACATCGAGCGCATGGCCGGCGGCACCACTTCCGCGGTCGGTTCCGGCGGCATGGCCACCAAGATTGCCGCTGCGAAAATCGCCATTGCTGCCGGGTGCCGCATGGCCGTCGCGCTCGGGCGCGAGTTGCATCCGCTCCGCCGCATCCAGGAAGGGGAGCGCTGCACCTGGTTTCATCCCTCCGTCACACCTGCGACGGTTCGCAAGCAGTGGATCGCTGGCGCGCTGAAGCCGGCAGGTGAGTTACACGTAGATGAAGGTGCGGCTGCGGCTCTGGGTCGCGGCAAGAGCCTGCTGCCGGCAGGCGTGACCAAGGTCGTGGGGCGGTTCAAGCGCGGCGACGCGCTGATCGTGCGTGCGCCGAGCGGCAAAGAGATCGCACGCGGTTTGTCTGCGTACTCGAGCCTCGATGCCGAGCGGCTGCGCGGGCGTCATTCCAGTGAGATCGAAGGCGTGCTGGGCTTCCACGGCCGCGACGAGATCATCCACCGGGATGATCTCGTGATCACGGGCTAGCGCCGGTTCACGGGAGTGCCGAAATAGCGGGGAGACACCGGATCGCTCGCCGGATAAGTCTCCTTGAGCTGCTCGTCGATCGCCCGCTCGCTGCGCGCACGCGGATGCCTCAACCGCCAGCGCCAGGCGATACCGCGGTACGCAGGCCTCGCGATCAAGGCAACAGCGCTCAGCAGCACGACGGTCTCCAACACACTGAAAGTCGAGCGACGCGCTTCGGTGCGAGTGCTGAGCATGAGATGTCCTCCTGGCGTCTCCGGGAGACGCATGCGATGCGAGGTCAGTTCCCTACACTTTCGGCGGCACGATCGGATGCGAGCTCGACAAACCGCCGTCGACCGGGAAGGCCTGGCCGTTCACGTACGAGGCATCGTCGGAGGCGAGGAACAGGGCCATCTGCGCGATCTCGACCGGCGCACCGGCGCGGCGCAGCGGATTGAGCTGACCGATCTTGTGATCCGTGCCGCGGGCGCGTGCCTGCTCGAAGATCGGCCGCGTCATGCCGGTCTCGATGAGGCCCGGGCAGATGGCGTTGATGCGCACGCCGCTGCCGCTCAGTTGATACGCCGTCGTCTGAACCAGGCTGACGACGCCGGCCTTGCTCGCACTGTATGGCGAGCCGCCCGCGCCGGAGCGCAGTCCCGCAACGGATGCCGTGCAGATGATCGAACCGCGCTTGCGCGGCGTCATGACGCGCGCTGCGTGTTTCACCGCGAGAAACGTGCCGATCAGGTTGATCTTGAGAATCTCCGCCCAGTGCTCCGGCGTCTGCTCCTGCATCGGCACCCAGCCGCCGCTCACGCCGGCGTTGGCGTAGCAGACGTCGAGTGCGCCGAACTCGCTGACGGCCGCATCGATCGCGGCGGCAATTGCCGACTCGTCGGACGAATCCTTGACGAAGGCGATCGCCTTGCCGCCGCTCTGCTTGATCGCTGCGGCGGTGTCTTCGACAGCCTGCGCACGATCGAGCACGACGAGGTTCGCACCTTCCTGCGCGAACAGAATGGCAGTGGCGCGACCGATGCCGCTGCCGGCGCCGGTGACGAGTGCTGTCTTGCCTGCGAGTCTTTTCATAGGACCCGAAGATTAGCTGAAACCTTGTGACCGTGGGCTGTAGGTCGGGCTTTAGCCCGACAAATCCAAACACCCAGTTCCGACCAACGGGACGATAATGCCGCTCATATGTCGCCCGACCTGATGCTCCAGCAAGATTTCGGCGTCATCGCCGACCTCATTCATGGCTACGCGCTGGAACGCCCCAGCCATCCCGCGCTGATCCACGACGAGCATGTCCTCACGTACGGCGCGCTCGACCAGTTGATGGATCGAGTCGCCGCATCGTTGCAACGAGACGGCGTTCAGTCCGGCGATGTCATCTCCATCTGCGGCACGTCGTGCGTCGAGTACGGGGCAATCTTTCTCGGCGCGCTGCGCGCGGGAGTCGCGGTTGCACCGTTGGCACCTTCTTCGACACCCGAAGGATTGGCGACGATGCTCGCGGACTGCGGCGCGAAGATTCTGTTCCTCGACGAGCCGATCGTCGCTGCGCTCGAAGGGCAGAAGTTGCCGGCGTCGCTGCGCAGGGTTCCGCTCTCGATGCGCGAATGGCTCGCGCCGGAGAGCGCGAAGCCGCGGCCGGTTCGGATCGATCCGGGCGCGCCGTTCAACATCATCTATTCGTCAGGGACGACCGGCACGCCGAAGGGCATCGTGCAATCCCATCGCATGCGCTGGGCGCACGTGCATCGTGCATCGCTCGCGCGCTATGACCGCACGGCCGTCACGATCTGCTCGACGCCGCTGTATTCGAACACGACGCTGGTGAGCTTCTTCCCGACGTTGGCGATGGGCGGCACGGTCGTGCTCATGGCGAAGTTCGACACGCTGAAATTCCTGCAACTGGCGCAGCGTCACGGCGTGACGCACGCGATGCTGGTGCCGGTGCAATACCAGCGCATCATGGATCTGCCGGAGTTCGATCGCTTCGACCTGCAGACCTTCCGCATGAAGTTCTGCACCAGCGCGCCGTTCGCGGCAGTACTCAAGGCGGACATTCTCAAGCGCTGGCCGGGCGGCCTGACGGAGTACTACGGCATGACCGAGGGCGGCGGCAGCTGCATCCTCTACGCGCACGAATTTCCGGACAAGCTGCACACGGTCGGCCAGCCCGCGCCAGGTCACGAGATTCGCCTGATCGACGAGCAGGGTCGCGAAGTGGCACGCGGTGAGGTCGGCGAGATCGTCGGCCGCTCGCCGGCGTCGATGATGAACGGCTACTTCAATCAGCCGGGCAAAACCGCGGAAGCGGAGTGGCACGACGGCGCGGGCAATCGCTACATCCGCACCGGCGACGTCGGCCGCTTCGACGAGCAGGGATTCCTCACGCTGATGGATCGTCGCAAGGACATGATCATCTCCGGCGGCTTCAACATCTACCCGAGCGACCTGGAGGGCGTGTTGATCAAGCACGACGCGATCAAGGAAGTCGCCGTGGTCGGCGTGGCCTCGCGGCAGTGGGGCGAGACGCCCGTGGCTTTCGTCGTGCTCAAGCCTGGACACGCAGCGACAGCGGACGAGATCCGCACGTGGGGCAACGAGCGTCTCGGCAAGACGCAGCGGTTGGCATCGGTGGAGATCCGCGACGTGCTGCCGCGAAGCGCGATCGGCAAAGTGCTGAAGCGCGAGCTACGCGATCAGTACGCTCAGGCGGGCAGCTCGTCCTGACGCAGCGTGCGCATCGCGCGGTAATAGTGGAACGTCGACCACGCGAACGTAAACACGATGATGCAGAGCGCGTAGCGCAGCCCGTCGGCGCTCGCTTGTGCAGCGGGTACGCCAGCTTCCAACATGTTGTTGCCGATCGTGTGGCTGATGAAGCCGGTCAGCAGCGGACCGACGCCGATGCCGATGAAGTTCAGCACCAGGAACAGCAGTGCGGTCGCGAGCGCTCGCTCACGCGGCGTGACCAGTCGATACGTCGCGGAGATCGACGGCGCGAGGTACATCGTGCCGAAGCAGACGTACAGGAACAGGCAGATCAGCACGACCGGCGTGTGCGACAGCGCGAAGGCCGCCGCGGCGAACGGCAGCGAGATCAAGTTCGAAATCGCCGGCACCTTCAACATGTAGCGCGAGTCGCCGTGGCGCTGCGTGAGCTTGTCGGCATACGTGCCGCCGATGTACGTGCCGAGCAAGCCGCCGAATCCGACCAGGAATGCGAGCCACACTCCGGCTTGCGCGACCGTGAAGCCATGCGAGCGGATGAGGTACGAGTTGTAGAACGCACTGACGCCGTAGCTCACGAACGCATGCAATCCCGCTGCAAACGCGAGATGCCTGAAGCTGCTCTTCGCGCCGAGTGTGCGCACCACGGTCGCCATCGGCGGAGCTTCCGGCACGGTGTGAGCGCCGCCTTCAGAGAAACCGCGCGGCGGTTCGCGCACCGTCAGCTTCAGCACGAGCGCCAGCAGAATGCCGGGCAGGCCGACGATGAGGAACGCCGCGCGCCACCCGTACATCTGTGCCACGACGCCGCCCATCATGAGTCCGATGAAGGTGCCGCCGTACACGCCCATCGCGTAGATCGACAATGCCTTGCTGCGTCGCTTCGGCTCGAAGTAGTCGCTGATGAGCGAGAGGGCGGGCGGGCTGCAGCCGGACTCGCCGATGCCGACGACGACGCGGGCCAGGAACAGCTGCCAGAAATTACGGACGACGGCCGTAACGGCAGTCGCCGAGCTCCAGATCAGCAACGACAACGCGATGATGTTGACGCGGTTGCCCCGGTCCGCCCAGCGCGCGATCGGAATGCCGAACGTCGTGTAGAACAGCGCGAAAGCCGTGCCGCTGAGTGCCCCGAGCTGCCAGTCGTGCAACCCGAACTCGTGCTTGATCGGCTCGATCAGCGTCGTGAGGATCTGGCGGTCGACGAAGTTGAAGACGTAGACGACGAACAGGAACCAGACGACGTAGTAGCGATAGCGTTCGCTCGCCTGGAACGCCGCGGGCTGCGCCTCGGCCGCGGATTTCAGCTGGTCCGTCTCGACAGCCATCCGACCCCCTGCTGCATTTCGTTGTGCGTGGACTGTGCGGGCGCCGTGCCGCCGACGTCAGCGACATTTGCAATTCTTTACTGCGCGGCGCTCGCCGTTAGAATGCAGGCATGCAGGCCGAAGCCAGCACATCGCACAACATCGCTGCCCTGATGGATTCATTGGGGCGCGCTGCCGTGGACGCGTCACGCGCGCTCGCGCGAGCGACTACTGCGACGAAGAACGCGGCGCTCACCGCCGCTGCCGCGGAGATTCGCAAGCAGCGCACCGCGATTCTGGAAGCGAATCGCAGCGATCTGCAGGCGGCGCGGGAGCGCGCGCTGTCCGACGCCATGATGGATCGACTGGCGCTCGACGAGCAGCGCGTCGCAGCCATGGCGAAGGGAATTGAAGAAGTTGCAGCGCTGAACGATCCGATCGGTGTCGTCATCGCCGCGTGGACACGACCGAATGGCCTGCGCATCGAGCGCGTGCGCGTGCCGCTCGGCGTGGTGGGTATCATCTACGAGAGTCGGCCGAACGTTACCGCTGATGCCGGTGCGCTGTGCTTGAAATCCGGCAACGCAGTCATTCTGCGCGGCGGCTCCGAGAGCGCGAATTCGAGCCGCGCGATTCACGCGTGCCTGGTCGCCGGACTGCGCGCCGCCGGCTTGCCGGAGGCCGCGATTCAAATCGTACCAACCACCGACCGGGCAGCCGTTGGTCACATGCTCTCGAGCATGACCGACTCCATCGACGTCGTCGTGCCGCGTGGCGGACGCAGTCTCGTCGAGCGCGTGCAGAAAGAAGCGCGCGTGCCGGTGATCGGTCATCTCGAAGGCAACTGCCACGTCTACGTCGATCGCGACGCGGATGCCGGCATGGCTCGCGAGATCGTGCTGAACGCGAAACTGCGGCGGACCGGCGTCTGCGGCGCGGCCGAAACCGTGTTGTTCGATCGCGGCGGCACCGGCGCCGAATCCATCGTGCGCGCGCTGCTCGATGCTGGCTGCGAGGTGCGTGGCGACGAGGCAGTACAGCGCCTTGATAAGCGGGTCACAGTCGCGACCGACCAGGACTGGTACACGGAATACCTGGACAAGATCATCGCGGCCAAGGTCGTCGATGGTGTCGACGCCGCCGTCGAGCACATCGCGCGTTACGGCTCGGCGCACACCGAATCGATCGTCACGCGCAACCAGGCGACGGCGGATCGGTTCCTGGCGAACGTCGATAGCGCAATCGTTCTACACAACGCGTCCACGCAGTTCGCCGACGGCGGCGAGTTCGGCATGGGCGCCGAGATCGGGATCTCGACCGACAAGTTCCATGCACGCGGACCGGTCGGGGTCGAGCAGTTGACCAGTTACAAATATGTCGTGCGAGGCTCGGGACAGGTGCGGACGTGAGTGGTTTGCGTGGATTGGTGATTGTGCTGCTGGCGCTGACGAGCGTCGCTCGCGCGGCTCAGGATATCGATGCGGCCGCGCTCGGGGCTGCGATCGACAAGGCGCGCAGCGAACAGGTCGATGCGCTGGCGCCGACCAACTTCGCGGCGGCCGTCGAGGCGCAGCAAGCGGCGGTGAAAGATGCTGCCAAAGGCCGCAAGACCGACAAGGTGAGCGCGAAGGTTCAGGAAGGTGAAGCGGCATTGAGTCGTGCGACGACCGCCGCCGCAGGCGCGCGGCAATTACTTGGCTCCGTGCTCAAAGCGCGCGAGGACGCGCTCGCTGCGCAGGCGCCGAAGTTTGCGGGGCAGTCCTGGGAGAAGGCCGCCGAGCGCTTTCGCGAAGCGATGACGGCGAACGAGAAGAACGATACGAAGAATGCGCAGAAGCGTGCGGCCGAGGCCGAAGTTCTGCTGCGCGATGCGGAACTGATCGCGATCAAGGGCGGCGTTCTCGACGAAGCGCGCGCAATGATCGCGCAGGCGGATGAAGCCAAGGTCGCCAAGTTCGCGCCGCGCAGCTTGCAGGCTGCGAAGCGCTACCTCGCCCAGGCGGAGCAGGAAATCCAGCGCAATCGTTACGAAATGAGCGAGCCGCGCAAGCTCGCGGCGCAGGCCCGCTACGAAGCGCGGCACGCAACTTATCTCGCGCAACTGATCGAACGCACTCTGAAGGAAGAGAGCGACGACCAGGCCGGCGTCGAAGCGTTGATTCTTTCCTGGGAAGAGCCGCTGAAGCGGATCGCGACGGAAATGGAATTGTCGGCGCAGTTCGATAAGGGCATGCAGGCGACGATGCAGGAGATCAATGAGCACGCGGCGACACAGGCGCAGGAAGCGCGCCGACTGAAGCAGGAACTGGCAGATCGCGACGAAAACGCCGCGGCGCTGAATACGCAGTTGCAGAAGCTGGAGTCGCGGCTCGGCGGAGTTTCCGAAGAGCGCGTGGCGTTGCAGCGTCGGGTCGATGCGCAAGAGCGGCTGCGTTCGAGCGTGGCTGCGCTGGAAGCAACCTTCAGTCCGGACGACGCGCGCGTGGTGCGCCAGGGCGACGACGTCGTGTTGTCGCTGCTTGGAATCAAATTTCCTTCCGGCAAGAGCACCATCGACGCGAGCAGCGCGGCGCTGATGAAAAAAGTACAGCAGGGGCTCGCACTGTTCCCGGGCGCTTCGGTCTCCGTGGAAGGCCATACCGACGCGAACGGCAGCGATTCCCAGAATCTGATCCTCTCGCAGGATCGCGCCGATGCGGTGCGCCAGTACATGGTGAGCAACTTCGGGTTCAATCCCGAGAAGGTCAGCTCGGTGGGCTATGGCGAGGCCCGGCCAGTCGCCACCAATGAGACAGCCGCGGGTCGCGCCCGCAACCGCCGCATCGACCTCGTGATTCATCCCGAGCAGCGCTGACGTTGTACTTGCAACGGCACGTCCGCGGGCGGACGATGGCGGCCGTCATGTCTGTCCGCAGGGAAGAGGGTCGCCAGCATGCGTATTCACGTCCTAGCTGCCGCCACGTTACTCGCTGCATCGTTCAGCCTGCACGCAGCAACCGCTGACCCGTTCGTCGTGCACGAGTGGGGAACATTCACCACAGCGCAAGGCTCGGATGCCGAACAGATCCAGTGGGCGCCGTTGTTCAGTGTGGATCTGCCCAAGTTCGTCTATAGCGGCGCCGGCAACCTTGGCGGTTTCAGGGATGCAGCGCGAGCGTACCAAGGCAAGGACGTGATCGCGCCGGTGCGGATGGAGACGCCGGTGATCTACTTCTATTCGCAGCAAGAGCGCGTCGCCGACGTGCGCGTGATCTTTCACGGCGGCAACATCACCGAGTGGTATCCCCAGGCGACGAATCTGCAATCGTTGGCGACCAACCCCATGCCTTTTCCACATGCGCGTCAGTTCGTCATCGACTGGGCCGGCGTGCGCATCCTGCCGCGGGATACCAGCGAGGTGTCGGCGAGCGGGCTGATCCGCGGCGATGATCCGGGTCGCGGCAGCCACTACTACGCTGCACGCGAAACCGACGCGAACTTCCTGCGCGTGTCATCGCCAAAGGCGAGCAAGGGTGTCGAGCGTGAGCGCCACTTGTTCTACCGGGGCGTCGGCTATTTCAAAGCACCCCTGTCGGTCGGCATCGATGCCGAGGAGCAGCAGGTGTTGCTGACCGCGCTCGAGGCGGAGCCGATCAGCGACCTCTTCGTCGTCACGATCCGCAACGGGACGATGCGCTATCAAAAGATCGATCGCCCGACAACGAGTGCAACCGCCGCGATCGACGTCGTCACGCAACCGTTCGGCGCGCTAGGGGACGTGCGTGAACAGGCGACGCAGGACATGGCGGCGGCACTGATCGCACAGGGACTCTACGAAAAAGAAGCCCGGGCGATGGTGAAGACCTGGCAGGACCAGTGGTTCGGCGAGGAAGGAATGCGGGTTCTCTACTTGCTGCCGCGTGCCTGGACGGATCGCACGCTGCAGCTGCAGGTGGCGCCGCGACCGGACAGCGTGGTGCGTGTCATGGTCGGACGTGCCGAACTCATCACGCCGTCCGACGAGCGCAAGCTGCGGGATGAGGTGCTGACGTTCAGTCGAGGCGACGACAAGGCGAAGGCGCGCATTGTCGCGAACATCGACAAACTGGGGTTTGGGAGGTTCCTGCCCGCGGTAATGTGGAGAGTGGGCACAGAGCCGAACACTGAGACGCTGGGAAAGGCGCTCTGGGACTTGAACGAAGCGCTCAATGTTCGTGCGGATGGGCGCAGCGCTCGCAATTGACCCAGCCCGAATCGCCGTTCTCGTAGTGCTCTTTCTTCCAGATCGGCACGCGGTGCTTCACTTCGTCGATGATGTAGCGGCAGGCCGCGAAGGCCTCCGCGCGATGCCGTGAGCTGACTCCGACCCACACTGCGAGATCACCGATCGCCAGCGAGCCGATGCGATGCACGCACGTCGCGCGCAACACGCCGAAGCGCGCGATTGCTTCTGCGACGATCCGCTCGCCTTCCTTGTTCGCCAGCGCTTCGAAGGCTTCGTATTCCAGGCGCGTGACTGCGTGGCCTTCGTTGTGGTTGCGAACCCAACCCTCGAACGCCGAATAGCCGCCCGCAGCGGGATCCGCGAGCTCGGCACGATACGTGTCGGGCGTGAGCGGCGCCTGGCTGAACGAGAAGGCTTTCATCCGCCGGCCACCGGTGGGATGAACACGACCGTGTCGCCGTGCTTCAGTGGCGTCTGCCAGTCGCTGAACTCGGAGTTCAACGCCACTTTCAATTGCGCGGACGTCAGCTGGAACGGATGACGCTGCTGCAGCTCCGCGTACAGCTCGGCCGGCGTGCCGGCGCTCGTATCGAGCGTCTCTTCGCTGCGCCCGGCCTGCTCGCGCAGGATCGCGTAGTACTGAATGCGCACGGTCTTCGCTACTTTCGCCTGCGGCTGTAACGCGCCCGTCGCCGCCGCGAACTCTTCCACCGTATTCACGTTGTCGAGCGCCTGGTTCTCGGGCAGGTCGAGCAACTGCGTATCCGAGTTGATCAGGAACTTGCGCGGGCACTGCTTGCCGGTCGCGAGATACGCAAGCACTGGCTC
>Ga0068864_100000968_pt1 | contig 24069 bp, 24 predicted proteins | sample KBSSwiS72_FD_66586 | JGI IMG/M metagenome (GOLD analysis project Ga0068864, IMG submission 66586) | Switchgrass rhizosphere microbial communities from Kellogg Biological Station, Michigan, USA - KBS Switchgrass S7-2 | ecosystem: Host-associated > Plants > Roots > Rhizosphere > Soil ... | reverse complement strand
CATCACCCCGCTCATGCCGGTCTATCCGCGGTGTGGCGTGCGTCCGGTGCGAGGCGAAGGCTGCTACCTGATCGGAGAGCATGGCGAACGCTATCTCGATTTCGCCAGCGGTATCGCCGTCAACATCCTGGGCCACGGCCATCCGGCGCTGGTCAAGGCGATCGCCGATCAGGCTGCGACGCTGATGCATGTATCGAACCTATATGGCAGCCCGCAAGGCGAGGCCTTTGCGCAGAAGCTGGTCGAGAAGACCTTCGCCGACACGGTGTTCTTCACCAATTCGGGCGCAGAGGCGGTCGAATGCGCGATCAAGATCGCCCGGCGCTATTTCCATGTCGAGGGCAAGGCCGAGCGGTTCAAGATCATCAGCTTCTCCAACGCTTTTCATGGCCGCACGTTGGGAACGATCTCCGCCACCAACCAGCCCAAGATGCGCGATGGCTTCGAGCCGCTCCTGCCGGGCTTCGAGGTCGTGCCGTTCAACGACCTGGAGGCCGCGCGTGCCGCGGTCGATGAAACCACTGCCGGCTTTCTGGTCGAGCCGGTGCAGGGCGAGGGCGGCATGACGCCCGCCACGCCTGAGTTCCTGACGGGACTTCGCCGGATTTGCGACGAGCAGGGGCTGTTGCTGATCCTTGACGAGGTTCAGTGCGGATATTGCCGGACCGGCACCTTTTTCGCGCATGAACAATATGGCATCACGCCGGACATCATGGCGGTGGCCAAGGGCATCGGCGGTGGCTTTCCGCTCGGCGCTTGCCTCGCGACCGAGCAGGCGGCGAAGGGCATGGTCTTCGGTACGCACGGATCGACCTATGGCGGGAACCCTTTGGCGATGGCGGCCGGCGAGGCCGTGTTCGCGGTAGCGGTCAACGACGAGTTCCTGGGCCATGTCAGGGCGATGGGCGATCGGCTTCGCCAAGCGATCGTGCAGCTGATCCCGAACCATGACGCTGTGTTCGACGGTGTTCGTGGCCTGGGCCTCATGGTGGGGGTCAGGCTCAAGGAGGCGGTCGATGCGCGCGCGTTCGTCGGTCATCTGCGGGACGAGCACGGCCTGTTGACGGTGTCGGCCGGCGAGAATGTCGTGCGGCTGCTGCCGCCGCTCGTGATCGATGAAAGCCACATCGCCGAATGTGTCGAGAAGCTTTCGGCAGCGGCGCGCACCTATACGGCGCCTGCGGCATGACGCGTCACTTTCTCGATCTGGTCGACCCGGGCAAGGCTGGGCTGTGGACGATGCTCCACGCCGCGCGGGACAGGAAGCTGGCCAGGCTCGGCCTTCCCAAGGGCGCGCCCGATCCGGACGCCCCGCTCGCCGGCCATACGCTCGCGATGATCTTCGAAAAAAATTCGACCCGTACGCGCGTTTCGTTCGACATGGCGATGCGTCAGCTCGGCGGTACCACGATCGTGATGGAAGCCGGCAGCATGCAGATCGGCCGTGGCGAGACGATCGCCGATACCGCGCGGGTGCTCAGCCGCTATGTCGATGCGATCATGATCCGTACCGACGATCACGCCAAGGTCGTCCAGATGGCCGAACATGCGGCAGTGCCGGTGATCAATGGGCTGACTGATCTTTCGCATCCGTGCCAGATCATGGCCGATTTGCTGACCGTGCTTGAGCACAAAGGCGTGATCGAAGGGCTGAACTGGGCTTGGCTCGGTGACGGAAACAATGTTCTTCACTCGATCGTCGAGGCGGCGAGCCTGCTCGATTTCCCGGTACGGATCGGTTGTCCTGAAGGCTATGATCCCCACGAAGGCGTGATCGCCGCCGCGCGCGCGCGCGGCGGCAACATCGTTCTTTCGCGCGATGCGGCCGAGGCGGTGGGCAATGCCGATGTCGTCGTCACCGATACCTGGATCTCGATGGGGCAGGCACATGCCGACGCAAAGCTCCGCGCAATGATGCCCTTTCAGGTCAATGAGGCATTGATGGCGAAAGCCGCCGAAGGTGCGGTCTTCCTCCATTGCTTGCCCGCGCATCGCGGCGAAGAGGTGGTCGATGCGGTGATGGACGGCCCACAATCGTTGATCTGGGACGAGGCCGAGAACCGCCTGCACGCTCAGAAGGCGGTGCTGCTCTGGTGCCTGGGGAAGCTCGACTAGGCTGGCTTGAAATCTCCGCCGACCGTTCCGACTTGAAGAGCTCATGACCTCCCATATCATCACCGACACGGCGCTTGGCTTCACCATCCCCGGCCGGCACGCGCGGGGACGGCTGGTCCGTCTCGGCCCGACGCTCGACGATATTCTTTCCGCTCACGGATATCCGCCGGTGATCGAGAAGCTGCTCGCCGAAGCACTGATCCTCGCGGCGCTGCTCGGCTCAACGCTCAAACATGACCAGGGGCAGTTGACGCTGCAGGCGCAGGCCCAAGGCGGCGCGGTCGAATTGCTCGTCGCCGATTATAAGGCCGGCGAGATGCGCGGCTATATTCGCCACGACGCCGAACGCCTTGCGGCCTTGCCTGCCGATCCGTCCTTATTCGCGCTGTTCGGAAAGGGCTATCTCGCGATCACCTTCGATCAGGCAGTGAGCGACGAGCGCTATCAGGGCATCGTTCCGCTCGAAGGCGGATCGCTGGCGGAGGCTGCCGAAGCCTATTTCAGCCAGTCCGAGCAACTGCCGAGCCTCGTCCGCCTCGCGAGCGGCAGCCCTGCGGGCGGAGGTCGTCTCGCCGGCGGATTCCTACTCCAGCACCTCCCCGAGGGAGAGGAGGGACGTGATCGCATCCATACCCGGCTCGATCATCCGGAATGGGACCACGTCCGCGCACTCGCGGTCACCATAACCCCCGAGGAACTGAGTGATCCTGGTCTGCCGCTCGATCGTCTGTTGTGGCGGCTGTTCAACGAGGAAGATGTGCGGACCTTCCCGGCCGTATCATTGTCGCGCGGCTGCCGGTGCGATCCCGATCATATCCGCAAGGTGATCGGCCGCTTTCCACCCGACGAGCGCATCGAAATGGCCGACCCGGCAGGGGATATTCATGTCGACTGCGAGTTCTGCGCCCGGCGCTTCTCGCTTGCCCTGGCCTCGATCTGAGCGGGGCGGAGCAGCGGTTCGTACGGGCGAGGGCATTTATTTCTCTTTACGTGACGTTTATCACTTCGTCCTTATCGCGAATCTGCTCGACTCCGCGATGTCGCCTGGAAAGGGCGCTGGATTCGACGAGGCTTGAAAAGATGCGGTATGTTCTGGCGGGATTATTGCTTGCCGGCGCGGCGGGGGCGGTTTCAGCGGCGCAGCAACAGGCGCGGTCCGCTGGGATGGGCCTTGCCGCGCTCAGCCAGCTCGAGGCGGGCATGTGGCAACTCGAGGTCCAGGGCAAGCCCGCGAGGACCTTCTGCCTGGGCGATCCGCTGGATCTGGTCGAAATCGAGCATGATCAGCCGAATTGTTCGCGCTTCGTGATCGCAGACCAGCCGCGCAGTTCGACGGTTCAGTATAGTTGCCAGAGGGCGGGATGGGGGCGCACCACGATCCGCATCGACACGCCTCGCCTTGCGACCATCCGTACCCAGGGCATTTCGCGCAACGCGCCGTTCGACTATGCGGTGACCGCGCGGCGGGTCGGCGGGTGCACCCAGGTGGCGGCCAAGCCGCGCTGAACGCCGGGCGACCCCGCCGAACGCTCAATCGTCCTTACCCGGATTTCTCGAAATAGGGGGTGCATCCCGGAGCCTGGCGGGCTGAAAAGTTGCTTGTCTGGAGCCGTTATGTGCCCGGCGGATATCGCTGCGATCGCGCCGACAACGCCGAACGGACCGGCTGGCTTCGGTGGCGAGGCATTGCCCTCGCGTACCCGACACCAGCCGGCGCCACATCATGCATTTGCTCCGGCGGAGCTCATCGGTTTCTCCGGACCAGAGACTTTTCGTCGGACGGGAATTACATCGAGTAGTTGAGGCTGATCCCCACTTCCTGGGGCGGGGTATATTGAGCGATGAAGCCGCTGATCGAGGTGAGGTTGCTGAGGATCACCGCCTTGTTGGTCAGGTTGCGCCCGTAAACGCCGATCCGGAAGCGATCGAACTTGTAGCCTGCCTGTGCGGAAAGCAACGCATAGGCCGGCTGCGGCATGATGCCCAGGATGTCATGCTCGACCCTGGTCGAGTAGGACACTGTCGCGCTGGCATCGAAGGTGCCGTTGTCGAAGCTGACCGTACCGTTTGCCGACAGCTTCGGCGCACGAAGGAGCCGCCGTCCAGTCGCGTCGATCGTTGCCGGAATGAATTGGCCGCACCCGCCCGTCGCGCAAACGCCCGGCGAAGTGAACGGAACCTGTGCCGTGGATGTTCCCACCGCGCCCGGGAAGTCGCGATACTCCGCCTTGGGAATCCAGGTCAGGCCGGCACGCACGCTGAACTCGGGCGTGAGACGAGCATTGGCGTCAAAATCCAGACCGTACATCCGTACCGGGCCGGTATTCTGGACCACGACCTCGCCGCCGGCGCCGCGGTTCACCGATTCCTGCTTGTTCTTATAGTCGTAGTAGAAGCCGGACAGGTTGGCGGTAAGGTTCCTCGACGCATATTTAATTCCGACTTCCGCCGCGTTCAGCCTTTCGGGGGCGACCGCAGCAAAAGGCGGGATCGAGGCCGGGTTGGTGACGCCGCTCAGCCCGCTCTTGTAGCCGACCGAATAGGTCGCGTAGACGTTCAGATCATCCGTCACATCGTACTTCACGGAGAAGCGCGGGGTCGTGGCGTTGAACGACTTCTTGATCGATGGCGTTACCGGAATGACCGACGAGTCATTCTTGCGCTCATGGCTCTGCCGCACGCCGCCAATGATGCTGAGGCGATCGGTCGGCTTCACGGTGACCTCGCCATAAACGGCATAAGCCTTGGTCTGGACCAAGTTGTCCTGCGTGGTCAGCGGGAAAATCGGGCTGAGTGGCTGCAGCGGTCCGCCGGTGAAATTGAGCGTGTGGGCCTTGCTGTTGAAGTAGAAGGCGCCGAGCGTCGCGCTGAAAATACCGAAATCGCGCGTGGAGAAGTTCAGATCTTCCATGAGGTTACGTTGGCTGATCTTGTAAACGAAACCGATGCAGGCGAAGTTGAGAAGGCACGGTATCGTACCAAGCGCATTATGGATCGAGTCCGACTGGGCATTCTTCGTCTTCGCATAGGCCGTGATCGACGTCAGCCGACCCAGGTCGAAATCGAGCTTCACGGTGGCGCTTCCGCCGTAGTTGCGCAGCCTGACCGACAAGGGGCTTAACGTCGGATCCTCGTTGAACTCGCTATGCCAAGGCTTGGTGGGGATGACCGAACCCGGATAGACGTTGGCGGCGCTCAGGCCACGGAACGGCGTTCCCAAAAGTTCGCCCGGCGTGTTGTTGTCCACATAATGGCCCTCCAACGTTGCTTCCGCGTTTGAGGAGGGTGTGAAGAGGAGCTTGCCGCGGATGTTGGTCCGCTTGATCTCGCCGATCCTCTGGCCCGTCGACTCCCTGGTCTCGAACCCGGGCGTATAGTTCACGCCGCCCGAAATGCTGGCGGCCACCAGATCGGGGACAAGCGGTCCGCTGACATAGGCTTTCGCCGATATGTGCGCGGCCGACCGGCTGGTCCCGGCCCCGGTGTACGCGCCCCCATCCAGCGATATGCTCATCGTGGGCGTGAAGCTCGGCTTCCGGGTGTACAGGAGGATCGCGCCGCCGATCGCGTTACGGCCGAACAAAGTGCCCTGCGGGCCCTTCAGCACTTCCACCCGATCCACGTCCGGCAGATCGGCGTTCAGCAGGACCTGCTCCGCCTGATATACGCCGTCGATGTAGAACGCGTTGCCATTCTCGGTGCCGGCTACAGTGACCGTTGAGGAAACGCCCCGGATAGCGGGCGCGGAAAGGTTTCCGGTACCGCCGAAGGTGAGACCGGATACGAGGGTCTGAAGATCACGGACCGATTTGACGCCCGCCTGCTCCAGATTCGCGGCGGATACCGCCGTGATCGTCGCGGGCACGTCCTGCAGCTTTTCGGAACGGCGTTGCGCCGTCACCACGATCTCATCCAGACCGGCACCACTTTGCGCGTCGGAAGCACCTTGGGCCTGCGCGGCGGCATCACCCTGTGCGTGCGCCGCTGCGCCGAAGATTGTCATCGACGCGATCAGCGCAATAGAACTGGCGGTTGTGCGAATATTCATCAAGACCTCCCTTTATTGCGGGTAGCCCCTCCGATGATCCACGCCCCTTGTGCCGGTGCTTGGGCGACCGGTCATAATTCCCCTGTGCAGAGTCGGGCTCTGTGAGGGGGCGCTCATCGAAAGGACCCTTTCCCACTCGTCCAAATAACACAAAAATCCAGGCGTGCACCGTTTGGCTAGCTGACCTTGCGGATCCCTGCTCGATCAGCTCGTCGTACGATTGCCCTCTTTTTCACGGTATATTCACCAGCACCTAGACGACGCTGAGGCTTGCTTCGGTCCGACTAACGGCAACCTGCCGGCCGCCATATAGTTCACGTTGAGATGGACGAACTGGTCAGAGCTTCAAGTTCGCGGCAAGGGCCGCGCCGGCCTGATCCTGAACATCGGCGACGATCATCTTGGCGTCTTCGGTAACCATCTCCCTAGCGATTGCTTGTACCCAAAGCCTGCGCTGGCGAGTGACGATTGGGACTTTCTGCCAAGAGGGTGCATGCTCTCTCCCTGTCCGCTGTGTCAAGGACTAGGCCAAGCACAGCGGTTATCGCCGGAGTCGTACCGTGAAACTTGGATCTGGATAGCTGAAAAAACTCGCCAGTTTTTTGGCTGGCACTGTGCTTCGCTTGATCAGGCAGAGCCCAGATTGACAAGGCCAGATTGACAGGGACCGGGCGCCGCTTATCTACGAAGGCGCTCGATGAAGCGCGCATCGAGAAAAAATATCATCTGACGCGCCGAGCAAATCTGAATAGCCAGCGACGGGATGCAGGCAAGCCTCAGGGAGGCAAGCTGGTCACTTGGCGGTCCAGCCTTCCAAATTGTCTTGTGGCGCCTTCGGTGCAGAAGATTTGCGAACGGCGGATAGGCCAGCGGGAGCAGCGCACTCGTGGCTATAGATAGGAGATGGTTGCGATGAAATTCTGGCTATTCCTTTCCTATGAACCGCCCGAAACGTTGCTCGATCATGCGCGCAAGGCCGAGGAATACGGATTCGAGGGCGTCGCGATGGCTGATCATATCGCCATCCCGGCGAACGACGAGGTCGAACATCCGAACAAATATCCGGTAGTTCCCGAGGATATCTTTGCCGATCAGCTCACCAGCTTCGCATCGATGGCTGCCGTCACCACGCGCCTGAAATTCCTTACTTTCATATATGTGGTTCCGATCCGCGATCCCTTCCTGGTCGCGAAGCAGTTCGGATCGCTGGCGATCAGTTCCGGTGATCGCGTCATTCTAGGCGCCGGCGCTGGTTGGCTAAAGGAGGAGTTCGAGGCGTTACGGCAAGACTTTCACAGCCGGGGCAAGCGAATGGACGAGATGCTTACGATCATGCGGGACTTTTGGGATGACGGATATGCCGAGTTCCACGGCGAGCATTACGACTTCGCGCGGATGGGGATGTTTCCGGTACCGAAGCAGCAAGTGCCAATCTGGATCGGAGGCCAATCGCGGGCAGCCGCGCGGCGCGCGACCAATCACGACGGGTTCATAGCGATGCAGGCGATCGATCAGATGGATCGCCTCAGCGATGCGGTGCGCGCCGACTTCGCGCTGGTCGATGAAGCGAGAAGTGCGCGCGGACTCACCGGCCCATTCCATCGGTGCGTACTTCTGAACCGCAACGTCGCGACGTGGGATGTCGACGCGGCGCGACGTCTCGCCGAAGTCGAAGGGATTACCGACCTGGTCGTCTGGCCCTGGCCCGATTCCGGCATGCCCTTCGAGCAAAAATGGCGCGCTGCGGCGGCTTTCGCCGAGCAGGTGATCCACCGTTTCTGAAACCCCAGCGCCTTCCCCTTACCCTCCCGGAAAATGCGCCGCTCGTCGTGAAGAGGGCAATGCCCAGGGGGACTTCATCGCCCCGCTTATTTGGACAACTGCTGCTTTCAACCACACGAGAAAACGGCTCGCCAGGCTCAATCAGAACCGAAACGCCCGATCGACCCAGGAGCGCTTTCGTTTGACGAATTTGGGCTAAAGTCGAATCGAACCGGGGGCATGGCCTTCGGCCGGTTAATCTGCTGTTTAGAAGCCTCGGGTTAATAAGTAGCCGTGCCTCCCTTGGGCACATTTTCCTCCCTTAGCAGGCTTTCGAGCCGACTGGGCCGCTCTCGGGCGGCCCATTTTTTGTGGGTCAGGCGCTTTTCAGCTTGATGGCCTGAGCCCCGTCCCCGTCCTGGAGGAAAGGCGGATCGGGGATCGCGGCGCGTGACTCGTTGAGCAGCATCGACCAGCGGCTGGAAAGATCGCGCATATAGGGGTCATCGGGCTCGATCCGCCTCTTGATGACTGGGGCGGCGGGATCGTTCTTGAACACCATCAGATCGAACGGCATGCCCACCGATTTGTCGGAGCGGATCGTCGAATCGAACGACAGCAGCGCCACCTTCACGGCTTCGTCCAGCGTGCTGTCGTAATTCATCGCGCGATCGAGAATCGGCTTGCCATATTGGCACGCGCCGATCTGAAAGAAGGGGCTGTCCGGCTGGCATTCGATGAAGTTGCCCGCGTCATAGACCAGGAAGAGCTTCAGCGGCCCACCCTTGATCCTCCCACCGAGGAGCAGCGATATGCCTGACGATACGCCGGCCGTATACAGCGCCGGCTTGAGCTGGCTGCCTGCGGCCATCACCGCCTCGCCGACCAGCTGCGCGGCCTGAAACATCGTCGGCATGTGCTCGATCTTGCGAGGGCCGTCGTCGGGGCTGCGCGATGGTAGCCCCTCGTTGAGCATGCCGAGCACAAGCTGCGTAACCGAAAGATTTCCCGCGCTCGCGGCGACGACGAGGCTGTCGTCCGTCTCCGTCAGGACATGGAGCTTCCTGTAGGTGGAGATATTGTCGATACCCGCATTGGTCCGGGTATCCGCGACCATGATCAGCCCGGCGCGCAGCATGATCCCGACGCAATAGGTCATAATGATCCCCTCCTCGTTTCCGGCCCCGGCCGGTGCCTACGAGCATATAGGATCGTGGCTCGAAACGGAGCCCGTTTTTTCGCCGCTTTCGATCGCCGAGGTGCGGCTTCCGTCCGCCCGCAAAATCGCTTAAGCGCGCGGGCATGTCCGATATCTCCCATCGCACCGCTATCGTGCTGTTGTCCGGCGGGCTCGACTCAATGGTCGTCGGCGGCCTCGCTCGGGAAAGGGGCTTCCGGCTTGCCGCACTGACGATCGATTATAATCAGAGGCATCGCGTCGAACTCGAGGCGGCTGCCCGTGTGGCGACGATGCTTGGCGTCGATCGCCACGTCACGCTGCCCCTGAACCTGCGAGCCTTTGGAGGCTCGGCGCTGACCGATGAGATCGAGGTGCCCAAAGGAGGCGTGGAGCCGGGCATTCCCGTCACTTATGTTCCAGCCCGCAACACGATCTTCCTGTCGCTGGCGCTCGGCTTCGCCGAGGCGAGCGGCGCGCGCGACATATTTCTCGGCGTCAATGCGTTGGACTATTCAGGGTATCCGGATTGTCGGCCGGAATTCATAGACGCTTTCCGGCATCTTGCGGACCTCGCAACGCGTATGGGCGTTGAAGGCGAGGGATTTGCCATCCATGCGCCGCTGCAGCACATGACGAAAGCTGATATCGTCCGCGAGGCCTGGCGCCTCGGGCTCGACGCGGGGCAGAGCTGGTCATGCTACGATCCCACGCCCGAAGCGCTCCATTGTGGCCTGTGCGACAGCTGCCGGCTTCGCGCGAAGGGCTTCGAGGAGGCCGGCCTGACTGATCCGACCGTCTACGCCTGATGGGAAGCTATGCAGTAAAGGAGATGTTCCTGACCTTGCAGGGCGAAGGGATGCAGGTCGGCCGGCGTGCGGTCTTCCTGCGTTTCGCGGGTTGCAACCTGTGGAGCGGCCGCGAGGAGGATCGGAACGACGCGATCTGCAATTTCTGCGATACGGATTTCGTCGGCGTCAACGGGGACAATGGAGGGCGCTATCGTGATGCCGTCGCGCTCGCCGACAAGGCGGCGCTGCTTTGGGGCGATCTCGACCGACCATTTATCGTCCTGACCGGCGGCGAACCGCTGCTCCAGGTCGACGATGATCTGATCGCCTCGCTCAAGCGCAAAGGTTTCGAGATCGCTGTCGAGACCAACGGCACGCAGCCCGCGCCGGCCGGACTGGACTGGATTTGCGTAAGCCCCAAGCAGGGCACGGAGGTCGTGCTGCGAAAAGGCAACGAGCTCAAGCTGGTATGGCCGCAGCCGGGAATTGACCCCAATGTGCTCGAACAGTGGGAGTTCGAACATCACCTGCTCCAGCCGATGGACGGGCTGAACGTCGCGAGCGCGCGCGAGTCCGCGATCGCCTATGTGCTCAAGCATCCGCGATGGCGCCTGTCGATACAGACGCACAAGATCATGGGGATCAGATAACCGCGGCGCGCGGCTGGTCGGTCCGGTTCAGCTCGGCCGAGGGGCGTCCTCGTTGCTGGCTTGCTGGGTAGCAGGGAAGCACGCGGGCCTGAGCTGGTCCTTCCTGTCCCAGCACTCCTTCGTCATCGGCAAAAGCCGCACCGCCATCCAGCCTTGCGCGCGCCCGCGGATCATGTCCCCCGTGGGAACCAGGCTGTTGCGGAACTCGCGCATGCGGTTCATCGCGAGTTCGGTCAATCGGTCGCGCGCCTGCTTGCGTGCATCGCGACCGATCGCGCTTGCCGTTTCGCAAAACCCCAGCTGGGCATGCATGGTCGAGAAGCCGTTATAGGTCTTGGTCGTGTATTGATCGAGCGCCTTCTGCCATCCCTTGCCGCCCGTCCGTTTGAAGTAGCCGGTCAGCGTCTTGTAAGCGGCGTTCAGCTCCGTCGCATTCTTTGCCAAAAGGTCGTTATAGTTATCGACGGCCATCAGGATCGGCGAAAATTGGCACTGCAGCGCGGCCACGTTCAGGCCGGCTCGCATATTCCAGAGCATATGGGCACGAAGTTCGGCGGGGGTGGCCTTGGGCATCGGCAGGCCCAGGCCCGGCTCGTCCCCGTTTACAGGGCTGCCGGCAAAGCTCGGCTGAACCCAGAAGAGATATGCGGAGGCGGGGACCGCATGACAGGCCGCGGCGACCATGGCTATAGTTACGCCGAGCCATCGCTTGATCATCATGTCAGTCTCTCCAGAACAGTATGGCGACGTCCCCCGACCGCCCCCTCGCTATTGTCCGTTGCTCGCGTTGCCCGCGCTCGCTTCATCAATTTCGTTGGCGGTCGCGGCGCTACCGGCCTGATCCAGCGTCGAACTTTCAACGACCGTCATGTCGTTCATCGAGCCGTCGCTGGCGTTCATCTCGACGACATTGGTGTCGGCCTCGCCGCCAGACTTGCCGCACGCGGACAGCGCGCAAAGCGAGAAGGCCGCACCCGCGGCAAGGACATAGTTGATTGTGCGGCGCATGTCTGGCTCCCTGAACATTGTCGCGTAGCGTGCAGATACCGCACGCGAGTCGCGCACTCAAGCGCTCTTCAGCGACGATTTCAGCCAAGTCCTTCGAGCATCGCCGGAAAATGCCGCCGGAGCGCGGCGTCGAGCGCCGGGAGATCGGGCGCGGAGCCGAGCCTCGCCATGCTCGTCACCGCATAGTCGCCGAGCCCGCAGGGGACGATGCCTGAAAAATGGGACAGATCGGGATCGAGGTTGATCGAAAAGCCATGAAAGCTGACCCATCGCCGGACGCGGACGCCGATCGCCGCGATCTTGGCCTCGGCGGCGCCGCGCCCGGTCCAGATGCCGATGCGCCCCGGCTCGCGGCGTGCCTCGACGTCGAAGTCGGCCAGCGTCGCGATCAGCCATGCCTCGAGGGCGGAGACGAAGCACCTGATATCACGGCCGCGTTTGTCGAGATCGAGCAATATATATCCTATGCGCTGCCCCGGCCCGTGATAGGTGTATCGGCCGCCGCGGCCGGCGCGGAATACCGGAAAACGGTCGGGGGCGAGCAGTTCCCCTTCGGCGGCACTGGTGCCGGCGGTGTAGAGTGGCGGATGCTCGAGCAGCCATACGAGCTCACGTGCCGCACCTTCGCGGATCGCGGCGGCCCGCTCCTCCATCGCGGACAGTGTTTCCGGATAAGGGGAAAGCCCAGGCGAAATTCGCCACTCGACCGCGTCGGCATTCATGATGATTGGCGATATCGTGCATTTCGCTGGCTGTGCAAGGGACGCGATTGCGCTCGCCATCATGGTCGAGGTAGGCGGGTGCCTTAAAGGTGGAGTGAGATATTGATGAGTTCGCTTTCGCTGAGCATGATCTGGGAGGAGACGGTGGCTTTCCTGCGGAGGGAAAGCGGCCTTCTGGTCCCGGTCGCGCTCGCGACCTTCGCTCCGGCACAGATATTATTGAGCTATGCGACCGCGGCGATCGCGGCCACCACGCCCCAGGCGGCTTCGGCAAGCCCCGCGACATTGCTGATGCTGCCGGCGCTGCTGCTGGTCGTCTATGGCAATCTGACGATCAGTCTGATGGCACTGAGCCCTGGCATAAGCGTGCGCGAGGCCCTGCTCGGCGCCGCGCGTCGCCTGCCCGTCACGGTTGCGGCCTCGCTGCTGGTGGGTGCGATATTCGTAGGCATCGTCGTCACCATAACGGTCGTCGCCGCGATCCTGCTCGGCGCCGCATCGATGTCGGCTAGCCCGGCATTAAGTGCGTTCGCGACCATCGTCACCGCTGTGGTGGTCGCGCGCTTTCTCCTTTTGCTGCCGATGCTCGCAGTGGAAAATATCCGCCCGCTGGAGGCGGTACGGCGGGCCTGGGCCTTGAGCCGGCGGCATTTCCTGCGATTCGCGGCAATCATATTGCTCAGCATGATGCTCGCCAGCCTGCTGGCACTGGTCAACATGATCGTCCTTGGCTCCGTTGGCCGTATCGTCGGCGGGGCGGTGGGCGCCACCGCACTGGCCGATCTGGTGCAGCTGATCATCGGCGCGGGCTTGGCGGCTTTACTTTCCGCCGCCGTGGCGGTGTTCATCGCCTTCACCTATCGCCGGGTGAGGGCATAAGCTCCTGCTCAACGGGGGCCAATATCGGAACATGCGATGCGCTGTCGCAGGCGAGGACGCCAGCGAGGCGCGGGTCGGCGAAAGTCTCGATCGCCCGCTGGAACGCCGTGAAGCCGTGACGGCGATAGAAGCCGAGCGCCCCCGGATGATCGAGCGTGCAGCTATGTACCCATAGCCTCCGTACATCCTTGCGCCAGGCGAGCGACAGCGTCTGGGCCATCAGCCAGTCGCCATGGCGCTTGCCGGTCAGTTCCGGGACGAAGCCGAGGAAGGCGATGAGCGCCTCGCCGGGAACGCGGAAGTCGATCTCGACCATCCCGATCTCGATGCCTCGACGATCCTCGACGGCGTGGACCGCCACATCGGGATGATGGATGATGGCCACCAGATCCTCCTCGGGCATCACGAGGCGCGAGAACCAAAGCCAGGGTTCGCCGACCCGACGGAACAGCGCTCGATATTTGTCCGAGGCCGGCATCTTCCAGCGGGTCAGCCGGAAAGGGGAGGCGGGGAGCGCCCTGGGCCGCGGCCGCTCGACCATCTCGAGCGAGGTAACGACGGTGGCGATCATGCCCGCTTCGACGCTGGTCAGGACCACCGATCTTCACTCCCAGGTCGCGACGGGAGGCAGGCTCATCAGGATCGCGTCGACATTGCCGCCGGTCTTGAGACCGAACAAGGTGCCGCGATCATAGACGAGGTTGAACTCGGCGTAGCGGCCGCGATAGGCGAGCATCCGACGACGGTCCTGCTCACTCGCCAACTGGTTCATCCGGCGGCGAACTATCTGCGGGAAAGCGTCCAGAAAGGCTTCGCCGACGTCACGGGTGAAGGCGAAGTTCGCGTCAAAGTCCAGCCCCTCCGGCCCGAGGCAGTCGAGATGATCATAGAAGATGCCGCCGACGCCGCGGTGGATCTGGCGATGCGGGATCCAGAAATAGTCTTCCGCCCATTGCTTGAAGCGCGGATAATAGTCGGGGTGATGCAGGTCGCAGGCCGTCTTGAGGCGGGCATGGAAGGCGTCGGTGTCCTCGGCATAGGGAATTGGCGGATTGAGATCGGCGCCGCCGCCGAACCAGCGCTTCGTCGTGCACAGGAAGCGCGTGTTCATATGCACGGCGGGAACATGCGGGTTGGCCATATGCGCGACCAGGCTGATTCCGGTGGCGAAGAAGCCGGTCGACTCCTCGCTCGCGCCATGAATGGTCCGGGCGAAATCGGGGGCGAAGGCGCCGCCGACGGTCGAGACGTTGACGCCGACCTTCTCGAACACCTTGCCCTTCATCAGGCCCTGGACGCCACCGCCGCCCTTGCCGTCGGCATCGCCGTCGCGATTCCAGGCCACATAGGAGAAACGCGCATCGCTGCCGGCCTCGGCCTCGATCGCCTCGAACGCCCCGCAGATCCGATCGCGCAGCGATTCGAACCAGCTTCTCGCCGCGCGCTGCTGCGGATCGAGCTGCAATGTCATTCGGGCCATCCTCCGGTCTGTCGAAGCGCTTCGGCGAGCGCGATGCCAGCCGACACCGCTACATTCAAGGAGCGGAACCCCGGCCGCATCGGAATCCGCACCCGGAGATCGGCCGCAGCATGGACATGGGGCGGCACGCCGGCCCCCTCCGATCCCAGCAGCACGATGTCGCCCGGCTCGAAGCTGATCTTGTCCAGGGTCAGGTCCGCGCCCGTCGTGAGAAGCACGATCCGTCCCTCGCGCCTGCTCTCGAAGGCCGTCCAATCTGGGTGGCGTGCGACTTCGGCATCGGCGGCATAATCCATTCCCGAGCGCCTCAGCGCCCGGCTGGAAAAGGGGAATCCACAGGGTTCGATGATGTCCACGGCCACCCCGAAACACGCCGCGAGCCGTAAAATCGTGCCCACGTTTCCGGCGATATCAGGCTGGTGGAGGGCGATCCGCATCGGCGTTCTGATATGCGAAAATATCGCGACGCGGCAATAATCGTGAAATGGGATTGGCAAAGCCGACAAACCGGCGCTATCAGCGCGCAGCCGTCGGGAATTGCGGACGGTCGCGCATGCGCGGGGGCATTGGCAATTCGCTCATTCCTCGGCCGCAGGCGCCCATAATCGTGGCAGCGCAAGGGTTCGGTAATGGCGACGCTCGAACATAGTGAGACTTCCGGTGGGGGCGATGGCGTGCGTCGCCGCGACTTCATTAATATCGCGGCAGTGAGCTTTGCCGGCGTCGGCGGCGCCGTCACCCTGCTGCCCTTGATCAACCAGATGAACCCCTCGGCCGACGTGCTTGCGCTCGCATCGATCGAGGTCGATCTCACGGCGATCAAGGAAGGCCAGGCGATCAAGACGATCTTCCGCAAGCAGCCGCTGTTCGTGCGCCATCTGACGGCGGCCGAGATCGCGGCCGCGGACAAGGTGGACATCAGCTCGTTGCGCGATCCGCAGACGCTCGAGCAGCGCACCGTCAACGGCAAGAAGCAGTGGCTGATCACCATGGGCGTCTGCACCCATCTCGGCTGCGTGCCGCTGGGCGCCGGCGAGGGCGAGATCAAGGGCGAGTTCGGCGGCTATTTCTGCCCGTGCCATGGATCGTCGTATGACACCGCCGCGCGCATCCGTAAGGGCCCGGCGCCCAAGAATCTCGAAGTGCCGAAATACGCCTTCAAATCCGACACCGTCGTGGCAGTGGGCTGAGGTAGACAGATATGAGCTTCCCCTGGGCAAACCATTACGAGCCTAAGCATCCGGTGATGAAGTGGGTCGACGAACGTCTTCCCCTCCCGCGCCTCGTCTACAATGCGGTCGGCGCTGGCTATCCCGTCCCCCGCAACCTGAATTATTTCTGGAATTTCGGCGTGCTTTCGGGCGCTGCGCTCGGCATCCAGATCATAACCGGCATCATCCTGGCGATGCACTATGCCGCCAACGGCGCGGTCGCGTTCGATTCGGTCGAACATATCATGCGCGACGTGAATTCGGGCTGGATGATCCGCTACGCGCACGCGACGGGCGCGAGCTTCTTCTTCATCGTGGTCTATCTCCACATCTTCCGCGGCCTCTATTACGGATCGTACAAGGCCCCGCGCGAAATGGTATGGCTGCTCGGCCTTGTCATCTACCTGCTGATGATGGCGACCGGCTTCATGGGCTATGTGCTTCCCTGGGGTCAGATGAGCTTCTGGGGCGCCAAGGTGATCACCGGGCTGTTCGGCGCTATCCCGGTCGTTGGCACACCGATCCAGACCTGGCTGCTCGGCGGTTTCGCGCCGGACAATGCTGCGCTGAACCGCTTCTTCTCGCTGCACTATCTGCTGCCGTTCGTGATCGCAGGCGTCATCATCCTGCACATCTGGGCGCTGCACATCCCCGGCTCGAGCAACCCGACGGGCATCGAGGTCAAGGGGCCGCAGGACACGGTTCCCTTCCATCCCTATTACACCGCCAAGGACGGTTTTGGGCTGGGTGTGTTCCTGATCCTCTACTGCCTGGTGCTGTTCTACGCGCCGAACGCGCTCGGCCATCCGGACAACTATATCCCGGCCAACCCGCTTTCGACGCCCGCGCACATCGTGCCAGAATGGTATTACTGGCCATTCTATGCGATCCTGCGTGCCTTCACCTTCGACATCTTCGGCATCCCGGCAAAGCTGCTCGGCGTCGTGGCGATGTTCTCGGCGATCCTCATGCTGTTCTTCCTGCCGTGGCTGGACAAGTCACCGGTGCGCTCGGGCAATTATCGCCCGGCGTTCAAGAAGTTCTTCTGGTTGCTGTGCATCGACGTCGTCATCCTGGGCTGGTGCGGCGGTTCGCCGGCGGCCGAGCCCTATGTGATGATCTCGCAGCTCGCCGCCGCCTATTATTTCGCGCATTTCCTGATCATCCTGCCGATCGTGTCGCGGATGGAGCGGCCGCTGCCGCTGCCGAACTCGATCACCGAAGCGGTTTTGGAAGGGAAGAGCGGTGCAACGCTCTCCACGAGCACGCAGGCCTAAGGGGATATAGAGACCATGGTTCGTCCCATCGCATTCCTCGTCGGCCTCGGCTTCGTCGGCATCCTGCTGTGGTCGCTCCTCTGGGGCGCGGTCGCCTATATCAGCGAGCCGCCGGCACCGACCGCCGAGCATGAATTCCATCTTCATCCGAAGGAGATTTCCTTCGCGTCGGATGGTCCGTTCGGTAAGTTTGACCGCCAGCAGCTCCAGCGCGGCTTCCAGGTGTACAAGGAGGTCTGCTCGGCCTGCCACTCGCTGCACCAGGTCGCCTTCCGCGACTTCAAGGACCTCGGATTCTCCGAAGCCGAGGTCAAGGCGATCGCCAAGGGCTGGGCGATCGAGGTCCCCTCGGTCAACCCCGACACCGGCGAGCCCGCGACCCGCAAGGGCACGCCGGCCGACAAGATCCCGACGCCCTACGCGAACGAAGTCGCCGCGCGCGCCGCGAACAACAACGCGCTGCCGCCGGACCTGTCGCTGATGACCAAGGCGCGTCATGACGGCGGTGCCTATGTCTATTCGCTGCTGACCGGTTATCAGAAGCAGCCCGCCGAACTGCTCAAGCGGTTCCCGGACGCGAAGACGCCGGGCTCGCTCCACTACAACCCCTATTTCGCTAACCTCAACATCGCGATGCCCCCGCCGCTCGTCGCCGACGGTCAGGTGACCTACGCGGACGGCACCAAGGCGACCGTTCCGCAGATGGCGCAGGACGTCGCCGCCTTCCTGATCTGGACGGCCGAGCCCAAGCTGGAGAACCGGCACGCCACTGGCCTCGCCGTGGTCATCTTCCTGCTGATCGCCACCACGCTCGCTTATCTGTCCTATCGGAACATCTGGGCGGGCATGAAGGGCGCCACGCCCGAATAAGCCGGCCGGCTTCGGGACCAAATCGAAAAGGCCGCTCGGGATGCCTGAGCGGCCTTTTTTCGTTGAAATGAGGGGAGGTAGGAAGCTTGGCGCCTCGCTGCTCGTTATGCAGCGGATGGAACCGCTATGCGAAGAGACCGACTGGACGCTGCCCTGGGACGGCGGATGTCGCTGCGGCAGGGTGCGGGTGAGAGTGAGCGCGCCGCCCTTGCTCGCCGCCATATGTCATTGTTCGGGATGCCGGAGCATGTCTGGCAGCGCCTATTCGATGAGCATCGCGATCCCGGCAGAGAGTTTGGCGGTTATCGACGGCGAGCCGGTCATCGGCGGACTGCATGGGGCGACCCGCCATTTTTTCTGCGGTTGGTGCATGAGTTGGATGTTCACCCGCCCCGAAAGGCTCGACGACATCGTCAATTTGCGGCCGTCAGTACTCGACCGGCACGATTGGTTCGTGCCCTTCGCCGAGTTCTGGACGAAGGAGAAACTGCCTTGGGTCAGCACTGCTGCCGTCCACAGCTTCGAAAGTCTGCCGCCGCATGGCGATTTTATCGAGCTGATCGAGCAATATCAGGCGCGGGGCGTTTGCGAGCCCGGCTGAGACCGGGCGGCGCGGTAAGGCGCGAACACCCGCCGCAACGAACATGAACGGCATCGCGCGACATTCGTCCATCGCCACGGCATCGTTGCCGCGGCGGCATGTCACACGTTGAAGCGGAAGAGCATGATGTCGCCGTCATTGACGACATACTCCTTGCCTTCGGAGCGAAGCTTGCCGGCCTCCCGCGCCGCCGCCTCGCCGCCCAGCGCCACATAATCCTTGTAGGATATCGTCTCGGCCCGGATGAACCCCCGTTCGAAGTCGGTGTGGATGGTTCCAGCTGCCTGGGGCGCTTTCGAGCCCTTGGCGATCGTCCACGCGCGCGCCTCCTTCGGGCCCACCGTGAAGAAGGTGATGAGGTCGAGCAGTTCGTAGCCCGCGCGTATCACCCTTGCCAGCCCGGTTTCGGTCAAGCCGAGATCGGAAAGAAAGTCGCTGCGATCGGCGGAATCGAGCGCGACGATCTCGGCTTCGATCGCGGCCGATACGATGACCGCCTTCGCGCCCTCGGCGGCCGCCCTCTCGAACACGCGTGCGGACAGGGCATTCCCCTCCGCTGCCGATCCCTCGTCCACATTGCAGACATAGAGGACCGGCTTGGAGGTGAGCAGCTGCGCCTGGCCGAAGATACGGGCTTCGTCGTCATCCTTTGGCTCTGTCAGGCGCGCAGGCCTGCCCTGGCGAAGCAGTTCGAGCGCCTGGCCGAGCACCGACGCTGCAGCCTTCGCTTCCTTGTCGCCCTGCGCGGCCTTCTTGGCGAATGCCGGCACCCGCTTCTCAAGGCTCTCGAGGTCGGAGAGCATCAACTCGGTTTCGACCGTTTCGGCGTCGGCGATCGGATCCACTTTGTTCTCGACATGGGTGACGTCGCCATTCTCGAAGCAACGCAGCACATGGACGATCGCATCGACCTCGCGGATATTGCCGAGAAACTGGTTGCCCAGGCCCTCGCCCTTGGATGCCCCGCGGACCAGCCCCGCGATATCGACGAAGGCGAGCTGGGTCTCTACGATCTTGGCTGATTGCCCGATCCTCGCGATCTCATAGAGGCGCGGATCGGGCACGGCGACCTGGCCGACATTGGGCTCGATCGTGCAGAAGGGATAGTTGGCCGCCTGCGCCGCGGCGGTTTCGGTCAGCGCATTGAACAGGGTGGACTTGCCGACATTCGGCAGCCCGACGATTCCACAGCGAAAACCCATTTTCTCTCGACCTTGTTGGGATGCGCGGCCGATAGCGGCTGACGTACGCAAAAACCAGCAAAAGAGAATGAGCCCCGGACGGGGGTCCGGGCTGTCCACAGATTTCCGGCGCTCTGGCGAGCGTCAGGTTCGTGACGGCGGGAACGGAGGCTGGAGCTCGGCCGCTGCCGTTACAGCCCTGACCGGCGTGATCTTGGCCGAGGATGTGGCGCTTGGGCGAGCAGCGGGCGCCGAGACGGCAGTGGGAGCGACAGGGCGCGCGGGCGCAGCGCCGCATGTTCCCGAGCTCGTCTGGATCATCCGGGGCTGCTGTCCCGCGCCGGCGTCCGAACTGTAGCTGACGGTGCGGGTGCAGCCGTCGGACCCGGTCGTGCTCGAGACATAGCTGTAATGCATGACGCCGACCGGTTCGCCCGCGGCGTTGGTCAGCGTGATGCCCTGTCCTGGCGCTCCGGGACTCGCAGCCTGCGCCTGCAGCGCGGACGCCTGTCGCATCATCGCTTCGGCGCGCGCGTCCATCGCTGCGGAGACGCGCTGCATTTCCGCGAATATCGATAGCGGCGCCAAGGCGGTCTCGAGCATCGCTGCGGGAGCGTCATCCTCGACGAGCAGAATCCTGCGCGCGACATCGTCCTGATAGCGGATGTGCTCGACCGTGCCGTCGGGCAACGCGACCAGCATGAGCTTGCCGTCGTCGCGGGCTGCGAAGGCCGCGCCGGCGAGCGCGAGCGTGGCTGCTCCAGCGATGAGGGCGGTCCTGACGATACGCATGGCATTGCCTCCATAGGTAAGGTTCGGAGGAGGAAAATTAATCCGGTAAAGCTGAACCGCGGATAAACGGACCGCAACGCCGCCGCTATTCCTGGGGAAAAAATTGCTCATAGGGTGCGGCCTGGGCGTCGCTGCGCTTGACCGACGGCCGCGCTTGCAGACGCGCCACATAGGCGTCGAGTGCAGGGAGCTTGCTCCAGGGTTCGACCATTCGGGCGAAGAGGAGCGCTGGCTGTGCCGCGCAATCCGCCATCGAGAAGTTGGATCCCGCAGCCCAGTTGCGGCCCGCGAGCTCGCGCTCGATATGAGCATAGGATGTACGAAGCTGGGAGCGTGCCTGGCCTACGCCCAGCGCATCCCTTGCCTCCTTCGGCCGCAGTCGGTCTGCGACGATGCGCTGCATCGGATGCATCACATAATGATCGAAGAAACGGTCCCACAGGCGGACAGCCCGGGCCTCTACCGGGTCGGTTGGAATAAGATTCACGGCCGGAAAGCGATCGGCCAGATATTCGATGATGATCGTGGACTCGGGCATCAGCTCGCCGGTGGCGTTGTCCCTCAGTACCGGAAATTTTCCGAGCGGCCATTCGGCGAGAAATGCCCTGCGCGACTCCTCGTCGCCAAGGTCGACGAGAACCGTTCCGAAATCGGCGTAGCATTCATGAAGAGCGATCAACACCTTGCGGCAGAAAGACGAGAAAGGGTGGTACCACAGGGTGAGCGACACAGGCATCTCTCCAGAAGTGAGGTTCAGGCGGTCGGGCGAGGCTGCGACTCAACTGGCACTGTCATGCTTCGGAAATTTGGCTGGCGCTGACTACTCGGCCGCGCCCGCCGTCCTTCGCTCGATAGAGTGCGTCGTCGGCCTTTCGCAATAGTTCAGTGCGGGTAATGCCGGGGCTCGCTTGCGCGACCCCGCAGCTGATCGAGACGGTCTGGGTGACGTCCTCGCGCAGCGCGATCGGACGCGCCTGCACCTGGGTGCGCAGCCCCTCGGCGATCGAAAGGGCGAGATCTTCAACCGTACCTTGGAGAAGGATCGCGATTTCGTCACCGCCAAGCCGACCGATCACGTCGCTGTCGCGGATTAGCGAGCGAAGCTGGCGGCAAAGTTCGACAAGGACCTTGTCGCCTGCCGGATGGCCAAATCCGTCGTTGATGCGTTTGAAGTGGTCGATATCGATCATCAGAAGCGCGATGTTCGAGACGTCCGGGCTTGCAAGTGCGTTATCGAGGCGCGCCATGAACGCGCCATGGTTCAGCGCGCCGGTCAGCCCGTCGGTCGAGGCAGCGCGGGACAGGCTCAGTTCGCGCTCCTTGCGCATAGTGATGTCGCGAATTGCCCCGATCGCTCCTTCGACGTGACCATCCTGGCCGACCAGCGCTCGCAGCGTGCATTCGAGCCAATAGTCCGATCGGCCCTCCGCCCGGAATTCGCAATAGGCGACAGCCCCAGGTTCGGTGAGAGCGGTCTGGAGTGCCTTGCGGAATGGAGACCGATCGCGTTTGCCGATCAGCCTGGAAAGCGGTTTGCCGACCAACTCGCGGGTTTCGACGCCGAGCAGCATCCCCGTCGCTCCCGACGACTGGACGCATTCGCCGTGGCGGTCGAGGCGGACGAGCACGTCGGCGGATTCTGATGCGAGCAGCCGCGCGCTGGCCTCGCTCGCCGCCAGCCGGCGAGCCAATGCGCGGCGCGCGTTAAGGTCCGCCGAGGCCGGCAGCGTCGTCAGCAGCATTGTCGCCAGATAGAATTGCACAAACAGCGCCTGCTCGCTGCGATCGGTGATCATCGCGGCGATCGGACCGTAGCCATACATGGTTGCGACCACGCTGAATGTCGCGGCGATGATCAGGGATAGCTTGGCCCCAAACGGGCCGAGCCGGAAGGTGGCGAGCGTCACCGGCGCCATGAGCACGAAGAGCATCGGATAGCCGACGACGAAGAAAGTGAGGAAACCGGCCAACGTGACGAGGATGAGAATCGCCGCCGCCTCGACACGTTCGGCGAAGGTCATCTCCCCTATCCATCGTGTCAGCTCGCCCGAAATGACGCCCGAGAAGAGTGGCGTGAATATCAGAAAGCCGAGGGCATCGGCGATGAACCAGGTGCGATAGGTACTCCAGAAGGGCTGTGCGGACATATGATAGGCCACCGCGGCGCCGCCGAACGCGCTGATGACCGGCACCACCAGCCCGGCATAGAGCAGGAAGCGCATCACCGACCTCACATTTTCGAGCGGATTGCCGGCGAGGTTCTTATGGTGGAGCAGGGCCGCGCCGATCCCCACCTCGGCCAGGTTGACGAGGGCAAATAGGACTGATGTCTCCAGGCTGCGGGATCCGATCAGATTGGAGGCGACGTTGGCAGCAAATGCGGCCAGGAAATGGATCGGCCAGCGCCGCATCGGTAGCGAAAGAACAATGGCCAGAAGCAGCGCGTTGGCCGGCCAGATCGTCGCTACCCGATGCCCGTCGGCGGTGAGCAGGATATTGCCCGTCGCCACCAGCAGATAGGCTAGCGCGCCAAAAATAGCCGCAATCAAGTCTTTCGAAAAAGATATCTCGTTCGGCTTACGCAACGCCCCATATCCCTTTCAACGGAACCTTATATTGTCTTGCACGCATTGAGACAGAAGACTCTCAGTCTGCTTGGTCAGCCATTCTTCGAGCTATTTCATTCATGAAGCGTGCGTCGTCGCCGTCCGCCAGCCAGTCGGCTTCGGCGGCGATGGCGCCCAGCATGGCGGCGAGCGGGTCGAGCTCGCTTTTTCCGTAACTGCCAAGGACGTGGCCGGTGACGCGATCCTTATGGCCAGGGTGGCCGATGCCGAGGCGCACGCGGCGAAAGCCATTGCCGATATGCGCTTCTGTCGAACGCAGGCCATTGTGGCCGGCCGTTCCTCCGCCGACTTTGACCTTGACACGGAACGGCTCGAGATCGAGCTCGTCATGGAAGACGGTGACGTTCCCCGTCTCGGCCTTGAAGAAGCGCATAGCCTCGCCCACCGATCGGCCGCTTTCATTCATGAAGGTGGCCGGCTTGACCAGCAATATGCGCTCGCGCCCGATCCGGCCGGCGGTCGCCCAGCCCTGGAACTGCTTCTTCCATGGGTCGAAGCCACGGGCTTCGGCGATGGTATCGACCGCCATGAAGCCGACATTGTGGCGGTTCATCGCATATTGCGCGCCGGGATTGCCGAGGCCGACCCATATCTGCATGGGGTGCGTCTAGCTTTTCCGGAACCTTTGGCAAGAAAAAGGCCCCGCCGAGACAATCGGCGGGGCCCGATCTTCTGATGGGAGAGGAGGGCTCAGCCCTCGGCGCCCTCTTCGTCGCCCTTGGCTTCTTCTGCGCCGGTGTCGCCTTCGGCACTCTTCAGCGCCGAGGGGGCGACGATCGTCGCTATGGTGATGTCCTCCTGGTCGGTCGCCGTCGCGCCCTTGGGCAGGGTGATCTGCGAGAGGTGGATGTTCTCGCCGACCTCGAGACCCTTCAGCGA
>Ga0068864_100000966_pt1 | contig 24106 bp, 22 predicted proteins | sample KBSSwiS72_FD_66586 | JGI IMG/M metagenome (GOLD analysis project Ga0068864, IMG submission 66586) | Switchgrass rhizosphere microbial communities from Kellogg Biological Station, Michigan, USA - KBS Switchgrass S7-2 | ecosystem: Host-associated > Plants > Roots > Rhizosphere > Soil ... | reverse complement strand
GCGAAATCAACGTGATCGAATTCAATCTCGCCTCTTAAATTCGGCGCCGGTTTTGCGCCTGGCAGATTGCGTATTCTGTCCTCTGTCTCGATCACTTCGTGTATGCGCTCGTAGCCGACCGATGCTTTCGACATCGTGTCCGTCATCTTTGACAGGTCGCGCATCGGCTTGTACATCTTGCCGAGATACAGCAGGAAGACGAGCAGCGAGCCGGCCGTGATCTGTTCGGTCAGCACCAGATTTACGCCATACCAGAGCACAAGACACGTACCGACAGCGACAATAATCTGCACCGCGGGCGCCAGCTTTGCTTTGAGACTGCGTGCCCTTAGCGCTATCTCGACATTCTAGAGACTTTGCTGTGCGAGGCGTGCCTCTTCGTAATCCTCGCGAGCAAACGCCTTGACCACGCGGATCGACGAGAGCACCTCTGCGACCACCGAAACCACTTCACCTTCTTTCTTCCGCAACGCGCGTGAAGCTTGCTTGATACGACGTGTGTAGATGTAGACAACAGCAAACAGGAATGGTGTGACGGAAAGCGCAATCAGAGTGAAACGCCAGTTGAGATAAAACATGACACCAAGCATGCCAACCAGCGTCAACACATTGACTACGATGCCCAGCAGTGCTTGCGAAATGAAATCCTGAATCGCATCGATGTCGGCAGTGACTGTGCTAATAAGGTCGCCGGTGGGTTTGCGATCGTGGTAAGCGAGCGACAGGCGTTGAATGTGATGATAGAGAACGCGTCGCAGGTCGTGCATCACCCATTGACCGACGGAAGTGGTCAGATACTTTTCAGCGTAAGCACTGAGCGCCCCGACGAGTGCAATAACAATTACAGCGAGGACGGCGAAGTGAAGAATCGCGACCTTATTCGAGCCGAGGAATTCGGACATCCACGCCGGCATGTGCTTTCCACCGAAAACGTAGTCGAAGACGATTTTTAGCGGCCATGGTTCGAGTAGATCTGTGGCTGCTTCGCCCAACACAGCGACGAAGGCGAGCGCGAGCACAGCACGGTGAGGTCGCAGCAGATAACCGAGCTTTATTTTCTTCTTGTGCATTTACAATTAGCCACGGATTACACGGATAAACACGGATTTAATCTGTGTTCATCTGTGTAATCCGTGGCTAAAAATTACAGCGCCGCTCGAAAAGCTTTTGGCGTGGCCCCGGCCAGCCTGCGGAACGCCGTTGTGAAGTGGCTTTGGCTCGAGAATCCGGAGCGTAGGGCTATCTCTGAGATTGGCAATTCCGTCTCCTCCAGCATCTTCTTCGCACGCTCGATCCGGCGTTCCGCTATGTAGTTTGTCGCTGTCATTCCCATCGCTTGCTTGAACGCGCGTGAAAAATGGAAGTAGCTCATGCGCACGTCACGCGCGACCGCGCGGAGAGCAATACGTCCTTCCTCTTCATCGGAAAGATGATGGTCTATCAACGCGATGGCTTTGCGTAACTTGTGTGGCGCCATTCCGCCGTGGCCCACGTGAATATCTTTCAGCGAGCTGTAGCGCCTAACGAGCTGGATTGCGAGACCTGTGGCAAGTGAGTCGGCGTAGAGACGGCCCACCACGTTGGCTTCATTCAACTCGTACAGCAGCGACATCGCCACGTGACAAATGTGCTTGTCTCGAAAACCGATTTCCGGAGTTAGACCAATCTCGTTATGAGGGAAGTTCAACTCGCGCGCAGCGGCACGCACAAACAACGGCCGCAAATAGAGAAGCAGCATGACCGGCGCATCCGGACCCTCAGACCGGCACGTCCATGATGAGCCCGCCGGAATGATTGCCACTTCGTTTGAGAGTAGACGTCCCTCGAACCGTCGCTTGCCGGTATAGACGTGAGTGAAAAACGGAGTGCCAAGGTTTAGCACCATGCAGTGGTCATCCGAGGCGGGAATCAACACCTCTTTTGAATTGTGACGAAAGTGAATTGCACGCACATCTTGCCAGCCAATGGCATCGCTTGATCTCAGCACCGACTGGGGATAGAGCACTGACAGATCGTTAATTGATTGCTTCTCAAACTTGTTGCTTATGGATAATGGCTTCACACACCTTGCAGCCAACGGTTGATAATTCGAAGCAGTTGCAGTTTGTAACATCGCACGTTCCCCTTTTCGCTTAACTCTTATCCAGACCGGCGGAGATTGCTCCGAGCAAAGCGTCTTCGCTGAATGGTTTCTTCAGAAAGTCGACAGCTCCTGCTCGCAGGCCCCGAGCTCGCGCTTCGCCGTCGTCATGGGCCGAGATAAAAACAACTGGAATCGAGAGGTGGGCGGCATTCAACCGCTCTTGAAGTTCGAGGCCGCCCATTCCCGGCATGCGGACGTCTGCAATCAGGCAGTCCGTTTTGGAAATGTACGGCGAGTTCAGAAACTCCTCTCCCGAGCCAAAGACCTCAGCGCGAAATCCCACCGAGCCGATGAGACTCTTCAGCGCCACCCGCACCGACTCATCGTCGTCAACAATTGAGATCAGAGGAATTCTGGAAGCGCCCGCCAGTGATCTCGTCGCATTGCCCGGTGCTGTGGTGGTGTTCATTGTGAGTGAAGATTACGAGGAAGTGAGAAGGGAAAACTATTATACGGAGGTATCCGCACCCTATACTTTGGTATAGGTCGCTGCAAGTTGCGTTCGAGCATATCAGTGAGGTGCTATACTCGAACTGGATCAGTGAATTCGACAGTTCGAACCAATAGAATCCACGCGCGGGCACACCGGATGCGGCGGCGCGTGCTTTTTGCCCGAAGGAAAATAGAACGAATCTCTCGTACTGCTACTCTCGGTGGACTCTTCTTATCTTTTCTCAAAATTGGCTTAGTTGGCTTTGGAGGCGGCGTCGCTGTATTAGCGCAGATCCGGAACCTCACTGTCCGGAAGCGTCGTTGGCTAACGGATTCCGAATTTGCCGAAGCCGTGGCACTCGCTCAAAGTTTGCCTGGAACCAGCGCAGGTAATTCGGTTACTTACGTCGGAGTACGCTTGCGCGGATGGCGTGGCGCCGCTGCGGCGATGAGCGGCTTTATTCTGCCCTCAATGCTGATCATGGTTGCGCTCGCGATCATGTACAAGCATGTACACAACCTTTCAGGATCGGAGCAGTTCTTCCACGGATTGAACGGCGCCGTCGTTGCGTTGATTCTGGTAACGGCATGGCGCATGGGAAAAAACATATTGACTCAGCGCTGGCAGTGGCTACTTGCAGTGCTCGCCTTTCTGGCCGTAGCGATACTCGAAGCCACTGTGCTCGAAGTCGTGTTTGCCGCGGGCCTGATTGGAATCTATATCGACTCATTCGCTAAAAAGCAGTTGGAGCAATGGCGGAATCTGCGCTCGATTGTTCGGCGACGTGGGCGGATTCGCACGCGATTAGCGAAACAACGGAGACAGAAAGTTTTTCGTACGGCTCCTGAAGAAGAACGCGAGGAATCCACGACCTTTAGATCGCTGAGCTTGCTTGCTCTCGGTATGCCAATCGTTACAAAACTCGGCCTGTTACTTACCCTCTCAGCTATCTTCCTGCGAATGGGCAGTGTCACGTTCGGCGGAGGTTTGGTGATGGTTCCGCTAATTGAGTCGGAAGTAGTGAACACTCACCATTGGTTGACACACCAGGAGTTCGCGGATGCTTTTGCCTTGGGACAGATTACACCTGGTCCAGTACTAATTACTGCTACCTTCGTCGGCTATCGCGTGGCCGGCACACTGGGAGCTCTTGTCGCCACTGTCAGCATCTTTCTTCCGGCTTTTCTGATAACGATTGCAGCCGCATCTTCCTTGCGGAGATTTCGCAACAACGAACAGGTCCAATCGTTCCTGCGAGGCATTGCGCCGGCGGTGATCGGCCTTTTGGTCGCAGCCGCGTTGAGTATTGGCCGAGCTGGAATTCACTCTTGGGTTGGCGTGTCGATTATGCTCCTGGCGATTTTCACATTGATCCGATTTCGTCCGAATCCGTTCTGGGTCATATTCGGAGCCGGCGTGATCCGATTCGCGGTTGGCTTACTGTTGGCCTGAGTCTCTATATTGTCATTGTCGCGAGTTTTTCGGCCATTCGGACGAGGTCGGCGAGAGAGTCGGCGTGCATTTTCTCCATGACCTGGCGGCGGTGGAGTTTGATGGTGATCTCGCTCGTGCCTAGCTGCAGAGCGATTTGTTTGTTGAGCATTCCTTTGACGACAAGGCCGAAGACTTCTGTTTCTCGTGGTGTCAGTGAGTGATAGCGATTGAGAAGTTCGGCGTTGTCGGCGCGCTGCGAGCGCACGAGACGATCACGCTCCAGAGCCTGTTGAATTGCATCGAGCAGATCCTGATCGCGAAACGGTTTAGTAAGAAACTCGACCGCGCCGGCTTTCATCGCACGTACAGACATGGGAATGTCGCCATGTCCCGTAATGAAGATGATCGGAATGTGAATATTCGCTTCGGTCAGATCGCGTTGAAGATCGAGACCGCTAAGTCCCGGCATGCGCACGTCGAGTATCAGACAAGCAGGAATGTCCGGACGCCGGCTCTGTAGAAACTCGTGCGCCGATGCGAACGTCTCGACGCTGAGTCCCACTGATCTAATCAGACTCTTCAGCGCCTCACGCATTGACTCATCATCGTCGATGACGAATACGATCTGCTCCGGATTGTTCATCACAGATTGTTGGACACAAGTGCGATCATTGTGCTCACTCAGAATCAGTAACTACCGGCAACGTGAAGTGAAAGACGGCTCCTCGCGGCGAGTTTGAGGTGGCCCAAAGGCGCCCGCCGTGCGACTCGATGATCGTCCGGCTTATCGCCAGTCCCATCCCCATACCGTCAGGCTTTGTCGTAAAGAACGCATCAAAGACACGCTCGAGATTTGCCGGGTCGAGACCCGCTCCGGAATCGCGCACCGCGACGAGCAGATTATTCGATCCATCCTTTGCGGAGCTAATCGACAACTCTCTTTCACCATTCTTGTTATTCACGATTGCTTCCATGCCGTTCACAACCAGATTCAGTATCACCTGTTGCAACTGAACTCGATCTCCAAGCACTGGCGGCAAATCGTCCGCGAGCTCTCGTTTCACCTGAACACCTTTTCGTCGTGCCTGGTTTTGCGCGAGGGCCAACACCTCGAGAATGACTTCGTTGAGATCGACGCGATCATTCTGCGGCGGAGCCTTTTTGACGAGGGTGCGAATTCGCGAGATCACTTCGCTCGCCCGGTAACTGTCCTTGATAATTCGTTCGACGGCGCTCTTAGCCTCGCCAAAATTTGGTTGCTGGCCGCCGAGCCACCGCAGGCAAGCGTTACCATTTGTTACGATCGCAGCCAGCGGTTGGTTAACTTCGTGAGCGATGGAAGCCGTTAGTTCTCCGAGTGTCATCACACGAGTGACGTGCGCCAATTCTGTCTCGCGTTCCCGAAGACTTTCGTTTGCTTGTCTGAGTTCCTTTGTGCGTTCCTGGACTCTCATATCCAGTTCATCACGAGCTTCTCGCAGACTTTCCTCAGCCTGCTTGCGTTTGGTGCTCAACCAACTTGTCAGAACAGCCAGAAACCCGAACACAATCAGCGAGCTAATGTGCTTTGTCCCGAGGCCCAGCGTGTAAAGCGGCGGAGTAAAGTAATAATCGATTGCTACTGTGGCGAGAGCGGTAGCCAGAAGACCTGGTCCCATTCCGCCGAACCACGCGGTGACGACGATGGCCGCGTAGAAGAGTGGCGCGATCTCAGTGTATTGCTCAAATGTTCTGGTAACGATCAGCGCAGCTGCGACAGTAATGACAGCTAAGCCATATCGCCACAGTGTCCTCAACATTTAGCCCTCCACGTCACAGATTACACAGATCACAACAGAGCAACAAACGTCTAATTTGAGCAAAACAGCGTAAGACCTTCTCTCAACTGAAGCGCACGATCCACCAAAAGGATGGAATTCATATGCCATTGAGACTACTCGAGCGGCGTCTCGCTGCAGGATTCACGGTTCGATTTCTAACTTGCTGAGGCTTTCTTTTCTGGTAAGAAAAAAGGCCACAGATTTACGCGGATTATTCGCGTAATCTGTGGCCCAATTTTTTGGCATGACAATGGCTAGTTAACGGCGTGGTCGAGAAAGTTGATTTGATAGAGGAGAAATCATGAAAAAGTTCTTCAGCATTATCGCGACAGGAAGTCTGTTAACTTTGATGGCAGTGGCTGCTCAGGCGCAACTGCCGGGAACTGCAATTCGTGCGTCGATTCCGTTTGACTTCAATGTGCGGGGCAGAACGCTTCCGGCAGGCAAGTACGAGATCAGGAGAATCAGCGACGAGCCGGGTGGGCTAATGATTCGCAACGTCGATCTCAAACGCGATGAGGCGTTGTTTGAGACGGAGCCGGTTTACGTTGCCAAGTCGCCACGGAAGGATGAGCTTGTGTTTCATCGTTACGGCGACAGCTATTTTCTTTCGGAAGTAGTAACCGGCGGCGAGCAGACAGCTCAGGAGTTGAAGCTTTCACATGCGGAGCGTGAAATGCGACGCGAGATGGCAAAAAACCAGGAGCAGCCGGAGACAGTAACGGTGGCATTGAATTGAGTGCCTGCGTTTTAACTTTAGGGGCGGCCCTCAGTGGCCGCCCCAACGTTTTGCAACATTCACTGCACCACTTCGAAGTTGATCTTGTTTGACTCGACCATTGGACCATCGCAACACGCCAGCCGTCGCTGAATCGTCAATTCATACTTGCCTGCGGGCAGCGTGTCGTACCAGGCATACGCGCCATCTTCCGTGCGATCGTTAACGAGCAAAAACCAATCAGCTACGGTAGGCTCGTTCGGTTTGAGCAAAGCGGGTTCAGGCAGGTTCTCCTCCCGGCACATGTGATTGCGGTTAGCGTACTCGGTTTCAAACGACTGCCAGTTCAAGTAGGGGTACCAATTGTCCATCGCGCGTGAGTTTCGGAAGATCCTGGTAAACGTCGGATGAGATGCATGTGTAGAGCGGCTGCTTTGAAGTATTCGTCATCGTGATGGTGACGGGAATCTGCTCACCAACCTTGTAACGTTTGGCAGGTTCGCCCAGGAAACGGTCGGTAGTTGCTATTGTGACCTTGATCTGTGCGTTTGTTGTAGGCGCCGGTGATTGCGCCATAGCAACTGCGAACGCGATCAGTATCACAACACCAAGCGCAGTCAGCGAGCGTCGCTGACTGCGCTTGCGTTCCTGCGATTCCGCAATCCAGCTTTTGACTGTGTTAACGATCTTGCTGGTACTCGGTTCATCCGGTTTCCGGGGTTCGGTAGTGGTCTCGCTCCTATCCGCACTCCGCTTGACGATTCTTATTGGCTTCATAATAGTCGAAAATAGAAGCCGACAGCTTTTCTGTCTTCCTTGTAGTTGCTTTGAGTTACCCGGTTTTGCGGGAGGAGATTGGGCGAGATGGTTTGATTGCGATCTGCGATTGCCGCGATTCACTTGTAAAGCCTGACGGAAAGTTTGTCCGCCAACTCCTGATCCAATGTGGTGAGGATCGTGTATTCCTCACGGGCCATGTCCGGTTCACCCGTCTCGGTGTAAAGCAAGCCTAGTTCGTAGTGAGCGGCAGCCCAATCAGGTTTCAGCTTTACAGCGTCCTGCATGGCCTGTATTGCCGAATCCAGGTCTCCGCTCTTCTTTAAAGCTCGCCCAAGGTTGTATTGCGTCAGCGCGTGTTTCGGTTGAATGACTATTGCTTCACGATAGTATTTCGCCGCTTCACTCCACTTCTCCTTCGCCTCGTATACCTGTCCAAGGAGACGTGATGTTTCAGCGTATTTAGGCCTTAACGTGTGAGCCTGAGTCAACGCTGTGATTGCTTCATCAAACTCCTGCAATTTGAAACGAACGTATCCGAGTTCGTGATACGCCTCAGCAAAGTCTGAGCGTAATATTGTGGCCTGCACATAAGCGGCCTCGGCCTCCGAAAACTTTTTTGCTTTACTCAACGCGACACCATTGTCGTAAGCAGACTTTGCTTGAGCAGCCATTTGCTGAGGTGATAATGCTCCAACTGTTTCAGCTTTCTTCGACGGAGAAGGTGTGGCAACATCCGGGAAACTCATAGTGCGTGGTGATGGGTTCGTGCGCAGCACAGCCACAGCCAGGATCGCTACAATGAAAACGATTACAAGTGGTATTAAATTGAAAGCGGCATTGCCGGCTCCGAGATCAGCTTCCGCCTGGGCCAGCTTCTTCGCGGCTATATCCGCGGACTTGCGTAAGCTGGTGTGAGTGGACTGAAGTTGAGCGCTTAGCTGGCGAAGAACGGTAACTCCACTACGAAGCTCCTGCTCCAACTTTGCGCGTCTATTTTGTATCTCCGTTTCAACAGCTCGTTTGTCCTGAGGATCGACACCTCGCCTGGGATCAAACTTAAATGTTTGTTCAATGTTAGAGCGCCATACAAGAAGCTTCGACGCATATGTTGGTCCAAAACCAGGAACAGATAACACAGCGTTCATGGTGATATCGGCCGCTGTTTCCAGCCCATACGAGCGCAGGGTAATTTTTCGCGCGTGCCCAATACCGCTGATCTGTGTTCTATCGATGCGATATCCGTCGAGAAATCTCTCCAACTGCCGCTGGTAAACCTCTTTATCCAACTGCTGCAGTTTCTGCTGTAGAATTGTGGCTAGACTTTGGTATTCCGTCTTCCGAGTTTTTAGTTCAGCTATCTTCGAGCGAAACCGCTGAGTGGCATCTTGAGTGGGCCAACGTCTCTGTATATCAATCCATGCGCGTTCAGCGTTCTGTTTGGCTCGTCGAAGTTCACGAGCCGAGTCATTTTGGCCCGTCCATGCAAACGCAACGGCAGCAATTGCAGCAATCAGTATCAGAAAAAATGTGGCGCCACCACCGAGGGGAAGCGCAAGAAGAATTATAGAGATAACAGCTAATCCAATAGTGCTTACATAAGACCGCTGAGAACGAGCGCGCTTAATCTGTGCGGCCTTAGGCGACGGAGTAACAGTGATTGAGCCTTTAACGGGTAATGCAGGAAGTGGTCCTGGCAAGGGAACACTTTCGATCTGAGTCCAAATAGCAGCTAAATTGAAGCTACCTGTCGCCGTAGCAACGCCCGCCACAAGAATCGGGAAGAAGACAACAAGACCAGGGGAACTGCTTTCAATCTTGCACCAGGGGCATGCGGTCAGACTATTTAAGTACGAGTGGCCTGAATTCTGAGAACATTGCTTTAGGTTTTTCGCGAGATCAACTAAAGGATCAATCCATTCCTGTGCACGTGGCCGCGCTCCGCTGGTTAAGAAAGCACGTTCAAATAAACGGACAAGCGGTGCAGAGACGGCATCAAGTGGTAACGTAGCGGGTGGCTGTTTCATTTGGCGGGCCGCAGCGTCTGGTCCATAAGCAAAGCGGAATTCCTTGATTGCTCTTTCAAGGGGCATGTCACCGCGACCAAGAAATGCGCCTGAGAATGGATGCCGGCCCATAAAGAGCAACTGGAAAATTATTACGGCCAGGCCGAATGCATCGTGATCCTGAGTTCGCACCACTCCTTTAAATGAACGATCCTGAAGCTCAGGTGGCGTATGTGTGGGAACACCCACTTCACACAGATACCTGTTCCCATTTGCAGATATCTGGAAGCTATCGCAGTCAACGAGTCGAACGGTTGCACTTTTCGAAACTACGATACCACCTTGATTAACATCACCGATGACGTGGCCATGTTCGTGAATGACGCTGAAAGCGCGTGTGACGTTAGCGGCAGCTTGTATAAGAAAGGGCCACCTTGCCTCTGGATACTCAGCATGTCTGCTCTTGATGCCGTACAGGATATGTATGTCCTGGTGACCAACAACCTTCGGCATGACAAAGCCCTTAATAATGCCGCCAGGTTTTTCGTGAAGTGTATTTATGGGCCAAGCTGAGAGATTGAGTAATCTCTCGGTTTTAAGCCTGACCATTGCTGTCAGTTTGGTTGCTTTTTCCGTGCTCGCTGTGTTGTGGTAGACCTTTGCTACCAGATCGCTTTGGCTGGTCACCTCCAACACAGCCCCTTCGCCACCTTGCCCGAGCTTTCGCCCCAGAGAGATTGGCTTGCCCTCACTGCTGTAAAACTGCTGTGACATCGGTTTCTTCGGTACGAGCCAATTCGGGCTCTTCGGAAAGAGTTCTTCGCGTCGCGAGAATTAGAGTCTTATCGTCATCAGTGGCCTGATTAATCTTTTCTGACGCGAGGTAGGCGGCTAATGAAGCCGTGAATTTGTCTGTGTAGTCCTCTGAAGCTGGACGTAGCCATGCGAATACCGGACGAAAGAAAGGATTATGTGCCGATTGAGTTTGGTAATGAAGTGCGAGGTTCTGTATTCCGTCTGTTAACAAAGCCACTTCGTCAATACGACGAGCGACGTGGTCGTATTGGATTTTCGTGTGGGCTTCGGAATCAGTTGCGAAGTACGTTTCATTCGCGTATTCACCTTTTTGCGGCCAGAACACATAACAGTATTCATCCGGCTCTTCAGGTGATGGCACCACAATCGCGCCATCACCGATCTGTGCAAATACAGCACTCTGCTCACCAATAATTGCTACAACCAGAGTACAGGCAAAATCACGTGGTCTTAGCTCTTCGTGATCAGCTCTAATTGTCACTTCTCGTTGGAAACTTATCAGCCAGTTCGTGAGAAATTCTTTCGAGATTTCACTCAGATCACCCTCTGCATCCGCTTCAAACAGCGCCTCCATCTCCTGAATCAGAAGTGAACAAGCGAGAGTTGATCCCTCATCCGACCGTTTTGCACTGCCGGCGCCATCTGACGCTACGGCAACAAGGATTTCAGATCCGTCTCCAAGATTAAATGCACGGCACACACTGTTGTCCTGACAGGGCGTGCCGGTCAGATCATGTGATGTTCCCACCACCGAGGCTGAGATGTATTTCCAGGCCGTCATGCTGTTGTGGCCCATCCTGACGGAACAGTTGGATTCTCTAAAGGCACCACATCTCCAGGAGTCGAGCGGGAAACAGAACTTAGGGAATTCGAGAGCCAGAGGAAGAAGTCACGAAAGCGCAAACCTTTTAGTCTTAGTGGGTCTCGAACACAAATCTGCTTGAGAATGTCGAAGTTGGCTCCCTCGACTCCGACCGCATAAAAGGAGAACGATTTAGTGTTTTCCCCTGAGCGAACTGCGGCTGCTGCGGATTGCCAATTATCCGTGGGTGCCCCATCAGTGATAAGGAAAATCCATGGACGGTAGTGAGAGATGCCGTTTTGCCTGTAGATGCCTTTTCTCTGTCCCAACATCTCCAAACCCTGCTGGATTGCGGCGCCCATCGGCGTATCCCCACTTGCGACTAATGTTGGAGGTTGGAAGACATCCGCTGTTTGGAAGTCCGCTTCAAGACGAACAGGCCCGAAGGTTATAAGTCCGAGTTCTACACGTTTGACCCCTAATGCATCGGCCATTAGTTCATCTTTGAATTTGATTAGGCCATCATTCAATTCCCTGATTGGTTCCCCGTCCATTGATCCAGAGGTGTCGAGTAGTAACAAACACGGACAACGAGGTTCCGGGTTTTCCGCCAACTCCGGATTGGCGAAAGGAACTTGATCTTGATAATCCGACATGTCTTGCTTCTCCCTTGATTTGAAGTTCATTAATTCATGATTGGATGAATGTGATAGCTATGCTTCTTAGCAGCTGATTGAAAAAGTCCGCCACATTCGTCGCGGACATCGCATCTCTGACATACGTCCAGATAAATATTCTTCCAGTCGGATATGGATTTACGTGCGAACGGCCACAGCCTGCGGTCCAGCACGCAAAGCTGATGGTTGTAAATCGACGTATTCAAACCTGACAGAAACAATGTTTCTGTAGCTTGCAGTAATTCGCTTTGATAGTCGTGAGGGTCAATCCACAGCTCATCAAAATTTTGGTGGACAAAACCAAACATCTCCAATCCCATTAACGCCACATGGGCCGCAAAAGGGAAATTGCGTGCAATGAATTCAGCAAGCACCGGCAAACGGCGATATGTTTGTTTGTGTATTACCACCCTGATCTCAACGGGCACGCCGTATCGCGCAAGGTTGTGCATTCCGAGTACCGTCTCCTCAAAAGCTCCCCTGGCCTGGACCACGTGGTCGTGCTCAGAATCCACAGCCGAATAAAGTGGAATGCCAAGCATGATATCCGGATGCGCGATTTCACCTAGCTTGTACGCAAAGTCGCGGTAGTAGAAGAGTCTTCCGTTTGTCAGTACGTGAAGCGTCGTATTCGGTAGTCGGTCTTTGCAGTATTTAATCAAGCGAAGGAAGTCGTCTTTAAATAGGGTAGGTTCGCCGCCCGTTATACCCAACTCACGGGTTTCCGGATCGATTAGATCAATAAGTCGGAAGTGTTCGCGTATCCGGTCAAAATCGTTCACTTGCCTCGGAGGCTGCGAACACATGAGACAGAGACTGTTGCATTGATCTGTTGTCAACAAGAAGTTACTCGCCGAGTTCCTTCGGTAGAGTGTTCGTACAAATCCGTTTGGGCTTAAAGAGATAACATCGCCATCCGTTAAGTAATCGAGACTCTTTACTGAATGGATCAGCGGGGAAGCAGTTTGCCAATGCGGAGCAGCGCTGGGGGAAAGAACAGCCATGTAACCTGATGTATCGGAAGGCGGCTTTGTATGTTTCCAGACCAGTACCGAATCCTGCCGAAAACCGGCTGGTGCCTCGGCTGTAAGTACTCTACCTATGATTGGTTCCGTGAGGCCGGTAGCGCGGCCTATGCCGTGAAGTTTCACGCCGCAACCTCCTGCAGGAACTCGCTCACGTGAACGTTGTGTATCCAAGCCCGGAATATTTTGCGAATTGTTTCGTCGGATTGATATAGGCTGAGAAGATGTTTGATGATGAAAAAGTTCTTCTTATGGAATTCGCTCGTAGGCTGATGACCGATCATGTCACCCTGGCTCGCGTAGTTGAACACCGGATCGGCGCCACAGAAACTCTGAAAGGCACAATCAGCGCAACCAGGCAGCGATTCCACGCAAGACGAACCTACGATGCTGCGTATCAAATCACCGCAAAAAATTTGCTCATAGGTATCGCTGTGAACATTTCCAAGCCGAAAGTGCTCATCTCCCATCTCAGCTAACATACGCGACTCGTCAGACGCATAAACGTTCCCATCATAGTTATAGACGGCAGTTCCTATTCCCGCACCTGAAGGTGATTGAAGGTCGACGTAACCGGTTGAGAATGGTGTGAGGATTCTTGTAAGCAGAATCTGTGCATAGGTTTCGACGAGATTGATACCTTTGCGGTTCAGATCGAGAATATATTCGAGCGTGACTTTGTAAAACTCCAAAAACTCATCAATCGAATATCCAATGTGTCGTTGTGTTTTGAGGGCAAATCCGTACGGGCTCAGATTGCGGAGAAATATGGACCCAAAACCCTGCTTGACGTATTCGTCCACTATTGCACGCGGGTGCTGCAAACTGAGCCGTGTCGCGGTCATGATTGCACTAACCCTGTCGAAGCCAAGGACAGCACGTGATCTGTTTAACCCATCAATCGTGAGCTGGTAACTGTTGTTTCCTGGCCGTGGCCTATTGGCGTTGTGAATTAACTCAGGACCATCGAGTGAGGTCGACACGACTATCGAATGGTCCCGCAGAAACTCGAGAATATCTTCAGTTATAAGTGCAAGGTTGGTGGTTACGACAAATTCGACGCGCCGGTCGGTTTCCAGCGCTCTGCTCTCTGCTTCCAGAACAATTTGCTTGATGCGATCGAAGTTGAGAAGTGGTTCGCCACCCTGAAACTCGATCTTGATAGTCTCAGCGGGCGAGCGAAACACGAGATCCAGGGCTTTGCTTGCCGTTTTCGCGCTCATGTCGTATAGCGCTCGGTCGGTGCTTACACGTGAGACCTGGCAGTAATGACACGAGTGTTCACACCGTAAGGAAACAACAAAGATATGCAGTTTCGTAAACCCCGACAGGTGCGCCTTCTTAGTGCGGTATTTCAGGGCTAAAAGCTCGAATGGAACAATCGATTCTGAATCGAACAAGAAATGCTTGCCCTTTAAATCCAAGTAAACATCCGAATGGCGATCGAGTCGAAAGGATACGAATTCATTGAAGTTGGCATTAGTTAGAAACAGGTGTTCTCCAACCTCGTTCACCAGTAGACGCTGCGTGTCGCTAAACTGCATGAATCTGAACGGCAGCAAGCGATATCGCTCGCTCGGCTCGTAATATGCTCTTGGCTGAAACTCCGTTTGACCCATCTTTAATTTGAATCGCCAGCCAGGTGGTGCTCGATCGAAACCGCAAGTAAATAGTTGAGAAACTCGCTGGTGAGTTCGTCGTTGAAGGTTGATGAAATCGGAAGAATCTCAATCGAATAGTTCTTATTCTGTTCGTCACCGATATTGACCGAACAGAAATCTGCAAAGGCAGCAATGATTTCCCTTAAACATTGTCGTGGATATATGTTAGAGCTTAACGCGATCGTCATAACGTGATCCTCTTTGGATCCTCAACGTAACTGCTCTCTGATAATGACCGATCCAGGATGTCTGCTTCGGCAAATGCTTGCGCGACGATCAACTCGCGAATCGACAGAGTTTCTGTAGCGATGTCGCGCCGAACTCTCTCATCAATAAGTGCATTTGAAAATTCACCGGCGACAGTGTTCAAGTCAAAATCGGATCGCTTCCGCGTGATGCGCACCATTACGGTTGTGTCTCTTGCGGTAGGCTCCAGGAACAGGTAGCAGCGATCAGTAAATGCATAGCAAACACGGAATAGCGCCTCTAACGAATAGATCTCGGTATCAACCTCGAACGTCAGAGTTTTATCTGAGACGTGTTTTGTCCACGGCATACTTTCAGATGCGTCTTGCATTTTATTGGCCCGTTTGAACTACAAAGCGAAAGTTGTCGAAGATGGCAAATCCTGGAAACGTCTCGGGAAGGTACGTGCCTGCACCCAGGTAAATGCGCACATTTGACAGTGGGGACTCTGGTGTTGCTGTCCGTCGAATGGTCCAAACCTGCCCATCAGCACTCGTTTCCCAGACCAGTTGGTCGGAGGAAGCATCATGGCGAAGCCTCCAAAAGCGATGCTGTTCGAAGCTGTATGGAATGTTCACAGACGACTTACGACCGTTGATCTTTGATTGCATGAACAGTTTGCCGCTCTCAAACACAAACCCATACCAGTTATCACTATCCCATCCGATGGCAAAGATGGTATTGGCAGATCCACTCGTCACCTGCAGAACCTCCACGCGTGCAAGTGCGCCTGTCATATCGATCAGAGATTGGGTTATCACGCCGTTATATGCGCGACTCGTCAGACTACCTCGCGGTTGAATCTGTAACTTGCCATCTGATTGACTGACTTCTATTTGCCCGTCCGTCGACATTACCCCAGCCGTTAAAGAGCCAAGCTTCCATTTTGAAGACGAGATGATTTTGTCGTTGAAGTAATCGCTCAAAATCACAGCAGATGCACTCGTCTTGGGAGTTGGCTCAACCACAACGGGTGCTGAAGGCCGCGCAGACTCCAGAGAAGGACTGGAAGAACCGGCGGATGAATAATGCGAACTATGAGAGGGTAGTGGAGATGAAGGACTCGGATAACTAGACGAGTAATGAGACGAATGCGAGCTATGAGAGGAATGTGAACTGTGAGACCGATGTGAACTGTGCGAGCGATGCTGCGCAAGCATATTTGATAATGAGGTTGTGGCTGATTTCAGTAAGTACTTAGCTGAAAACTTAGAGATCTGGCTCTTCTGAATCGCGTCGCGCGGCTCAGCCGGAATCTTCGGTTTAGCTGCTGAAGGATTTGAAACGAGCGTCAAGATGCTGGCGCTTAGCAATATTTTTTGGGAAGCGCTGACAAAGCGCTCAAACGGACCAAACAGTCGGTGAAGTCTTTTATTGAACTGTGGGAAGTTCATAAGTCTCCTTTGGTTAAATCGACGCAACCTCGAAGGACAGCAGCGAAGTTAGAGCAATATCGGAGTCCAAAGACGTGAGAAGCGCGATGCAGCTTTCGACGTTAACTTCTTTAGCTTTAGTTTCGTTCGGTAATAAATGCCGTTTCTTCCGGCATTCAGGTAAGTGCCTCGAGATCCCGTTGAGACACTCAACCCTTTGACACCGGCGGAAACGCCAAGGCCAGACTTCGACAGGTTCAACCGAACCGGTCCGATCCTTATACGATGGCGAAAGGAGAATCCTATAATGACCTCACTTCTGGCGTACTAAATCACGATTACACGGTCATTTCCCGTTTGAGCTGTAGGCGAATGCGGTTCCACTCGCGTTCCACCTTTGTTTTTGAGAGTCCCAAAACCTCCGCTACTTCGGCAAAACTCAAACCAACGAAAAAATGACATTCGACAATGGCTGCCCTTTGTTCATCTTCGTTTGCGAGTTGTTCCAGAGCCGCGTCCAGGTTTAGAAGCTCCCTCGACCTTGCTGACGAGATGTTTTGGACCAAACGATCATCGAGTTGCTGGACTGCCCCTTTTCCTCTTTTCTCTGTTGACTGTCTCCTGGCTTCGTCAATGAGCACCTGTCGCATCCGCCTCGCCACCACCCGATAAAACTGTTTGCGATCTTCAAAACTGATCTTTTCCGAAATCAGCTTTATCAGTGCCTCATTAACCAGAGCGGTCGTTTGCAATATGTTGCCCGGCTTCTCAGCCCTCATGTACTTGTGCGCAATCCTTTTCAGCTCAGGCACAATCAGCGTGATCAGCTTGTCCAGGGCTTCCTTATCTCCACTTTTCCATGCTTTTAGAAGTTTGGTGATTTCGTTCATCGGTTAGTCCTGGTGTGCGGCATGCTCTGGGTACATACCTCAATAAAGTAATGGAATGAGCCCGCGATCCATTACATGCGAGGGTTTTTCCCGAAACAGATTGTCAGACGTTCCACTGATGTATAGAATGCGGCGCGCAATTAAGGCCCAGCGCTGCTAAACATCTCTACTTAGCCGCTCCTTCCCACTCCAGGAGACAACCAATGCATAAGCCGGACTGGGATCGGATTCACGAAATCTATGATGAGGCCCGGAAGCTCCCTCGCGCTGAGCGCCACGCTTTTGTCGAAAAAGCCTCTGCCGGTGATGCGTCTGTTGTACGCGACGTCCTGGATCTTCTTGCCCTCGATGATGAGTCTTTTATGGAACCTCCCATGAGAGTAAGCCTCGTTCCTGCCGCGGATGATTTGTTGGGAACAACGATCAAAGACCGCTATTTCATAGAGAAAAAACTTGGCGAAGGTGGTATGAGTGAAGTCTATCTCGCACGTGATCATACGTTCAACGATCGCGCCGTCGTCATGAAATTTCTTGGCCGGGATTTACTGGAAAACTCTTATGCCCGGCAAAAATTCACACAGGAATCCGAAGCACTCTCCCGCATCCATCATGCGCATGTTGTGCAGGTGCTGGATAAGGGAGAACTGGGAGGCTGGCCCTACTTCGTAATGGAGTTTGTGGACGGCGAGACGTTGCGCGCACTAATAACAAGCGAAGGAATGAATCTCGAACAGGCGGCAACAATTCTAAGGCAGGTTGGAGCAGCGCTCGAGGCGGCTCACCAACAGGGAATATGTCACCGAGATCTCAAGCCGGAGAACATTCTGCTCAGGCACGGCACAGGTGATGTCGTACTGATCGATTTCGGTATTGCGAAGGTTGCGGATTCAGTTGTTGGCCCAACTACAGTTCATGGACAAACCGCGGGAACCCCGGTGTACATGTCTCCGGAGCAGCTTCGCGGTGAAAAAGTTACCGCCGCCAGCGATATCTACTCGATGGCAGTCATCGCTTATGAAATGGTTACCGGTCGAAGGCCCTTCAAGACAACCTTCCAAAAGAAAGGCGTTCGCATAAAGCCAAGACGTCTCAGGGAGGAGCTGTCAGCAAGTGCGGAAGCGATTATGCTTCGCGCATTATCATCGGATCCGAATGCTCGTTACGAACACGTAAGAGAGTTTAGTGATGGTTTAGCGGACGCTCTCTCGGTGCGCGTTGCTCCAAAGAAGAACACTTGGCCCGCAGTTATTCGTCTCCCCTTGTTGATTGTGATGAGCGTAGCCTTGATCGCATCTGGCTACAAAGTTATCGATTGGTTATGCAAACACGAGGTTATCAAATGGTTATGCCCCGGGCCGCCTCGCTCATTTGCTTACTTCCTTACAGTACAACCGATGCGCGACGAACAGCCCGACGGGGAGCCGTACAGATCCCATGGCGAAGATCCATATAACAAGGGCGACAAGTTCCGACTAACCATTTCCACCCCTGTTCCAGCTTTTCTGTATGTATTCAATGAAGGACGCAAGCAAAATGAGACCAGCTTCAAGATGATCTATCCGCGCCAGGCCACTAAAGGAGCAGCAAGCCTCGGTGCAGACCAGTCGTTTGAAACTGAGTGGATGACTTTCAGTGACCCGGAAGTTGCTGAAAATTTCTGGATCGTGTGGTCCACTTCACCAGTCCCGGAACTGGAGTCGATTAATAGTGAGCAATTCAAAAATGCTGACGGAAGTCTCACAGGCGATACGCTTGTGGCTGTCAAACAGTATCTGGTGGCCAAAAAAGCGGAAATTCATGCGACTACCTACAATTACAATGCGAATAAAACCGCAGTCGTCCGCGCAAAGCGTGATCTGATAGTTGTCCTGGCTCAATTCAAACCCACCAAAAAATTTTTATCGAGGTGACGGATTCTCTCTCAATTCCTCGCCATGTGTAAGTGAGGTGATTACACAAACGGCCGATATCCCGGCTGCATCATTGCAGGAGGAACCGATGACAGAAAGAATCCGAATACTAATTTTATCCGCAAATCCCTGGACGACGGGCAGAATCCTCGTGGATGAAGAGGAGCGAGAGATCTTCGAGAAGATTCACGAAGGTCCATATCGCAATCGCTTCGAACTCCACAATCGTGCAGCCACACGAGTTGTCGATCTTCAAAAGCTGCTGATGACGTATCGACCACACATTGTTCACTTCAGCGGCCACGGAAGTAAGCAAGAGAAAATTATTCTCGGCGGCACACATGGCCGAGCGAAAACAATAGACCAACAAGGACTGGCAGAGGTATTCGCTCTCTACAGCAACCACGTGCGCCTGGTTTTGCTTAATGCGTGTTTCACTAAAGCCCAGGCTCGCTCCATCTCTCAAGTTATCAACTTTTCCATCGGCGCGGGGCAGGCAATTGGCGACAAAGTAGCAGTGAAGTTCGCCGGCGCATTTTACCGTGCGCTTGGCTTCGGCAAATCTGTCAGAGACGCATTCGAGTCCGCTAGAGCAGAGCTGGCGCTAACGAAGACACCTCGTTCACGCGGCATTGAGCTCTTCGTTCGCGATGGTGTCGGCGACAAGGATTCGTTTCCGCGCCTCGATGTAGAGCGAGTCGTGCCACGCGGCGGAATTGATAGACATGGGGTCTGGAAATCAGAGACAAGATTCGAGTGCCAAATCACAGTAGTTGAAACCAGTCAGCAAGTCGTTCTTGTCCGACGTTAAGCGTACGGTCGGCCGCAGGCGCGATTCGCTCAAGCGACGACTCACGCCCGACTTGTGAAACTGTGCTGGTGACTGTGGCACCTTGTACTTCGAATAGGAGAAGAAAAAATGCCAGTGAGCAAAAACGCGGTAAAGCAAGAAAAGCAGGCGACGTCGAAGCGTGTAGCAAGCCCGAGTTACAAAGCGGTGGGTACCAGGTATGGTACTTTCGCCGATTGGAGAGAAGGTTCCAGTCGCGCTAAGAACAACTCGGGGCGTCATGGTCATGCTATTCGAGACGGCCGGTAGTCGAAAGTCCACCTCGAGAAGGTAGCTCATTGAGCTACCTTCTTGAGAGCCTGCACTTGAAAAATAAAGCCTTCTGTCTAAGATCTCACTGAACATCAACGGTGCTCAGCATAGGCATCTCCCACAATACTGGTCTAAGGAACTGAGCTCAATGCCGACAAAAACCAGCAAATCAAAAAGAGAATTTTTGAGACTCTTGTGGCTTATGTGCGTCTGCACAACGCTATTCAGCGGAGACCTCCAATCACGCCAGGTGCGGCACACACCTAATGATCAAACCGATAATGAGGCTCGCCAAGTAGTAGCTCGTGCGGACGAACTGCGAGCGAACTGGAAGGAAGGATCACTGCGGGAAGCAATCGAACAGTATGATAAAGCGGCATTGACATGGATCTCAGCTTCCAACTTTGCCGCCGCAGCGCAATCAACATTGAAATCCGCCGACGTCTGTTTCTTGTTGAATGAATATGGTGAGGCGCTAAAGCGATATGAACAGGCAGAATCACTCGCTGATAGAGCAGGTGACTGGCCGCAGAAGGCGACTGTCATGGCCCGGAGGGGACGTTTGCAATCGCTTCTTGGAAAAAACGATCTGGCCCAACAGCAGATAACTAAGGTACTGGATCTTCTAAAACAACACGAGGCAAATCGCAGCGGCGACGCGGCGAACGTTTACGGAGAAACGCTTAGCATTCTTGCTGAGGTTACTTATGCAAAGGGCGACTTCGCAAAGGCGCGAGAGCAATTCAAAAACGCACTCGAATACTTGCGCGACGATCCCTCCGGTAAAGCAAGAGTACATCTCTTCAGCGGCTATATAGAAGGAGGCATAGGTAATCAACAGAAAGCATTCGAAGAGTTTTCGCAGGCCCGGAAGTTGTACCAGCAAGCGAAGGATAAAGTGGGTGAAGGTCTCGCTCTCACAGCTTTGGGTCTATGGCATTCCTATCGCGAGGAATACAGCCTTGCATTCGAATTGCACCAGGCAGCTGTCGAAATTTTTCGCGGAATTGGCGATCGACACAGCCTGGCCATAGTGCTCAACGCGCAAGGTCAGAGATATGAGAAACAGAAAGAGTTCTCGTTGGCGTTCGACCGGTACCAGGAGGCTTTACACCTCTTCGAGAAAATTGAGTCGGTAGATGGCATAACGGCCACTTTGTTCAACCTGGCTGCGATACAAAGCCTCAGGGGTAAGCAGGACGAAGCCCTCGCACTCTACGAACGTTGTGTGCGGTTGAGCCGGTCCGCGAGAAAGGTTCGATCGGAAGTTAATGCGCTTACCAACATCGCCGAGTTCTATGCCTCTCAGGGACGCTATGAACTCGCTCTGAAGCAGTACCAGCAAGTGATGAAATTCTATGAGTCCATTGGTGACCTGCGTAGCAAGGCGATAGCGCTGAACGCATCCGGAGAGGTGCTACTAAAAGCAGGGCAGCCCCAGGCAGCATTAGACGTATTTCGTCGATGCCTGCCACTGACGGAGAAGGTGGGTGACAAAGAAATTGAGATTTCAACGCGCTACAACCTTGCGCGCGCTAACCTCGCATTAGGTTCTCATGAAACTGCTTTGTCATTCATTCGGCAAGCGCTCGCGATTATGGAAGATCTGCGCGCGAAGGTGGCAAGTCCGGATTTTCGCGTCTCATACTTTTCGGAAGGCCGCAAGTATTACGAGTTGTGCATAGAGATCCTGATGCAGCTTGACCGGCTGCATCCCGGCCAAGGCTTTGTTGCTGAAGCTTTCCTGATGAGTGAGAAGAGTCGAGCGCGCTTACTTTTCGATCTGGTTAGTGAATCGCGGACGTCGTCATTTCAGGTTCCCGCTGCTCGATTGATCGAGCAGGAGCGTGAGTTGAGAGGACTTTTTCAAGTACAGGCGCAATACAGATTGAATTTGTCTTTGAGCGGAAGCAATCCGGATGAAATTGCTGCAGTTGATACTCAGCTGGACCAACTCAGAGCTGAATATCAGGAGGTCCAGGCTCAGTTAAGACAACAGTATCCTCAGATGTTCTCCGCCGAACAGTTGGACTCATTCAGTTTGCAACAGATCCAAAATGAATTGCGAGACGGTCAGACCACGCTCCTTGAATTTGCGTTGGGCGGGGAACGGAGTTACTTATGGATGATCACCTCCGACTCCCTCGAATGTTACGAGTTACCGGCTCGCAAGATACTCGAAGACGCCGCACGCGAACTCTACCAGTTGACTACAGCGCGAAGCGGCAAGCAGATAGAAAATTATCAGGCTGAAGTTGAGAAAGCAGACAATGCTTACCTCGAAAAGGCAACTAAGCTGAGCCAAATGTTGCTTGGTCCTGTTGCTAATCACCTCGGAAATAAAAGACTGCTCATAGTCACGGAAGGAGCATTGCAGCATATATCACTCGAGGCGTTACCGGTGCCAGTTAAAAACTATTCAGAAAGATTGGACAGCGGCCCGGTAAAATTCTTAATAGAGCAAAACGAGATCGTTGTATTGCCTTCGATTTCCACGCTAATCGCGATTCGCAATGCACCTCATCGTGCGCATTCGCCTGACAAGCTTGTTGCCATCATCGCTGATCCGGTTTTTAGTGATAATGATGATCGCGTGAAGAACGAAGCCGGCACGCGCGGGATAGTGCTGGCGGCAAGTGACAAAAAACCGGATCAGACAGTAACAAGTATCTCCCCAAATCAAATGCGTAATGGAGCGCTACGTCGTCTCACTTATGCCTCGGAAGAAGCAGATGCGATTTCTTCGGTTGCACCATGGGGAACCACGCTGGTGGCGAAAGGCTTTGACGCCACTCGTGAGACTGCGATGAGTCCGGACATCGGACAATACCAGATTGTCCACTTCGCTACTCACGGCGTCCTTAACAGCGAACGTCCTGAGTTGTCAGGCATTGTACTTAGTTCAGTGGATCGTGATGGTCAGTTAAAGAATGGTCTAATGCCGCTTTATGACATCTACAGTCTGGACCTTTCAGCAGAGGTCACAGTCTTGAGTGCGTGTCAGACTGCTTCAGGAAAAGACATCAAAGGCGAGGGGCTTGTAGGGCTAGCTCATGGTTTCGTATCTGCGGGTTCCAGGAGTGTCGTCGCTAGCCTCTGGGAGGTTGATGACCGCGCTACCGCATTTTTAATGACTGACTTTTATGATTCGATGTTTCAGAAAGGCATGTCACCCGCTGCTGCATTGAGATCAGCCAAACTGAACACAATGAAAGATACGCGTTGGAGCAAGCCTTATTACTGGGCCGGATTTGTGTTACAGGGTGAATTTACGAATCGTATTGTCGTTGAGCGCCATTCGTGGTTACGCTTTGGTCTAGTGTCTCTGGGTTTGTTAATTCTAATTGCGTCCGTTCTCCTCTTAGTTAGGAAACGGCTGCGCCGGTTACCCCCTGCACTGTCGACTTAGACAGAACACGACGAGTAAATGGCCCGAAATTCGGCAATTCCACCCCAAAGCTTTGAGGAAATTCTCGCCTGGCTCGATCCTGATCGTGACGTCGCTGCGAACCTATACATTCAACTCCGCGAAGATCTCGAAAATATATTCAGGTGGAGGGGATGCAGTGATCCGGAATGGTTGACTGATGAGGTGTTCGACCGGGTGGCAAAGAAAGTCCACGAAGTGAGGCCGACCTACCAGGGTGATCCACGGCTTTATTTTCGCGCTGTTGCAAATAACCTGGTCAGGGAAAATCTCAAGAAGTCCAAGATCCGAGTTTCATTAGAAGACGTTGACCTGCCACAACCAATAGCAACGGATAGCGTAGAAGAGGAAGCGGCAGACAGGGAGGAATGTCTGCAATCATGTCTGCAAAACCTCACCCCTGAGAACCGAGAGTTGATCTTAGGTTATTACGGGAAGGAAAAGCAGGCTAAGATCGATCATCGCAGTGCGTTGGCGCAGCAGCTCGGAACGTCCGTACAAACTTTGAGAGTCAAAGTCTTCCGAATACGTGCCTCTCTCCAGCAATGCATTGAAGGCTGTCTTAAACGTAAGGGCAAGTAAGAATGAAACGGATTGCGCGGAAATTCATTGTAGGTGAATGGCTACCTCTGGAGTATTGCCCATGAAGGAAGAAGCGATGACTGACGCATTAGTGCGTGAGTTTCTACTGGGCAAGCTTGCTGATGAAGAGCGCGAGCGAATTGAGAATCTGTTTTTAACAGACCCTCAGACAAAAGAGAGAGTGCTTAGCTTAGAAGATGAGCTGATTGAGGAGTATTTAGAGGATAACCTTACAGAAGCAGACAAGGAGAGATTTCTTGCACG
>Ga0068864_100000961_pt1 | contig 24179 bp, 18 predicted proteins | sample KBSSwiS72_FD_66586 | JGI IMG/M metagenome (GOLD analysis project Ga0068864, IMG submission 66586) | Switchgrass rhizosphere microbial communities from Kellogg Biological Station, Michigan, USA - KBS Switchgrass S7-2 | ecosystem: Host-associated > Plants > Roots > Rhizosphere > Soil ... | reverse complement strand
AGCGAAAGAGCCACTTGCAAAATTAACTTCTCATTCTCCCCTGGCTTTAGCCCCGGGCTCAGAGCTCGCATGAATCTTGGAACCGTTTTAACGGTTTCCGAAAGATTCCAGTGATTCTTTATAAACCGTTGAAACGGTTAACTGGTTTTTCGAGTCGCCGCTAACCCCAAGCTGAAGCTTGGGGAGAATGAAAGCTTGGATTTTGCAAGAGGCTCTGAACCATATCGATAAACCGACAAGCTGAAGCATATCGGACATTAACCGACAAGCTGAAGCATGTCGGACACCGAAAGGAAACTATGAACCGTTCTCTGATTACACTTCTCCTCGTACTTACTGTCTCAGGCTCTTTCGCCCAACAGACGGCGGCCCGATACTCTACATCACACGTAGTCGCATCCGCTGGTTCTCAATCTTTACCGAGGAGTACACCAGAGCGGCAGGGAATTTCTTCATCTGCAATTCTTGATTTCGTTGAAGCTGCCGACAAGCAGATCGACACGATGAATAGTTTCATGCTGATCCGTCATGGCTATGTCGTTGCCGAGGGCTGGTGGAACCCTTATGACGCGGGCACACCACACATACTCTACTCGTTGAGCAAGAGTTTCACTTCAACTGCGGTGGGGCTGGCAATCTCGGAAGGGAAACTGAGTCTCGACGATGAGGTTTTGAAGTTCTTTCCCGACGATGCTCCAAGTGAACCTTCTGCAAACTTGAAGGCGATGCGCGTGCGCGATCTTTTGCGGATGGCCACGGGAAATCAGACCGAGCCACAAATCAGAATAGATGGCGTGCCCTGGACAAAGACGTTTCTTTCGCATCCAGTTCCTTTCAAACCTGGCACGCACTTTCTTTACAACTCGGCGGGCACGTACATGCTTTCGGCCATCGTTCAGAAGGTGACCGGCATGACGGTGTTGGACTATCTCAAGCCAAGATTGTTTGAGCCACTTGGCATCGAAAATCCGACATGGGTAGCAAGTCCGCAGGGCATCACGGCTGGTGCTTACGGTCTGTCGGTGCGAACAGAAGATATCGCTCGCTTCGGACAACTCTATTTGCAAAAAGGGACGTGGAAAGGAAAGCAATTAATTCCTTCAGCCTGGGTTGAAGAGGCCACAGCGAGGCAGACGGCGAATGGCTCCTCGCCAAACAGCGACTGGGACCAAGGGTATGGCTATCAGTTCTGGCGGTCTCGTCATAACACCTACAGAGGAGATGGAGCGTTTGGCCAGTATTGCATGGTGATTCCGGAGTTTGATGCCGTGGTGGCGATCACGAGTGGTGTGCGGGATATGCAAAGCGTGATGAACCTGGTGTGGACCAAGCTGCTGCCGGCGATGAAGCCTGATCGCGTTCCTGAGAATGCTGTCGACCGAAAAAAACTTGAAGCAAAGCTCACAGGCTTGAGCGTCAAACTACCACTTGGTGAAGCGACGAAGCCGTTGGCGCAGACTGTCTCTGGTAAATGGTTTGAATTTCCGAAAAATGAGCGAGGGATTGAAGCGGTGTCATTTGACTTCAGTTCGCCAACTCCAATGCTCAGTGTTCGCAATGCGACTGGAGTGGTTAAAACAGCGATTGGGATTGGCGCGTGGCGGAAAAGTGATAACGGCTTCGCAAATGGGTTGGAAGGATTCTTGAGTGTAGCTGAGCATCCTCTGGTGGCAGCGAGTGGCGCATGGTCAACGGAGGATGTGTTCAATGTGAAGCTGGTCCTTTACCAAACGCCATTCTATTCGTCGCTTAACTTCAAATTCGATGGGGATCGTTTGTTATTTGACGCGGAGCACAACGTCGCGTTTGGTCCGACAAAGCTGCCGCAGTTGGTAGGAAGAGTAACGTCGACGCGTTAGGCAAATTTTCAGGTAGGGAAGGGGACCCTGTCCCCGCAGTTCACATACCTAATCAACACCAACAAGTCTTTTGACTTCACCTTTGCAAAAGGAAGATTTCAGAATCCCGGAATGGCTCACTGCTCACCCTTAGCGGTGACAGGGTCCCCTTCCCAATCGAAAATTTGCTTTCGTTGCAAAATCTATCGAATCTCCATTTGACTTCACGCGACGGCGGCGGCCCGTGTTAGTACGCCTTTTTCCAGGTGCATTTCATGGGTCGCAAAACTGGCGGCGTGCGGATCGTGAGTCACCAGCATGATGGTCTTATTCAATTCGCGATTGAGGGTTGATAGGATTTGGAGAACCTCTTCTCCGGAACGCGCGTCCAAATTGCCGGTTGGTTCATCGGCGAGAATCAAGTCGGGATCCGTCACGATCGCACGCGCTATTGCGACACGTTGTTCCTGACCTCCTGACAACTGTTTGGGCTGGTGATTCATTCGATCTGAGAGTCCCACGAGTTCCAATGCCGTTTCAACGTTCTTTCGTCGCTCGGCTTTGCTTAGTTTAGTTAGCAGCAAAGGCAATTCAACGTTTTCGAACGCTGTTAGTACTGGAACGAGATTAAAGGTTTGGAAAATGTAACCGATGTGTGCGTTGCGCCAGACAGCAAGCTGACTCTCACTAAGCCGCGCGAGTTCAGTCCCCATAACAACGACCTGGCCTTCAGTGACGCGATCAATTCCTGCAAGCAGGTTTAGCAGCGTCGACTTTCCGGAGCCGCTTGGACCCATTAACGCGAAGAAGTCTCCCTGCTCGAGGTCTAAATCAACGTGATCCAACGCGACGACTTCAAAGCCATCACGAGAGAATCGCTTGCTGACATTGTGAACTTGCACTACCGGTGTGCCCATAGTTTCTCAACTCTCCTGTGCATTACTGCTACTGTATCTTCACGCGATCGCCATCGCGCAACTTATCAATTCCTGTTGTTGCTACTGATTCGTTCCCACTCAACCCATCCAGGACGAAGAACGCATCGCCATTTTCATCGCCCGTCCGGATGGTACGTTGCTCCACTCGATTGTTCTTGATGACGAAGACAAATGAACCGCCATCCTTTCGCACCACGGCTTGTTTGGGTACCAGCACACGAGCCGCCACAGGCGCGTTGCTTTGCGGCTTATCGGAAAGGAAATTAACCCGAGCGTTCATTTCCGGTTTCAGCTGTTCGTTTGGATTATCGACCTTAACTTTTATCTGAACTGTAGCCTTGGCACGATTGGCTTCCGGCGCAATCTCCGCGATGTAGCCCGAATAACGCAAACTCGGAAACGCGTCGGGAATAATTTCTGCTCTTTGGGACATCTTCAAACGTGCAAAGTCTGACTGACTTATATCGATTTCGATTTGCAGGTCAGAAAGATCTGCGAGGTCGACAACGGACGTACGTGCACCCGAGCCGCCGAAAGCAGAAGGGCTGACCATCTCACCACGTTCGACGATTCTCTCCAGAACTGTCCCTGCGACGGGGGCTTTGATCTCGGTAGCCGCGAGCTGCGTTTGCGCATAGTCCACACCAGCTCTCATCTGTTGCACCTGTGCCTCCGCGGCGCGAATTTCCTCAGTGCGTGGGCCGATGTCTGTCATTGAGCTGGATTGTTGAGCAGCGTCAACCAATGCGGCTGCGGTGTCTCGTGCGGCTAATGCTTGCTCCAACTCAGCTTTTGAAGACACCCCGGAACGATATAATGTTTCGCTACGCTGGTAGTCAGCCTGGGCCTTCTTCAGATTTGCTTCGGCCTGTATGACTGCCGCTTTGTCTTTCATTTTTTCCTGCGGCCGCGAGCCACTTTTTAACTGATCAAGTCGCGCCTGTGCGGCTGCGAGATTGGCAATCGCCTGATTCACTTGTGCCCGGAACTCTGAGTCTTCGAGGCGAACAAGAACTTGTCCCTGCTGAACAGTGTCGCCTTTCTCGACACCGATCCATGCAACGCGCCCCATTACTTTTGCGCCGACAGCGATTTTGTGATGAGCAACGACGTATCCAGAAGCTGACAACACACTTTCGCCGGAAGATGAAGCGCCAGTCTCAACTCGAACTGGCGCGGCCGAAATCGTTTTGGTGCTTGAAAACAGGAAAACGTAACCGAGTGCCAGCACTGCCAGCAGAACAGCAATCCCCCAAAATAGAAACTTCGGCGAGCGATTCTTTGGGGCAGTTCCGGTGACAATGCCACGATCAATCTTCAGACTCCTCAAACGCTTGTTGAGGTCTTCTTGATCCTCTGTAGACTTGGGGTTGCTAATCATTGTTTCTGTTTGCCAGTGACCCTTGCCAGCTACGCTCGCAAGGCGTCGACAATCTTGAATCGGGAGGCGCGAATCGACGGCAACAACGAACCGACGAAACCTATTACCGCACCGAAAATCAGGGCCGACAACATCAGGTCAGGCGTGACTTTGAAGTTGAAGGCGATTTCACTGAAGGTCACCCAGTTTGAAGTTCCTGTCGACACGAAATTCAACGGGAGCGCCAACACAATTCCGATTGCGGCACCAATCACCGCAATCGATATGGACTCGAGAAGAAATGCGACAAGAATGCTCAACCTGCTAAAGCCAAGCACACGCAGTGTCCCGATCTCTTTGGTTCTTCGCGCTACGGCTGCATACATGGTGTTCATGCCGGCGAAACCTGCTCCAACGGCCATGATGAAGGAGATGAACCCGGCGAGTATCTTAAGAGACATGGATGCCTGGCCTTGTTGATCTTCGTAGAATGTCCGCTCGGATAATCCCTTCAAATGTAGTTTCGGATCGTCGGTTATACGTTTGGTCAAAGCAGAAAGTGCGTTCTGATCTTTGACACGCAGCAACGCCGAAGAGTAGTCGTTGCGTTTTGTGGTGCTCGAAAGCGAGTTAATGTCGACCCAGATTTCCGACTCGAATGCCTTTCCGGCAGAGTCGAATAATCCTACGACAGTGTAGTCAGTGGTTTGGATCCGAAACTTATCCCCGACCTCAAGTCCTTGAAAGCGTTCGGAAATTCTTTTGGAGACGACGGCTTCAGTCAGACCTGGTTGGAATATTCTTCCGGCAACGGTTTGGAACCCCGTTCGCAACTTGAACGACATGGGACCGACGCCGCGTACGGTGACATTCGCACCTTGTGTCATTCCTTTGCGAGCTTTGTAAATGAGAGTGATGATTTCGCCAGTCGCAAGCGGCTGGTCACCTTCACGTTCGACTCCATCCAGGTACATTAGATCCTTAAAGTTCTCTCGACTGATGCTGCTGTTGAGTTCGGCGGTGCTCCCCTCGCGCATTACGATCATGTTGAGTGGTTCACCACTAGTCGAGAGTGTCATGTCGATGCCGCGCGCCAGGGCCAACACGAGCAGGAAAACGGCAACGGTCAAACCAATCGTGAAAGCGGTAGCAAGTGTGCTGCCTTTGCGGACGATGATGTTTCGCAGGTTGTACTTTAGCGGGAGTGCCATTTTATTCAGTGCTCCGCAGTGCCTCGGCGATTGTCAGCCCGGATACCCGATATGCTGAATACGCGACGCTGATCAGACCGACTAGCACGGAAAGTGTAAAGGCTGCGAGTAAAGTCTGCCCGGTTGGTATGAACTGGGAGAAAAACGGGATGTAAGTTCCCACTGGTACCGAATGATAGATCAACTGGGCTCCGCCAATTCCGATCGCAGCGCCTACGCAAGCGACAATCAAAGCTTCTCCGAGAAACAAGAACGCAATTGTGCGCCTTTGGAAACCGATGGCTTTCAAAGTGCCGACTTCCTTTGTCCGTTCGCGAACTGTCATCGCCATGGTATTTCCCATGACGAGCAAAACGGAGAAGGTGATAGCCGCCATGATTGCGTACATAAATGTTTTGACGCCGCCCATCATAGTTTGAAAACTAAGTGCGAATTCTTTCTCAGTTTCAGTCTTGGTAGGGGCGTCGGAATTAGCAAATATTGAATCTACGGCCTGGGCAATGCGCGGGACGTCGTCTGCGGAGTTAGCCATAATGCTGACCATGCTCACCTGGTCCTTAGCCCAATCCGGCATAAGCTCGTTGATGTAGTCGTGGTGAAAGAACAAGGTCTTCTCATCGCCGCCGGTGCAAACTCCCCGAATGATGAATTCGACGCTCTGATTGTATATCGGACTCTTCAGAGTGATTCGTTGGCCCGGTGTAAAGCCATAGAGTGTAACCAGCTTTTGTCCCACGATTGCACCCTGCTTATCGTTGATGAAGGCTTGCCATTGCTCATCCGGCATCTTCAGCTCGGTCATAATGTCTTTCAGCCTGGTCGCGTCGACGGCAAAGTTTGCAAAGAAGTTTTTCTCATCTTTGTAAATGCCACCGAACCAATTGAACGGCATGGCGTTTTTTACTCCGGGAACACCTCTAATGCGTTCGACGTGAGCCATTGGCATTACGAACCCGAGGGATACGGCGTGACGCGTCATCAACCGCAGTGGGTTCGACTCATCAGCGTTGCGATCAAACTCGGTGACAATCGTTCCGAGCGTCACAATGAGAAAGAGCGATACTACGAGGCTGGAGAGCGTTAGAAGCGTCCGGAGTTTATTCCGAAGGATGTTCTTGAACACGAGCTTCGCGTATTTCATATGAGCTTTACCTGGTTTTACTGCGAAAAGGCCGGACCGTGCTTTCGTTAGGAACGATTACGCACGTGCACGACAAAGGTTCAAACAAATACGGCATATCGTTATAACGGCGTTGGAGATGGTTGGTTACGCTGGAACTCAAGACTAACGCTTTGGCCCCTCAAAGGCTAGTCGAATAACGGGCCCTGAAATCGACAGCAAAGCAGAAAAATTTTCGTTCTGCAACGACTCGTGCGTCAATTTAAAGTATTTAGGTTCGTAGGAATAGATTTGATAGGCGGATCTTGAGACTGTTCTAGTGGCGAGGTTGAAATATTCCTGCCTGGGTCGCTCGTTCGTGAGAATGAGCAAAAGTCAGAGCATCCAAGTGGCGGCAAATACTTTTACTCACTTCGCAAGGCTATCAAGGGATCAACTTTGGTTGCTCTCCGTGCAGGTATATAGCAGGCAATCAAGGCGACCAATACCAATAGTCCTGCTACCGCGATAAACGTGATCGGATCCGCCGGTTTGACTTCGTAGAGCAGCGTTTCCACCAGTCGTGTAAGCCCGTATGCGCCAGCGATTCCGAGCGCGACGCCAAGCAGCGTGAGTTTCAGACCATCCTTAAGAACCATGCGCAATACAGTGAATGAACTGGCGCCAAGTGCCAGTCGGACACCGATCTCATTCTTACGTTGCGTCACTGAATACGAGAGTACTCCGTAGAGACCAAGGCAAGCGACAAGCAATGCGAGAAGTCCAAAGAAGAGAGCCAAACGTGATACTAACTTTTGCTGCACCAACGAACGACTAATGTGATCTGATAGCGTCACTACCTCGTCCACAGGCATATTGTTGTTGACGGAACGAATCACCTGTCGAACCTGAGGCACAACGTTGCCCGGAGCGCCCGAAAACCGCACTGCGAAATTGCCAAGAGGGCCAGTGCCTTGAGCGTGAGGATAGTAGACCATAGGTCTGGCGGCTTCAGTTAGGTTGTAATATTTCACATCCTTAACAACACCGACAATCTCTAACGCGGAGGTGTCTTTCTCATCATCACCAAAGCGCCTTCCTACAGGTGAGTTGTTGGGAAAGAAACGGCGCGCGAATGTTTCGCTAACAATCGCGACCTTCTGCGATTTATCTGTGTCCGTTTGCGCAAACGCTCTACCTTCCAAAACGGGTACACCCATTGCAGTGAAGTAGTCCGGACCTACGATGTTTTGACTGACGACCCGTGCCTCTCCCTGAGGCGGCGTTTGATCGCGTGTAAAGACTGGGCTATTCCATCCTCCCTGGTTGAACACAAAGAAGGAAAATGAATCTGCCTGCACCCCGGGCAATGCCTTAACTTTTTCCTCTACTTCGCGGAATAAGGCCGAATATTGATCTCGTTTTAGACCAGTCGCAGCGGTATCAATCTTGAAAAGCGAAACGTTCTGTTGATCAAAACCGCTGGGAATATTTTGCAGGTTAACAAGTGTTCTCACAAAGAGTCCGGCGGCGACCATTAGCAACATCGACAGTGCTACTTGAGCGACGACAAATGATTTGGCCAACCGACTTTGTGAGGTGGCATTTACAGTACCCTTACCGTCTTTAAGGCCGCTGTTCAGATCGATCTTTGTAGCGCGGAATGCCGGGGCAACTCCAAAGATTACTGCTGAGACTATCGACGTCAGCACAGCAAATCCCAGGAGTCGTATGTTTGGACTCACATCCAGCGGTAATGCATCGGCACCATCCGAAGCCATCAGCAACAAAGCGCGACTAGCCCACCAAGCCAACACAACTCCTCCGATACCTCCGATAACTGCTAACAGGAGACTTTCAGTTAGCAGTTGACGAAGGAGTCGCATTCGACTTGAACCCAACGCGATACGTACACCAAATTCCTTCTGACGTCCTGCTGCACGAGCGAGCAGAAGATTGGCGACGTTCGCGCAAGAGATTAGGAGCACAACGCCGACAATTGCCATCAGTATCTTCAGCGGCAGAGCAAACTTTGTACGTATACCGCCGAGTCCTTTGCCAGCTGGCGTCAATTCAACACTGGCACGCTGCATGTCCTGGATCCGCTCGGCGGATGGTTGCGAACCGGCGATATTTTGCAGGAACTGTTTGAAGAGAACATTTACCGTCGCATTTGCCTGTTGGGGGGTGACGCCATTGTTGAGACGACCGATTAGATACAAGTCTTGAAATGAATTATCAGTACGACCATTCCAATGAGCCGGCGGCAATTGTGCACTCATCGCGAGCGGTATCCACAAATCAGTGCCCTGGCCCACTGTCGTGCTGATAAAGTTCGTTGGCGTTACGCCGATGATTGAGTATGTGGTCTGCTCGATCGTGACTGTTTTGCCGACAACGTTTGGATCACCTCCAAGTTCACGTTGCCACCAGGCGTAGCTCACCACAGTGACCGGGTGTTGGCCCATGACTTTGTCATCATCGTTCCCTAACAGTCTTCCCAGATAGGGACTCATGCCCAACACGGGAAAATAACTACCCGAGACTAACTGGACTTCCAACTTCTTAGGATCCGAGGAATCGCTGGTTTTGCCATGGACGATCCAGGTCATGCTCAAGAGCGAACCAACATCCTGGAAAAGATCTTTACGTTGCCGGACGGTTTCGTAGAAGGGAAAAGAAAAGAGATCACAACTCTCATTCGGAAAGCCAATGTTCAAGCCACCACTTTCCGCTTTGCCAAAGAGTACGAGCTCATCTGGATCTTTTACTGGAAGCGATCTGAGCATCACTGCATCAAGCAAACTGAAGATGGCAGTATTAGCTCCTATACCAAGGGTCAAGGTAAGTATTGCCAGGAAAGTAAACGTGGGACTCTTTACTAGTAGTCGAACGCTGTAGCGAAGATCCTGGAGAAGATTTTCGATTTGCCGGACTCCCCATGCATCGCGACACTCTTCTTTCGACTGGTCAACGTTGCCGAAAGATCGTAGTGCCGCATACTTCGCATCTTTTTCACTCATCCCACTTTGAATATTCCGAGCAGTATCCTGTTCGAGGTGGTAACGAAGTTCATCGTCGAGCTGATGTTCCAGCTCCTCTTTTTTCGTAAGCGCGCGCCAGCGCCGGATAAGTTTCTTAATAAGCACAGCATTACCTCAGGCATCACGGAGAATGAGCGCCACCGCACCAGAGAAGCGTTCCCATTCCTTTCGTTCAGCATCAAGTTGCTTTCGACCAGTAGCGGTTAACTCATAAAACTTGGCTTTACGATTATTTTCTGAAGGCCCCCAGGTGGCCGCGATCAGTTCTCGTTCTTCAAGACGGTGAAGGGCGGGGTACAGCGCGCCCGGCGTCACACTCAACACTTCACCGGAAAGGAGTTGAATGCGTTGCATGATGTCCCAACCATTCATGCTTCCGGACCGCAGCAGTCGCAACACCAGAAGTTCCAGCGTGCCTTGTAATAGATCAGCTTTTTCTTTTTTCATTATCCTCTAGCCATCCGATAGGAGCCGGAGTATAGGCTTCGTCCTATCGAGTGTCAATAGGAAGATTGTGATATGCGAACGAATGGAAAAGGTGAGCGAGAAGTTGGATGAGAGGAGCTTAGGTTTTTCCCCTGATCAACCTCTGCGAGCTTATGTGTTCTCCGTGTCTTTGTGGTATGGACGTTCACCTCGGAGATGCGCTGCATACCCATTACACGCAGATACAAATTGAAACTTCAAATAGAACAGGTTAGGAAGGGTGGTTTACCCCCGCTATCAAAACCCATTCAACCTAAATTCTAAAAACAGCGGGGGTAAACCACCCTTCCTAACTTGTTCAGCTTGACGGCTTATATATTCCAGCGTGGATCAGCTTATGAGTGAGCGTTTCTAAAAGGACCCAAACACTCGCAGAGAAGCGCTTCAATCTAAGCGACAGCAGCGTCAGTTATTTCCAAACCCTTATCGATAATCTCCAATGCCTCGCGCAGTTCAGCTTCGGTAATGCAGAGCGGCGGATTGGTGAAGAACGTATTCCAACGCACTAACGTATACAGACCTTCCTGACGGAAGTATTTGCCAAGTGCCTGCATCTCGGGAGATGTCCCGTTGAATGGCGCCATTGGTTCGAGCGTCTTTCGATTTCGTACCAGCTCTACAATTCCAAACAGACCGATATTGCGCGTTGCGCCAACTGAGGGGTGTCGACTCTTTAGATTGTTCAGCAGCTCATGCATCAAAGCACCCATGCTGCGTGTATTGTCGATCAGCCTGTCCTCTTCATAGACCGCGATCGTTGCCAACGCCGCTGCACAGGCGAGGGGATGACTGTTGTAAGTCAGGCCGCCGAAGAAGACGTTCTTCTCAAAGTGATCGGCGATCTCTCGACGCATACCAACAGCACCAAGCTGAACATAGGCACTCGTTAGTCCCTTCGCCATCGTCATCAAATCGGGTTCGACGTTCCAATTATTAATGGCAAACCATTCCCCGGTTCGACCGAAGCCTGACATCACTTCGTCCGCGATCAGAAGGATTCCATGTTTGGTGCACAGATCGCGCAAGCCCTGGAGATAGCCATCAGGTGGAATAAGGATGCCGTTCGTTCCGGTGACTGGTTCGACGATCAGCGCCGCAACAGTCTTGGCTCCTTCAAGCTCGAGGACTTCTTCGGTTCGGGAAAGTACTTCCTCGGTTGTATCAGAACCTTTCTGTATACCGTGATAGAAATCAGGAATTCGAAAAACGCCAGGGATGCCCGGTTCCGCGGCCCATCGACGTGGATCGCCGGTTAGAGTCAAGGCGCCGGCTGTGCCACCGTGGTAACCGCGATAGCGCGCGCCAATCTTGTGACGACCAGTAAACAGACGCGCAATACGAACCGCATTCTCAACCGCTTCAGCACCTCCGTTTGTAAAGAAGAAACAATCGATGTCTCCCGGCGTGAGTTCAGCGAGTTTTGCTCCCAGCCGAGCGCGGACTTCAGTGGCCATGAACGGATTTGCGTAAGGCAGGGTTGAGGCCTGTTCTTTGATGGCGTTGACTACACGTTCGTCACCATGTCCAATGTTCACGCACATCAACTGGCTGTTGAAATCGATGAAACGTTTTCCTTCTGGTGTCCAGAAGTAAATTCCTTTTGCGTGTGCGACCGGGATCGGATCAACAGCGGCTTGAGCGGACCATTCAAAAATTGAGTGGCGTCGGCAAAGCTCGACCATCTCATCGCCGGTCATCTTTTCAGTTGTGGTAGTCGTCATGCGGGGAAGTATAGCAGCGATTTTTTGAATGATGAACGCCAATGTCCGCGATGCTTGGGCAAAGAAAAACACATCCCGGACATTGGCGGTATCGGCTAGCGACTACTTCTCTTGTATTACAGACAAGACATTGCCATCGGGATCTTTGAACCAGGCGATCTGCGGGCCTGGACCTCGCATGATGCCTTTCTTATCAGTTTTGATCTCCGGTTGATCGTAATGTTCCAGACGGATGCCACGAACCTTCAATTCGTCCACAGCTAGTTCTATGTCTTCGACTGGAAAATTCAGAACCGTGAACGTAGCCGGGGTGTGATTTGGTTTTGGATATAAGAAGACACTGAGACCGCCTCCCAATTTCATTTCCAGGCCTTCAGTTTGTTGGGTAACCTTGAGACCCAGCGTGTTACCGTAAAACTCCCTCGCCTTCGCTAAATCTTTTACCGAGAAACTCGAAAAAGCCTTGGCTTCTCTGAATATCGTCGAAGGTTTCGGATTTGGTGCTGACATTGCTCATCCCCTTTCATTAGTACAAAGTTTGAGAGCAATTAAAGCTGCTATACCTTGCAAGGACGTGGCGATAAATTAGTTTTGATGTAATGAAAGTAGAACAGGTTCTTGTCACTAGTTTCTCGAATGGTTCAGATTCAACAGAGAGTGAATGGTAGAATACAGCTACATCAGAGACAGTCCGTTCGGATTCCACGGATGCACCTAAAACAACGAATGCCACGAATCTTCACTGTGACAACACTCCTGGTAGTTTTCACATTGATCATTGCTTCGACTCAAGCTCAAACAAGATCCTCCAATACAACAATTGGAGGAGGCTCTCCTAACCTAGCTAGCATTACGAAGGCACTTCAGATGAAGCTCGACCAGGCACATCGGATTGATAAGTTTCCTGGCGCGCAGGTCGGGTTTGCATTTTTCAGCGGCCAAACTTCAGCGGGCGTTCCGCAATACTTTTCGGGCTCTGTCGCGAGTGGGGTGTCAGACCTGAAAACAAATACTCCGCTCAAGACCACTGACCGTTTGCTTGCCGGCAGCATCGGCAAAACTTTTGTCGCCGCACTGACACTTCGTTTGGTTGAGGAAGGGAAGCTGGATCTCAACGACAAGATTGAGAAGTGGCTGGGTGGCGAAAGCTGGTTTGCAGAATTACCAAACGCAAAAGACGTCACATTGCGAATGCTCTTGAACCACTCGAGTGGCATAGAAAACATCGACGATCTCGAGAGCTTTCAGAAACAGGTTCGAAAGAGTGGCGGACGCAACGTGAAGTATGATGAGTTGATTTCGTATGTACTGAACAAGAAACCTTTGTTTCGTGCCGGCAGTGATTATCACTATGCGGACACCAATTACATACTGGCTGGAATGATCATTGAAAAGGTATCAGGCAAGAGGCTCTATGAATTAATCACCGAGCGATTTTTGCAGCCTTACAAACTCGAGCGAACGATTCCGTCAGATAGTTCGACCTTGCCTGAGGTAGCGAATGGCTATTTTGAAAATAAGCCTTTAGTTGTAGACGGTAAGTTCACCATCAATCCACAGTGGGAATGGGCCGGTGGTGGGTTTGCCTCAACTGCCGAAGATCTAGCTCGCTGGGGCGGCTTGTTGTACAGCGGCAGTGTTCTCACTCCGGCCAGCATGGATGAAATGTTCAAGAGTACTACGGTTGGGGAGGGTGCCGGCTACGGATTAGGCGTGATGATCAGTCGTAGCAAATGGGGTCGTAGTTACGGGCACGATGGTGCGTTTCCGGGATATCTTTCCGACCTGCGTTACTACACGAAATACAACCTCGCGATAGCTGTGATGGTGAATGCCGAGACGCCCGGTGTTGATCACTTTCTGGCAACAGCGGTCGACGACTTCGCTGAAGTTATAATCAACGCGACATCGAGGTCTCAGCAATCTGAAAGCGAAAGAGTGAAAGTTCAGAAGTTCGCAGAGGACTGGCTAAACCTCATCTATGCCGGAAGATTTGATGAAAGTTGGAGTCAACTTTCGAAAGGTTTGCAGCGGCGCTACACCAAAGAGAATTGGGCCGAGATGATGCGCTCGTCTCTGACTGGGCTTGGCACATTAACATCACGAAAGCTCCGGTTGAATTACAGCGTCGGGACAGCTGGACTAGTGACACTTGATTTTGACGTCACGTTCGCAAAGTCACCATTAAAGACCGAAACAGTAGTACTCGACTCGAGTGAGGGCGAGTGGCACGTCTTTAGTTATGCAAGACATTAGCGAGTCTCAATATTAGTCCGGGCAAGCAGCTCCATATCGCGCCCACTCCGCGAACTTTGCCGCGAACTCATCGTGATTCAACGGCGGCAGCGTGCGTCCCTCTCCAGGATTCCAACCCCACAACACAAGTTTGTCTGAGGTGACGTGTTCGACAATCGCCGCCACAGACTTGTTGTTGTTCTGTTTTGGGTCCTTTATCTGGCGGCAAATTTCTCCGGGCGTTTTCCCCTCCCAGATCATCGGCATGTTTGGTGGCGGCAGGTGCCAGTTAGGAGCGCCTGGCGGCATGTTGAGCCCGGCGACGTTTTCTGATTGATGACAGGTGCTGCACTTTTGCGCAGTCACTCCTTGGCCTACCGGGCCGCGTTTGACGTTTTGCAGGTGAGGATGACTGTCGTCACCTTGCCGAGGAAAATCACCGTTGGCGTGGCAGTTGAGGCAGCGCGGATGTTTGAGCACCGGAACGATCGACATAAAGGCGGTGCGAGCACGTGCATCGTCGCGCTGCATCACAGCGTGAGTTGCTGCAGTAACAGCCAGTAGTACAATCGCGCTCAACGATATTCCGCCAATTAATGCAATGAAGTTTTTTTGACGCATTAGTTTGTCCTTAAACTCCTTGGAGTGCGGTGCCCCTGCACCGCTTTTGCATAGCTAAACCGGAGAAACAAATCGCTCTTACCAAAGCGGTGCAGGGGCACCGCACTCCAAAGTTACGCCATGCTCACTCGTCCGATTGGCAGTCGGCGGATTCGTTTCCCAGTCGCAGCAAAGATTGCGTTTGCAACCGCAGGAGCGACCGGCGGAACGCCCGGTTCTCCCACACCAGTAGGCGGTTCGCTGCTAGGCATGATGTGAACTTCAATCTCAGGTGACTCATTCATGCGCAGCATTGGATAGTTATGAAAGTTCCCCTGCTGCACGCGACCATTTTCAAACGTTATTTCGTCCTTCAGTGCAGCGCTTAGGCCAAAGACTATCCCACCCTGCATTTGTGCTATCACTGAATCCGGATTAATGACTCGTCCGCAGTCGACGGCACATACGACCTTGTGAACATGCACTCCACCATCCTTGTCCACGGAGACTTCAGCAACTTGAGCGACATAACTATCAAACGAGAAATGCGTAGCGATACCTCTTCCGCGACCGGATGCAACGGGTGATCCCCACTTTGCTTTCTCAGCGACCAGCTCCAGTAATGCTTTCATGCGCGGTTGATTTGCCAAAAGCTTGCGACGCAATTCAAACGGATCCTGACCACCGGCATGCGCCAGTTCATCGAAAAATGCTTCGACAGCAAACCCGCTATGTGAGTGCCCGACTGAGCGCCACCACAAAACCGGAATAGTCAGCTTCGGCGTGTGCAGATCCACCTGCAGGTTCGGAATGCCGTAGAGTAAATCTGCCGCTCCTTCAACGGAGGCGGAGTCGATTCCGTCCTTGACACCGAATGGCTCGAATGGAGTGCCGGCAAGTATCGATTGACCAACGATCGTGTGTGTCCATGCTACCGGATTTCCTGATGCATCAACGCCGCCAACCATGTGGTCGTACCACATCGGACGATAGTAACCGCCGCGCATGTCGTCTTCGCGTGTCCAGACAACTTTGACTGGAGCCTTAACTGCTTTCGCAACATGAACAGCTTCGCCGACAAAATCGTTTGCGGGATTCGCGCGACGGCCGAATCCGCCGCCAAGGAAGGTTGTATGAATGGAGACCTGTTCCGGTTTCAAGCCGGCAATAGTGGCCGCAGCCATTCGGTCGCCGGTCTGAAACTGTGTACCCGTCCAAATCTCACAGGAATCGGTTTTGAGATCGACCACGCAGTTGAGAGGTTCCATCGTGGCGTGCGCAAGATAGGGAACTTCAAACTCGGCCGTGATCGTTTTTGCGGCACCCGCCAGCGCCTTCTCCGGATCGCCAACCTTCTTTGCAACCAGACCAGGTGACTGCGCGAGCTTTGCGAATTCCGAACGCATCGCAGTCGTTGAAAGAGTTGCGTTGGCGCCGTCATCCCACTTCACCTCTAGCTTTTCGCGCCCTAGTTTTGCTGGCCAGAAACCAGTCGCGATCACTGCTACTCCGGAAGGAACCTGTACGACGTCCTTCACACCAGGGACAGCACGAGCTTTTTCCGCGTTGAAACTGACAACCTTGCCACCGAACACAGGAGCACGAGCGATGACGGCGGTTAACATTCCAGGGACTTGCACATCGATTCCGAACTGTGCGCTTCCATTAATTTTGGCTGGTGTGTCGAGGCGGCGCGTCGGCTTGCCAATCAGTTTGTAATCCTTTGGATCTTTTAACGGCACATCCTTAGGCGGTTGAAGTTTTGAGGCTGCGTCGGCCAGTGATCCAAAGGAAGCACGTCGACCGCTCGCCGAGTGAATCACGAAACTCTTTTCCGCTTTCAATGTTTGTGCATCAACATTCCAATTTTGAGCCGCTGCGGCGACGAGCATCATTCGCGCAGTCGCACCGGCCTTTCGAAAACGTTCCCATTCAGATGCAGTGCTCGTGCTTCCGCCCGTCATTTGAATCCCAAACATAGGGTGGTTGTAAGCAGCATCGACGGGAGCAGACTCGTATCGAACTTTAGACCAGTCGGCTTCGAGTTCTTCCGCAGCGAGCATTGGAAGCGAAGTGTAAGGGCCTTGTCCCATTTCCGATTTGTTGATTACGACGGTGATGAGGTCGTCCGTACCGATCCGAATGAATGCGTTCGGAGCAAACGGAGCTGCTGGTACTTCGGTAGACTTTTCAGTTGCCCTGGCTAGTTCGGGCAGGTACAAACTGATCAGGAGTCCACCTCCGACTGCGGCGCTTGTCTTTAGAAAATCACGGCGACTGAAGGGTGATGTTGTAGCGTTCATTCAGCGCTCCTTCCAGCTGCCTTTAACTCCGCAGCCCGATGAATCGCCTGGCGAATTCGTGAATAGGTTCCACAACGACAGATGTTGCCGCACATGGCCTCATCGATGTCGGTATCAGTTGGTTTTGTTTTCTCCGCGAGCAGCACCGCCGCACTCATGATTTGACCCGACTGACAATATCCGCACTGTGGTACATCGATCTCAATCCATGCGCGTTGAAGTGGGTGACTCAGATCGGTTGATAACCCCTCGATTGTCGTAATGTTCTTGCCGGCAGCGTCAGAGACTTTTTTGACGCACGACCGGATAGCCTCGCCATCCAGATGAACAGTACACGCGCCACACTGGGCCATGCCGCAACCGTACTTGGTTCCGGTTAAGCCAAGCGAATCACGCAACACCCACAGCAATGGTGTATTCGGATCGACGTCGGCTTGCAGTTGTTTCCCATTTACCCTGAGAGTAATCACTGCTGACTCCTTTTTTGATTGTTGGCGTTTTGGTTGCGAGCTATGTTAATCGGAAACGTGGGTAAGTGAAACAGTTTTTATCCGCAGATTTCGCAGATTACGCAGAGAGTGGATAACTCAGTTGGAGTAAATGAGATGAAACCCATTGTACGCGGATCGCTAAACACAATTTTGATCATGCTCGGAATCTTTTCCGCCGCCTTTGGGCTCAAGGGATTTCTTATGTCGAGCCACTTCATTGATGGGGGCGTGACCGGAGTGTCAATGCTGCTTTCGAATGTACTTGGTTGGCAACTGGCAATACTGATTCCCCTTATTAACCTGCCCTTTATTGCGGTGGCTTACCGACAGATCGGACGAGGCTTTGCACTTAGAAGTGTTTTAGCAATTGCCGGACTTTCACTCTGTCTCGCGCTGGTCAAGTTTCCCGATGTAACTCCCGACAAACTCCTCACGGCAGTCTTCGGCGGGTTTTTCATTGGCGCCGGTATTGGCCTGGCAATTCGTGGGGGGGCGGTTCTGGATGGGACAGAGATTGCAGCGTTGCTCATCAGCAAGAGCAGTAACTTGCTCAGAGTCGGCGACGTGATTCTCTTGCTCAACGTTTTTATCTTTTCCGCAGCTGCGTTCTTCCTTGGGATCGAGTCAGCACTTTATTCAATGCTCACCTACTTCGCAGCTTCGAAAACGATCGACTTCCTGATCCACGGAGTCGAGGAACACACGGCGATCATTATCTTTTCAGAACGAAACGACGAGATTCGGCATGCAATCATTCGATGTCTTCAGAGAGGAGTCACCGTCTTCAAGGGCAAGGGTGGATTAACTTACGACGACCAGGACATTTTGTTTTGCGTTGTCACACGTCTTGAGATCGGTCGAGTTAAGTCTGTCGTTGAGGAATATGATCGCGACGCGTTCGTTGTTGTTCACGGGCTAGCTGATGCGGAGGGTGGAGTGGTGAAGAGGCATGTGCACTCGTGAAAAGCGAGCTTTGTACTTCGTTCTTTGTGCTTTGTTGCTGCAATCTGGACATCCCCACGTATACAGCCAAAACACAAAGTTCAAAGCACAAAGCTCAAAGTGCGCTTACTCGCTTTTCACCACATTTCCCTCGGCATCGTACATCGTGACGTCGCCAAATGGCGTTACCTGATCTTTGACTTTGTCCCAGTCGCCGACGATGACAATGGCTGCATGATACGTGTCGAAATATTTGGCGGCAGCTTTTTGAATGTCAGCCGGCGTTAGCGCTTCAATCTTTGGACGGAAGTCTTCGATGAAGTTCTTGTTTAGACCGTAGGTGTAGATCGTATTGATACGGCCAGCGAGACCAAGCTGACTGGCAAGCTCAACCGAGAAGTTTCCCGTGCTGAACTCCTTCGCCGCATTCAACTCCTCATCCGTCACTGGAAGGACACGCATCTTGTCGAGTTCATAAAAGATCTCAAGCAGGGTTGGCCCTGTGACCTCATTGCGCACAAAAGCTCCGGCCAGAAATGATCCCGTCTTGGCCTGTGTATTTGAAGAACTAAAAGGCGAGTAAGTGTAGCCCTTGCTCTCGCGGATATTGCGAGTCAGTCGCGAGTAGAACGAGGAACCATAAATCGTATCGGCTGTTCGGATGGCAAAGTAGTCGGGGTGTTTTCGAGCGATACTAACGTTGCCAATGTAAATAGCCGATTGAACCGAACCTGGTCTGTTCACGAAATAGATTTGACGTTTGTCACGCATAGGAACCGGCGGATTATCATCGGGCGGAAGGGCGCCACTTTTCCAGGTTCCAAACGCCTTATCGATCTCAGCAAACGTCTTATCTACATCGATATCTCCTACTACGATCAGATGTGATGCGTTGGGAATATAGTACCGGGCGACAAATGACTTCAGATCATCCCTAGTTAACGCGTTGATCGACTTTTCATCGGGCACAACAAATCCATATGGATGATCGCCAAACACAGCCTTTTGAAAACGTTCGTTGACGAGAAAGCCGGGATTGGCTCGATTCGCACGAATCTGCTGAATTGTGTTTTCCTGCGCCAACTTCAGTTCATTTTCTGGAAACGCCGGATGTTGTGTAACGTCGCTCATCAAATCAAACATGCGACTCGAAAACTCTGACAGGGCTGTCGCGGTAAGATTGGTCTGATCGGCGTCACTTCCGAGGTTGAGTGAGCCGCCGATTGAGCGCAGTTCCTCTTTGATCTGTTTACTCGTCCTCGTGTCCGTTCCTTCATTGGCAACACCAGCGGCAATTTGAGCAATTCCAGGGTGTGCTGCTCGATCAGTTCCCGTTGTGGCCGCTCTGAACGTGAGGATTGCTGAAACCTTCGGTACGTTTGGTAGAGGCGCAAGAATCACCGTCAAGCCGTTGCCAAGTTTCCTTTCAGTAATCTTCGGAAGATTCAACGGTCTGGCTGCACCTGGAGGAGGCGGGGTTTTTTGTTGTGCGAAAGAAGTGAAGCTCGAGATGGTCACTAGAATGATTGAAATTAGGAGTTTCATTTGAGTGCCTTTCATAAGATTCCCGGGTTACTGTTGTCCTTGTTGACCGCTCTGAGATTTTGCTTCAGGAACGCGGTCAATCACCGTCCGGTTGCTAGCCACGAGATACTTGGCCGCTGCTGCTTTCACTTGCGCAGCGGTTACGTTCTCAAACGGAGTCAGAAGCGAATTGATCTGATTCGGATCGTCGCGGAACAGTGCAAGCACTGAAAGCAGATGAGCTTTTCCAAAGCTTGACTCCAGTTGGCTGTAGAAGTTTGATCGAAATCTAACTTTCGCATCGGCCAGTTCTTTGTCAGTGATCCCCTTTGCGACCACGTCGGCAGTTACTGCATCCATTTCTTTCAACACCTCATCCGCAGTATGACCAGGTTTGTAGGTAGTTCGTGTGGTCATGATCATCGGACCCGTGTAGTCGAATTCGTTGCCAAAGTAATTGAGCCCACCCGTCAGATCTAATGTGAGTTCCTTTTCTTTTACGAGTCGTTGGTACCAGCGCGAACTGTCGTCACCCTGCAAGATCTGAACGAGCAATGCCATCGCGGGAAAATCTGGAGAGTTCTGCGCCGGCATGTGATAGCCGGTGGCGAGTGCCGGCAGGTTGGCTAGCTTGTCGGGTTGAGAGACTCGTTTCTCTTTCGACTGCGCAGGTTCTGATAGGTCGGCTTTCGGTGGCGTGCTCTGTGCGGGAATGCCTACAAAGTGTTTGTCCACCATCTTCTTCACTTCGGCAACATCGACGTCACCAACAATTGTCAGTACGGCGTTATTCGGCGCGTAGTAGGTCTTGAAGAAACTGCGCACATCTTCAATTGTAGCTGCGTTGATCTCGCTGAGTTCGCCGTAGCCGTTGTGTGCGTTGTTCCAGTTCGTGAAGGCGTTCTTCCAGAGCTCGATCCACTCGAAGAATTGATACGGTTGATTCAAAACGTTTACCCGAACCTCTTCACTTACAACGTTCTGTTGGTTCTTCAGGTTTTCGTCGCTGATATCGAGTGAACGCATTCGATCAGATTCAAGCCAGAGTGCCATCTCCACACGATTGCTCGGCAGCGTCTCGTAGTAATTTGTGTAATCGAAATCGGTGTGACCGTTCGTGCTGCCTCCGTTGGCCTCGACAAATTTCGCATGCTCAAACTTCTTCACGTTTGCTGAACCCTGAAACATCATGTGTTCGAAAAGATGGGCAAAGCCGGTTCGACCTTTTGGTTCGACGCGGAACCCGACGTTGTAATAGACCCCGACAGTTACGACTGGAGCTATGTGGTCTTCGGAGATGACGACTTTGAGACCGTTTGGAAGTTTGTAATAGACGACTGGCACGTTCACTGGCTTCGCGTGAAGTTGAGCAGTGCTCAGAGTCATCACAATGGCTACGACGAGGAGCTTTATGACTGATCGCTGCATGGGATTCCTCACTTTTAAAGAACGGATGTTTCGTTCGCTGGGGAGTTAAATTGGTCAACGACCAAACGTGCCCACGGTTCGTGCAAGTGATGGGAACGTTTGATACGAAAAACGAGATTGAGCTACGCAGAATTGGAACGAGTAGACTACTTACCCGTGGAGAGGATACTACGCATGGATCGAAAGGAAAGTTTCCCGACGGATTTCAGATCTCAGATCTCAGATTAGGCTGGGGCAATTGTGCAGCCGACCGTTTTCCTCCAATCTGAGATCTGAATCCGGCAGTAGCCCGACTGTCAAAGAGGGTTCTTGGTCGGTTTCAGCAACTGCTCGGAGCCCTCCCTGACAGTTGGGCTACTGCCCCGACTGACATATGAAATTCATTGTCAACGCCCCCGCTACTTTGCCATAATGCTTTAGAAGTCATTCGACTTCGGCCAAACCCCGATAGCCCCAAAAATCCTCAAATCATCACGGTCTAGCCGCCTCGAAGTGTCTTTGTGGCCGACGTGATGGATCCCAAAAACAAGAGTCAGAAGAGAACAACAGACTCGCATCTGGGAGTTTTGCCATGCGACACCGGTTTTTTCGGGTTCTTTTCGCATACCTGCAAAAAGCCCTGGAATTAGTGCTTCGGGCGGCAATAGCGACACTCGCCCTTGGAGTGTGCGTGGTCAGCTTACTTCATTACCTCGGCGTCCCGTTGCCCAGTGCGCATGATCTGTTACACGGATTCACAGGACTATCGAGAATCGCGAAGATTCTTTCATAGGAGCAGAAGTCGGTGTTATTAGGCGATAGGAGTCGAGCTGCAGCGAAAGAACATAAGCGGATGACGATCGACACTAGCAACGATCGATCACTCACAAGTTAATGCCCCGGGAACTGAGACCGCGAGCGTCTCGCCTGCAACAGCGCTGTCGGGGGCGCGAACGTTATCTGCGAGGATCGAGGCCCTCGTTAAGACGAACGCGCAAACTGCGTTGCGGCGGGCGAGACGCCCGCGGTCTCAGTGTTTAAGAATGAAGCGACGTGTGAAAGATTTTCAGGTAAGGAAGAAGACCCTGTCCCCGCTCGGAAAGAGTCTGTGCAGCAGCGGAAACAAGGTCTCCTTCCCAACCTGACAATAGAAGACGGTCAACTAAAACGAAAACAGGATCTGTTCCTGGATTCGATACGTGGTTGGCACAAAGCCACTCACCGGTACGAAGAAATTTGGAAACTGTCCAGTGCTTCGCAACGAGTTTTGAATGAAGAACAAGCTCTGCAAGGTCACCTTCTTCGACAAACCGTAATCGAATCTGAAGTGATGAGTTCGAATGTTTACACCTGTTCCAGTACCAAGGTCGTCGTCAGTTACTTGGGATATCAATGCGTTCGCACCCTTAATCGAGAAGACATAATGAAAGGCGGTGTCTCCGTGCTTAGTGATTCTTCCAACCTGCAACGCCGCCAACATTGCATCACGTTCATTCAGCCCCGTGGCCAGGTTGCGTGCGACCTGGAGATTGAATACGACTGGGAACATGTGGTCGCCTTTACGGAAGCCAGCGTAGTTCAATCTATAGGTCAGTCTCCCAACTTTGAATCCGGGTGCCGTGTAGATCGCGCCGCCTGGTGTCGTGGTCGCATTGCCTGTACCTGAGAGCGGACCAGAGAGTGCCAGACCAAGACCAGGTTGAACTACCAGCACTACGCCATTGGCAGTTGAGGCCAACTGAATCTGATTTGGGTGATTATAGATTTGGATATCTCCACCGAACTGATCAGACCATTTCTCATTGAAGGTCTGATTGAATAACACACCCTGGTGAAACAGACTCGCTGAACGACCTGTCGTTCCCACGACTTCTCCAGCCGTGGCGAGTGGGCTTCCGGGTGTAATGATCGCAACGTTCGGGTTACTCAGAATGTACTGACCGGCACGAAAGTCGATGTTTGAAAAATAGCCGCCGTTCTTCTTCAGGGGCAGTACGTATTTTTCGTTGAAGCCGTTGAAACGAATATCGTCGTCAAACAGGAAGCGAGAATTGTCGGCGAACGCTTCCAGCACGCGGCCTCCCTGAAGCTGGACCTCTTTCGTCGGGTGATAATCGATCCAGGCCTCGCTGATAAATAAGGGATGTCGAGCTTCAACCGCGGAAAAATCCTGATCACCTGTTAGCGGGTTGTTGATGGGACCCGTTGAAAGCTGGCTGTGAAAACTTAGTGTTTTGTATATGTCGGTATCGAGGTTCAGTCTGAAGCGATAGCGGGCTCGTGAGTTTTGAAGATGCGTGACCGGCGGATCACTCGGATCAGTCGCTGAGCGGAACGTACCATCCCAACGTAAGCGGAAGTCGCCACTGACGCGTAAGGGTCCGATTTTCAATGTCTGCCCTTCAACCTTTGCCAGGCGCTGTTCGACTGTAGGCATTTGTGTAGTGGTGGCGGTCGCGTTTTGAGTTGAGGTCGCCGGCCCAGATATCGTCGCTGCGTTTAATGAGTTGTCTACACCGGGTCCAGTGGGGGACGTCTTAGCCACGGATAACTTTTCCAGCAGTGCTTGTAGCGCTAGTTGTTGTTCAGCAATGGTTTTTTGAAGTTGGTCTAGCTTGGCATTCTGTCGCTCCAGTTCACTTTCCAGGACTCGGACCCGTTCGTTGACTGTAGGTTCGGACGTTGTTGTGGATTTCGTAGAATCCTTGATGAATTCCTGAGCGTGGGTTCCTGTAAAACTGAGCCCCGCCACTACGAGGCAGAAAGCAAGGCGCATTGCGACATGTTTGCAGCTTGAAATCGTCATCTTTTGACCCTCGATTAAGCGATTGAGTTGTTATTGAATCTCGACGAGCTTGTTGGTTAGGACGTTGTAGCATATGGCCCTTGTCTTAAATCAATCTTGCTGTGGAGTTACATTGATGTGAACAGCCAATAGTTTGTTGGCGGTTCTCACTGCGTTTGATTCAATAAGCGAGCC
>Ga0068864_100000952_pt1 | contig 24237 bp, 12 predicted proteins | sample KBSSwiS72_FD_66586 | JGI IMG/M metagenome (GOLD analysis project Ga0068864, IMG submission 66586) | Switchgrass rhizosphere microbial communities from Kellogg Biological Station, Michigan, USA - KBS Switchgrass S7-2 | ecosystem: Host-associated > Plants > Roots > Rhizosphere > Soil ... | reverse complement strand
GCCGCGGGCGCCCCGTACATCGTTGCGCGGCTGCGCGTGCTGCTCGCGCGCACGTGCCACGACTGCGGCGATGCCGACGCGGCCGCGCTCGAGCTCGGCCACGCGCGCATTGCGTTCCTAGAGCTCGGCGCCGCGCCGGACATCGCGGCGCTCGATGCGGTCGCACCGCGCGCGGGCGCAGCTCGCCCTCACGGGCTGTCTCAGCGAGAGCTCGAGGTGCTGCGGCTCGTCGCGACCGGCAAGACCAACAAGGCGATTGCTCGCGAGCTGCACTTGAGCGAGAAGACCGTCGACCGGCACGTGAGCAACATCTTCAGCAAGACGAACGTCGCGTCGCGCGCCGCCGCGACCGCGTACGCGTACCAGCAACGCCTCGTCTAGCCCTCGCGCCATCCTTCGGTCCAATGGGTGGAATTACCCACGCGGGGCCGAGCGGTGATGGGGGTTTCTGCCGAAGTCGCGACTTGGCGCGCGCACTAACGTGGCTCCCATCCAACCACAGGAGGGAGTCATGAGCGACTTGGAACTTCACAATGCGCCCGATCGCAAGACACAGCTCGTCGAGCCCGGCGACGCATTCGCCCGTCTCGAGGGGCGCCGGTTAGCGGCCACGCTCACCGGCCACTACGACGTGATCGTGATCGGCGGCGGCCAGGCCGGTCTCGTCACCGGCTACCACCTGCAGCGCGCCGGGCTGCGATTCCTGATCCTCGACGCCGGCGAACGGATCGGCGATACGTGGCGCCGGCGCTGGGACTCCCTGCGGCTATTCACGCCCGCGCGCTACGACGCACTGTCGGGCATGAAGTTTCCGAGCCGTCAGTGGTATTTCCCGACGAAGGATCAGATGGCGAGCTACCTCGAGGCCTACGCCGCGAAATTCGCGCTGCCGGTGCGGCTGCGGTCGCGAGTCGAGCGGCTGTACAAGCGCGACGGCGTGTTCGTGCTGCAAGGCGAGGACTTCACGCTGCGCGCCGACCAGGTCGTCGTCGCAATGTCGAGCTATCAGCGTCCGCGCGTGCCCGAGCTCGCCCGCGCGCTGAAGCCCGGCATCGTGCAGCTGCACTCGCTCGACTATCGGAGCCCCGCACAGCTCGGTGACGGCGGCGTGCTCGTCGTAGGCGCCGGAAACTCTGGCGCCGAGATCGCGCTCGAGCTCGCGCGCACTCGCCGGGTCTGGCTGTCGGGTCGCGACGTGGGAACCGTTCCGTTCGACATCGAAGGCACGGCGAGCCGGTTGTTTCTGGCCCGGCTCGTGATCGGCTTCGTTTTTCATCACGTGATCACCGTGAAGTCGCCGATCGGTCGCAGGATCCGGCCCGGGTTCATCTCGCGCGGCGCGCCATTGATTCGGATCAGACCCGGCGAGCTCGAAGCCGGCGGCGTGAAGCGCGTGGCACGAGTCGTCGGCGCGCGCGACGGCCTACCGCTCCTCGATGATGGCAGCGTGCTCGACGTCGGCAACGTGATCTGGGGCACGGGGTTCCATCACGGCCTCGAGTGGATCGAGCTGCCGATCAACGGGCCCGATGGCGAGCCGCGGCACGCGAGCGGCGTATCAACGACGCATCCAGGGCTCTACTACGTCGGCCAGCACTTCCTGCACTCCTTTTCCTCCACGATGATCCGCGGCGTGAGCCGCGACGCAGCGCGCGTGGTGAAGGCGGCCGTCGCCGCTCTCGGGGCAGCGGGACGAGCCCGCGCAGAGTTTGCCGAGCGTGGCGCAACCGCAAAGTGACGCGATCCCGAGCCGCGCTGGCGGAGCCGCGACCTCAGGTTGGTCCGTGCGGCGCGGCGAGGTCGCAGTCTGTCTGTTGCTTGCAGAGCTCGACGAGCAACTCCGCCGTGTCCTCGTGGACCTCGGCCGTCTGCCCTCGTCCATGCCCGCCGGCCTTGCCCATGGCAGCGTCGACGGGCGTGAGGCCCTTCGCGTCCGCCACGTCGACCTTCGCGCCGCGCTCGACGAGGAGCTTCACGACGTCGTTCCAACCCCAGAAAGCGGCACCGAACAGCGCGGTCTGCCCGTGCGAGTGGTCGTTGCCGCGATCCGCCGTCGTGCGCGCGTTCAGTTGCGCGCCCGCGTCGAGCAGCAATCGCAGCGCATCCATCGACTTCTGTTGAACGTCGGCGGTGAGGTAGTGCGGGATGCCGGGTCCATAGCCGCGCGGATCACACTCGACGGACCCATAGCCGGCCGCTGCCATCACCGGCGTTAGCCCTGAGACGTTCGGCAGATCCACGCGCGCGCCATGCGCAATCAAGAGCTTCATCGCGGCGGCATCGAACGTCTTCGCGGCACGCAGGAGCGGTGTCGCTCCGATCGTGAGCATGGAATCGCAGCCGCGGTCATCGCCGATGTGCCGGTACGGCGGGAGCGTCTTGAGCTGCACATTCGGATTCGCGCCTTTCTCGAGTAGGAGCTCGACGATCTCGAGGCTGCTCGTTCTGTCCGTGGACATGCGATCCGGACGACCGCCGTGCGGAAGCGTGTTCAAGTCGACGGCCGCGTAGAGAGGCGTTCGGCCCCACCAATCCCATTCGTTCGGGCTCGCACCGGCCTCGATGAGGTACTTCGCGAGGTCGAAATGGAAGTTGTCGATCGCGAGGAACAGCGGCGTCACGTTCTTCGGGTCCGGCAGGCCGACCTTCGCGCCGCCCGCGACGAGCGCACGCGCGCACTCGACGCACCCCTCGCGCGCCGCGAACAGCAGCGGCGTGAGCCCGCCGTTCGGCCGGTACATGCGGCGGGGCTCGCCCGTAACCTGCCGCGGCCACTCGTTGACCATCGAGCGCGCGTCGACCTCCGCCCCGCGCTTGACGAGCAGCTTCACCATCTCGGGCTGACTCTGCGCGGCCGCCCACATGAGCGGCGTCTGCTCCCGCCAGCGCTCGCGGGCGTTCGGGTTCGCGCCACGGTCGAGCAAGAGATTCGCCGCGGCGACGTTGCCGCTGCGCGCGACGATCATGAGCGCCGTCTCTCCATCGGCGCCCGGCGACTCGACGTCGGCCCCCGCGTCGAGGAGCTTCTCGATCACCCTCGCGTTGCCGATCGTTGCGGCTTCCGTCATCGGCGTGGCGCCGAACTGGTTCGTAGCTTTGACGTCGGCGCCCATCGCGATGAGCTTGACGACGAGCGCGAGGTCGCCGTGATGCACGGCCCAGTGCAGCGCGGTCGTGCCGTCGGGTGCGGCCTGCTTCGGATCGGCCTTCTCGTCGAGCGCCGCGAGCGCGCGAGCCGAATCGCCGCGCTGCGCCGCTTCGAGCAGAGAGGGTTCGGCGCGCACGGGCTGGGTGATCGCGAGGACTAGCGGGATGAGCAGCGTGAGGCGCGCAAGCGGCGCGAACAATGCACGCGAACCGCAAACCATCGCGCTCAGACCTCGGTCATCTCGCCGACGCTGTCGCCGACCTTCTCGATCGGCACGCCGGCACGCTCGAGCAACGTGAGCAGCAGATTCGCGAGCGGCGTGTGATCGGGATACACGAGATGCTGCCCGCCCTTGATCTTGCCCGCGCCGCGGCCGAGCACGAGCGTCGGCAGCGGATACTGATTGTGCGCGTTGCTGTTGCTCATGTTGCTGCCGTACAGAAAGATCGAGCTGTCGAGCACGGAGCCCGCGTCGCCGTCCGGAATCTTCTCGAGCTTCTGTAGGAACTCGGTGAACACCTGCGTGTGGTAACGCTGCACGATCACGAGCTTTTCCATCGCGGCCTTGCTCTCGGCATGATGGGACAGCGGATGGAACGCGTCCGGGACGCCGACGTGCGCGTACGACTGGTTGCTGACCTCGGCGGCCATCATGTACGACGCGATGCGCGTCATGTCGGCCTGGAACGCCGCGACGATCAGGTCGAACATGAGCTTCAGGTGCTTGTCGAAGTCGGGCATCGCAACCGGCACCTGAGGCAAGTCCACGCTCGAGAGATCGCGCTGGCCGAGCAGCGACACGCGCCGCTCGATCTCGCGCACGCTGTCGAGATAATCGCTCACGAGCACGCGGTCGCTCGCGCCGAGCGTCTTCTTCAGCGCTTTCGCCTCGCCGTCGACCATGTCGAGCAAGCTCAGGTAATCGGCGGAGACTGCCTTGCGCTGCGCCTCGTCGTTGCCGCGGCCGAAGATCTTCTCGAACGCCTTTTTCGGATCGAACTCCATCGGCAGCGGCGTGGTCGGTGTGCGAAACGAGATGGTGCGGCCATAGCTGCAGCCATACGTGCCGTCGCAAGCGGCGCCGCCGCCCTCTTCCTCGGTCGCGACCTCGAACGACGGCAGCGGCGTGTCCTGACCGATGTGCTGGGCCGCGATCTGATCGATCGTGACCCCGCCGTAGGGCGCATGGCTCTGGCGCGGGTGCACGCACGACAGCCAGGTCGCGGGCACGATCGCGTGCACGGCGGAGCTCTCGCCGGGCCTATTGCCGAGCCCGCTCACGACGGTGAGGTACTTCTTGACCGGAGCGAACGGCTCGAGGATCGGCTTCAAGTCGAAGTCCTTGCCCGCCGTGCTCGGCGTCCAGCGGTTCATCGCCTCGCCGTGCGACGTGTTGTTCATGATCGCGCCGTGCGGCAGGTAGAAGAACCCCATGCGCACCTTCGGCGCGGCGGCCGTCGCCGCGAGCGCGGTAGCGGCCGGGATCATCGCGTCGAGCAGCGGCAGCCCGATCGCCGCGCCGCCGGCCTTGAGCAGCGTGCGTCGCGACAGATGGCGCTTGGTTATGAACATGTCGTGACCATGGCGCGCGTCCGAGCGCTCATTGTGCGGCCTCGGCCGCGACGGTGCCATCGTCCGGGCCGGGCTCGGATACGCTGCGCATCGTGAACGGCGCGGAGCGCGCAATGCCCATCACGATCGCGGAGAAGCGCCAGCGTCGAGCTTTGGCGTCGCGGACGATGCCGCGCACGAGCGGCATGTCGGTGTAGGTGAGCCCGCGGCCGAGCGCGTACGTCATGAGCTTCTCGACGACGACCTGCACGAGGTGATCTGGGTCCTTCAACAGCGCGTTGCGCAGATCCTCGGGCCCGCGCACCTCGCCGCCGCCCGCGAGCTTGCCGCCAGAATCGATACGCGCGCCGTTCTGCCGCTCGATCTCGCGCCACTCGCCGATCACGTCGAAGTTCTCGAGCGCCTGACCCAGCGGGTCGATCACGCCGTGACATTGATTGCACGACGGCTTCGTGCGGTGGCGCGCGAGCCGATCGCGCACGGACAGCGCGACGCCCGTCTCGAGCGCGGGTAGATTCGTCTCGACGCCGGGCGGCGGCGGCTGCGGCGGCGTGCCGACGATCTCCTCCATGATCCACGCGCCGCGCAGCACGGGTGACGTGCGATCGGGATACGACGACACCATGAGCACGCTGCCCTTGCCGAGCAGCCCGCGCCGGCGCGGATCATCCAGGTGCACGCGCCGAAACTGCGAGCCGCGCACGCCCGTGATGCCGTAGTGGCGCGCGAGCCGCTCGTTCACGAACGTGTAGTCGGCGGAATAGAGATCGAGCACGCTCGCGCGCTCGTCGCGCAGGATGCTGTCGAGGAAAAGCCGCATCTCGGTCCGAAACGCCGCGCGCAGGTCCGCGTCGAACGTGGGAAACAAGCGCGGGTCGGGATCCATCGCGTCGAGCCGGCGAACGCCGAGCCATTGGAACGCGAAGTTCGTCACGAGCGACTCGGAGCGCGAATCCGCCAGCATGCGCTGCACTTGCTGCTCGTAGACCTTCGGCTCGTGCAGCTCATTCCTCTCCGCGAGCGCGAGCAGCGGCTCGTCGGGCCCCTCGCTCCAGAGGAAGAACGCGAGCCGCCACGCGAGCTCGAGGTCCGTGACGGGATACGCGGCTCCGGGCGCGAGGTCGCGCGGCGCAACGCCGGGCTCCGCGCGGTACAGGAACTTCGTGCTCGCGAGGATCGCCATGACGCCTTTCTGGATACCCGCGTCGAATCCCCCGGCCTCGCGGCCCTGCGCGTAGAACGCGAGCAGCGGCTCGAGGTCGGCTGCGCCGACCGGACGGCGGAACGCGCCGCGCGCGAGGCGGCCCAGGATTCGAGTCGCGCACGGCACCTCCTCGGTCTCGGTCTCCGGATGGCAGACGAAGATCCGCTCTCGGCTCGAGGTGGTGCCGCTCAGGCCTTTCGCGTCGTAAGGGCCGGTGATCATGACGCCGTGCAGCCGGGGGACGTCGGGCACGCCCTCGCCGGGGATCAGCGCCTGCAGCAGGTAATCCCCTTCCGCGCGGCTGCGTGCGACGAACGCGGCCGCAACCTCGTGCACCCCGGCCTTCACGTCGAGGCGGATGTTGCGAAAGCGGTTCTTGATGTCCTCGACGGCCGTGATCTGCCGCTGATCGAGCGCGAGCGAATCCTCCTCACCGCCGATGTTGCCCCTGAACACGGGCACGCCGTCGATCGTCAGCACGACCGTGTGCGCGTACTCCATCCAGCCGTTCGGGTAACCGCGCAGCTCGTCGCCTTGTTCCGACGAGATGCTCAGATCGAACGTGTACGAGCCGTCTTGCGGAAAGTCGTGCGCCACGACCATGCCGTCGCGCGTGCCGAGCGGTAGCCCTTCGACGTGCAACGTGTGGTTGTGCACGTCGGAGCGGTAGTCCGCGCGCACAGGCTCGGGCGGCGCGTTGCCGACGGCGCGAATGCTGATGTCGCGCGCCGCGGCGAGATATTGATCGAGATGCGTGGGCGAAACTTGCAGCACGTCGGCGACGTTGTCGAAGCCGTCGCTCGCCGCGTCGGCGGGCAGCATCGCGCGCGCATCGATCTCGACGCCGAGCAGATCGCGGACTGCCGTCGCGTACTCGGTGCGATTGAGCCGATGCACGGCCTCTCGACCCGGCACCGGCTCGCGCTGCGTGGCGGCCGCATCGAGATCGCGCTCGAGCGCTACGACGAACGCGTCGACTTCAGCCGTGTCCGGGCGCGGCTCGCCGGGCGGCGGCATCAGATGTCCGCGCAGCTTGCGCACGACCTTCTCCCAGGCTTCCGGCTTGGCCGCCACATCTGCGGGCCGCGCGTGCTCGAACGAGCGCTGACCGGCGAGCTCCGCGTCGTTGTGACAATCCGTGCAGTAGCGCAGCACGCCCCAGCGGCTCGCGACGACTTCCTCGGGCGCGCGCGAGCATGCTGCGAGCGCGGCGACGACCGCGAGCGCAAGCACCCTGCGCGCCCTAGAGCGAGTTAGTGAGCCGCCCCGTCCACCACAAGCCGTCATACATGTTCCTGATGAACCGCGGGCCGTCGCCGCCGTAACGCGCGTCGAATTCGGCCGTAACGCCCGCCGCGATCATCTCCGCCGCGCTCCTACCCTTGCGCATGAGGTTCTCGACGCGCTCGCGCACGGTGCGCAGCATCGCGAGCTGCTCCTCGAGCTGGGCTCGCGACTGCGCGGGTCCCGAGTGCGGCACGATCAGCGTCTCGTCGTTCGTGAGCGCGAGAAGCTTCGTCTGCGCTTCGACGAGCCCGCCGATCCAACCGCCCGTCGCCGGATCCAGGATCGGATACATGCCGCCGCCGACGGCACCGCCGGCCGCGATGACGTTCCGCTCGCGGAAGTGCACGTAGACGTCGCCGTCGGTGTGCGCTTCGCGCAGGTGCCCGTACTCGACGTGCTCGCCGCCGCTCTCGAGCACGATGGGCTGCGGGTCCGACGAGAAGAACGTCGCGTTCGGGAGCGCCTCGGGCGCGCGCGGCTCGTAGGTGCGGCGCTGCCAGTCCACGTAGTACTCCGTGCTCATCCAAAGCCGGGTGTTCTCATGCGCCGCGATTTTCGCTCCGGCCTTGCCGAACGCGTCGTTGCCGCCCGTGTGATCCGGGTGCCAGTGCGTGTTGATCAACGTGCCGACACGCGCGCCGCCGAGTCGCTCGTCCAAGGTGTGCCGGAGCTCCGCGGACGTTTCCGCGGTACCGCTGTCCACGAGTAGAGCGCCGGTGCGCTCCGCGAGCAGCAACACGTTGCTGCTCGGACCGCGTATCTGCACGAGCCCGTCGTCGCGCAGCGGCACGACCGCGAGGATCCCCGTGGCGCTTTGTGCAGCTCCGGGCCGCAAACCGGCGACGGTCGTGAGCACGCCCGCACCCAGCAGGCGCGCCGATGCGCTCAGGAAGCCACGGCGGTCTCGGACTCGGGTCATCTCGTTCAAGCGGCCTTGGCCGTCGGTCAGCTGTTAGCTTAGCTCAACTGCTTGCGCACCCCGCCCCGCGGCGCGGTCAAGCGGAAGTCGACCGTCGGAGACCGCGATGAAGCCAAAGTGAGACGCCATCGTTTGACGGCGCGGCCTCGAGGTGGTGAAGTGCGCCGCCGTGACGCGCTCACAAACCAAAGCTTTCTGGTCGATTTTCGGCGGGTTCTGCGTCGGCATGACGTACTCGCTCGGCGTTCAAGGCGCGTTCGACGGCATCTCGCTCGGCGGGTCCCTGTTATTCGTCGCGGCCTACCTCGGCGTCGCGGTGCTCATCAACTACATCGTCAAGGGCCTGCGCTTCGCGGCCGAAGAATAGCCGGGTCGGTATGGCGCGGAACGCGCGGCGCACGTGGGCGTGCGCAGCGACGTCCCCCCGCGATTGTCACCCGCTGTCAAAGATTCACTTAGAACGTCCAGGAATGTGTCAATCTCGTGGCACACCCTTGTCGCTCGCATCCATTCGGCGAGAGCGTGCATCTTTCCGCGGACCGAAGCCTCAAAGGAGCGCTTCATGCGTTCGACGATCTTGATCGCAACCGTCGCGGCGCTCGGCGCGTTCGTGGCGGCCGCGCAACCGGGGTGGCACGATCCGTCGCCGCATACGGTGCGGTTCGTCACCGTCGCGCCCGACGTGCGCCTCGAAGTGCTCGACTGGGGCGGGACCGGACGACCGGTCGTGCTACTCGCAGGCCTCGGCAATACGGCACACGTGTTCGATGATTTCGCGCCGAAGCTCACGAGCGAATACCACGTTTACGGTGTCACGCGTCGCGGTTACGGCGCGTCGGGCGCGCCGGCCTCGGGCTACGAGTCCGATCGGCTCGGCGACGACGTGCTCGCGGTTCTCGACGAGCTCAAGATCAATCGACCCGTGCTCGTCGGCCACTCGTTCGGCGGTGCGGAGCTGAGCTCGATCGCGACGCGCCATCCGGAGCGAGCCGCGGGCGTCGTCTATCTCGACGCGGCGTATGGCTACGCGTTCGACAACGGTAAAGGCGCGTCCTTCGAGCAGATGATGAAGACCACCGCGGGGGTGAGCGCGCCGCCTCCGGGGCCAGAAGACATCGTGAGCTTCGACACCGTTCGAGCGTGGTATTCGCGGACCAACGGCATCTCGTTGCCGGAAGCCGAGTTTCGCGCGCTCGCGGTGCCGCTACCAGACGGTAAGCCGGGGCCGCCTCGCGAGTCGCCGGGCAACGCCGCGATCCTGGCCGGCGTGCAGAAATATTCGGCCATTCGCGTTCCGGCGCTCGCGATCTTCGCCACGCCGCACGACATGGGTTCGTGGGTCGACCGCGCGCCCGATCCGTCCAAAGTCCGTGAGGCGCTCGCGCAGACCGAGTCTCTCGTCACGCTGCAGGCCAAGGCGTTCGAGGAAGGAGTGCCGGGCGCGCGCGTCGTACGGCTCGAGCGCGCGCACCACTACGTGTTTCTATCGAACGAGCCCGACGTGCTGCGCGAGCTACATGCGTTCATTGCAGGGTTGCGGCTCGACGCGGGGGCGCGCCCCTAAAGGCCACGAATCGACACCCTCACGGCGGCAGGTGCAGCGGACCCTGTTCGGGCGACTGCCTTTTGCCTGGCGACGCATGCCGCTTCTCGCGTATGTCTGTTCTAGAACGTGAAGCTCAACGTTACGCCGACCTCGCGCGACCGGCCGACGATCGCGAAGTCATAGCCCCACGTATCGCGCGTGTCGAAACCGCCGTTGATATACAGCTCGTCCGTCAAGTTCTTGCCCCAGACTTCGACGCTGTACTTGCGGTTCCCCGGCTCGTAGACGAAGCGACCGTTCAATATGCCATAGGAGGGCTCGAGGATCGGTTTGCCGTTCGCGTCGATCAGTGTGCGCTGATAGGCGGCGTCGCGTGCATAGGGCCCCATGTAGCCGTAGTCGCCGACGAGCAGGATGTGGCCGCCGTTGCTCATCGGGATCTCGTAGTTCGCGCCGATCGTTCCGCTGTGCTCGGGCGCGTACGCGAACGGCGCTCCAGGGTAGTTGCCGGTCACGCCGTCGAACGTGCCGGCTTGGATGTAGTTCGTGTCGATCAATCCGACGCCGAAATTCAGGCGCAGCCGGTTGGTCGGCACCCAGACCACCTCGAACTCCCATCCCGATGCGGTTCCCCTGCCTTCGCCGGACTGGATAGGGAAAGGCTGGGTGTTCCCGGCGGTGTCCGTAGGCAATAGGTTGACGCGCATGCCCTTCCAGAGGGAGTCGAAGTACGTCGCGTTGAAGCGCAGCTTCCCTGCGAGCCAGTCGGATCGCATGCCGACCTCTTTGTTCTCGACGTTCTCCTGCGGTAGCGTGCAGACTACGTGCGTCGCGTCGACGCGGGGCCCGCAGAACGACGGCGGAGTCGCGATCGGCCCGATCGTCGTGAGCGGCGTGCTCTCCTGCGTGAACCCCTCCGAATACGTGGTATAGAACATCATCGTGTCGCGCACGTGGTACGCAGCCGAGAACTTGTAGGTGTCCGTGGTCGGCGTGGGTGGGTCCGACACGTCGCGCGTAACGGCGCTGTAGGAGAACGGGTCGCCTTGGGGCGGGACCGCGGGGTCCGGCGTTCGGAACCCGTCGTTCGGCGTGTACGTCTTGTCGCCACCCGACCTGTCACTGATCCGCGCGCCGAACGTGAGATCCAGCTTCTTCGTGACGCCGATCGTCGCTTCGCCGAAGAACGCATGGTCCTTGTCCCAGCGATTCGTGAGCCCGTCCGTCGCAATCGAGCCCAAATTCCACGGATAGCGGTTCGCGCCGTAAGCGACGGATGAGTTGTCCGGTGTCAGCATGTTGCCGCCGGTGACGCCGTTCAAATTGAGCAGCGTCGCGGTCTGACGCACGTACTCGCTCGTGGCGGTGTTGATCGCCGGGATGTTGGGACCGTAGTTCGGCACGACGAACTCCCACATGCCCCAGCGCGTATTGCGGAAGTCGAGGCTCTGATCGAGCTGGTAGTAGCCCCCGATCCAGTTGATACGGCCGCTCTTCGTTGACCCCGTCAGGTGCAACTCGACGGAATCGTTCTTTCGTCGCTGCTTGAGGTCGTCCGTCGTGATCAGGAACTCCGTGCCGTCGAAGTCGATGACCTGGCGTTGATCCTGATCCCAGCTCGCGAGGATCGCCTGAAAATGCAGCCTGTCCTTGATGTCCCAGTCAGCGGTCAGCGTCGCGTAGTTCAAGTCTGCGATGATGCCGTTCTGCATGGAGTCGGATTTCGTCTCCCATTTGCCGACCTGACCCGGGCCGTTGAACGTGATGTCGGGCATTCGCGTATTCGGAACATACACGCCGTTCACGATGTCGCCGAACGCACTCTTGATACCGCCCTGGTAGTCCGTCGTATGCGTCGCGGGGTTGAAAGCGGGGCTCGCGACGCCCGTGTAACGCGTGCCGAAGCCTACGCTGGGCGGTGCCGACCACGTATTCGTGGCCGCGTTGAAGTAGTTCGGAAGTCCCGCAGGTCGGCCCGCGGTACCTGCCCCAATCGACGCGCACCGCACGAGGTCCGCCTGACACGCCGCGGCGGCCTGCGCCTGATAGGCGCCGAGCATGATGTTGTACGCGTAGATCTTCGAGTTGTCGTAGCGCGTCATCCGATGGATGCGCGGATCGGTGCCACGTTTGTTCTCGTCGTCGTACGTAAAGCGCAGCGAGAATTTGTCGGTAGCCTTCCAAAGGAAGTCCGCCTTGAGAATCGTGTCGTCCTGCGCGCCGAAGTTCCAAGGGGTCGTGAGCCCCTTGAGGAAGCCGTCGTTCTGATACATAGCGCCGATGAATTTCGACTTGAGCTTGTCGGTGATCGGGAGATCCACTGCAACCTGCGCGTCGCGGCGGTCGAAGTCGCCCATGGTGAGCTTCACGCGAGCCCCGAACTCGTCGGCCGGCTTCTTCGTCGTCATGTTGACGGCGCCGCCGTTGGTGTTGCGCCCGAACAGCGTGCCCTGCGGGCCGCGGAGCACCTCGACGCGCTCCATCTCGGTAAAGTCCATTTGCTGGAACCCGAACCCGTCTTGCCATACGCCGTCGACGTACAGGCCTACACCGGGCAAGCCGCGCACGTAGAAATTCGACTGGGCGCCGCCCGTGTTCGGATTCAACACGACGTTCGGCACCATGATGCCGAGGTCCCGACCGTTCGTGATGCCGCCGAGCTCGAGTTGCTCGTTGGTGAACGCTTGAATCGACAGCGGCGTGTCTTGCAGGTTCGTCTCACGCCGTGTAGCCGTGACGACGATTTCTTCGAGCTGCGCAAACGCGCAAGTTGGTAGGACGCACACCGCCGCTAAGGCAAGCGACGACATGCGCAGAGCTGCGTTTTTCATCGAATCCCCCCGGATGACGAACAACGAACGAGCGCGGGGTACTTATACCGCTACTGTGGGCGATTGCCAACAAGCGGCGCTGGGAAGCGGTCGTACTGCGAGGCCGCCCCGCGCAAATCACCGCGCCGGGGCGCTGATCAGCGGCGCCGCGACCCGGGGTCGTCCGGTTCCAGACGCCAGATCACGCCCCAAGCCGGCAGCTCGGCCTCGAAGCCGCGCGCGACCTCGGCCCGCGGCGTTGCGAACAGCACGCGACCGGCGCCGCTCGCCGCACGCACCGGCTCGGCAGAGAGATTCGCATCGAGCGCGAGCGTCGCGCCGTCGGACAGGCGCCAACGCACGAGGAGCAGCGCGCCGGTCCCGCCGGCGGACGCACCCGTAATGTGTGGCACGCGCAGCACAATCTCGCGCGCGCGAATTCCGAGCAGCTCACGGTAGTAGTTGAGCCACTCCGAGTGCGGCGCCGCGCCGAGCCGTGTCCAATCGAGAGTGGCCGCACGGAAGCTCGCGGGATCGTTTGGGTCGGGCAGCGCTGCACCGCGCCGGAAGCGCGCCTCGAATTCGCGCATCCGGCCCTCCGTCACCCGGCGCGCGAGCTCCGGCTCGAAGTCACAGAAGAACGGGAACGGTTCCGGCGCACCCCATTCCTCGCCCATGAACAGCAGCGGCGGTGCGGGCGCGAGGAGCAGAATGGCGACCGCGGCGCGCAAGGCGGAAGCGTCGCGTACGATGCTCGTCAAGCGATCGCCTCGCGCTCGGTTGCCGATCTTGTCGTGGTTCTGGAGAAAGCAGACGAAGGCGGTGGGTGGCAGATGACTACTCGGCTCGCCGCGCACGCGGCCGCCGCGGTAGCGCGAGCGTTCACCCTGGAACGAGAAGCCCTGCGCAAGGCAACGACGCAGCAGCTCGTGCGCTCGCCCGACGAAGTCGACGTAGTAGCCGTCGTTCTCGTCCGTTAGCAGCGCGTGCAGGCAGTAGTGGAAATCGTCGTTCCATTGCGCGTCGTAGCGCTCGGGATCGCCGGGCGAGCCGAGCAGCGTCGCTTGGTTGAAGACGTTCTCGAGCACCAGGTGCACATGGCGCTCGCGCCCCGGACCGGCGCGCACGCGCCGAGCGAGCTCGATGAGGATGTGCGGCGAGGAGCTGTCGCGGAGCGCGTGCACGGCATCGAGCCGCAGACCGTCGAAATGAAATTCGTCGAGCCAGTAGAGCGCATTACGGATCACGAATTCGCGAACGGTGCGGCTAGCGTCGCCGTCGTAGTTGATCGCTGCCCCCCATGGCGTGTGATGCTCGGGGTTGAAGAACTCGGGCGCGTAAGCGTGCAGCCAGTTGCCTTCCGGACCGAAGTGGTTGTAGACGACGTCGAGCAGCACGCCGAGACCGCGCGAGTGCGCCGCATCGACGAACGCCTTGAGGTCATCGGGCTCGCCGTACGCGGACTCCGGCGCGAACCACAACACGCCGTCATAGCCCCAGCCGCGCGTGCCGGCGAATTCGGCGACCGGCATGAGCTCGACGAAGGTCACGCCGAGCGCAGCGAGGTGGTCGAGCTTGTCGAGCGCAGCGCGAAACGTGCCGCTCGGCGTGAACGTGCCGACGTGAAGCTCGTAGATAACGGCCTCGTGCCACGGTCGGCCGCGCCAACCGCGGTCGCGCCACACATAGGAGCGCGGGTCGACGACCCGGCTCGCGCCGTGCACGTCGTCGTTTGCGCGAGCTGCCGGGTCGGGCACGACGCAGCCGTCGATCCGAAACGAATAGAAGGCACCCACCGGCACCGAAGCCTGCACGCCGAACCAACCGCCCTCTTCCCGCTGCATCGGTATCTCGCGCGCCGCGCCGCCTTCGAGCGCTGGCAGCACGAGCGCCACGGTGTCGGCGCTAGGCGCCCATAAACGAAAGCGGACGTGCCCGTCCGCCTCGATCTCGGCGCCGAAGGCGGCGCGGCTCACGTCAGGATCGCGAGCAGATCGTTGAGCGGTAGCGCGACCCAGTCGGGCCGGCTACGCAGCTCGTAGCGCAGCTCGTACAACGCCTTCTCGATCTCGAACAGCTGCAGCAGCGGCAGCCGCGGCGCGAGTGCGTCCATCAGACCGGCCTTGCGAGCCGCGGTCTCATAGGCCGCGAGGAAAGCGGCACGCGTTGCGGCTTCCCAGCGCGCGAGCCTCGCTTCGCGCGCGGCTCGCGCGTCGCCGGTCGCACCCGTGCCGTTCTCGACTACCGCGCGACGTGCGTACGAGAAGGAACGTAGCAAGCCTGCCACGTCGCGCAGCGCGGACGACTTCTCGCGGCGCTCCGACAGCGGGCGCGCGGGCTCGCCCTCGAAGTCGACGATCAGGAAGTCATTGCGCCGCACGAGCACCTGTCCCAAGTGAATGTCGCCATGATGACGCTGCTTGACGCCGAGCCCTGCCGGCTCGAGCTTGGTGAGCGTGTCGATCCGCGCGTCGAGCGCCGCGGCACGCGCGAGCAACGCGTCGCGCGCTGCACGCACCTTGTCCGTGGCGATCTCACTCGCGCCGAGCTGCCGTAGGGTCTCCTCGGCTTCGCGCCGCACGCGCGCGCGCCACGCGAGCAGGTCCGCCGCGACGATAGGCTCGGGCTTGAAAGCCGGGTCGTCCGTCGGCGTGAGCAGCGCGGCGTGCAGTTGCGCGACGCGCGTCGCGAGCACGCCGACGAGGGCGAGGTAGGCGCCGTGCGCGTACTCGGCGGACGCTTCGGCGCTCTGCCGGTCCTCGAGAAAGCGCTTGAGATAATTGATCGTGAAGTCCCAGCCGTCGCCCTGGTTCGCGACGAAGGCTTGGAGCAGAGCCACGGTGTACGCGCCGCCGTCGTCGCCGCGAAACACCACCGCGCCGGCGACCGGCACGATGTGGTCGAAGTGAGCCACGTCCGTGAGGAACCGACCCACTTCGAGCTCCACACTCTCGCCGGCTTGCAGACGACGGTAGACCTTGAGGAACAGATGCTCGCCGATTCGCATCGCGGTGTTGCTGCCCTGGAGCTTGAGCACCTGAGCGCTCGTGCCTTCATTGTCGTTGCCGCGCAGCGCGATGAAAGAGCGCGTCGGCATGAATACGAAGCTGCCGTTCCGGGCGCGGATTTGCGTGCTCGCCGCGACGGCATCGAGCACCGCTTGGCCGAAGTGTTCGTCGGCTGTCGCCTCGGCGAGCACGCCGACGACGCCTTTCTGCCGCACCCGCGCAATCACCGCGGTCTGGAGCCGGTTGAGCCGCGCCTCCTCCGTCTCGAACGCGAGAAGCAGCGGTATGAAATAGCGCTCGGTGCCGCCCGGGCTGGCCACGTCGAACAGCCCGAGCATCCAGCTGCCGACCGGCGTCCGCCATTCGACGCCATCGGCGAGTGTCGCGCTTTCGACGCGTCCGCTCTTGCCCGAGAACCAGCGCTGCGCCGCGACATAGCTCGGCAGGATCTCGCGTTCGAACTGGTGACGCAGCTTGGTCGCGGCCGCGCCGCGCCAGGCGGCCACGCGCGTCGGCCAGAAGCTGTTGAGCCCTTCGGTGAGCACGAGCACGGGCGCCTCGTCGCGCACTACGTTTTCGTGCCAGGCCGGCGGCGCGGTGTCGCGGCTCAGCCTGAACCAGTAGAAGGCGTAGCCCGGCAGCGTCAGCAAGTACGGCAGCTCGCCGATCGGCGGGAACGACGTGCGGCCGAGCAGCTCGACCGGAACGGTTCCCTTGAACTGCGTAAGGTCGAGCTCCACGGGCTGCGCCGACCGCGACAGGTTGGCGACACACAGGATCACGTCGTCGCCATACTCGCGTAAGGCGACGAAGATGCGCCGGTTGGCGGGACGAATGAAGCGCAACGTGCCGCGGCCGAAGGCCTGCGACGTCTTGCGCACCTGCAGCATGCGCTTCATCCAGTTGAGCAGGGACGAGCGGTCGCGAAGCTGCGCCTCGACGTTCACCGACTCGTAGCCGTAAACCGGGTCCATGATCGGAGGTAGATAAAGTTGCTGCGGATCGGCGCGCGAGAAGCCCGCGTTGCGATCAGGGCTCCACTGCATCGGTGTGCGCACGCCGTTGCGGTCGCCGAGGTAGAAGTTGTCGCCCATGCCGATCTCGTCGCCGTAATAAATGATCGGCGAGCCTGGCATGGACAGCAGCAAGCTGTTCATGAGCTTGATGCGCTCGAGATCGTTGTCCATGAGGGGCGCAAGCCGCCGGCGAATGCCGAGGTTCAGCCGCGCACGCGGATCGGCGGCGTACATCTGGTACATGTAGTCGCGCTCGCGGCTGGTCACCATCTCGAGCGTGAGCTCGTCGTGATTGCGCAGAAAGATGGCCCACTGGCAGTTGTCGGGGATGTCCGGCGTCTGGTCGATGATCTCGACGATCGGATGGCGGTCTTCCTGAGCGATCGCCATGTACATGCGCGGCATCAGCGGGAAGTGGTACGCCATGTGGCACTCGTCGCCATCCGCGAAATAGTCGCGCACGTCCTCCGGCCACATGTTCGCCTCGGCGAGCAGCATGCGGTCGGCGTAGTCGTCGTTGATGACTTTACGAATTCGCTTCACGAGGTCGTGCGTCTCGGGCAAGTTCTCGTTGCTCGTGCCCTCGCGCTCAACGAGGTACGGAATCGCGTCGAGACGCAGCCCGTCGACACCGAGGTCGAGCCAGAAGCGCATGGTGCGCAACACGATGCGCTCCACCAGCGGATTGTCGAAGTTGAGGTCGGGCTGGTGACTGAAGAACCGGTGCCAGTAGTGCGACTTCGCGACCGGGTCGAAAGCCCAGTTCGAGGTCTCGGTGTCCGTGAAGATGATGCGCGTGCCCGCATACTTCTTCGGATCGTCGCTCCACACGTAGAAGTTGCGCTTGCGCGAGCCCGCCGGCGCGCGGCGCGCCGCCTCGAACCACGGATGCTGGTCCGAGGTGTGATTGATGACGAGCTCCGTGATCACGCGCAGATTTCGCCGGTGCGCTTCGCGCACGAAGTGCTTGAAATCGCCGCGCGTGCCGTACTGCGGATGGATGTTGCGGTAGTCGGCGATGTCATAGCCGTCGTCTCGGCCCGGCGACGGGTAGAAGGGCAACAGCCAGATGGTGTTGACGCCGAGATCCTGGATGTAGTCGAGCTTACGGATCAGCCCGCGAAAATCGCCGATGCCGTCGTTATTGCTGTCGAAGAACGCGCGCACGTGTACTTCGTACACGACGGCGTCCTTGTACCAGAGGGGATCCTGTGCCGAGACGGGCGCGGGCGTGCTCATCACTTCCGGGCTTAGAGGTAGTAGTCGAAGTCGTGCTCGGTGCGCACTTTGCGCCGGAGGCGGAACACGTGGGCCGGCAGCGTTCGAGGATCGAGCTCGATGTAGTTGCGAGCTCCATGCCACAAGAAGCGAGCATCGGTCAGCAGATCGTGGACCTGAAACGATTTCTCTGCCGCGAGCCCGAAGCCGGCGAGGTCGAGATCGATCCAGCCGGACTGGCGGTAACGCGGATCGAGGTTCACCGCGACCAGGATGATCTCGCCGTCCTCGGTGGACTTGCTGTAGGCGATGATCGAATCGTTGTCGACGGAGTGGAAGCGCAAGCTCGAGTCGGACTGCAGCGCGCGATGCTCGCGTCGGATGCGGTTCACTCGCGCGATCAAGTCGCGCAGGCTGTCGGGGCGCTCGAGATCCCACTGACGCAGCTGGTACTTCTCCGAATCGCGGTATTCCTCGCTGCCCGGCTCGCGCGGCTCGTGCTCGAGCAATTCGAACGCGGGTCCGTAGATGCCGTAGCTCGCGCCGAGCGTCGCGGCGAGCACGAGACGCGCCATGAACGCGGGCCGCCCGCCGAATTGCAGGTATTCGGGCAGGATATCGGGCGTGTTCGGCCAGAGACTGGGCCGGAAATAGTCGGACACCGGTGGGCGCGTGACCTCGGTGAGGTATTGCTCGATTTCCTCGCGCGTGTTGCGCCACGTGAAGTAGGTGTACGACTGGGAAAAGCCGAGCTTGGCGAGCCGGTACATCACCTTGGGGCGCGTGAAGGCTTCAGAGAGAAAGATGACGTCGGGGTGCGCGCTGCGCACCTCGCCAATCAACCACTCCCAGAACGGAAATGGCTTGGTGTGCGGGTTGTCGACCCGGAATACCCGGACTCCGGCCTCGATCCAAAAGTCGACCACGCTCTTCAGCTCCTGCCAAAGCGCGCGCCAAGCCGTGGTCTCGAAGTAAAACGGGTAGATGTCCTGGTATTTCTTGGGTGGGTTTTCGGCGTATTGAACCGTGCCGTCGGCGCGCTTCAGGAACCATTCCGGGTGCTCGCGCACGTACGGGTGATCGGGGCTGCACTGATACGCGATGTCGATCGCGATCTCGATGCCGAGCTCCGCCGCCTCGCGGCGCAGCCGCGCGAAGTCTTCTAGCGACCCCAGCTCCGTGATCGTGGCCTTGTGGCCGCCGCTCGCGGCGCCGATCGCCCAGGGGCTGCCGACATCGACTTTCGCGGCACCGACCTTGTTATTGGGTCCCTTGCGCTCGGTGAAACCGATCGGATGGATCGGCGGCAAATACAAGATGTCGAAGCCCATCGACGCGACGTAAGGCAGGCGCGCCGCGCAATCGGCGAAGGTGCCGTGCTTGCCGGGCTTGTCGCTCGTGGAGCGCGGAAACAGCTCGTACCAGCTCGAGAAGCGCGCGAGCTCGCGTTCCACCTCGACGGTCAGCGGCGGCTCGTGGCGCGTGACGAGATCCGGATCGATACCCGCTCGCTCGAGCTGCGCACCGCGCGCCTCGTCGACGCGGGTGTCCTGCCCGGCGGCACGCTTCTTCTCGATGTCCCGCTTCCAAGTCGCGAGGTGATCGACCCACGCCTCGACGGTGAACTCGTAACGGCCGAGCTCGCTCACCGCGAATTGCGCGGCAAAGCGGTCGTTTCCCGCGCCGCTCATCGCGATCCGTTGCCATTCAGTGTCGCCGCGGCGCCGGAACAGGACGGCGCAGGCCACGAGGTCGTGACCGTCCGCGAATACGTCCGCTGATACGCTCACCATGTCGCCACGAACGCGCTTGACCGCGAAGCGGCCGCCATCGACCTGCGGCACGATGTTCTCGATGACGACGCGCGCGCGGGTCATCCACGATCTTCCGGCGTGAAATACAGCGCCGCGAGCGGCGGCAGCCATAGCGTCAACGAATGAAGCCGGCCGTGCGCGCCGATCGGCGCGGCGTCGACGCCGCCGAGATTGCCCTCGCCGCTCCCGCCGTAGCGCGGCGCGTCGCTGTTGAGACGCTCCGTCCACCGCCCGCCGCGCGGCACGCCGACGCGGTAATTGCTGCGCGACACCGGCGTGAAGTTGCACACCACGAGCACGAGGTCGTCGGGCCCCGGCCCGCGGCGCACGAACGACAGCACGCTCGCGTCGCCGTCATTGCAATCGATCCACTCGAAGCCGTCGGGCGAGAAGTCGCGCGCGTGCAGGGCGGGCAAGGTGCGGTAGAGGTGATTGAGGTCGCGCAACCAATGCTGCACGCCGGCATGTAGCGGGTACTGGAGCACGTGCCACTCGAGGCTCTCGTCGTGCGTCCATTCGCGCTTCTGGCCGAACTCGCCGCCCATGAACAGCAGCTGCTTGCCCGGGTGCGCCCACATGTAGCCGTACAGCAGGCGCAGGTTCGCGAACTGCTGCCATTCGTCGCCCGGCATCTTGCCGACGAGCGAGCCCTTGCCGTGCACGACCTCGTCGTGCGAGAGCGGCAACACGAAGTTCTCGGTGAACGCGTACCACAGGCCGAACGTGAGCTGGTTATGGTGGTACTTCCGATGGATCGGGTCCTGCTGGAAGTACTTCAGCGTGTCGTGCATCCAACCCATGTTCCATTTGAGGCCGAAGCCGAGTCCGCCGAGATAGGTCGGCCGAGACACCATCGGCCAAGCGGTCGACTCCTCGGCAATCGTCTGCGTCCCCGGGTGATCGCGGTACACGGCTTCGTTGCAACTGCGCAGGAACGAGACCGCCTCGAGATTTTCGTTGCCGCCGTAGTGATTCGGGATCCATTCGCCCGGCTTGCGCGCGTAGTCGAGGTACAGCATCGAAGCCACCGCGTCCACGCGCAGCGCATCGATGTGATATTTGTCGAGCCAGAAGAGAGCGTTCGAGGCGAGGAAGTTGCGAACTTCGGCGCGGCCGTAGTTGAAGATCGAGCTGCCCCACTCCGGGTGAAAACCCTTGCGCGGATCCGCGTGCTCGTAGAGGTGGGTGCCGTCGAAGAACGCGAGCCCGTGCTCATCGGTGGGGAAATGCGACGGCACCCAATCGAGAATTACGCCGATGCCGCGCGAGTGCAGGTGATCGACGAGGTACATGAAATCCTGCGGCACGCCATAGCGTGCGGTCGGCGCGAAGTACCCCGTGACCTGGTAACCCCACGAGCCGTAGAACGGATGCTCCATCACGGGCATCAATTCCACGTGCGTGAAGCCGAGATAGCTCACGTGATCGCCGAGCGCGTGAGCGAGCTCGCGGTAGTTGAGCGCGCGGTTGCCCTGTTCGGGAACGCGCCGCCAGGAGCCGAGGTGCACCTCGTAAATGGACATCGGTGAGCCGAGCGCATTGCGCCCGGCGCGCTCGCTCATCCAGGCCTCGTCGTGCCATTCGTAGCCGAGATCGGCGACGATCGACGCTGTGCGCGGAGGCTCTTCGCAGCGGAAGGCGAAGGGATCGCTCTTCTGCACGGTATAGCCGTTGTGGCGCGACTCGATATGGAACTTGTAGAGCGCACCGGCGCCGATGCCCGGCACGAAGCCCGTCCAGATTCCCGATTCGTCCTTCGCGACGTCGAGCGCATGCGAGCGCGGGCTCCAGCCGTTGAAATCGCCCACGACCGAGACGCGCGCGGCGTTCGGCGCCCAGACTGCGAAGTAAGTGCCCGCATTTCCCGCAGCGTCGCGTCCATCCGAGGCGACTGGATGCGCGCCGAGCTTCTCGTACGCGCGGAAATGCGTGCCTTCCCGGAAATGATAGATGTCGCGCTCGGTGAGCAGACGAGCAACCATGAATATCGGCCCCTGCCGGAGACAGTTCTCTGAGTTAACTTCGACCTTAACATTAGACAGCCGGCAGCGTTTGCGCCGACAAATGGTCTGTCGGAGCTACGCCGAGCTCCGCGGACGCGGCTCGACACCTTCATCTCCGACGAACTTCGGTCGGAACGGGCGACGGGAGGGCGATCGCTGGTTAGCGGTTCGGGCGCAACCCGGATCCAGCCGCATTCATTCGTAACGTAGCGAGGTCACGGGGTGCGCCCGCGCGGCCTTCATCGACTGCAGCACGACCGTGAGGTAAGCGATCCCGAGCGCGGCTAACGCGGCCACGACGAAGATCAACGGGTTGATTCCTGCGCGGAAGGCGAAGTTCTCGAGCCACGCCTTCATCACGGCGTACGCGATCGCGCTCGCGACCACGGCCGCGCCGAGCACGAGGTAGACGATCCGATGCGCGAGCAGCGTGATGATCTGCCCCGTGCGAGCGCCGAATACTTTCCGAACGCCGATCTCGCGCGTGCGCTGTGCGGCCATGAAGGACGCGAGCCCGAACAAGCCGAGGCACGCGATGAAGATGCAAATTCCCGCGAAGATCGCGATCAAGTTCGTGAGGCGCGTATCCGAGACGTAGAGTCTCTGGAGAGAATCGTCCACGAACTCGAATTCGAACGGGTGCAGCCCATCGAACTTGCGCATCGTATCGCCCACGAATCTGATCGTGGCCGGCACGTTCCTGCCGGAGATGTTCACCACCATCGTGCGCTCCTCGTGCATCCGCAGCACGGGCGGTACGCCGGAGAAGTTCTCCACGCGCCGAAAGATCGCGAACGGCTCCACACTGTTGTGCACGGAGCGAAAGTTGAAGTCCTGGACGACGCCGACGACCGTGCCCTGTTGAGCGCCGGGGCCCTGGCCGAGCTCGAAGCGCTTGCCGATCGGATCGTCCCAGTGCTGGGCGCGCACCACCGCCTGATTCACGACGAGCTCGGTGATGGGCTGCGGCGGCGCGCCGCCCGGCCCGCCGGCGCCGGCTGCGCTTGCGACGATGTCCGCGACGTCTCGACCCGCGACGAGCGTAATTCCCATCACCTTGATGAAGTCGGGTCCCACGCCCATGCCGGTGATCGTAGTCGTCTCGATCGTGCCGTCGTTGGTCTCGAGCCCGATCCTGCCCTCCCCGAAGCTGCCGACGCCCAACGGTGTGTTCATCCAGGACACGCCGAGCACCTCGGGATTCGTGAGGAGCTGCGTTCGGATGGCGTCGGCGCTCAGGATCGTTTCCGAGCCGCGCAGAACCACGTTCACGCGGTTCTCGCGCGCAAAGCCGAGCGACATGCTCGAGATGTAGCGCATCTGAGCGAACATCACGAGCGTGCACGCGATCACGGTTACGGAGATCAAGAACTGCGCGAACACGAGCGTCTCACGGAGCCCCGACCTGCGGCCGCCGCCCTTGCCTCCACCGACGAGCGCCGTGACCGGCACCGCCGCCGAGAGATAAAACGCGGGATACAGTCCCGCGCCGAGGCCCACCAGCAGGGCGAGCCCCGCGAGCCAAAGGTAGAGCTGCGGCGTCTCCGTGAAGCTCAAGCTGATCGTCTTTCCGAACAGCTGGTCGAGCGGAGTGAACGCGATCGCGAGCTTCACGAGCAGCAGGCCCACGAGCACACCCACTACTGCGAGCAGCATCGACTCCGCGAGGAACTGCAAGATCAGCGCGCGCCGATTCGACCCGAGGATCTTCCGGATACCGACCTCTTTCGCGCGCTTCGCGGCGCGTGCGGTGGCGAGGTTCATGTAGTTGATGCAAGCCACGAGCAGCGTGAATACCGCGACGGCCATGAAGCCATACAGGTAATAGCGGTTGCCCGTGGGCACGTCGTCTGTGAAGTCGGAGTACAGGTGGGTATCCGGCAGCGGCTGCAACCAGCTGCGCCACTTCGCGTTGATGCGGTCGCCCACCTCCTTCATGTTGCGCTCGAAGAACGCGTTCGATACTTCACCCCACTTCGAGGGGTCGTATCCGGGTCGCATCAGCAGATAGGTATAGACGCCGGGGTTGAAGAGCACTTGGCGCCTGAGGTTTTCCGGCACCGTCATCATCCCCAAGTTGGCCGAGAACAGCGCGTCGTACCGGAAGTGGGTGTTCTCCGGGAGATCCTCGAACACGAGCGTGACTTGCGCGTTGTTGCCGTCCGAAGCGAGCGTCTCACCGATCGGATTTCGCTCGCCGAAGTAGTGCCGCGCGACGGAGTGGCTGATCGCGATCGCGGTCGGCGAGTCGAGCGCGGTGTTCGGGTCGCCGTAGAGAATCTTGTGCTTGAACACCTTGAACACGTTGGTGTCCGCGACGTAGGTGTCACGCCAGTAGTAGCCGTCGGCGCCGTGCGTGAGGAAGTTTCGGCTGTTGCCGCCGCCTAGGAATCGCACGTACTCCTGCACGTCGGGTACCTCGTCCTTCAGCATCGGGCCAAGGGCGGGCGACGTGTGTGCGGCGGTGTTTTGTTTGCCGTTGATCTCGATCTGGTTGACGATCCGGAAGATGCGGTCGGAGTTCTCGGAGCTCCGGTCGTAGCTGAGCTCGATCCGAAGGTAGATTCCCAAGATCAGACAGCAGGCGATCGCGATCGCGAGGCCCGCGACGTTGATCAGCGCGTAGGACTTGTCGCGCGCGAGCGTGCGTAGCGCGATTTTCCACATCGTCGAGTTCATTAGCAGCCCCCTA
>Ga0068864_100000949_pt1 | contig 24245 bp, 20 predicted proteins | sample KBSSwiS72_FD_66586 | JGI IMG/M metagenome (GOLD analysis project Ga0068864, IMG submission 66586) | Switchgrass rhizosphere microbial communities from Kellogg Biological Station, Michigan, USA - KBS Switchgrass S7-2 | ecosystem: Host-associated > Plants > Roots > Rhizosphere > Soil ... | reverse complement strand
CTTCGGAGTCGGCTCGAAGCGGAATCGATTCGGGAAGTAGAGGTCCGGATCGAGGATCACCATTTCTCCGCCCGGAGGGGCGAACAGCATCGGGTCGGTGACCTTGCGCCAGCAGGGGTGGCCGCGGCGGAAGGCGGCGATGTTCGGATGGCCGGAGAGCCTGCCAACGGCGAGGTCGTCCGCCTCCGACTGCGCAGCCACGCGCCAGAGATGCCGCTCCGGCACCGACAGCGTCTGCATCGCATCGACCAGCGCAGTCTTGTCCTCGGCAAGGTCGGTGATCAGGGTCAGGTCGAGATCTTCGACGCTGTTCGCGATCAGGCTCGCCATCGCATGGCGGGCGTACGGCAGCGAGCGGGAGCTGAGGACGCAGTAGACCCCGCGGCGCACGGGAGGGTCGGCGAGTTTCATTGGTGAGCACCTTTCGGATGGATGTCATCGGGCCCGGCGGGATTCGGCAGGCGGCGTCGGCGCGCAGACCGATCGCTGCACGGCGTCGGCATAGAGGCCGAGCATGCGGTCGACCTTCAGCTCCCAGTCGAACTCGCGCTGCACCTTGAGCAGACCGGCGGCGCCGAGGCGCCGGCGGGTCGGCTCCGACCGCGCCAGCTCGACCATCGCCGTCGCGAAGCCGGCGACGATGCCCTCGCGCGAATCGGGTGGCACGAGCACGCCGCAGCTCGGGTCGAGATAGTCGAGCGGCCCGCCCCAGGCCGTGGCGACGACCGGCTTGGCCAGCGACATCGCCTCGAGAACGACCGCGCCGCCGCACTCGAGCAGGCTCGGCAGCACCAGGGCGTCGGCCTCGCGCAGCCATTCGGCGCAGACCGCCTGCGCCAGCCAGCCGGCGAAATGCACCGCGCCCACCGCCTGGGCATCGCCGCCGGCGATGCCCAGCTCGCGAGCCATGGCCTCGAGCCGGCCGCGCTCGCTGCCGTCGCCGAGGATCCAGAGGCGCATCGGCGCGCCGTCACGGGCGCGTGCGAAGGCATGCAGCAGCAGGTCGACCGCCTTCCAGTCGACCAGCCGGCCCATGTAAGCGAAGGTCGTCACCGCCGCCGCGGGCCGCTCGGCCACAGGCGGCGGCGCCTGCCACAGGCCCAGGTCGACGCCGTTCTCCACCAGTTCCACCACCTCGGCGGCGAGGCCGCCCGGCAGGGCATCGCGGGTGCGCCGGTTGGCGACGAGCAGGGTCGCGGCGCGGCGCTTGCCGGGCATCAGCCGATTGAGCGCGGTCGCGCTCGACCGGCCGACCGCGAACAGCACCCGCTCAGCGATGCCGCGCTGCCGCCGGAATGCCGGCGGATAGTCCATGCCGCCGTTCATCGGCCCGATCAGCACCGGAGCACCCAGGCCATGCAGCGTCGACGGCTCGCGCGGCGAGACCGGCATCGGCTGGTGGACCACGGTGATGCCGTGTTCGCGGACCAGCCGGCGCGCCAGCCGGCGCTGCGCCAGCTGGGTCGACACGCGGGACAGGAAGCCAGTGGTCGCGTATGAGATCGCGTCGGGCAGGCGCTGGCCGATCCGCCACATCGCCCGGTGAAAGGCGGTGTCCTCGATGAAGTGGATGTGGTCGTCGCCGGGATAGAGGCCGCTCAGCTCGGCGCGGGTCCGCGCATGGGTCAGCAGCCAGACCGGCACGCCGCGCCGCCTGAGAACGCGAAAGTAGTGCAGCGGCAGCGCCGCCTCGCCGCCGAAGCGCGCCGACGCATGCTCGGCGGCGATCAGAACGCGCGGGGCGTCGTTCATCCGAGCGTCTCGGGGGAGGGTGCGACCGGCGCGCTCCGGGCAACGATGCGCGCCGGAATGCCGACCGCGGTCGCACCGGCGGGCACGTCGCAGAGCACCACCGCATTGGCGCCGATCACCGCATGCGCGCCGATGGTCACGCCGCCGAGCACCTTGGCCCCGGCGCCGATGTCGACGTGGCCGGCCAGCACTGGCGCACCGGGAATCGGACCGCCGGTGCCGAGGGTGACCTGCTGGAAAAGCAGGCAGTTCGGGCCGATGCGGACCTGGGGATGGATGACGATGCCGTTCGGATGCGGCAGCAGAAGGCCGCCCTCGATCGCGCACTTCAACGGGATGTCGGCGCCGGTGACGACGCTCCAGAAGCGATGCCGCAGGACCGCGAGCCAGCGCTGCGCGATCTGGTCGGCGCGGTCGCTGCCCTGGGCCTTCTGCCAGGCGCGAATGCTCGCCAGCAGCGACCGCGACGGATTCCAGTCGCCGACCCGCATCGCCTCGCGCGACCAGTCCGGCACCTCCGCCGACACGCCGGCGGCGTGGAGCTCGGGTTCGCTATCGCCGGGCGGCGAAAAGGTCATGACTCGGTCCTTTGCGAAAGCAGCTCCTCGCACAGCAGGCGACGCAGGTCGGCGCGTGCGGCCGCGCCGGCACCGCTGACCGCGAAGCCGCCGCGCGCGCCGAACCAGCCCTCGGCGACCAGCAGGCTGGCGGCGAATTCGTTGCCGACGCCGGCAACGCCCGACAGGTCGACGCTGACGCGGCCCGTCTCGGCGGCGCAATCCGCGAGCGCCGTGCGCAAGGCGGCCGCGGCAGCGTCTCCGACCGCGGCCAGGGGGCGCAGGATGGTGCCGGCCGCGGAGCGGCGGATCTCCACGGCCGGCGCTCCCGGGGCGGCGGACGCGCGCTGCGACCGCGCCGCCAGCGCCGCCGGCACGACCCGCGTCGTCAAGAGCCGGGTCGCCTTCAGGCCGTCGCCGGCATAGCGCTTCCAGAGAGCCGGCTCGCCCTTGATGCGAAACACCCACTCGAGGCCGCTGCGCTGGGCCCAGGCCGGCGCGCGGTTCACCGCGCCGGCGGAGAAGTTCATGACCGCGCCGAGATGGCAGAGCACCGGCGGCTCCAGCCGGGCGATGTTGTGTGCGAACCAGGCCTGGCCCTTCTGCGCGCCGAGCGCGGCGCTGACAAAATGCGCACCGCTGCGGTTGATGCGCTCGATCAGCGCCGCACCGCTCATCGCCTCGATGGAGCCGTAGCCGGCCTCGTCGAACCCGACGCAGCGCACGCCCCCGCCCTGGGCGTTGATGTTCTCGGCGGCACGCGCCGCCACGCCCGGCGGGCCGCCGAACAGGTAGAGGCCGAGCGGCGGTCCGGGATGCGCCTGCAGCGCCTCGAACAGGTCCGAGCCCGCGACCCGCCCCGGCACCGCCAGGCCGAGCCCGCGCGCCATCCAGACGAGGGGCATGCCGTCGACCAGGCTGAGATCGCTGCGCAACACCGATTGGCGGAAGGCGGCGTCGCTGCGCGCGGCGATCGCGAAGTTCAGGTTCGGCGTCGCGATCCAGCAGCGACGGCCGGCGAAGGCGTCGGCACGGACCCGCTCGACCGCCTCGGGCAGGCTGACAGGATCGAACGGCAGGCCGAGCAGGCAGACCCGCGGCCGGGTGAAGTCGATCTCGCGCGCCGGCACTGCGGCCGGTGCCGGCGGTTCGCGGAGGCGCACCGGGTCAGCGGCCGGCGCCATCGCGCTTGGTCCTCACCCATTCGACCTGGCGCTTGCCGAGCAGGCGCAGGTACACCGGCAGCTTGGCGGCGATGTAGAGCGGCAGGCCAAACAGCTCGCGCACCCCGATCAGCCGTCGGCCCTCGCGCCACCACGCCACCAGAACCGCCGCATCGACGAATAGGAAGGCCACGAAGGCGACGACGAACGGTGCGGGGTCGCCGGCCCCGAGCCACCATGCCGCGTCGGCCAGCGCCAGTCCGCCGAGCAGCAGCACCAGGGCGGCGAGCGGCGGCACCATCAGGTCGAGCGCCATCGCCATCAGCGCCGGCCGGCCGCGCGCCAGGCCGAGCGCCAGCAGGCGCGGGCCGACGCCGACGAGCATCGACAGGTGGCCGTGCTCCCAGCGCGTCCGCTGCGTGCGCGCCGCCGCACGGTCGAGCGGAAAGACGCTGCTCACGCCTGCCGCCGGGCAGAACAGCGGCGCGGTGCCGGCGCGGGCGAGGTCGAGGCCGAGCTGCATATCCTCGACCAGATGGCCGCTGGCAAGCTGCGCATCGCGCAGCATCGGCCAGGGGAAGGCCATGCCCGTGCCCATCAGCTGGCACGGCCCGCCGAGCACGGCGGCGCCGAGCGGCCGCAGCTTGTTCCTGACGATCCAGGCGAAGGCGGCGATCCGCGTCTCGAGACGCGCGCCGGGCGGCGGATGCATCAGGTACAGCGCCTGCACCGGCCGGCCGCTCGCGAGGCTGGTGGCGGCCAGGCGCTGCAGCGCGTCGGGCGCGGCCATGCAGTCGGCATCGAGGATCACCACCGCGGCCGGCGGGGCGCGCTCCAGCCAGCGCACGCCATGGTCGAGCGCATAGCCCTTGCCGCGTCGGTCGCCGTCCTGGCGCTCGATCACCTCGGCGCCGGCGGCGCGGGCCACCGCCGCGGTGGTGTCGCTGCAGTTGTCGGCGACGACCAGCAGTCGATCGCCAGCAGCGAGCTGCGCCATGACGGCACGGATCGCCGGCTCGATGCCGCCGGCCTCGTCGTGGGCCGGCATCAGCACCGCGAGCGTGCCGGTGCGCGCCGGCCGCGACTGCGCCGCCGTCCAGGCTTCGCCGCGCCACCCGGCGGCGAGAACCTGCAGCAGCAGCACGGCCGCGGGCACGAGCGCCAGGGCCGAGAGCAGCAGCAGCGCCAGGCCGAGGACGTCGCGCAAAGTCACGGCCGAGCCTCCGCCGTCGCCGGCCGCGGCACCACGCGGGCCGCCGCGGACGCGGCGAACAGCGCAACAAGCTTGGCCGCCTCGGTGTCGACGTCGTGCCGCGCCAGCACCCGCTCGCGCGCCGCCTCGCCCATGCGCGCCAGCGCATCGGCGGGGGCGGCGAGGCAATCCATCATCGCCCGCGCCAGGGCGTCGACGTCGCCGGCCGGCACCAGCCAGCCGTTCTCGCCATCCTGCACCAGTTCGGGAATGCCGGCCACGAAGGTCGAGATCACCGGCCGGCGCAAGGCCATCGCTTCCATGAGCACGACCGGCAGGCCTTCGGCGAAGCTCGGCAGCACCAGGGCCCGGGCGGCGAGGATCTCGTCGCGCACCCGGTCGGTGGCGACCCAGCCGGTGATGCGCACGTGCGCGCGCAGGCCGAGCCTGTCGATCAACGCGTCGATCTCGGCGCGCATCTCGCCGTCGCCAGCGAGCACCAGCTCGAGCGGTCGGCCGGAAGCGACGACCCGCTTGGCCGCTTCAACCAGCAGCAGCTGGCCCTTCTGCTCGCACAGGCGCCCGACGCACACCAGCCGCGACGCCGTCTGGGCCTCGGCCGGGGCGCCGCGATGGAAGGCCTGCTCGAGGCCGCAGTGCACGACCTGGACCTTGTGCCAATCGGCCGCCGGCAGCCAGCGCAGCAGCTGGCTGCGGCCGAACGAGCTGACGGCGACCACGAAGGCCGACCGCCGGCCCTTCTCGCCGAGGCCGAGCGCGCCGGGGCTGTCGAACTCCTCGGGGCCGTGCGCGGTGAAGCTGTACGGCGGCCCGCCGAGTTCCTGCGCCAGCATCGCCACTTCGGCCGGATTGGTGCCGAAGTGGGCGTGCAGGTGATCGACCCGGGCCGCGTCGGTCCACTGCACCAAGCGACAGGCTTCGGCCAGGTAGACGAGGTGATGGAACACCGTGCGGCTCGACCGGCGCCACATCGACACCGCCAGCCCCAGCGTCCGAGCGAAGCGGAGCGGCCGCGTCGCCGCCATCGTCAGCGCCGCGCCGAGCACGCCGCCGAGGCCGTGCTGCAGCAGGTAGCGGGTGCGCTCGCGCTCGGCGCGGTCGGCGGCATCGGGGAATTCGTCGCCCCAGCCGCGGACGGCGAAGCGTTCGACCGAGACGCCCTGGCGTTCGAGCGCCAGGATCTCGCGCCGGATGAAGCTGTGGCTCACCTTCGGATACTGATTGACCAGATAGGCGACGCGCAGGCCCGCCTGCCGGTTCATGTCCGTTTGCATCGCAATGGGCTCACCAGCTCGAGGCCGCGACGAAGCAGAACCCGAGCAGCGCGACGGTCAGCAGGCTCTGCCAATCGCGCACTGCCCAGACCACAGGGTCGTCGTCGATCTCGTCGCGATGGGTCTTCATCCAGACCCGGCTCACCCAGTAGAGCATCAACGTCGGCACCAGCCAGAGCCAGAGCGTGCCCGGGTAGAGCCGGCGCGTTTCCGGGTCGTTGATGTAGAGCGCCAGCACCAGCACCGAGGCCATGCCCGCACTGACGCCGAGGGCCATCAGCACCGGCAGGTCGGCGACCCAGTAGCCGCGACCGACGGCGACCTGCTGGCTCTGCGCCAGCGTCACCTTCAGCTCCGAATAGCGCTTGACCAGGGCCAGGCTGAGGAACAGAAACATCGAGTAGGCGAGCAGCCAGAACGACGGCACGACCGCTGTCGCCACCGCGCCGGCGAGCAGGCGCATCGTGTACAGCGCGGCGAGCAGCAGCACGTCGACGATCACCTGGCGCTTCAGGCGCAGCGAATACGCCATCGTCATCAAGAAATAGCCGCCGAGCACGAGCAGCAACGCCGGCGGCAGGAGCAGCGCCAGCGCCAGCGCGCCGGCAAGCAGCAGCGGCGCGGCGACGATCGCATGCAGCACCGGAATCCGGCCAGCGGCGAGCGGCCGGTTGCGCTTGCGCACATGCCGCCGGTCGGCGTCGAGATCGAGCAGGTCGTTGATCACGTAGACCGCAGAGGCGCAGAGGCAGAACGCGGCGAAGGCGAGCGTCGCCTTGAGCAGGCTGTCGGTCGAGCCGAGCCGGTGCGCCGCGACCATCGGCAGGAAGATCAGCAGGTTCTTCAGCCACTGGTGGACCCGGATCATCTTCAGGTACGCCAGAGGGCCGGCACGCTCGTCGGGCACCACTTCCTGGACCTCGGACACGGCACGCGCCCGCGCCACCAGCGTCGGGCTCGACGAGACGACGATCGCCGAGCGCGCACCGGCCCAGACGGCAAGGTCATGGCCGTCGTTGCCGGCGTAGTCGAAACCGCGCGGGCCATACAGCTCGGTGAGCCGCGCCGCCTTCGCCGGACCGCGCAGGTTGTGCCCGTCTTCGGTCGCGACGACCTGCGTGACGCTGCCGACGTGCGCAGCAATACCCTCGGCCCAGGCCCGGGGCGAAGCGGTGGCGAGCAGCACCGGCCGCTCCTCGGCGCGCGCCGCCTGCATCAACTCGAGCACGCGCTGGCGATACGGGAGGCTCTCCCAGCGAAAGGCCACCCGCTCGGCCACCCGCTGCTTGAAGTAGGCCTTGCCTCGCAGCAGCCAGAACGGCAGCAGCAGCAGCGCCATCGGCGCCTGCTTGACGAGCAACAGCAAGCCCTCGTGCAGCAGGTCGGTACGGATCAGCGTGCCGTCGCAATCGACGCACAACGGGACGGCGCGCAGCTCGGTCATGGCGTGCCTAGGCGCGCGCCGGGACGACGACGACGCGGGTCAGGAGGAGCATCGACCTGTGCATGGGGAGAAGACCTTTCACGCTACGACCCTTCGCTACTTGTATTCGATCAGCACGGCCTGCTGCCGGCGGCGATGCAGCAGCCAGGACTTCGCCTGGCCGAGGGCTTCCGGAAACTTGCCAGCGACGAGAAAGACGGCGCGCGCCCAGCGGCCGCGATCCAGATCGCGCAGCCGCCATCTCAGGCGCAGGACCTGCAGCGGGTAGATTGCGAACGCCCAGAGGGCGGCGGGGCCGGCGATCACGGCAGCCAGGACGATGGCAAGCGGCAGTCCCGCGCCCCAGAACCAGGCACTGCGCCACTCCCTGACCCAGTGCCGCTCCGGCGGTGCGCCGTGCAGGCGCACGCCCTCGGCATAGGCGAAGCCGGCGCGGACGCTGCGCCGCCACCATTGGCCGAAGCGGGTCATGGCGGCATCGTGCACTGTCATCTCGGCATCGACGCGCCATATCTTCCAGCCCTTGGCGCGCAGGCGGACGCAGAGCTCGGGCTCCTCGCCGGCGACCAGGTCGTCGCGCCAGCCCTCGACCTGGCGCAAGGCCTCGGTCCGCATCATCACGTCGCCGCCGCAGGACCGCGCTTCGCCGATCGGCGTGTTCCATTCCAGGTCGCACAGCAAGTTGTAGACCGATCGCTCCGGAAAGCGCTCGCGGCGCCGGCCGCAGACGGCGGCAACCTGCGCCTCCGCCTCGAGGAAGCGCTCGGCCAGGGGCAGCCAGCCCGCGACCATCTCGCAGTCGCCGTCGACGAACTGGACGTAGGCCAGATCGGGAGCGATCGCCTGCAGCCGGCGCATGCCCTCGTTGCGGGCGCGCGCAGCGGTGAACGGCCGGTGCATGTCGAGCGCCACCACGGTGGCGCCGAGTTCGGTGGCCAGGGCAACCGAGCCGTCGCTCGAGCCGGAATCGACGTAGACGACCGCCCGGGCCGCATGGCGCACCGATTCCAGGCAACGGCGCAAGCGCTCGCCTTCGTTGCGGCCGATCACGACCACGCCGGGGCTGGGCGCCGTCATGGCCTCGGAGACGACGGCGGCCACGGTCAGGCGGGCCCCCGCGGCTTCGCGACTGCCGGCACGCCGACCGCGACATGGTCATCGGGCACGTCGGCGACGACGACGGCGTTGGCGCCGATGCGCACGTTGTTGCCGATCCGGATCCGGCCGAGCACCTTGGCACCGGCACCGATGTCCACGTTGTTGCCGATCACCGGCGCGCACGGGTCCTCGACCCGAGACAGGCCGACGACCACGCCGGTGCGGATCCGGCAATCGTCGCCGAAGCGGGCGAAGCCGCTGACGACGATGCCGCCGCTGTGATCGATGACGAAGTTGCGGCCGATCTCGACCTCGCAAGGCAGCTCGATCCCGGCCGCCATCTGCACCCACTTGAAGGCGATCCGGTAGAGCAGCGAGAAGGGCTTGCGCAAGAGCGGCGGCTCGAGGCGGTAACGCCAGCGGCCGAAGCGATAGACCACCAGCGCCCAGAAGCCTTGCGCGCCCCAGTTGCCGCCGTGGGCGCGCAGGTCGCTGCGGATGTTCTCGAACATGGTCCGTGGCTCAGCGCGTCGGCCGCTTCGCCCACGCCGTGCGGCGCAGGAGCGACCAGGTGGTGGCGAAGCGACGAAAGCCGCCGCCCGTGCCGCGGCCGCGCAGCAGCGACTTCACGAGCAGCAAGGCGTCGCCGGCAGCGGCGAGAAACACGCCGAGCGCCAGGCCGCCGCGGCCATGGTGCTTGCGGTAGTAGAGCAAGGCGCTCTCGATCTGCAGCGCCGGGATCTGCCGGCCGCTGGCGGTGAGCGCGGCGTCGGACTTGGCGCTCTCGCCGCCGATGTGGACGACGGTGGCATCGGGGTAGTACACGACCTTGCCGCCGATCGCCTTCTCGGCCCGGCAGTGGTCGACCTCCTCGTAGTAAAGGAAATAGCGCGGGTCGAACAGGCCGATGCGGTCGACGACGCTCTTTCTCAGCAGGCAGTAGCAGCCCGGCACCCAGTCGCACTCGCGCACCGAGGTGTGGTCCCAGCGCATGTCGTCGACCAGCTTGGCGCCGCGGAAGACCCGCTCGAGCCCGGTGCGGACGAGGAACTCGTTCCACGGCGTCGGGAAGTAGCGGCACGACGGCTGCAGCGTGCCGTCGCGGCCGACCAGGCGCACCCCGAGCACGCTGACTTCGGGATTCGCGTCGAGGAAGCGGACGGTGCGCTCGATGCCGCCGGCGGCGACGAAGGCGTCGGTGTTGAGGAGCAGCAGGTAGCGGCCTCGCGCCAGGGCGAGCGCCTGGTTGTTCGCCCGTCCGAAGCCGACGTTCTCGGAGTTCGCGATCAGTTCCACGTCGGGGTAGCGTTCGCTCAGCAGGGCGGCGGAGCCGTCCCGGGAGGCATTGTCGACCACGATCTTCTGCACCGACAGGCCGCCGATCGCAGCCGCGACCGCGGTGAACATCTCGTCCAGCAGGTGCGCGGTGTTGTAGTTGACGACGATGATGCTGAGGTCGCAGGGCAGGTCGGCTCCCATCTCAGCCCGCCCCCTTGGTCGCCACCGCGACCAGCTCCTCGCCGACGTCGCGCCCGCGGCGCGTGCCCGCGGTCTCGGCGAACTGGAGACGCCAGATGGCGAGGTAGTCGACGGCGCGGCGCCAGGCGCCGCGGCTGGTGGCCCAGCTCGAGCGGAGGGCGTAGTCGCTGCCCTGCGCCGAGGTGAAGACCTCGGCCGGGTCGACGCCGACACGGCCGAACAAGGCGCGCAGCGAGACGGTGCTGTAGAGGAAGAGATGGCGCGGCTGCTCGAGCCCGCGCCAGCGCTCGACGAAGTGGCGATGGCCGAGGCTGTCGACGTTCGGCGTCACGACGACGAGGCGCCCGCCCGGCCGGAGGATCCGCCAGCACTCGGAGAGAAAGACGATCGGCTCCTGCACGTGCTCGATCACGTGGCGGGCGGTGATCGCGTCGAACGCGCATTCCGGATAGGCGATGCCGGCGAGATCGCCGACATCGACCGGGATGCCGTGCGTCTTTCGCGCCGTTTCGGCCGCCAGCGGATCGAACTCGGTGCCACGGACGCTCCAGCCCCGGGACTGCATGGCCGCGGCGTAGGCGCCGCTGCCGCAGCCGACGTCGAGCAAGGTGCCCGGCGTCAGGTCGTCGAGATAGCTGGCGGCGTGGCGGCGGCGCTCGGCCTGGAGCCGAAGCAGCGCCGTGGACCAGCGGTCGAGCCGGTAGAAGGTTGCGCCGAACCCCCGGCCGGCACCGGATTCGTCCGGCTGCGCCGAGGTGTAGTAGCTGTCGTAGGCTCGACCGATGTCCTCGGCGATCACCATCGGGTCCTGCCAGACGAGGCCACAGCGCGGATCGCGGCAGCGCCTGAGCGTCCAGCTTCCCGGGACATGGAAGTAGTGGTCCACGACCGCCGCATGCAGCAGGTTTCCGGCCGAGCCGCAGAGCAGGCAGCGCGGCTGTGGCGAAGTGCGCAGCGGACCGGTCGGCGCGGCGGCCGCGGCCACAGCCGCGGCGATCATCGGCGGACGATCCATTCGAGACCCCAGCCCGCGCCGTAGCCGAGCGGCAGGGCGACGAGCACGCCGAGGTCGCGGCCGAAGTCGTTGATCCGCAGCTCGGCGTTGAAGCGGTAGCTCATCAGCGCGATCACGACCGGGTACAGGGCGAAGCCCCAGATCGCGCCGCGGATGCCGCCGAGACGAAAGCCGACAAGCAAAGCCACGAACACGCTGACGAAGCGAGCGAAGTTGAGGAAGGCCGCGTACTTCGGCTGTCCGAGCGCGAGGTAGAGCTGCCGGTTCGCGTCCAGCCGTGCCCAGACCAGCGACACGGCGAGGATCTGCAGCATCCAGCCGGCCTCGGCATAGCGCCGGTCGTAAAGGACGTCGACGACGAGCTGGCCGGTCGCGGCGAGAAAGCCGGCGCAGAACAGAAGAATCAGGTCTGTCGGGATGCGCACCCGGTAGAAGACCTCCTTCAGTCGATCGCGATCGCCGCGCACGGTCTCGCTCAGCACAGGCATCACGACCGTGGCGTAAAGCTTCGAGAACACGCCCTGGACCGTGGCCACCAGCGTCGCAGCGATCGCGAACTGACCGAGGACGTTCGGCGTGACCAGCCCGCCGAGCACGATCCGGTCGGCGTAGAGCGCGAACACGCCGACGAAGGACGAGGCGAAGATCCACTTGCCGAAGGCGACGATCTCCTTGAGCGAGGACGGGTCCCAGGCGAGGCGATTGTGCGCTCCCGGAAGAAGCACGTGGCTCAGCACCGCGCCCACCGTTCCGCCGACGAGCTGGCCGGCGACCAGCGACCAGATCGACCGGGTTTCATAGGCGATCGCGACCATGACCAACAGGGCCAGGAGCTGGCTGGTGAGCTCGATCCTGATCAGACGGCGCTGGTCGAGGCCGCGCTCGGCGACCGCGCCCTTGGTCGACTGGAAGCCGGAGATCACGACCGAGAACGACGATACCGCCAGCACCCAGGGCAGGATCGGCGTGGCGTACACCGTGTCGCCGGAGAGATGTCCCATGCGGCCGGCCAAGTAGAGCGTGGCGGAGATCGCCAGCGCCAGCCCCCAGATGACGAAGCCGCGGACGATCTGCACCGTCCAGGCTGTGTCGAGGAACATAGGATCGGCGCCGCGGTGGCTCTGGACGATGTTCTGGCGGATGCCCAGGTCGGTGAGGAGCGAGGCGATCACGTTCACCATCACCGCGATGGCCATCACGCCGAACATGCTCGGCGCCAGGAAGCGCGTCATGACCAGGGTGGTGACGAGGCGTATGCCCTGGCCCGCCGCGAAGCCGAACACCGACCAGCGGCCGGCTCTCAGGGCGCGCTGTTTCAGTCCCCGAATGGATGGAACGGACGGATCGGGCAATTGACTAGGGCCTGGACGACCCCAGGGCGAAGAACCGGCGCGGAGTGGGCTCGGACACGGTTTCGCCGGCGACGAGATGGCCGTAACCGATCGCCAAGCCGGCGACGCACCACCAAAGGATCGGGATGAAGGAGATGTCGCTCACCGTCGCGATGGTCACCAGCACTGCGAACAGCATGCCGAGAATCCCCTGGCCCTGGACGAACCGCTCCGTGTCCTCGTCCGGCTGGCGCCGCAACGCCGCGATAACCGCCCAGATCGCGGCCGCGAACACGGAACAGAACATTGCCAGGCCGACGTAGCCGTAGCGCAGAGCGACCAGGAGGTAGCTGTTGACGACGTCGATCAGGGAGCCGATGCGCAGCTCCTGCATCGGCTCGGAGTACATGAAGTATGGCGAGCCGAACCACGGCTCGATGGCGATGACCCGCATCGAAACTTCGAAGAGTAGCTGGCGGTACGACACGTTGGCCGCGTCGACGGTGCCGACGAATGGCAGGAAACCCAGGATCTTCTCGCCCCAGGGCGACACGGCCACCAGCACCGTCGCCGCCAACGCGACCCCGAGCAGGCGAACCAGGCGCCGGCCGGGCTGCCGGCTGGCCAGGGTCATCGCCAGGATGCCGACCGCGGCGCCGACCCACGGCCCGCGCGAGACCGTGGCCACCAGGCCGATTCCGAGCGACGCCACGCCCACCGTCCAGGCGCGGGGCAGCGGATTCGCATGCCGCAGGCCGAAGAGCAGCAGCAAGGCGATCGTCATCAGGTAGCCGAGGACGATCGAGTGCCCGGCCGTGGCGACGGCCCGCAGCGCACCGCCGCGGCCGAGGTAGGCGCCCCCCGGGAAATTCACGCCGAGCGCCCCTTCCAGGGCTGCATAAAGCAGCCAATGCTTGCCGAACTCGAAGACCGCGATCGGTACCAGGACGAGTGCGGCGACCACCAGCGAAAGCAGCACGTCGCGAACGTCTCTGGCGTTGCGCAGGGCCCGGCTCGCCGCGTAGTAGGGCAGGAAGGCGTCGAGGTAGGAATTGAAGCCGGTGCGCAGGCTGCTGGTGAACGTATCTGCACGGTAGTGAAGCACCATCTCCAGCAGCAGGTAGGTGACCACGAGCCAGTCGGCGCCGATCTTGCCGAAGCCCGGCGTGCCGGGTTCGCGCCGGCGCAGAACGAACGGCAGCAGGACGAGCAGCGACAGGAGTCGGGGGAAGCTCAGCTCGAACAGCTTGTTGACGATTCCCAGCCCCGGCAGCGCGGCGGTGTAGGGCGGTATGGCGCACAGGAGGAACAGGTAGAGCGCGAACGGGTTGCGGTCTTTCCGGGCGAACAGCAGCAGCAGGCTGGCCGCGATCAGCATGAAGATCCAGAAGTTGGTGGAGAGAAACGCCAGTGCCGTCACGGCCAGCCAGAGGTTGCGGCGGCGCCGGAAATCCTCGTCCGCCATGCCCATGGCGACCACCGGCCGGCGCATGACGAGAAAGCTCAACGCCGACAGGATGGCGACGACGACGAAGGCGCGCAGGTGCTCGGACATGGCTCAGCTCAGGACACGAGCGTGTGGCTTTGCACGCCTGCGGGTCAGGCGTGCCCCAGGCGCCCCTTGGCGGCACGCGGGAAAGCGACAGGCACGGTCCGTCTCGACGACAATTCTGGCGCCTGCCCGCCCCGGAGTCCCGCTATGAAGCTCGGAATCACTGCCTTCGTACTCGCCGCGTTGATGGGCGGTGCCTCGGTGGCGAGCATCGGCATACGCCATAGCGCGACCGCCAATCCGAAAGAACTGGGCATCGTTCTGGAACAGGCCGTGCCGGAGAGGTTCGGCGACTGGGTCGCTCTGAATGGCCAGCCCGCGCAGGTCGTCAATCCGCAGACCAAGGCGTTGCTGGATTCGCTTTACAGCCAGATTCTGACCCGGACCTATGTTCATAAGGACGGCTATCGGATCATGCTGTCGATGGCCTACGGCGACGATCAGCGCGGTGGATTGCAGGCGCATCGGCCGGAGGTCTGCTATCCGGCACAAGGCTTCAAGGTCGGCAGCAAGGCCGACGGTCCCCTGCCGACGGAGTACGGCGCGATCGAGGTCCGCCGCCTGACGACCAGCCTGGGCTCGCGGCGCGAGCCTGTGACCTACTGGCTCACCGTCGGCGACCAGGTGATCAGGAACAAGTTCGACAAGCGCATGGCCGAGTTCCGGTTGGCCTTCACCGGGCAGATTCCCGACGGGCTGCTGTTCCGGGTCTCGTCGATCGACGACGACTCGGCGCGGGCGTTCGCTATGCAACAACGGTTTGCGGCCGACATGATGTCGGCGGTTTCAGCGGATACGCGGCGCAAGCTGAGCGGCCTGGCAACGCCGGCAAGCGCGAGCTGATCACCGCTGCCCCGTCCGGCGGACGCCGAGCAGCCGCGCCAGCAACGCATCGAGGGCGAAGAAGCCGGCCAGCGCCACCAGCATGAGAACCATGCCTGCGGCGCCGTGCAGGAAACCCTGCCCGGCCTCGTCGCCGAAGTGATAGGTGATCAGCACCAGGACGACCACGCGCACGATGTTGGCGATGAAGGCGATCGGCAGGATGCTGGCGAGCATCAGCGCGTTGTGCATCGGGCTTGCCCTCGCCATGATGTACATGAAGAGGGTGCCGAGCGCCGACAGGCTGTACATCGAGTGCAGGCCCGAGCAGGCATCGGCGACCAGCATCTGGTATTGGCCGATGGTGATCACGACGCCAGTGCGCGAGATCGGATAACCGACGTCATAGAGCAGCTCGACGACGATCGCCGAGATCCACTGCTTGAGCGGCCCGGTGATCGCGTCGACCAGGATCCCGGGCAGCGGGATCATGAAGATGAAATAGAACAGCGGAAACCAGGCCGGGCGCAGCGCCGCCGGTCCCCTGATCAGCAGCAGCACGCCGACGACCACGAACGGCTGCGAGCCGAACTCGAAGATCGAGATGCCGACGACGCGGCCGACGAGGTAGACGAGCAGGCCGAAGGCGAACAGCAGCCAACCGGCCAGCGGCGCCGGCTTCGCCGGCAGCTCGATCAGCGGCCGGTGGATCCGCCAGAACAGCCAGACGATGACGCCGAGCACCAGGGCGCCATGGGCGTGATCGTCGGTCTGCCACAGGCCCGTCGCCGCGGTGAAATAGAGCGGCCCGTACATCGCCGCGAAGCCGGCGAGGACCCATAGCCACGGCGCTTCCCGCCGGACATCCGGCCGGCCAGCCAGCGACGGCGGCAGCACGCTGCTCACTTGCCCTTCTTCTTCGGCAGCAGCGGAACCTCGTTCAGCACCGACCCGACCATGGTCACACCCGCATCCATCAGGCCCTGGACGAGGTCGGTGAAGGCCGCCACCCGGGTCGAGCCGCTGCGCGCGACGGCCAGGGCGGCGCCGGTCTTGACGGCGATCATGGCTGCGTCCTCGCCGACGGTCATCGCCGGTGTGTCGACGATGACGACGTCGTACAGCCCGCGCACGCCGATCATGAACTCCTCGAAATTGAGCCGGTTCAGCAGCTCCAGCGGGTTCGGCGGCGTCGGCCCGGCGGGCAGCACCGACAAGCCGGCGAGGTCGGGAATGCGGACGATCGCCTCCTCGCGCAGGCGTCCCGCGAGCATGGTGGAGAAGCCGGTCCGGTTCTCGAGCGAGAACAGCAGGTGTTGCCGCGGCGAGCGCATGTCGGCGTCGATCAGCAGGGTGCGCTCGCCGAGCTGGGCAAAGACGACGGCGAGGTTGGCCGCGAGATAGGTGCGACCCTCGCCGCGCTCGGCACCGAGAATCGTCAGCACCTGGCGCTCCTCGGCCCGGTCGAACCAGCGCAGCATCAGCTGGCTGCGGATCGCGCGCAGCTGCTCGACGCGCGCGCTGAACGGCTGATACGCGGCGACGATCTCGTCGCTCAGGCCGCGCGCTTCGCCTGGGACCTTGCGCAGGTAGGCATAGGCGAACTGGCGCGACAGCGCGAACTGCACCTCCGGCTCGCTGATCAGGCCGAGGCGTACCGCCGCCTCGCCGAAGCGCAGGTTGTGCGTCCGCTGATAGACGAGCACCCGTTCGGCCTCTTCTGCCGTGAGCTGGCCGCTGTCGATAAGGATGGCGCCGAGGGTGCGGGTGGCGCGCGGCGAGCTGCCGACCGGAGAAAGGACGCTGCTCATGAGCGTGCCCCCGGCAGAGCGGCCATCACCGGACGATGCGCCGGTGCGTTGCTCACCATCAGCAGCCTGCGGAATACCGGCAACGACGAGCCGGCCGGACGCAGCACGCCGATCACCGGCACGCCGGCCGTCACGATCAGATCCTCGGGCCGGCGAACGCGGCGGTCGACCGCCTCCCTCGCCAGCGCTGCGCCGAGGCCGAGGATCAGGCCACCGACGAGCGAGGCGACGATGCCGACCAGGACCTTCGGCCGCGACGGCTCTATCGGCTCGACTGCGGGGCTGAGGATTCGCGTGTTGGCCTGATTGTTCTGTCCCTCCATGTTGTTCTGGATGAGGCGCATGGCGACGGCGTCGTAGGAGCGCTGCGCGGACTCGACGTCACGCACGTAGACGGCGATCTGATCCTTGTCGGCGCGCAGCGAGAGGAGCAGTTTCTTCTGCTCGTCGACCAGCGTCTGCAGCTCGGCCACTTTCTGCGAGCTGCCGCGGTTGCTGACCGAGGCGCCGCCGGAGACCCGCCGGATCTCGGCCGCGAGCTGGCGCTGCAGCTCGGCGACCTGCACCTCGAGCTGCTGCCGCGTCGGATGGTTCTTGCCGAGCTGGTTGCTGGCTTCGCTGAGCTTCGTTTCGGCGGCGGCGAGCTGCGACTTGAGGCTTTGCACCGACCCGCTTTGCAGTATGTCGGGCGAGGTCTCGGTGCCGGTATTGCGCTGCCGCGTGGTGGTTTCGACCCGCTCCGCTTGTGCTACGGCGAGCTGGCCCAGCAGCGCCGAGTAGCGGGCGTTCTCCTGGTCGAGCCGCTCATCGCTGACGACGATGCCCTTGGACTGCTGGAACGCCGACAGCGTCGCCTGCGCCTTTTCCAGGTTGGCGCGCAGCGTCTTCGACTGGTCCTCGAGGAAGGTGGCGGACTGGCGCGCCGGTGCGATTCGCAGGTCCACGGAAACATCCATGTACGCCTGGGCAAAGGCGTTGGCGGCGGCTTGGGCGAAGATCGGATCGGCGGCGGTGTAGTTGAGGTTGATGATGCTGCTGCCCTTGCTCGGCTCGACCGCGAGCCCTTTCTCGAGCACGTTGGCGAAGTAGCGCTCGAGCGGGATCTTGGCCTTGGTCGCCTCGCGCCACTGCGCCACCGCCGTTGGCGAGCGCTCGACGCCGAGGATCTTGACCGCCCTCGACGCGACCCGGTCGCTCTTCAGCACCTCGACCTGGGTCGCCATGTAGCTCGGCGCCGCCAGGGCCGGCGCGAGCGCGCCGAGCGCCGGATCGATCCGCATCTCGATGATCAGCGAGCTCTGCCCGGTGTATTGCTTCGGCCACAGCAGCGTGGCCACGATTCCCGCCACGGCGACGAACAGGAACAGGCCCAGGGCGAGCCATTTGCGCGCCCAGACGATACGAAGGTACTGGCTTGGATCCACGGCTTGCCCCTCAGGCCCCTCAGAAAAGGGATTCTTTGACGTAGACGACGTCGTCGCGTTGCAAATGATCGGTGGGTTTGAGCTCCAGGACGATGACCTGGCCCTGCGTGTCCCGCCGGTGCACCTTGATTCCGCGCTCGGTGCCGCGCGCCGACAGGCCGCCGGCGGCGGCCAGCACCTGCATCAGCGTCATGCCGCGCTCGAGACGGATCTGCCCCGGGCGCTGCACTTCGCCGTAGATGTAGATGGTCGGCGCCCGGTCGACGTAGATGATGTCGCCGTTTTCCACCTGGACGTCGAGCTCGGCGCGGCCGGACTGGAGGATCGCCGGCAGGTCGATGTCGAGCTTGACCGGCTCGCCATTGCGGGTGCCGACGAGGGTGACGACATCAGCGCCGCCCGGGACCACGCCGCCGGCGCCGGCGATCATTTCCGAGACCTTGCTGCTGGTCATCTCGATCGGGTAGCGGCCGGGCTTGCCCACCTGGCCGAGCACCGACACCTGCGAGCTCAGGGTCCGCACGACCTGGATCGTTACCTGCGGCCGGAGGACGAACCCGCGCTCGCGCAGCAAGGTCTCGATGCGCTTCTCCGCCGCCGGGATGGCGAGACCGCCGACCGTGACCGCGCCGATCAGCGGGAAGTTGATCTGCCCGCTCTCGGAGATGCGCGATTCGACCGTGAGGTCCGGGTTCTGGAAGACGGTCGCCCGGACGACGTCGCCCGGACCGAGGATCGTCTCGACCCGGGCGGTGTCGGCCTTGGTCGTGTCGGCCTTGGTCGTGTCGGCCCTGGTCGTGTCAGCCTTCGGCGCCTGGGCCAGTGCCAGTGGCACCGCCATCCAGAACAGCAGCGCAAATTTCAGAAAATACCGCATGTGGTCCTCAACGTGAATCGAACCCGACGGCGATACGAATCCGCCGCGCTCCCCGGGAGCGCAGTCGTCCCGTTACCCATCGGTCGCCGGCGCACCGGCCCTATTTCATCCCTTTGAGACCCTTGTCGAGTATGTCGCTTGTCGGCATCGACGCCGGCACGGCCTCGCGCGGAGCCACGTCGATCTGGGGCGCCGCTTCGACGCCCGAAGCCGGCGGCGGAGCGATCGACGTCAGCGGCGGCGCGTCCGGTGGCGGCGAAGGCAGCGGCGGCGGCTTGTTGGCTGCGTATTCGCCGACGTACTCGATCTTGGCGGCGCCGCGCAGGGCATGCAGGTCGTCGACGACGAGCTTGCGCTTGCGTTCGTTGAGCAGGTACTGCTCGATCGCGGGGGTGGCGGCCTGGAGGTTGACCGGCTGGCTGCGCGAGCTCGCCAGATGGATGACGCGAGCCCCCTTCGGAAGCGCCACGAAGACCGCTTGGCCGTCCTTGAGCGCCGCGAACTGCTCGACGCTGGCGAGCGGCAGCTGCTCGGCGGCACGAACGCCCTCGGAGCCCTGGAACTTGATGTTGTTCGCCTTGAGGTAATCGACGAACGCCGGGAATGTCTTGGCCGCCGTCAACGCCGCCCTCAGCGCATCGAACTGCGTCGGGGCCGCCTCGATGTCGAGCTCCTGCAAACTGTAGACCCGGCGGTTGGCGAACAGGGCCGGATGCTGCTCGTAGTAGCCCTGGATCTCGGCCGGCGTGGGCTTCGGTGCACCCTCGCCGATCTTCTCGACGTAAGCCCGGGAGATGATCTCGCGGCGCGCAGCATCGATCTGCTGCATGACCCGCGGATCGCGATCGAGCTTCTGGTCGCTCGCCTTCTGCAGCGCCAGTTCCTGGTCGATCAGGCGTTCCAGCACGATGCCGGCCGCCGAGGCCCCCTGGGCGGAAGCCGCCGCGCGCTGCTGGCTGAGCGCCAGGTTGATCTGGTGGACGGTGATCTCTTCCTTGTTCACCTTGGCCGCGGTCTGGCTCGCCTGCTTTTCCTTGCCCTTGTCGCCGCAGCCGGCGAGTGCCGCCGTCAACGTCACGACGACGACCGCGAGCGAGCGGGTTGAAAGATGAAGGGGCCGGGGCGCGCGTGGGGTCATGAGTTTTTTGCGGACAAGCCGTCTCCTGGCGAGATGCCCCGCTGAGTTTAGGGCGGCAGGCAATCGTCGTGCCATGCGATGCCGTGCGAAAGTGCCCACGACCTGCGCACCCCGCGTATAAGGGCTGAAAACCGACCCCGCGAACGCGGGGGAATGCGCTCAGCCGACGCGCACCACCTTCAACATGTTCGTCCCGCCCGGATAGCCCATCGGCTCGCCGCAGGTGATGCCGTAGGTATCGCCGGGCTTGAGCACGCCCTGCTCGACCAGGAGCTCCTCGGCGTGCTTGAGGGCCACGTCGCGATCGGCGAAGCTCGGCATCAGGAGCGGCGTGACGTTGCGGTACATCGCCATCCGCCGCTGGCTGCGGATCTGCGAGGTGATGCCGAAGATCGGCACGTGAATCTTCTGCCGGCTCATCCAGAGCGCGGTCGAGCCCGACTCGGTGAGGGCGAGGATCGCCTTGCAGCCGAGGTGAAACGCGGTGAAGAGGGCCGCCATCGCGATCGACTGGTCGATCCGGCCGAAGGTCTTGTTGGTGAAGCCGGCGTCGAGCGAGATCTCCTCCGAGCGCTCGGACTCGACGCAGATCGAGGCCATCATCTCGACCGTCTCCACCGGGTAGCGGCCGGCCGCCGTCTCGGCAGAGAGCATGACCGCGTCGGTGCCGTCGAGCACGGCGTTGGCGACGTCGCTCACCTCGGCGCGCGTCGGCACCGGGTTGACGATCATCGACTCCATCATCTGCGTCGCGGTGATGGTGATCCGGTCCATCTCCCGGGCCATCTTGATCATTCGCTTCTGCAGCGCCGGCACCGCCGCGTTGCCGACCTCGACCGCCAGGTCGCCGCGCGCCACCATGATCCCGTCGGAGGCCTTCAGGATGGCCTCGAGCGCCGGAATCGCCTCGCTGCGCTCGATCTTGGCGATCAGCTGCGGCTTGTGCCGCGAGGCCTCGCCGGCGACGTTGGCGAGCTGGCGCGCCATCTCCATGTCGGTGGCGCTCTTCGGGAAGCTCACCGCCAGGTATTCGCACTGGAACGACATCGCGACCTTGATGTCCTCCATGTCCTTGGCGGTCAGCGCCGGCGCGGTCAGGCCGCCGCCGGCCTTGTTGATGCCCTTGTTGTTCGACAGCACGCCGCCGACGACGACGCGGGTGTGCACCTCCTCGCCGCGCACCGCGTCGACCACCAGGCGAAGCAGGCCGTCGTTGAGCAGCAGGGTATCGCCCGGGCGGACGTCGCGCGGCAGCTCCTTGTAGTCGAGGCCGACCCGCTCGCTCGTGCCGAGCCCGGCGTAGGCGGCGTCGAGCACCAGTTTCTCGCCCGCCTCGAGCATCGTCTTGCCGCCTTCGATCTTGCCGACCCGGATCTTCGGCCCTTGCAGGTCGGCCATGATCGCGACTTCCTTGCCGACCGCCTTCGCGACCTCGCGCACCAGCGCCGCGCGGTCGATGTGGTCCTGCGCCGTGCCGTGCGAGAAGTTGAGACGGACGACGTCGACGCCGGCGCGCAGCATCCGCTCCAGCACCTCGGCCGAGCTCGATGCCGGGCCGAGGGTGGCGACGATCTTGGTGGCGCGCGGCGTGGTGATGTCCATCAGCTTCCTTGGGGATCGCGGGCCCGGCGTTCGAGGATCTCGATCGCCGGCAGGGTCTTGCCTTCGAGCATCTCCAGAAAGGCGCCGCCGCCGGTCGAGATGTAGCCGATGTCCTTCTCGATGCCGTACTTGGCGATCGCCGCCAGCGTGTCGCCGCCGCCGGCGATGCTGAATGCCTTCGACGCGGCGATCGCCCGGGCGATGGTTTCTGTGCCGGCGGCGAAGGCGTCGAACTCGAACACCCCCACCGGGCCGTTCCAGACGATCGTCCCGGCCGATTTCAGCATCTCGGCCAGCGTCGCCGCGGTCTTCGGGCCGATGTCGAGGATCAGGTCGTCGGCCTCGACCGCGGCGACCGGCTTGACCGTCGCCGCCGCGTCGGCCTTGAACTCCTTGGCGGTGACGACGTCGACCGGCACCGGCACGTCGGCGCCGCGGGCGCGCATCGCCTCGCCGACGGCGCGGGCCTCGCCGAGCAGCGCCGGCTCGGCGAGGCTCTTGCCGATCGGCAGGCCGGCGCCGAGGAGGAAGGTGTTGGCGATGCCGCCACCGACGATCAGCCGGTCGACCTTGGCCGCCAGGGTCTGCAGGATCGCGAGCTTGGTCGAGACCTTGCTGCCGGCGACGATCGCCACCAGCGGCCGCGCCGGCGCGGCCAGCGCCTGGGTCAGCGCGTCGATCTCCGCGGCGAGTAGCGGGCCGGCACAGGCCAGCGGCGCGAATTCGGCGATGCCGTAGGTCGTCGCCTCGGCGCGGTGAGCGGTGCCGAAGGCGTCGTTGACGAACACGTCGCAGAGCGCGGCCATCTTCCTCGCCAACGCCGGATCGTTCTTCTTCTCGCCGCGATTGAGGCGGCAGTTCTCGAGCACCACCAGCTCGCCGGGCGCGACCGCGACGCCGTCGACCCAGTTCGTCTCCAGCGGCACGGGCCGGCCGAGCAGCTCGGCGATGCGCGCTGCCACGGGCGCGAGCGAATCCTCGGGCTTGGGCGCGCCTTCGGTCGGGCGGCCGAGGTGCGAGGTGACCATCACCGCCGCGCCGGCCTCGAGCGCGGCGCGGATGCACGGCAGCGAGGCACGGATGCGCGTGTCTTCGGTGATCCGGCCGGCGTCGTCCTGGGGCACGTTCAGGTCGGCACGGATGAAGACGCGCCTGCCGGCCAAGGCACCGCGCGCGGCGAGATCGGTGAGGCGGAGGAAGGAGGTCATTCGTGACGGCAAAGCGACGATTTTAGGCACCAGCCTCTGCCGGCCCCCGGTTTCACCCCGAACGGTCCGGTCACACGTTCCACACCGCGAGGCCGATCCGCCTCGCCCCCTCACCTTCCGGCGAAAGACGCATGACCATGTTCGCTCCCACCACCCGACGCACCGCGATCCTCACCCTCGTCGCCGGCCTCGGCGCCACCACCACCGGCGCGCTCGCCCAGCCGAGGCCGCAGGTGGTGGCGCCGCCGCCGGGCGGCTGGCGACCGCCGGCGCTCGTCGTCGCCGGCGCCGAACAACCGGTGCGCCTGCAGTCGCTGCGCATCGATGTCGAGGTCGCCGCCGGCGTTGCCGAGACCCGGGTGCAGATGGAATTCTTCAACCCGAACGCGCGCGTGCTCGAGGGCAAGCTCCAGTTCCCGCTCGGCGCCGGCCAAGTGGTGAGCGGCTTCGCCCTCGACATCGACGGCCAGATGCGCGACGCGGTGCCGGTGGAAAAGGCGCGCGCCGAGCAGGTGTTCGAGGACATCGCCCGGCGCCGCGTCGACCCCGGCCTGCTGCAGACGACGCTCGGCAACAACTACGAGCTGCGTGTCTACCCGCTCAACCCGGGCAAGAGCCGCACCGTCGTGCTGACGCTGGTGGAGGCGGCGCCGGCCCGGCTGCTGCTGCCGCTGGCCTACGCCGCCTCGGTGCCCCGCCTGGACCTCACGCTCCGCTACGCCGGCGCGCAGATGCAGCCGGAGATCGAGAGCGGCAATCCGCTCGGCCTCGCCTTCGAGCGCGATCCGCGCGGCGGCTTCAGCGCCCGCCAGTCGATCGCCGACGCGACGCTGCCGCGCGAGAGCCTCCGCATCCACGCCCCGGCCACGGACGGCAACGCGGTCGAGGTCACGACCGAGGAGCGCAACGGCGAAACCTTCTTCGCCCTCACCGTGCCGGTGGCCGAGCGCAGCGCGCCGCGGCCGCTGCCGAAGAGCGTGCAGATCGTCTGGGACGCCTCGGGCTCGGGTGCCGGGCGCCAGCTCGATCGCGAGCAGGCGCTGCTCGACACCTACTTCCGGCGCGCCGGCGATACCGAGGTCACGCTGGTGCGCGTCGCCGACGTCGCCTTCCCGGCGGAGCGATTCAGCGTCCGCCGCGGCGACTGGTCGGCGCTGCGCCGCGCCCTGCAGGCGACGGTGTACGACGGCGCCAGCAACCTGGGCGCGGTCCGCCACGACGGCGTCTCGGCCGAGGCCCTGTGGTTCAGCGACGGCCTGGCGAACTACGGCGCGCCCTGGCGGCTGTCCTTCCCGGTGCCAGTGTTCACGATCGCCAGCACCGCCAGCGGCGACCCGGCGGCCCTGCGTGCGCTGGCCGAGGCAAGCGGCGGACGCAATATCGACCTGCAGGCGCTCACGCCCGAGCAGGCGGCAAGCCTGCTGCTCTCCCGCGGCACCGAGCTGGTCGAGGCGAGTGCGCTCGGCGCGAAGGACATCGCCGTCC
>Ga0068864_100000945_pt1 | contig 24299 bp, 19 predicted proteins | sample KBSSwiS72_FD_66586 | JGI IMG/M metagenome (GOLD analysis project Ga0068864, IMG submission 66586) | Switchgrass rhizosphere microbial communities from Kellogg Biological Station, Michigan, USA - KBS Switchgrass S7-2 | ecosystem: Host-associated > Plants > Roots > Rhizosphere > Soil ... | reverse complement strand
ACAGCCGAGACCCGTGCACTCCTCCGCCGACGCCGCGACGCCTAAGGCGAGTCCTGCCCCGGCACCGATAGCCAATCCCAGGAGCGCTCCCTTGCCCGCATTGGATCGTCGCCCGCGACTCACCTCGAGGCGAGCGACAGCGCCGGTGGCGAATGCCACAGTATCAGCCCCGCCTGCGGGGAGGATATGCAGGGAGTCCTCGCTCAAGCGCAGGAGGTTGCCCTGTACCGACTTCGTGCTCGGGCCAACAGGCTTAAGACGCACGCGAGCGCCCGCCGACAGCGGCACTGGTGCTTGCGAGAGGGCAAGCGGCGGAGAACCAGCGAGCAGCATGGCGAGGAGTAGGCAGATCACCGACCAGTCCGACCATCGAATTCGTGGCATGGGACCCTCCTTGGCACAGGCTGGCCCAGACTCAAGGCGTGTAGCCGATCCGGTCGGCTGCCCTGAACTCGCGTGCTGGGGATTCGCGGGACGGGCAGCCGCCGAGCTCGCTCATAGAGTTCCAGGCACTCCGGTTCCCGGCCGCGCACCACACGACGACCCGCGAGCGGGCCGGTCCGAGCCGTCACGACCGTCGCCTGGTGATCCTGCCGCTTGCCGTCGCAGTAAAGGACAACCCAGTCGTGGGTCCGTCGCAGGCGATTGGCCAACGCGGTATTGGAGAAGAGCGCGGTGTAATGCCGCGATCCGCGGCTGGTGTGAAGCACCGGGAGCCAGGCCCGGTGCTCTGGGTTGAACCGACGCGGCGCGATCAGCGGAAGCCGGCCTGCCTCAGCGGCGTCACGATACTCCCGGTCGACATCGAGCAGCTCCTCGACCGGGGGCGGAGGACTCGGGCTCGGCGCACCAAGACGGACCCGGGTTAGTCGCTGGTGAATCGACTCGATGATGGCGGAGATCCGCTTGGGTCCGAACCCCGCCAGTCCTTGGAGCCGCCCCTCATGCGCCGCCAGCTCCAGGTCCTCGAGCGTGGCAAGGTCGAGGTCCCGGTGCAGTCGCTCGGCCAGGCCTTTGCCGATGCCGGGCAGCGTGGCGAAGAGGACTTCCGGATCGCTTTCACCGCGCAGCCGCTCCAGCATCGGGAGCCGGCCCGTCTCTATCACGTCGCGAATGGACCGCGCAATAGCTGGTCCGACTCCCGGAATCCGTTCCAACCCCTCGAGCCCGCTATCCTGGTAGAGGATTGCGACGGAAACTGGCAAGGCTCGGAGCGCTACGGCGGCATTCCGATAGGCCCGCACTCGGAAGGGGCTGGCCTTCTGTTGCGCCAGCAGGCTTGCGGTCTCCTCCAGGCGTCGCGCGACCTCCGCATTGGGCGCCGGAGCCGAGACCGGAAGCGGGGGCCGGACCAGGGGGGCACTCATGCGGGGGCTCCGGCCAATCGCTGCCGCGCAAATCGCGCGGCCGGCGGACGCGAGCGCTGCGGAGAACGGGCCTGGTGGAGTAGGGGCCTGAGCGCTTTGAGCCGACGGGTATTCACCACCGCGTCGGCGGTGGCCCAACCGCGGCGAGCCTGATCGACGCCCCAGCGCATGAACCCCAGCTCGGCGGTCGAGTGGGCGTCGGTGGATATCGCCAGCTTCACGCCGCGCTCCAGGGCCGCATGGACCGCCACATCGTCGAGGTCGAGGCGATCGGGTTGGGCATTGACCTCGAGAATCACACCCCGATCAGCCGCGACCCGGAATATCTCATCCAGATCCACGTTGATTCCGTCGCGACGTCCGAGCAACCGGGCCGTGGGATGCCCGAGGATGTCGACGGCGGAGTGGCACAGTGCCTTCACTACCCGCCGGGTCTGTTCCCGCCGCGGCAGCGTTAGAGCACTGTGGAGCGAGACGATGACCAGGTCGAGCCCGGCCAGCGTCTGGTCATCGAGATCAAGACTCCCATCGTGCAGGATGTCGACTTCGGCACCGGCGAGGAGGATGAGTCCATGCGACCGCGCGTTGCGCCGCTCGATGACCGCGCGCTGGCGGCGAAAGCCTTCGGAATCGAGCCCTCCCGCTACCCGCACGGCGGGCGTGTGGTCGGTGAGCGCCAGGTACTCGTAGCCCATGGCCTCCGCTGTGTCGGCCATAGCCGCCAGCGTGTCCCGGCCATCGCTCCCGGTCGTGTGACTCTGCAGGTCACCCCGGATCTGCCGGAGTTCGAGCAGGCGAGGCAGCACGCCATCCATCGCGGCCGCCAACTCGCCGCGATCCTCGCGCAGCTCGGGCGGAATGAGGGGCAGTCCGACGGCGGCGGCAACTTCCCGCTCAGTTCTCCCGGCCACCCGCTGCTTACCGCGCCAGACCCCATATTCGTTGACCTTGAGGCCCCGCTCCTGTGCCATCCGGCGGACGGCGATATTGTGGGCCTTGGACCCTGTGAAATAGTAGAGCCCGGCGCCATAACTCTCCCGGTCGAGCACCCGCAGATCGACTTGGAGGCCGGAGTGAAGCCGGATAGCAGCACGAGTCGGACCCTGCGCCAACACCTCTGCCCGTTCCGGATATTCGAGGAACCGGGCGATGACAGTCTCGCTAGTGCTGGACCTCACCAGAATGTCGAGATCGCCGACCGTGTCCTTGCGGCGACGGAAACTCCCGGCGATTTCCGCCTGCTCCACTTCCGCCACCTGACGCAGCCAGTCGAGCAGTGACTCCCCGTACTGCGTGGCGATGGCTATCGACACGCGGGGTTCCTGTCCGCGGTGTTCCGCGAGGGCCTTTTCGAGGCGGGCGGATGTGAGTGGCCCGAACCCCCGCAGCTGCCCGACCTTTCCACTGCGGAGAGCCCGGGCCAACTCGGCCGGCGTGCTCACACCGAGCCGGTCGAAGAGGACCTTTACCTTCTTGGGACCGAGTCCGGGGAGATGCATGAGCGCCGGAAGCCCGCGGGGCAGGCGGTGGCCGACCTGCTCCAGCGCGGCTAGACGACCGGTGCGGGCTATCTCCACGATCTTGCCGGCCAGATCCTCGCCGATGCCCGGCAGCGCCGTGAGGCTGTCGGGGTCGTTCTCAGCCAGGTTCGCCAGCGACTGGGGGCAGGATTCGGCCGTGCGCGCCGCGGTCCGGTAGGCGCGGACCCGGAAGGGGTTGGCGCCTTCGATTTCCAGCAGATCGGCCAGCTCGCGGAACAGCCGGGCGATCTCGGCATTCTCGATTCTCCCGCGCATCACGACCATCGCCTCCGACAGGAGACACACAACGCCAAGTTACACCGGACAGGGTGAAGTCCAGCTGAATCCGGGATGAACGCCTTAGGATGGCTCGGCGCCGATGCCGAGTCTCCCGCCGATGTAGTCCACGCAGGCATCGAGGGTGGAGAGTCGTCCATACTCCGCCTCCGGGACGTCCACCCCAAGGGTTTCGTCCAGTGCCATGACGAAGTTCATGAAATCCATCGAGTCAATGTCGAGCTGCTCCCGGAGGGGAGCCGCCGGATTGATCTCCGCCGGCCGCGCCTCCGGCACGACTGTGATCAGCGCATCAAGCACCGCCTGCCGTAGCTGGGCGCGTGTCATAGTGCTTCGGGGGACTGGAGCAGGCGGTCGATGGTGGCGAGGAACGCCGCGCCACGGTGTCCGTCAGAAGCGCGGTGATCAGCCGCGAGCGAGGCCATCAGCACCGGCCGCGGCGCCACCACCCCACCCACCACCCACGGCCGCTCGACCACCGAGCCGAAGCCCACGATCGCCGTCTGGGGTGGATAGATCACGCCCAGCACCAGGTCCGCACTCCGTTCCCCGAGGCTGGTCACCGTGATCGTCCCGTCCGCCAGGTCGGAACTGCGGAGGTTGCCGATCCGGGCTCGCTGCACCACGTCGCGCAGCTCCAGCATCAGCGGCGGGAGCCGCTTCCGGTTGACGTGGTGCAATGCCGGCACCACCAGCCCGCCGCCCCGGAGCGATGTGGCCACGCCGATATGGATGCCCTCGGCGCGCTGGACCCGCTCGTTCTCCCATCGGGCGTTCAGCTCCGGAAACTCCAGCAGCGCCAGCGCGGTAGCCTTGAGCAGGAGCACCGCAGGGAGCAGCCGCTCCGCCGGCTTGCGCTCAGCGTTCCACTGCGCGAGCCAGGCACTGGCCAGAGCGAAATCGATGGTGCTCGCCAGATAAAAATGTGGGATCTCCCGCTTTGAACGGGCCATCGCGACCGCGATGGCACGCCGCATCCGCCCCTGCCGGTCGCCCCCGCTCGGTGCCGCCGCTTCGACATCCTCCCGGACAATGGCACCGCCGGCGCCGGAACCGGTGATCCCGGCGAGGTCAACGCCCAACTCGGCGGCAAGGCGACGGGCCAGAGGTGAGACCCGCTGGCGTTGGGTTGGAGCCGACGGGCCGGCAGGAGTCACCGGCGCGGCAGGAGAAGGCGGCGCTTCAGGCATGACGGTCGGCAATGGGGTGGCGGGTGGGGAGAGTGCCGTCTCGCCCACCCGCCGAATCACAGCCAGCAGGGTGCCCACTGGAACCTTCTGTCCCTCCCCCACTACCACGCGCTCCACCACTCCATCCTCGAAGACCTCGATGTCAATCGAGCCTTTGTCGGTATCCACCGCCGCAATGATGTCGCCTCGTCGAACGGGTTCCCCCGGGTGCTTGTACCACTCGGTCAACGTCCCGGCGACCATATCCGCTCCCAGCGCCGGCATCCGGAACTCACCCATAGCGACGCCTCACATTTCCTCGGCTGGCAGGCGCTCCGACTTGGGTTCGGGGATTTCGGTCAAGGTCGCCTCGGTGAGCAGCAGGACGCTTGCGACCGACACGGCGTTTTCCAGCGCAAGGCGGACCACCTTGGTGGGATCCACGATGCCCGCTTCCAACAGGTCCCCATACACGCCCAACGCGGCGTCGAACCCGTAGTTGCCGGTGCCGCTCCTCATCTTCTCAACCACGACGCCTCCATCGACGCCGGAGTTCTCGGCCAGCTGGCGGGTCGGCGCCTCCAGCGCCCGGCGAAGAATCTGGATTCCGGTGCGCTCGTCGCCTTCGGCCTTCGCCTCATCGGCCTGGACCGGGCCGATCGCCCGGAGCAGCGCCAGGCCCGCGCCCGGCACCAGCCCCTCGGCGGTGGCGGCCTTGGTGGCGCTGATGGCGTCCTCGAACGCTTCCTTGCGACTCTTGAGTTCCGTCTCGGACGGTGCACCCACCCGGATGACGGCTACTCCGCCCGCGAGCTTCGCGAGCCGTTCGCGGAGTTTCTCCTTGTCGTAATCGGACGTCGCCGTCTCGATCTGGTGGCGGATCTCCTGGCAACGCCCCTCGATGGCAGCATGCTTCCCCGCTCCGCCGACAATCGTCGTGTCGTCTTTGGTGACGACGACGCGCTTCGCGCTGCCCAGGTCCTCGAGGGTGAGATGCTCGAGCCGCACGCCCAGTTCCTCGGCGATCAGCCGACCCCCGGTCAGAACCGCCATGTCCTCGAGCATGGCCTTGCGCCGGTCGCCGAATCCCGGGGCCTTAATGGCAGCGCACGGCAAGACGCCGCGCACCCGGTTTACCACCAACGTCGCCAGCGCTTCGCCTTCCACGTCCTCCGCCACGACCAGCAGCGGGTGGCCCGACTTGGCGACCTGCTCGAGCAGCGGCAGCAGGTCCTTCATCACGGTAATTCGCTTTTCGTACAGGAGAAGGTACGGATCCTCGAGCACCGCCTGCATCTTCTCGGTATCGGTAACGAAATACGGTGAAATGAACCCGCGGTCGAACTGCATCCCCTCCACTACCTCGAGCGCCGTCTCGGTGGTCTTCGCCTCTTCGACCGTGATCACACCCTCGGGGCCGACCTTCTCGACGGCATCGGCGACGAGCTGGCCGATGCCGGAGTCGTTGTGGGCCGAGATGGTTGCGACTTGCGCCCGCTCTTTGGTCGTGGCCACTGGACGGGAAATCTGGCGGATAGCGTTGACAGCCACCTTCACCGCCCGGTCCAGTCCACGCTTCAGGTCGATCGCGGATGCGCCGGCAGCCACATTCCGAAGCCCTTCACTGAAGATGGCGTGGGCGAGGAGTGTTGAGGTCGTTGTCCCGTCCCCCACCGCTTCGCCCGTCTTCTCCGCGGCCTCGCGGAGCACCTGGGCGCCCATGTTCTCCTCCGGATCTTTGAGGCTCATCTCCTTTGCGATGGTCACGCCATCGTTGCACACCAGCGGCTTGCCCCACTTGCGCTCGACGAGGACGCACTTGGACTTGGGGCCGAGGGTAACACGCACCGCGTCGGCCAGCGCCGTTGCACCCCGGAGGATCTTCTCGCGGGCGGCGGCACGAAAGAGCATTTGCTTGTGAGTCATCTGGTTGCTCCAGGAGTCGGCTTCAGGAGACCGCGCACGGCGGCACAAATCCGGTGGGGCTGTGGCAGCGCCGCGTCCTCCAGATGTTTGGGATAGGGAATGGGCACTTCGGCGGTGCACACGCGCTCCACCGGGGCGTCCAGGTCGAAGAAGGCAGATTCACTGATTCGGCTGCTGATTTCCGCGGCCAGGCTGCCGGTCCGCCAGCCCTCGTCGATGACCACCGCGCGGTGGCAACGACGGACGGAGGCGAGGATGGTGGCGTCGTCCAATGGCCGAAGACTCCGGAGATCGAGGACCTCCGCCTCGACGCCCTCCGCGGCCAGAGTGTCCGCGGCCGCCAGAGCCTTCCCGACCGAGCCGCCGTAGGCGATCAGGGTGACATCCCGTCCCGCGCGACGAATTGCCGCGGCGAACAGTGGGAGCGGCCCGGGATCCTCTCCCACCTCCCCTTCCTCGGGGTAGAGCATCGCATGCTCGAAGATGAACACCGGGTCTGGTTGGCCGAGCGCCGCGGGGAGCATCCACCGCGCGTCGTGGGCGGTGGCGGGCGCCAGCACACTGATGCCGGGGATGTGAGCGTACCAACCCTCCAGGCTGTGTGAATGCTGCGCCGCGACCTGGCGCCCGGCTCCGGTGGCCATGCGCACCACTAGCGGCACACCGAGTTGCCCGCCGGACATGTGACGCAGGGTTGCGGCGGTGTTCACCACCTGGTCCAGCGCCAGCAGGCTGAAGTTGACGGTCATCACCTCCACGATCGGCCGCATCCCGCCCAGCGCCGCTCCGATTCCCGCGCCGACGAAGGCAGACTCCGACAGTGGGGTGTCCCGCACCCGCTCCGGACCGAACTGCTCGAGCAGGCCCTTGCTGACCGCGTAGGCGCCGCCGTAGCGGCCCACATCTTCTCCCATCAGGAACACCCGGGGGTCGCTGGCGAGCGCTTCCTTCAGCGCGGTGCGCATCGCCTCCCGATAGGTCATGCGCATGGCGATTCCCCGGCCTGGACGTATTTGAGCAGATCCGCAACCGGCTCCCACTCCCCCGCTTCCGCGAAGGCCACCGCCTGGTCCGTCGCGTCCCGCGCCGCGCGGTCGAGGGCCTCCAGGTCCGCCCCGGTGAGTACTCCGTCCTTCTCAATCCGGTCGCGGAACAGGGTGATCGGATCGCGGCGCTTCCACTGCTCCACCTCTTCTTTGGAGCGGTAGAGCTCCGGGTCGTACATGGAGTGCGCCCGGAAGCGGTAGGTCCGGCACTCCAGCAGGAACGGTGCGCCACTGCTCCGGACCTGCTCCGCGGCACGCCGAACCGCCTCGACCGTGGCGAGCAGATCCATCCCGTCCACGGCGGCGGAAGGAATCCGATAGGCGGCTCCCTTCCGGCTGATGTCGGTCTCCGCCTGATGCCGGTCGAGCGCCGTGCCCATGGCGTAGTAGTTGTTCTCGCAGAGGAACAGCACCGGCAGCCGCCAGAGTGACGCGAGATTGAGCGACTCGTGGAACTCCCCCTCCGCGACAGCGCCGTCGCCGAAGAGACAGGCGGTGATCGCGGCCCGCTGCTCGAGCCGGTCGGCCAGGGCGAGACCTACAGCGAGGGGCATTCCTCCACCGACGATGGCGTTGCCGCCGTAGAACCGGCGGCCCACATCGAAGATGTGCATCGAGCCGCCCCGCCCCCGGCTGGTTCCGTTCGCCTTGCCGAACAGCTCCGCCATGAGCGGACCCGCAGGCACTCCGCGGGCCAGCGCATGACCATGCTCGCGATAGGTGGACACGACATTGTCCGCCATGGTGAGCGCACCCATGGCAGCCACCGAGACCGCCTCCTCACCGATGCTCAGATGGAGGAAGCCCCGGATCTTCCCCGCGCTGTACAGCTCCGCCGCCTTCTCCTCGAAACGACGGATCAGGAGCATCTGACCGAGCCAGGTCCGTGCCGTGGCGGGTTCAATCGCGACGCCCACGGAGGTGACCGCCGTTGTCACGGGAGCCTCACGCGTCGCCATGGGCGGAATCCTCGAGGGCCGAGGTGTCTCCTTCGGGCAGGCCAAGCTCCCGCGCCTTGAGCAGCCGTCGCATGATCTTCCCGCTCCGGGTACGCGGAATCGACGGAAGAAATGCGATCTCCTTCGGGGCAACCACGGCGCCAAGACGAGTCCGGGCGAAACCGAGGAGATCGCGGCGGAGCGCTTCGTCGGGTTCGAACCCGCTCTTGAGCGCGATGAAGGCCTTCACCAGTTCGCCGGACACCGGATCCGGCTTGCCGATTACGCCGGCCTCGGCGACGGCATGGTGCTCGAGCAGGGTGCTCTCGACCTCAAAGGGGCCAATGAGATGCCCCATCGTCTTGATTACATCGTCCGCTCGTCCCACGAACCAGTAGTAGCCATCGGCGTCTCGCCGAGCGAGATCTCCGGTCAGGTAGAACCCGCCGGCGAAACACTTCGCGTAGCGGTCGGGCTCGGACCAGTAGGCGCGGAACATCGATGGCCACCCCGGACGGAGCGCAAGTTCGCCCACGGTGTCCGGTTGGGTGATCTCCTCCGCCCCGCCGTTATTGGTGCGGCGGATGATCGCCGCGTCGATGCCGGGCAACGGACAGCCCATCGAACCGGGCCGGATCTCCATGGCAGCAAAGTTTGCGATCATGATCCCACCGGTCTCGGTCTGCCACCAGTTGTCGTGGAAGCACCGGCCGAAAACCTCCTGGCTCCAGATGACCGCCTCAGGGTTGAGCGGCTCGCCCACACTGGCGAGAAATCGCAGGGCAGAGAGATCGTGTTCTCCGGCGAGCGCAGAGCCCGCCTTCATCAGCATCCGGATGGCGGTCGGCGCGGTGTACCACACCGTCACCCGCTCGGCGGCCAGCAGCTGGTACCAGCGCCGGGCGTCGAAGTCGGCCTCGTCGAGGACGCAGGTTACGCCGTTGCTGAGCGGCGCGATGATGCCATAGGAAGTGCCGGTGACCCACCCCGGATCCGCCGTGCACCAGAAGACGTCCCCGGGATGGAAGTCGAGGGCCAGCCTGCCGGTGACATGGTGCGCCAACACCGCCCCGTGCACGTGGAGCGCCCCTTTGGGCATGCCGGTCGTGCCACTGGTGAAATGGATGAGGGCTGGGGTCTCAGGATCAGTCGGCGGAATGGTGAACGCCACGCTGGCCGCCGCGAGAAGAGGCGACCAGGTATGGACGCCTGACCCGGCCGTCGCGCCGTCGTCCTGACCGACCAGAATGATGTGCTCGAGCGCGGAGAGTGCAGCGAGATTGCCGGCCACCTTCCGCTGGTAAAGCGCACCGGTTGTGACCAGCACGCGCGCCCCGCTCTTTTCCAGCCGGGTCCTCACTGGTTCGGGGCCGAAGGCTGAGAACAGGGGGCAGAAGATCGCCCCCAACTTCCATGTCCCGAGCGCGGCAATGTGGAGTTCTGGAACCCGACCGAGCAGGCTTGCTACGCGGTCACCCGGGGTGACTCCGAGCCCGCGGAGGGCGTTGGCGAAGCGGTTGGAGAGCTGCGAGAGCGCCGCGTAAGTGAACTCCCGCCTGGTGCCGTCGCGCCCGAGTGAGCGCAACGCCACGACATGCGCGAGGCGGCCCGTGGCGTGACGATCCACCGCCTCGTGGGCGATGTTCAGTCCCCTGCCGTCAGGCAGCCCATCCAGTTCTCCCCGCGCCTCAGCCCAGCTGAACCTGCGCCGCTCCGCCTGATAGTCAGTCAGATTCGGACGCAGTTCCCCGAACAGGGGCGGAGCGATCCGTTGGATCCGTTCCCGCACCAGACGCCCGTCGTACGCCTGCAGGAATTCCGGTGGCATGCTCTCCACCATTCCCTTCAACCGGCCCGCCAACGCTTCCCGCTACTGCCGGCCCTCGAGGACGAAGGAGATCTTGCAGTTCACCCGGAAGTTGGTGATCCGGTTGTCCTCGACTTTGACGCTGAAGTTTTCCACCCAGACCGACCGGATGCCGCTGATGGTCTTCGAGGCTTCCTGGACCGCGCTCCTGACCGCGTCATCGAACCCCTTGTCCGATTGGGCGACCACCTCGATCACCTTGACGATGCTGCTCATCGGGACCTCCTGGAGAGAGGAATCCAACCTCGCTCCCGCGGTCTGAAACCAGATTGAGCCCCCCATGAAGCGGATTTCATGCAGATGAAACGCATCCACGGGACCGTGGGTGGAAAGCCTCGTCGGCCATGTAGCGGGCTGCCGGGCCCGGGTCCACACATTCGTGAGGAGCGATTCACTCTGGCGCCACAGATGTCTTCATGCGCCCGAAGGACATTTGAAGAGTCGGTGGTCATTTGCACGGGAGGAGGCCTCTATGAGACCCGCGGATCACATGTTCTGCCTTGTGTCGTTCGAGGGGCCCGACGACTATGCCCGAGTAGGCGGCTTGGCGGCGCACGTGACGGGACTGGCGTCGGAGTTGTCCGCAGCTGGGTTCGAGACCCACCTGTTCTACTTCGGCGATCCGCGATTGCCGGCGGTGCAGCGGGTGGTGAACGGGCACCTGACCCTTCATCGCTGGGCGCAGTGGCTCAGCGCGACCGCTCCCGGTGGGGTATATGAGCTGGAGGACGCAAGACGGTGGGAGCTTGCCACCCCGCTCCCGGCATATCTGCTGGAGCACCTGGTTCGCCCGCTGGTGCGAGCCCAATTCACCCCGGTCATCCTCGCCACAGAGTGGCAGACCCTCGAGTTCCTGCAGGTGCTCGACCGGCTGCTCCGTTCGGAAGGGCTGCGCTCAAAGGTGGTGCTGGCCTGGGACATTGCTGCGCCTTCGCTCGAGCGGATCACCTGGTCCGCAGTGCCGAAAGACGTGCGACTCGTGAGTCACGACCCGGAGGTGTTGCGCGCGGGCATGGCTGCAGCTCGGTCGGTATTCCCACTCAACGAGGGGGCCGATGGGGTGCTCATGGCTCTGCTGGGCCAAGGCGCGCAATCGGCGAAACCAGACCAACCTTCTCGCGCCATACGCGCAGAAGGAAATCCTTGGAGAGTGCATCATGACCGGGCTCGAGGCCGGTCGCCACGACTCGCGAGAGACCCCGGATTGAGGCCAGTATGACCGACACCGCCATCACCTACGTTGTTCCGCTGTCGAGTGTCACCCTCGCCGACCTCGATCGGGTGGGCGGCAAGAATGCTTCGCTCGGCGAGATGCTGCACACCCTGGGCACTCAGGGCGTGCGGGTTCCGGACGGGTTCGTCCTCACGGCCGACGCCTTCCGCCTGCACCTTCGCGAAGCCGGTTTGACGGAGTGGATCGAGCAGACCCTCGCCCCGCTCGATTTCCGCGACGTGCGGGCCCTGGCCGAGGCGGGCCAGGCGATCCGGACGCGGGTGCGAGAAGCCCCGCTGCCCGCCGTGCTGGTGCCGGCGGTGACCGAAGCGTACGCCGAGCTGTCGCGTCGCTATGGCGAGCCGGCCACCGATGTAGCCGTACGTTCGAGCGCGACGGCGGAAGACCTGCCCGGGGCTAGTTTCGCGGGCCAGCACGAGACTTATCTCAACATCAGGGGCCTCCCCGCTTTGGATGTCGCCATCCGTTCCTGCTTCGCGTCGCTGTTCACGGATCGGGCGATCGTGTACCGCAGCGAGAAGGGTTTCGCCCACAGCCAGGTGGCGCTGTCGGTCGGGGTGCAGAAGATGGTCCGGAGCGACCTTGGCTCCGCCGGCGTGATCTTCACGCTCGATACCGAGAGTGGCTTCCGGGACGTGGTGCTGATCACCGGCGCCTGGGGGATTGCGGAGAGCCTGGTACAGGGACGGGTGGTGCCGGACGAGTTCTGGCTGCACAAGCCCACCCTGCGCGCGGGGTTCCGCTCCATTCTGCGGCGTGAGTGCGGGACCAAGGCGGTGAAACTGGTCTATGCGGAGGGGGGCCTGCGCTCGGTGCGAGAGGTGCGAGTGCCTGACGCCGACCGGCGCCGCTTCGTGCTGACGGACGACGAGTTGATCACTCTGGCCCGCTGGGCCCTGGCGATCGAGGAACACTATTCCCGCACGGCCGGCCGACCCACACCGATGGACATCGAATGGGCCAAGGACGGCCAGAGCGGCGAGTTGTTCATCGTCCAGGCCCGTCCGGAGACGGTGCACGCTGGCAAGATCGGCACCCGGCTCGAGCTGTTCCGTCGCAAGGGGACCGGGCGCGTGCTGCTGTCGGGCAAGAGCGTGGGCCAGCGCGTCGGCACCGGCCCGGTCCGCCTGGTGCACGGGCCGGACGAGCTCTCCCAGGTCCAAGCCGGCGAGGTCCTGGTCGCCCGCATGACCGACCCGGACTGGGAGCCGGTCCTGCAGCGGGTAGCGGCGGTTGTGACCGATGAGGGTGGACGCACCTGCCATGCCGCCATCGTGTCGCGGGAGTTGGGGATTCCCTGCGTCGTCGGCACCGGCAGGGCCACAACCACACTACCCGCCGGCAAGGTAGTGACAGTCTCCTGCGCGGAGGGAGACGAGGGCCGGATCTACGAGGGCGCGGTTGAGTTTGCCCGGGAGGAGATCGACCCGGCCACCACACCCCGTTCGCCGGTTCCACTCCTGCTCAACGTGGCGAATCCCGACCACGCCTTTGCGCTGGCGCAGCTTCCTTCGGCCGGGGTCGGACTGCTGCGAATCGAGTTCGTGATCTCCGGCTGGATCGGGATCCACCCGATGGCCGCGGCGCATCCGGAACGGCTTACCGACCCGGCCATACGCGCCCGAATAATCGAACGCTGTCGGGGCTACGCTGGCCCGGGTGAGTTCTTCATTGACCGGCTAGCCTCGGGGGTGGGGCAGATAGCCGGGGCCTTCTACCCTCGGCCGGTGATCGTGCGCTTCTCCGACTTCAAGACCAACGAGTACGCCCACCTGCTGGGCGGCGCCGGATTCGAGTCCAGCGAATCGAACCCGATGATCGGCTTCCGCGGCGCATCCCGGTATTACGACGATCGCTACCGGGACGGCTTCGCGCTGGAGTGCGCCGCCGTCCGCCGGGTGCGCGAGGTCATGGGGCTCACCAACCTCAAGTTGATGATCCCGTTCTGCCGCACGCTCGGCGAGGCGCGCCGCGTGCTCGCCGAGCTGGAGCGGAATGGGCTGCGGCGCGGGGTGAACGACCTCGAGGTGTACGTGATGTGCGAAATTCCTAACAACGTGATCCTGGCTGCCGAGTTCGCCGAGCTGTTCGACGGCTTCTCGATCGGCTCCAACGACCTCACCCAGCTGGCGCTGGGCATCGACCGCGATTCCGAGCTGCTGGCGCCCCTCTTCGACGAACGAGACCCGGGCGTGAAACGCCTCATCGCCATGGTGGTGGCTGCGGCTCACCGGGCCGGTCGACCGGTCGGCATCTGCGGCCAAGCCCCCAGCGATTACCCGGAGTTCGCCGAATACCTGGCGGGCCTCGGGATCGACAGCATGTCGCTCAACCCTGACGCGCTGCTGGGTGTGGCGACCCGGCTCGCCGCTGTTCGACCTGTTCCACCCCCGGGGGACACCGGCGCGGCCCGGCAGGTCTCCGCAGTCGCGTCCGTTTGATCAGAAACACTTGGGGTGGTCGGCCGGGAGTCGCCAGCGCTGCGCGTCAGGACCGTACCCCAGTGCGAGGCCTGCCCCGCTGAAGCCGGTGGAGGTTCAGGATCTCCTGCTCCGTCGTAGCGTCCTGCGGCGCCTTGTCCGCCCGCTCACTGATGAGCCGTGGAAATCGGAGGGCGTATCCAGGCGCCCCGGCCACCTTGCCACAGGTGTGCGAAGGCGACCGGGTGATCTCGTCGGCGAGCACCTCCACCACTACCCGCGGGACAACCCACACATCAGGGGTGATCAAGGAGTCCACCTGCCGCGGGCGGGCCCGAGTAGCGTCTCGGTCCAGCTTCGCCCGGAGCTCCTTCCAGGCCCGCTCGGACAGTCCCGATCCGATCTTGGCCACGGTTCGGAACCGATCATGGGAGGGGTCGTACACCGCGGCGAGCAGGGAGCCGATCCCCAGCGCGGCGCGCTTGCCCCGGCCGAGGAGGTATCCCACGAGGACGAGATCCGCGGTGTCCCTGAGACGCGACTGGTAGGCGCGCTTGAGCTTCACCCAGTCGTAGCCCCGCGCCCCGGCCTGGTAGGGAGCGTCGGGCCGCTTGGCCACCACCCCCTCGAGCCCGCGGTGAACCATTTCCTCGAAGTAGTCCTGCAGCTGGACGGGACTCGCGGTCGAGGTCGCCTCGGTGACCGCGATGGGATCGTCCACCGAGTAGCGGATCAGCTTTCGCAGTGCCCGCGACCGCTCTCGCTGCGACCAACGCAAGCAGCTCTCTCGCCCGGCATACAGGAGATCGAAGGCAAACAGTCGCAACGGATACCGCTCGACCGCCGCGGTAATCCCGGTCTTCCGCTTTCGGGTCATGGTGATTTGAAAGGGAAGAAACTCGCCGCTTTCCGGATTCTGTGCGACTGCCTCGCCCTCGATGATGACCCGCTTCAGCCTGATCTGGTGGCGTAGCGCCGCCACCAGTTCGGGGAACATCGCGGTCACATTCTCCAGCCGCCGGCTGAAGGCCCACACCCGCGAGCCATCCCGGTGCAGCTGCAGGCGGAACCCGTCGTACTTCGGTTCGACCAGCACTTTCCCCAGCCGAGTGATGATCGACTCGGCCGACGGGAGCCGCTGTGCCAGCGCGGGGCGGACCGGAACGCCCGGTTTGGGCGCGACGGCTGCGAGCCCCGGCGCTCCCTTCGCGAATGCGAGTTGCACCACGCCACCGAGGTCGGAGCGCACGTTGTACGCATGCTCCAGGAGCGGCTTCTGTTTCCGGTCGCCCAGCGCCGCCAGCGCCGCTGCCTCGAGGATGGTCTGGTCGCCGACGCCGAGGCGGAGTCGGCCCTGGGCGATCCGGACCAGGAACCTGGCCTCCAGGGGATCGGCGCGGCCCAGCAGGTCCGCCAGCCGTCCGGTCTTCCGTTCGATCGAGCCCTGACCACTCGTACGGGCCACAGCCAGCAGCGCGTCGTATGCTTGATCGAGGGTGAGGCGTCGCCCTCTCGCGGGAGGAGCGAGCGCCGCGGCCACGAGGCCCAGATCGCCGAGGCGCCCGAGGCGCCGCGAGATCGCTGCGCCGGAACGCCCATAGGAACGCGCGAGCGTGGTGATCAGAAGCCGTTCGCCGACTCCGATCTCCACGCCCTCGTACGCTGGCCGGAGTTGCCCCTGCAGGAGATACGCAAGCCTGCAGCAGCCATCCGATCCAGCGGCCTGGAACAGCTCGGCGACTAACTCCACCATCCGACGGCGGGAGGCGGTGCGCTCCAGCTCTGCAAAGGCCTGGGCGGTCTGGTAAAATCGCATGCTTGGCTCTCCCGGTCCCGGGCCGGAGACTCGGCGGGTTTCAGCCGGAGCGGCGGAACAGCACGCCGATGGCGAAGAACACTGCGGCGACGGTGATGGTGAGCGGTCCAGGCAGATGCAACAGGGAGTCGCCCACGGTGCCCACGATTGTCGCCGCCACCACGAGGCCAAAGGCCGCCGCCAGCAAGTCCCAGTGCCACGGTGAGTGCGAAGGCCAGCAGATAGCTGAGGTCGGAACGGGCCATGTTTACGCCCGCGGTCCGGGCCAGGTCCCCCTTACCAGCGTCGCTCAGGTGCCGGTCCTGTGGCCGCTGAAGGGGATGGGTTCGGACGACCCGTCGTGGTAGCGATCTTCAATCGCGGCGAGCAACTGCTGGCGGTACGGCTCGAGACTGGTCCGGTCACCCGAGCGCCAGCCCGCCTCCACGATCCTGACTGCGGTTGCGAGCGCGTGGTCCTTGAGCTCCCCGGCGATCCAGCGGGAGAAGTCGCCTTCCCCGAGGTGGTGAGCCAGGACTGCTCTCGGAGCGCGCTCCAGCTCCTCATGAAACTGCGCGATGTTGCCGATTGCCTCCCCGGTCGGGCCCTCCATGGTGCGCAGGAAGAACTGTCGATGCGGCGGCAGCTCAGTCAATAGGTATTTGTGCCAGTGCCGGACATGCCGGATGCGACGCTTGCCGATGCGAAATCGCCCCACCGAACCACGCTCGATGCAGAATGCCTCTCCCAGTGTCAGAGGCTCGGCCAGTGCCGTCGGCGGAGACACAAAGCCGGTACCCTTGGCGAAGGTCTCCCCACCGGGCAATACCACCAAAACGTCGACCTCATCGAGTAGCCCGGATCCGAGATCCTCGGGCCGGTGAGTGACCAGGCAGTAGCGCTCGGCCGGGGCCCTCGGTCCCTCTTGCGGCAGGCCACCGCTACCCAGCAACTGGGGAGCCTCATCCAGGACGATCCAGTGGGGCAATCCCACCCGCTCGCGCAACCCCTGCAGCTCGGCAAGCAGCGCGTGAGTGTACCGGCGCTTCTCGGGACGCGCGAGTCGCGAAAGGTCGACCACCACACTGCCGAAACGATGCGAAAGGAGTGTCGAGATCTGGGGCGGCGGCGGCAGGGCCTCCACACCACCTACCACCAGTACACCCCGGAGTGTTCCGAGGGTGCCGTGCTCGCCCTCGGGATCGAGCACGCAGATCGAGTATCCCTTGACGAGGAGCTCCTCCACCAGCAGACCGGCAACGGTGGATTTCCCGCTGGTGCTGCCGCCGACGATGAGAATGTTCACTTGGGAAGCCGGCACGATTGCGGGGGAACCATCCGAATAGTGCCCCAGTTGCAGGCCCCACCGCCTGGGGCGCACCCGGATTTCACCGCGTAATACTGGACCGCGGAGGAACTCCACGACCCCGTCGCCATCAGCCTCGCCAAGCACGACGTCGGCACTGGCCTGAAGCGACGGCACGGCGTTGGCCACGGCCACGCCGAGTTCACACGATTCGAGCAGACTGTGGTCGTTTTCGGCGTCACCGATGCCGACCACACTGTGGCGGGAAATCCCAAGCTCCCCTAGGGCCTCGTTCAATCCGGTCCCCTTCGACACTCCGGAGGGAAGGATCATGAGCGCGCTCCGATTGTAGACCAGCCGGTCCTCCGTGTGCAGCCGGGCAATTTCCCCCTGAATCAGATTGTCAAACCGCGCTTCGGTTGCAAGGATCACCCGACCACGGCGCACCGGGAGCCCGAGGCTGGTGATCGCCATCTCGAGTTCGGCCGACACCGGCTCAGCGAGCGCGCGCTCCCCATCCCGCGCAGTCCACAGAACCGCTCCATTCTCGGCAACGATGGCGTCAAACTCCTCCTGGACCTCGGGGAAGTCGCTTCGCAACTCGGCCAGGATTCGGCCAGTCAGGAGCAGCAGCATCAACCCCTCGGTCCGCGCGGCGCGAAGGGCCTCCAGCACAGCCGGGACCGGTCGGTCATTCCGGGTCAAGGTCCCGTCGTAATCGACCGCGATCGCGCGAAACAGGTTGCCCATCGTGACAGCTCCCTTCGGACCCCGTTGATTCTCCGGTGGAGCGACGGAACTTCACATCGATCGCGAATAACTCCGGGGGCGATCGTGTGGAGCGTGAGTGCGCCCCTACCGGAACCGAAGGAGGGCCGCCAGACCGTCGACCCCGGCCGCCACTTTCCGGTCGTCGATCACCTCCACCTCGACTCCCTGGTTGAGCGCCTCCTCGACGGCTTCGCTCACCAGATCGGGAATCGGCATCGGAACACCCTCGCCTCGGCAGTCGCTGCTAGCCAAGACCAATCGCCCAGACTGGCCACACCGGTGGCCACCACCGGTCTGACCGGCTGGCACCACGAGCACTCTCACCTGCCCGCGGTTCAGGGCCCGGAGGGTTGGGCGGACGCCATTCACGGCCCAACCGACTCCCATCCCCTGCTCCACCGAGGCCACGACCGCAGCCTCGTGAGACCGCTCCCACACAGCCCGGAGCTTTAGCACGGCTTCCCGCACTGCCACCGGTGTCGCCGCTGTCGGGTTCAGCGGCAGCGTCCCGAGCACTCGGGAGGCCATGGAACGGGAGAGGAACCGCTGCTGCTCCGCCACAGTGCGAGATGGCCCCGCCACGACGATCCCCTGGTACTGCCGCTCTGCTACAAGCCGCTCAAGCTGGCGGGCCACCGCGGCGGCGTGCCGGCGGCGCTCCTCCTGAATGCGGTTGTGGAAATCCCCTTCACCCCACCCGGGAGAGTCCTGCCGGTCGCTATGGTACTTTCCGCCCCGGGTAGCCGGCAGCGTCAGCCCCGACAACTCGTTCCCTTCAAAGGCGGTCACCTCGATGAACCTGCAGTGGGTCCGATCGACGAGCGCCACAAGTATCCGGCCAAATCGTTCGACCGCGGCGCGTGCCTCGGCCAGTCGCGGGCGGTCGCCGAGGAGGAGGCGGGTCTCCAGAGCTCGGGGGAGCGGCAGCAACTGGAACAGGCTGAGGGACTCACAAGCCAAGAGCACCAATCCCGGACTGTGCGGCAGGGTCGAGGCATTGTTGAGTTGAGCCTCCACCCTCGCCAGGTCACGATGCAGCGCCTCGCGATCAGTGTGGGTAAGGCCCAATTGATCCACTACCTCCCGAGCACGCCGGATGGCATCGTGCCCGGCGAGGCGGTACCGGTTGCCAACACGGGCTTCCCCATCGAGCCGCAGATACAATGTCACGACGAGTGGACCGGCGGCTTGCAAACGACCGAGGCCCTGGAGCAGCTCTAGCGACTCCCCCGGGGCAGGCAACTTGGTAGCGGGGGCAAGCAAATCGACGGTGGTCACGGAGGATTCCTTTCAGCCTGAGGCCGCAGCACCTACACACTTCAAGCTGGCATCACGGGACTGAACCCAGTCTGAGCATCGTATGAAGGAGAGTTCAGAAGGAGGCACTGTATGAAAGGCTGCGGGAGTGCCAGCCAACCTCTCGCACTCGCTTCATGCTGGCTTCACCACTGAGCAAGTACAATGGGAAGAAGGGCAGATTGCCCTCGTCGTTCTGCAGAAGAGATCAAGTGATGACATCAGAGACAGGAGGGCTTATGAAACCGGATCGGCAGTTACAGCAAGACGTCGTGGATGAGCTTCGGTGGGAGCCCAGCTTGGATGAGAAGGAGGTCGGCGTGAACGTGACCGGCGGGCTGGTGACCCTGACCGGGCGGGTGAAGACCTATGCCGAGAAGCTGGCCGCCCTGCGTGCGGTGGAGCGCGTGGCTGGAGTAGCAGCGATTGCCAATGAGCTGACGGTGGTTCCCACCGCTGCGTTCGAGCACAGCGACGTCGATATCGCAAAAGCAGCGTTGCAGGCATTGGCTTTGTCCGCCTCCGTGCCTAAGGATCGGATCAAGGTGCGGGTGGAGAACGGCTGGGTGACCCTCGAAGGGAAGGTCGAATGGCAATACCAGAGGGATCACGCCGAGAATGCGTTACGCCTGCTGCCAGGGGTTCGCGGGGTGAACAATCAGGTGATTCTGGAGCCGCCGTCGGTGCGAGTTGCCGAAGTGACCAAGCAGATCCAGGCCGCCTTGTCCCGCAGTGCGGCCCTGCACGCCCAGGAGATCAAGGTCGAGGCCAAGGACCGCCGGATCACCCTCCGGGGTACTGTGCACTCCTGGGATGAGCGGCGGGAGGCGGAGCATGCGGCCTGGGCCGCGCCGGGCGTCACGGCAGTCGAGAACGAACTCACCATCACCGTCTGAGTAATTCCGGCCGGACTTCCTCTGCGGGTCAGTTCCCGCGAGGAAGTCCTCGTCGCGGTGGGCGGCTAGTCACGATACAGGACGCCTCGGCGAATCAGCCACTTCTCGCCCTCGACCGCGAAGAAGACAACGGTGGAAAGCAGCAGGCAGACCAGCAGCTCGCCTGGGCTGAGCGGTTGCGTCTTGAACACCGCCGCCGCACCCGGCAGGTAGATGATGCCGAGTTGCAGGAGTACGGTCAGCGCTACGGCAGCGAGCAGAGGCAGATTCGATCCGATCCCTGCGTGGAACAGCGACGTTCGCTCCGAGCGAATGGCAAGGACGTGGCCCATCTGGGAAAGCGCCAGGACCGTGAAAGTCATTGTCTGCCAGTGGACCATCTCGTGGTGGTAGGCCCAAGCCTGAATCGTCAGGGTGACTCCCGCCATCACCAGCCCGACCCAGACGACGTGCTGCCACAGCCCGCCGGCGAAGATGCTCTCGCCCGGCGCTCGGGGGCCGCGGCGCATGACGTCGGGCTCCGCCGGTTCGACGGCGAGCGCGATTCCCGGAAGGCCATCGGTGACCAGGTTAATCCAGAGCAGGTGAATCGGCAGGAGCGGGATCGGCAGAGCAATCAGCGGAGCCAGGAGCAGTGTCTCCACTTCCGCGGCGTTGCAGGTGACCACGTAACGCACAAACTTGCGGATATTGTCGTAGATCCGTCGGCCGGCGCGAACCGCCGACACGATGGTTGCGAAGTTGTCGTCCAGCAGCACCAGGTGAGCCGCCTCCCGTGCCACATCGGTCCCGGTTCGTCCCATCGCGATCCCAATGTCTGCCCGGCGGAGTGCAGGAGCATCGTTGATGCCGTCCCCCGTCATGGCGACGCACTCACCCCGAGCTTGCAGTGCGCGGATGATCGCGATCTTCTGCTCCGGCGCGACCCTGGCGTAGACCCGCACGCTCTCGGCCCGTTCAATAAGGGCTTCCGGTGCGAGCCTCTCGAGCTGTGAACCGGTCAGCACCTCTTTCCCGTTTTCGAGGATCGAGAGACGCGCCGCAATGTTCCGGGCCGTGACCGGGTGGTCTCCGGTGATCATCACCACGGTGACGCCCGCGGCGCGGCAAGTGGCCACGGCCTCCGCGGCCTCGGGCCGCGGTGGATCGAGAAGCCCGACCAGGCCGAGAAAGGTCTGTCCCGCTTCCACAGTCTCAGGAGTCAGGGGGTCCGGCACTGCAGAGAATCGGCGATACGCGATTGCGATCACTCTGAGTCCCTTTTCGGCCATGTCCTCGGCCTGCCGCATGAGGGCCCCGGTATTCAGCGGCTCGGGCCCCCTTGGGCCCAGCCGATCGACGCAGAATGCTAAGACTCGCTCGTGTGATCCCTTGGTATAGGCGATGACTTCGGACCCGGAACGGTGCAGCGTCGTCATGCAGGCGCGTTCGGCGGTGAAGGGCAGCTCCGCCAGCCGAGGGCTGCGCTGGGCGGCCGCGACCGGATCGCAGCCTGCACTGGCGGCGGCCTGAAAGAGCGCGATCTCCGTGGGATCGCCGAGCGGCGGCCCATCGGGAGTGAGGTGGACATCGTTGCTGAGGGCGAGCGCTTCCAGCAGCCGGGGCCACGGGTCGGGCCTCGCGGATTCGGGTGGCGCAATGGTTTCGACCTCATTCACTCCATAGCGCTCGACCTGCATCCGGTTCTGGGTCAGCGTCCCAGTCTTGTCGACGCAAATGACGGTCACCGAACCGAGGGTCTCGACCGCGGGCAACTGGCGAACCAAGGCGCGCTCCCGGATCATCCGCCGCGCCCCCAGCGCGAGCGCTACCGTTACCACCGCGGGAAGCGCCTCGGGAATGGCCGCGACTGCCAGGCTGATGGCTGTGAGCAGCATGGGCAGCAGTCGCTCGCCCCGAACCAAGCCGAGCAGCAGGACCAGGGCGCACACGGCGAGGGCGGCGCCAGCCAGGCGCTGTCCCAGGCGGGTGAGGCGGAGCTGCAGCGGCGTTTTGACACCTCGCTCCTGTACCAGCAGACTCGCAATCCGCCCCAGCTCCGTATTCATCCCCGCTGCTACGACCAACCCCGCTCCGCGGCCATGCACGATCGACGTGCCCTTGTAGGCCATGTTGCGCCGGTCGCCCAGGACGAGGTCAGGATCGGCCAAAGCATCGGTGATCTTGTCGATCGCGTGCGACTCGCCGGTGAGCGGCGCTTCCTCGATCCGGAGGTGGGTGGCCTCGGTGAGCCGGAGATCGGCGGGAACCAGATTGCCGGCCTCCAGCAATACCAGGTCCCCGGGAACCAGTCCCGTCCCCGGAACCACGGTCGTCATCCTCCCGCGACGGACCTGCACAGCAGGGACTGAGATCGCCCGTAGCGTTTCGAGGGCGCGCTCGGCGCGATATTCCTGGACAAAGCCCAGCACCGCGTTCAGGACCAGGATGGCAACGATGGCGACGGTGTCTTGCGGCTCGCCGATCACACCGGCGAGTATCGCCGCGGTCGCGAGCACGAGGACCATGAAGTCGGAGAACTGAGCGAGAAAAATCAGGCCGGCGTGGCGGCGCCTCCGCTCCGTTATGGCATTCGGCCCATAGTGTAGCAGCCGGGCAGCGGCCTCCTCGAAGGCCAGCCCCGAAACAACCGAGCTGGACACCAAGGCCTCGACCTTGTGCACCGGGAGGGAATGCCAGATGGGTGGGGATGACGGTCCTGACTCGCTCACCGGAGTCGGCCGCGACCAGGAATCCCGTGCGTCGCGGGGTCCGCTGCGGGAGGTCATCGAGCGCCAGCGCAAAGCCAATCCTCGGTCCTGGACCTCAGGAGTCCGTCGGGCCCGACTCAACAACCGGGACGACCGCTACGCTCATGGGCGCTGCGCCCAGCACGCCGCCCGACACCGAGCCATGCCACCAGCGGCGGAACCCCTCACGATGGCGGCTGCCCACGACTATCAGGTCCGCCCCGAGCTCTTCCGCCGCCGTCACCAGATGCCGGTCGAGCCGTCCCAGTGCCGGGATGACCTTTAGCCCGACCGCCACGTCACTATCACCCAGGAGCAAGCGCTGGCGGGCGCGCAGCTCCTCGAGCAGCCTGGCCTCAGTCTCCGGCAACAGCGCGATCCCCATTCCCGGACCCGCGATGCCAAGCCGCCGGTTCTCCTCGCCCGGTACCACGAGCCGCGCCAGCACGAGATCAATCGGCCCGATCCTCCTCAGGGCGCCAGCCCATGCCAGCCCTCTGTCTGAGCTGGGGCCAGCCTCGACACCGACGACGACCTTCAGGGGCTGTTCCTTCACCAGCCATTCGACAAATGGCTCGGCCGCCCGCACTACCAGTACGGGCACCGAGGCTTCACGGGCCGTAGCGTCCGCGCAACTGCCCAGCACCCAACGATCGATTGTCCGGTGCCCCACGGCCCCGATCACGATGAGGGTCGCGCCGAGTTCCCCGGCCCGCTTGACCAGTGCCTCGTCCGGCCTGCCGCGCATGACGTCGGTGACAATCGGGAGGCCAGCCACCTGGAGGGTTTCGGCCTCCCAGGCAAGACGGTCCACCGGAAAACCGGACTGACCCGTGCGTGATCCGGTATCGGGAGGCAACGACTCGGCCGGAAGCACGTGTACCAGGTGCAGGTCCTGTCCTGATGCGCGAGCGATCAGACCTGCAACCCGCGCCGCCTCGGTGGCCAGATGGCTGAAGTCGGTTCCGCAGAGGACGGTCATGCCCATCTCCGTCGTGGGGGACCGGGCTTGCGCTCAGTCGTCCGCGTCGTCGGGGGTCGCGGTCTCAGTCGACGTCACGCCGGCGGTGGTGATCTCCGAATGCCGGATCTGCCCGCCGAGGTTCGCGGTCCATGCCATCAGTACTGTCGTCAGCACCGCCAAACCGAAGGTTGCAAGGAGCAAGGACGAGGGCATCGACCCGGTCCGGCGCGAACGCCAGAGCAGAAGGAGAGCGGCCACACCGAGAAGAGCCGCCCCGGTGGTGGCCACGGCGGCAGAGTCTTCATGCCGTTCGATCCGTCTTTCCGATACCCCGGCCGTGTTCTCTATCAGTTCTTCAGCCGGTTCGCCGGTCAGGTAGACAGCGCCCGCGGCTGCGCCCGTCAGCAGCAGCACAACGAGGCTAGTCCGCCGAATGATCTCGTTCCGTCGCCAGAGACCGACGGCGAGCAGGATAGTGCCGAAGAGAACGCCGAGTACTGGGACGTGGTTAAGCGCGAGGTGAAGATGCGCGGGATTGATGGACATGAAGCCCCCTTTGCTGGCCTGTCTGACGTAAGCTAGCCATCCAGGGATGAAGGGGCCGTGAAACGTGAGTGAGTTCAGCCGTCAGCCGTCAGCCGTCAGAAGGAGCCATAAGCCTTAAGCCATAAGCAAGGCGCTGCACACACGTTGCTTATGGCTTAAGGTTTATGGCTGACGGCTGACGGCTATCTGGCAAACCAATACGACACCTTCAC
>Ga0068864_100000940_pt1 | contig 24377 bp, 14 predicted proteins | sample KBSSwiS72_FD_66586 | JGI IMG/M metagenome (GOLD analysis project Ga0068864, IMG submission 66586) | Switchgrass rhizosphere microbial communities from Kellogg Biological Station, Michigan, USA - KBS Switchgrass S7-2 | ecosystem: Host-associated > Plants > Roots > Rhizosphere > Soil ... | reverse complement strand
GCGACGCGTCGTAAGGCGGATGATGAAGAGGAGCTCATTGGTTTGATGATCAGGTCGATTCGTCGCAAGCAGTGTCTTCGACGCGTAGCGTCGCTTGAGTTTAGCCCGGCGTTCCAACGCCGGGAAACGCGTTGAGATGTTACGCGTCGCACAGCGACGCCTGAAACGAATTGGGATTCAAGCGTCGCTACGCGACGCGGATACTGCACGAATCTTCCCGGCGTTGAAACGCCGGGCTAAACTCAACCGACGCTAAGCGTCGAAGACATCGAACGCCTGACCGGCTTGATTAGTATCACGTGCGTCAAAGTTCATCTGATAACTACAGGCTTCTTTGGTAACAAAACAATTGCTACTGAACCTATCAGGGCCAGTGCGAGAAGAACAGCAAAAGCAACTCCGTATTCGCCCAACTGGTCTCGCATCTTGCCAACCAGGAGTGGCGCCAACGCTTCTGCCACACCATCAGCCGTAAGCACAATGCCCATTAAACGTCCCAGGATTTTCACGCCAAAAAGTTCACCGGCCATCAAGGGGATAATCATGTAATCGCCGCCCAGACCTATGCCGAATACTACAGCGAACAAGTAGATCACCCCGGGAACAGTCGCAAAGAACAAGAGTGAGATTCCAATCGCAACGATCAAATAGATGAGCAACATTACGTACTTCTTCGGAAAATGATCTGCGAGCCACCCCATCAACAAGCGCCCAAGCAGACTCGACACCAGAACCAGGGAAGCAACATTCGCAACTTGCTGATCTGTGAAGTGCAAATCAGATGCGAGCAACAGTTTGAGATGTTGATTCGTACCGCCAACTGCTCCGATCGAACACATGCTTCCGATCATCAGAAGATAAAACTTTGGACTACCGAGTACCCATCCAATCGGTTCAGGAGAAGCCGATGGCTTCAACCCCGTCGGCGTGCCTTGTGGAGATTCTTTAACGAAGAACGCAAGTGGAAATGCAATGACGATAATCAGCACTCCCAGAACACTCAAAGAGACATGCCAGCCGAAGAGTCGAGTCAACTGTGCGGAGAGCTGAAACACTATCGCGCCACCCAGACCAATACCCAGGTACGCGATGCCCATTGCTTTGCCGCGCGACTTGTCGAACCAGCGCGACAGCAACACCTGGTTTGGCAGTGGTCCGGCACATACATAGCCAAGCGCGTTCAGTAAATAAAAGAAATAGAACATCCACAACGTGCTCATGTTCCCAAGTCCGATCAGCGCGGCGCCGGCCATTAGAATTCCCACCAGCATCAAACGTCGCGGACCAAACCTATCGACAATCCAACCTGCGAAGTATCCAAAGAGCGGACCAACAACTAATTTACTTAGCGCGTTTCCTGACGTGACCTGAGCGCGTGTGAGGCCGAGTTCCCTCACCATATAGTCGTAATAGAAAGGCAGCCCATAAAGCGCGATGCCGACGATCGCAAACAGCGCGAGAAAAGACGTAGCGGTAATTTGGATTTGCCATCGTCGTGACACTGGGGAAGGCGCTTCTACTGTAACCGTCGACTTGTCAGCCGTGTGAACTGGAACGTTGAGGGCTGTGATTGTTGACTGTCGGGTGCGAGCGGGTTGTGTGAGCGCTGGTTGTTCGCCTGGCATCGCGAGCGTTGGTGGAGGATCGACCGCCCGACCTCCAACTGCCTGCGTTGGAAATGGCGCCGACAGTAAAGCGCCGTCGTCTAAACAGAAAGATAGTGAAGAATCAGAATACGTGCGCTTACACGTTGGGCACTGTTTCATGGTTTCAATCAACGGCGTGACAGCAGTCGATCAAGACAGCTGAAAACGCTTACGTATTCACTTGCAGGTCTTGTTTGGGAGATCAGCTTACGAGTGCGCGAGATTAAGCCGCGCTTCTACAAACAGTCAAGTTTGAGAGTCTTGCGACTTCCTTGCTTGTTCAAGTCACACATAAGAGCGTCTTGCAGAATTCAACCTCTCATTCTCCCCAAGCTTCAGCTTGGGGTCAGGGTCGACCCGAAAAGCCGCTAACCGTTTCAACGGTTTAGATAGAAAACCCGGAATCTTTCGGAAACCGTTAAAACGGTTCCGAGCTTTCAACCGAGATCTGATCCCCAGGCTAAAGCCAGGGGAGAATGAGAAGTTGAATTTTGCAAGACGCTCTTAAGAGTTTCATCACCTGTATCTGAAGCGAATTTACTTCTGGGCCTCCTACTTAATTCTGATGTCTGTGTGGCCAATGTTTGTGTTTGATCCATCTTGCTGACTCGGTCAACTGGAATGCCCCCTTCGACAGATTTGTCGTGGTATCGAACAAAGTGTCTTTTCGAAAGGTTCCGAATATGCTAAGAAGTGTGACCTAATCGACCCGAATGATTTCATGTTCCGTTGGAGTGAGCCCGTTCCCCGCGCAATACTCCGGAAATCACTGCGGCTAAAACCATAATGCTGCTACTTGGAATAGACGTTGGCACAGGCGGCTCCAGGGCCGTACTGATTGACCAGACGGGACAAATTGTTACTTCTGCGACTATTGAGCATGAAGCATTCGCTTCACCGCACACTGGTTGGGCCGAACAAAGTCCAGATGACTGGTGGCGTGCATCGGCTGAAGCTATCCGGCAGGTCGTGTCCAGCGACAACCTGCTTTCGGAAGAGATCGCTGCAGTTGGACTATCAGGACAGATGCACGGCGCTGTCTTACTCGATGAGCGCGACGAAGTCTTACGGCCGGCGTTGATTTGGTGCGACCAACGTAGCGCCTCGCAATGCGAACAATTGACGAAGGACATAGGTGCCGAGCGGTTAATCGAACTGACATGCAACCCGGCGTTGACGGGGTTCACACTTCCAAAGATGTTGTGGGTTCGTGAGAATGAACCGAACCTGTGGAGTCGCGTTCGATCGGTTCTGTTACCAAAGGACTATGTTCGATTCCGATTAACCGGCGACAAAGCAACTGATGTTTCTGATGCTTCGGGCACGCTCCTTTTGAATGTTGCGCAGCGGAAATGGTCAAGCGAAATGTTGACGGCTACGGAAATCAGCCCCTCCTTGTTGCCGCGAGTTTATGAGTCACCAGAAATCACTGGCACGATTTCAGGAGCTGCTTCCGAGTTGACAGGTTTGCGTGTCGGCACACCCGTTGTTGCGGGCGCAGGCGATCAAGCGGGTGGCGCAGTTGGAATTGGAATCGTCCAACCCGGCGCAGTTAGCGCAACGATCGGAACATCAGGTGTGGTGTTCGCTGCTACCAATACACCTGCGCTCGATCCAAAGGGTCGCGTTCACACTTTTTGTCACGCAGTTCCTGGCCGTTGGCACGTGATGGGTGTGACCCAAGGTGCCGGTCTCTCACTTCGTTGGTTTCGCGATCAGTTTGGCGTTAAATCTGACAACGGAGATCCATACGACGCGCTGGCCGCGGAAGCTGCACAGGTCGAACCAGGATCGAACGGTGCAATCTGGGCTCCTTATTTAATGGGCGAGAGAACACCGCATCTCGATCCTGACGCACGCGCAGCGCTCGTCGGTCTAACTGCGAGTCATACGAGGGCGCATGTAGTTCGCGCAATCATGGAAGGCGTCGCTTTCAGCCTCCGCGATTCATTTGAGATCTTCGATGAGATGAGTGTACCTGTGAAAACCGTCAGGCTCGGCGGTGGCGGTGCACGTTCACCCTTATGGCGCCAGATCCAGGCTGACATATATGGTCGGGAAGTGGCGACCGTAGAAGCAGAAGAGGGTGCGGCTTATGGTGTGGCGATGCTTGCCGGAGTCGGCGTTGGCGTTTGGAATTCTGTCGACGCAGCTTGTGAAGCTGTCGTGCGCACACGTGACGTCATTCAACCGAACAAAGAAGCAAAAGAGTTATTAGCTCATCAATACCAGTCGTATCGCGCAATATATCCGGCGCTAAAAACAATAAGCTAATGCCCGATATGCTTCAGCTTGTCGGTGAAACTGTTTGGCTCTGACAAAGAAAGTAGTCGACAAGCTAAAGCATATCGAACATCTCAAACCAACTAACGAGGAAATCAAATGCAACCACAAAACCGTGTTCGCCTAGTCTCCGCAATTTTTTGCATTCTTGCCTGTGTGCTGGTCTTCGCTTCATGCAAACCAAAAACTGAGGGTGGAGGCACGGGTGGCAAACACAAACTTGCTTTCGTCACCAACAATGCTTCTGACTTCTGGACCATAGCCCGTAAAGGTACAGAAAAAGCTGCCAAAGAAATTCCCGGTATCGATGTAGAGTTTAGAATCACTTCGGATGGGACTGCTGCCGAGCAACAGCGCGTTGTGGATGATCTGTTGGCTAAGGGTATTAATGGGATCGCCATCAGCCCGGTCGATCCTGCTAATCAAACACCGATGTTGAATCGTGCAGCATCTCAAGCGCTTGTCGTTACTCAAGACAGCGATGCACCGACCAGCAATCGTACTTGTTACATCGGAACCGATAACGTCGAAGCCGGACGGCAAGCAGGTCGCCTGGTGAAGGAAGCAATCCCACAGGGTGGAAAGATTATGGTCTTCGTTGGCGTCCTCGACGCCCAAAATGCCCGCGAACGCTACCAGGGACTAAAAGAAGTGTTGGCTGGTTCGAATATCCAGATTGTCGATGTTCGTACAGACAATACCGATCGCGTAAGAGCAAAGTCGAACGCCTCAGACACGCTGGTGAATGTTCCGGATATCGCGGGACTCGTAGGTTTGTGGTCATATAATGGACCGGCGATCCTAAGTGCGGTGAAGGAAGCAAACAAAGTCGACAAAGTGAAGATTGTCGCGTTTGACGAAGAGGACGAAACACTCGGAGGAATTCGAGACGGTGCTATCTACGCCACAGTCGTACAGCAACCATTTGAGTTTGGTTTCAAATCGATGGAATTGATGGCGAAGATCTTGAATGGTGACAAGTCTGGCATTCCTGCCACCAAGCAGATTTTTGTTCCGACGCTCGCGATCAAGAAAGCCGACGTAGAAGAGTTCTCAAAGAAGATCAATCAATTGAGAGGAAGAAGCTAGCTTCTGGTGTCCGATATGCTCTTCTCATTCACCCCAAGCTTCAGCTTGGGGTTAGGGCGACTCGGAAAAGCAGTTAACCGTTTCAACGGTTTCTTTAAAGCAACACCGGAGTTTTTCTGAAACCGTTAAAACGGTTCCAAAATCTTATGCGAACTCCGATTCCCCAGGCTAAAGCCAGGGGAGAATGAGAAGTAGGATTTTTGGAAGAGTCTCATCGGACATTCGAAGATTAGTTGTCATGACAGACAAACCAACTCCAATTCTCGAACTGCTCAACATCGGCAAGCGTTTCCCCGGCGTCGTTGCTTTAGACAATGTCAGTCTTTCTGTTGACACTGGTGAGATCGTCGCGTTGATTGGAGAGAACGGCGCCGGCAAGTCTACGCTGATGAAGATTCTTGGCGGTGCGATCAATAGAGACTCGGGCACGGTGAAGATCGAGGGGAAAGAGGTCGAGATCAAATCGCCGAGTGAGGCAAGCGCACTCGGCATCGAGTTTATCCACCAGGAACTCAGCGTTCTCGACAATCTCGACGTCGCAGCCAACATCTTCCTGCGACGCGAGCCAACCATAGGCGGCCCCCTAAAACTTATCGACCGCAAGCGTCTTTACTCGGAAGCAGACCAGTTGCTCAAAAAACTTGGTCTCGATCTTTCCAGCCGTACTTCAGTGAGTCGTTTGTCGATCGCGCAACAGCAACTGGTCGAAATTGCCCGCGCGATCTCTACCGGGGCACGGATCATCATCATGGATGAACCGACTTCCAGTTTGACTTTAACTGAAACACAACGTCTGCTCGAGATCGTCATGGATCTAAAGGCGCACCATGTCAGCATCATCTACATTTCACATCGTCTGCACGAAGTGGAAGAGATTGCCGACCGCGCCGTTGTACTTCGCGATGGCCGCAATGCCGGTGAACTCGCACGAAACGAAATCAATCGCGATCGCATGGTGCGAATGATGGTCGGACGCGACTTGAAGGAGATGTTCAAGCACACAGGCAATGGAAACCACAAAGAAAACTATGATTGGTTTGCGGTTGAGGGACTACGTACACAGAGATATCCGAATCAGCCGATCTCATTCAATGTAGCCCGCGGTGAAGTTTTGGGAATTGCAGGGCTTGTGGGTTCAGGTCGCTCTGAAATGGCGCGCACGCTTTTTGGTGTCGATGAAGCGATCGAAGCCAAAGTGAAACTTAACGGCAAAGTCTTAAGTTTCACGGGACCAAGGGACGCGATCAGTCACGGCGTCTATCTCGTTCCGGAAGATCGGCGCAACTGCGGCCTCGTTGTCGACTTCAACGTAAGAGAAAACATTTCCCTGCCAAACCTTGATAGCTATTCAACTGCGAAGATTATCAACTCAGCCAGGGAAACGACCGCCGCACTCAACGCTGTTAAGTCCATCAATATCAAAACGCCATCACCGGAAATGCGCGCCGCTAATCTAAGCGGCGGGAATCAGCAGAAAGTCGTACTTGCCAGATGGCTGACATTCTCACCCAAGGTAATCATCTTTGATGAACCTACTCGTGGTATCGACGTCGGCGCGAAGGCGGAGATCTATGCGCTAATTCGCAAGCTGGCGAGTGACGGCGTTTCGGTAATCGTGATAAGCAGTGAGATGGAAGAAGTGCTCGGTATCAGTGATCGTATTGCCGTAATGCACGAGGGACGCATTACCGGAATTCTTGATCGTCCGCAATTCAGCGAAGAGGCAGTAATGCATTTGGCGACCGGCGCCGCAGGATAAGCCCATGAAAAAAGAACTCGGAATCTTCGTACTTCTGATCGTTCTCTGCGTTATCGTAGCTATCGTCAATCCTAACTTTCTGCTTCCGATCAACCTGCAGAACCTGGCGAGGCAGATTGGGGCCTTCGGCATCTTCAGCATCGGCCTCGGTATTGTAATCATTACCGGCGGTATCGAACTCTCTGTGGGTTCGATGATGGCATTACTCGGAGTTCTGCTGTCGATGATGCTGACCGAATGGGGACTGGGTGTTGTTCCTTCAATCCTACTCTCAATTCTGATCGGGATGCTTCTGGGACTCCTGCATGGTTCCCTGATCACACGACTAAACATGCAACCGTTTATTGTTACGTTGTGTGGTCTGTTGTTCTATCGAGGACTTGCGCGCTTCATCACAAAAGATGAAACGAAGGGTTTTGGAACAGTAGCCGGGTTGGATTTTCTGCGCTACGTAGCCAACGGAAATCTCTTCGGTATTCCAATGCCGTTCGTGATGTTGATTTTAATCAGCATAATCACCTGGGTCGTGCTGCATCGTTCAGTCTATGGACGCTACCTGTTCGCCACCGGTCGAAATGCGGAAGCGGCGCGCTACGCCGGCATCAATACAAAAGGTATCGTCACCGCAGCTTATGTCATCTCCGGAGCACTCACCGCCGTTTCCGGAATCATTATCGCCTTCTATACAAATTCTGTTTCCCCCGCCAATCACGGAAACGCTTACGAACTTTACGGAATCGCGGCGGCTGTCCTTGGAGGTTGCTCGTTACGCGGCGGCGAAGGATCTGTCGTGGGAATCCTGATAGGCACAGCTCTATTGCAGGTGCTCCGCAACCTCGTGAACCTTTTGGGTATTCCGAGCTCCCTCGACTTCGCTGTGATGGGTGCAGTGATTTTGATCGGTGTTATGGCTGATCAGATTCTGACTGAGCGCAGAAATCGGCGGCAGGTAGCGATGATGAGAGAGTCGACCAAACGAGAACTTCCTGCGACCGAATAAAACTGACGACTTCACGGCCCTGGCACTGCTGGCTGGGAAGAACGCTCGATTAGCGACAGTTCTCCCGGGCAAAAGCTACTGAATTGCGCGCGCCTCCCGGCTACGCATTATTCCGAGAGTTAAATCAGATGACCGAGGCAGCGGACATACAGTCGCTGATTCAACCACTAAAACAGCTGCATCAAATCGTTCGCGCAGCGGTCGTGGAATCGTGTGAGCGCTCTGCTGTCGAAGACCTCGCCGCTATAGCTCGCGAGGAAGAGGGCGACACGATCTATGCAGTCGATCGCGTTAGCGAGGAACTGCTGATTGACTTCTTCGAGCGTGAGATCGCCACTATCGCACCTGTGGTCTTAATTGCAGAGGGTTTGCCTTCGGGACAGGTGACGTTGCCAGCGGGTGCTCAGGAAGACGATGCCCGGTGGCGAATCATCGTGGACCCGATCGACGGTACGCGCGGCTTGATGTACCAGAAACGAAGTGGCTGGATCCTGACTGGCGTGGCACCTAACAAAGGTCCGGGTACCTCCCTTCTCGATATTGAGTTTGCGATTCAAACGGAGATTCCTCTCGTCAAGCAACACTTGTCGGATTGCGCATGGGCCACTCGAGGGCGTGGCGTAGAAGCCGAGCGCTTTAATCGTGTAACCGGTCAAACGGTTCCCTTGTCAGTGAGACCGTCACGAGCGAAGTCAATTGCACACGGTTACGCACAGGTTTCTCGTTTCTTCCCAGGTGCGCGCGATGAGTTGGCTGCAATTGATGAGGAGATTGTGATAGGAGCGCTCGGACCGGTGAAGCCTGACAAGGCCCACTGTTTTGAAGATCAATACGCGTCCTCCGGTGGACAACTCTATGAACTCATGTCAGGTCACGATCGCTTCACTGCCGACATTCGACCACTGATGAACTCGCTACTCGCCCAACGTGGAGTCGTTCTTGGTATTTGTTGTCATCCTTACGACGTCTGCACGGAGTTGATTGCACGAGAAGCTGGAGTGACTGTCACTGATTTGAGTGGTGGACCATTAAGTTATCAACTGTCAGTTAAACCAGATGTTGCGTGGGCTGGTTATGCAAACGAGGACATTCGCGAGCAGATCGAGCCGTTACTGATGAGTGCATTGACGCGAAGAGGGTTAGGTGTCCGATAAGCTTTAGAGCCTCTTGCAAAAGTCCACGCGTGAATCGCGGAGTAGGATTTACAAAAAGCTTTTGCCTCCTCAGAAGTTCTTTCTTCACTCCGGAGGAGTGCGATATTTATAGCTCGACGCGACTCAACAACTCTGCTCTGTTCGGAAGAGCGTCATTCGTTCGAGCCTAAGTGGGATCGCCATGCCGCTTTTCCGAACAGAGCCGGAAGAGAATGGCTTGCTGGCTATAAACATGTCACTCCTCCGGAGTGGAAACCCTGACATTGTTTTGTTCGCGTTTTGATTATTTTTGCAAGTGGCTCTTTAGCTTGTCGGAAGGGCAACTGAGATCCGACAAGCTGAAGCTTATCGGACATTCTGAGTATGGCGAACTATCGAGTGATCAAAGGAACACCGAAGTCTGACACGCAGGAATTCCTTGCGACGCTCTCGGCCGTTAGTAACTTTTTTGATGGCGATTCACTAGTCGTAACACGCGCGCCGGGTCGACTCGATGTTATGGGTGGTATCGCGGACTACTCTGGATCGCTTGTACTTCAATTACCGATCGCTGGCGCCACGCATGTCGCCCTGCAAAAACTTAAGTCCACCGAACTACGTGTACTGAGTCAGAGCACCGGCTCGGAGACACGCTCTTTTGAGATCGATCTCTCAGCGCTTCATACCGACAACGCCACGGGTGTCGATTATGACACCGCTCGAGAATGCTTTTCAGATCGCGCCACTCATTGGGCTGCGTACGTTGCCGGTATCTTTCCGGTACTGACGCGTGAGAAGGGCATTCGCTTTAACGAAGGCGCAGCAATATTCATTAGTTCTTCGGTACCTGAAGGCAAAGGTGTGAGTTCCTCCGCCGCGTTGGAAGTTGCGGTCATGCAGGCGGTAAACGTCGCCTTCGACCTCGATCTTGAATGTAGAGAACTCGCTCGGCTTTGTCAGAAAGTCGAGAACATCATTGCCGGAGCGCCGTGTGGGATCATGGATCAAATGACTTCAGCATGCGGTGAGGAAAACCGTCTGCTGGAGTTGTTATGTCAGCCGGACATCCTGAAAGGGACACTGTCGTTGCCCGATGAACTCGAATTGTGGGGCATCGATTCCGGAGTGCGACACTCAGTGAGCGGCTCAGATTACGGAACTGTGCGTACGGCCGCATTCATGGGTTATCGAATCATCGCCGACGTGGCTGGACTACCTGTAGCCAATTTAGAAGATGGAAGTGTTCTCATCGACGACTTGAAATGGAATGGCTACCTCGCAAACATAGCTCCGGCAGAATTCGAAGCGAAGTATGCGCTTGCACTACCTCAATCTCTTGGCGGCGCGGATTTTCTTGATCGTTTTCACGGGATCACTGATTCCGTAACCGCTGTTCGCCGCGATACCGAATATCCCGTTCTGCAAGCGACTAAGCATCCAATTTATGAACACGCGCGCGTAACAGCGTTTGCTTCAATCATCAAATACTGGGAACAGATCAGCCAGTCGCCTTACCTTGGACGATTGATGTTCGAGTCACACCAAAGTTATTCAAACTGCGGATTGGGATCTGAAGCGACGGATCTGATCGTCAATCTCGCTCGTGAAATGATCGGCGACGGAATTTACGGAGCGAGAATCACTGGTGGCGGCAGTGGTGGCACCGTCGCTGTACTCGGTAATCGAGGTTCGAGCGCTGCGATCGAGCGATTGAGACAAGAATTTCAAGAACGCACTGGGTATCTGCCGCTTGTCATCTCCGGGTCTTCTCCAGGTACGCACAGCTTTGATCATTTGAAACTTCAACTTAGTGAAACAACCAACTCCAGCTCTGTCTGATTATCGAAAAAGGAAAGAAACCTATGAAACCAACGAGAGTTTTGTCGAGTCTGTTCCTCTGCCTGTTATTACTCCTTGCCATTTCGAGTGCGAACGCACAAAAGATCACCAAGGCAAGTTTTGGAACAGCAGACGGTCAGCCTGTCGATCTCTACACACTTACCAATCGAAACGGAATGGAAGCGAGGATAATGAACTATGGCGCTATCGTAACCTCTCTTACCGCGCCAGATCGCAACAATAAATTTGACGACGTAGTCCTTGGCTTCAACAACCTCGACAGTTATTTGAAAGGCCATCCTTACTTCGGCGCAATTGTTGGTCGCTACGGAAATCGCATTGCAAAAGGTCGCTTTACTCTCGATGGTGTTGAGTACAAATTGGCAGTCAACAATGGAGAGAATAGTCTCCATGGAGGAATCAAGGGTTTCGACAAGGTCGTCTGGACCGCGACACCGACGCAAACCAAGTCTGGTGCTGTATTAACGTTGACTTACTTGAGTAAGGACGGAGAAGAAGGTTATCCGGGCAATCTGTCGGCGAAGGTTGTTTACACGCTTACAAACAATAACGAGTTGCGGATCGATTACACTGCAACTACCGACAAAGATACAGTCACAAATCTCACGCACCATTCCTACTTCAATCTGAAGGGCGAAGGTAACGGTGACATTCTCAATCACCTGTTAACGCTGAATGCAAATCGCTTTATCCCAACAGACTCTGGCTCCATTCCCTTAGGTGACCTTCGAAACGTGCAAGGCACCCCGTTTAGTTTTCTAAAGTCCACCGCGATCGGTGAGCGCATCAACGGCACAGATCAGCAGTTACAGTTTGCTGGAGGCTACGACCACACGTGGGTGATAAACGGGCAGATGGGTGGACTTCGTCAGGCTGCGACTGTGTACGAGCCAACGACTGGCCGAGTGATGCAAGTGTGGACGACAGAACCTGGTGTTCAGTTTTATACCGGCAACTTTCTCGACGGAACTCTTACGGGAAAAAGCGGCAAGGTATATCAAAAGCGCTACGGCCTCTGCCTCGAGACTCAGCACTATCCTGACTCCCCAAACCATCCACAGTTTCCTACTACAACGCTTCGCAAAGGAGCGACCTACAAGTCGACGACGATTTATAGGTTTAGTGCGAGGAAGTAGAGCTATGTTGTTTTGGACCCTGGGAGTAGTGATCGCTGTTCAGTCCGTGAAACGGACGGCTGAACCGAAACGTACTTGAAAACCTCAAGAAGCACCCTTCCATCAGTCGTCGGCTTCGCGGACTACGCTCGCTCCGCGCCTATTCCCAGCACTAAAGTGCTGGGCTATTAGCAATCGTCCGCTGATCGCGGACTGCAAGACTATTTGGTGTAGAGACAAGACCCAATCCCCGATCCAAAACTTTTTTGTTGACTCCCTTTCTTCCTCCGTGCTAATAGTTCGGGTCGCGAACTATTAGATCATCAACTTTAGTCCTTTCCTTTTCTTCGGCAAGACAGCTAGCAAAACCCTGGTGCGGTCCGCTCCCTAAATGCGAAAGATCGACCTAACCAATTTCCAGGTTGCCACCAGTGAGACGGCGCGTCACATCAATCGCCGCATCGTCCTTAATCTGATTCGGAGTCATCAGCCGATCTCGCGCGCTGACCTCGCTCGTCATTCCGGACTTCAGCGAAGCACTGTCTCAGTAATTACCGAACAGCTCATCGAAGAACGCTGGGTAACTGAAGGCGCGAATGGACGCGTTCCACGCGGCCGGCGACCGCGTTTCTTACACCTGAACAAGGAAAGAGTTGGAATAATTGGCGTCAATATTCGGCCTGCTATGACGACGCTGGCACTTGCCAACCTCGACGGACACTTCGTGGCCCAGGAGTCGCTGCCCACTGCTCAGAACCCAGCGCAGTTTATTCAAGACCTGGTTCCCAGGCTGCAAAATCTTAAGAAAATGAGGCCGGAACTAACTTGTGAGGGTATCGGTGTCAGCTTGCCGGGTCGTGTCGATCTTGCTTCTCAGCGTCTGGTGTTTGCGCCAAATCTCGACTGGCGCAACTTTGATTTGAAGACCCCGCTTGAAGAAGCAACGGGTCTTCCCGTGGAACTCGAGAACGCCGCAAACGCTTGCGCTTTGTCAGAGATTTGGTTCGGACGCCGCTCCGAAAGCGCACAGGATCTCGTCGCGCTGACGGTCTCTGAAGGAATCGGAACCGGCCTGGTGATGAACCATCAGCTCGTCCGAGGTTCCACCGGTGTGGCGGGCGAATTTGGACATACCACGATTGTGGAAAATGGGCTTCAATGCGCTTGCGGCAACAAGGGTTGCTGGGAATTGTACGCGTCAAATTCAGCTGCGGTCAGGTACTACACTGGTACCAAGGTCTCCGCTCAGACGCCTACCTTTGACGACATTCTCAGGCTCGCAAGCCAGGGTGATCCTAAGGCCAGCGAGGCACTAAACAAGATGGCCTACTACCTGGGCGTTGGAATCGCCATGCTCGTAACCGGCCTGGCTCCAGACGTGATTTTGGTTATCGGAGAGATCACAAAGCTCTGGAATAAGGTAGGGCCAATCATCACAAAAACCGTGACGGAACGTTCGTTAACTCATGCAACCACGCGAATTGTGCCGACGGACCCGGTTCTACATCCCCGATTACTGGGAACGGTCGCACTCGTATTGCAAAAGCACTTTGGCGCACCAACAGTCGCGTGAATCTTTTTCCGATATTTTGTTGTGGCTACGAATTAAGTAGGCAGCGTCTCCACTTTAACGGCGCCCCTTTAACCTTAAACCCTTAAGAGGAGAGAGTCATGTTCACCTTCACAGCTTGTCCGAATCGGACAAAACGCACCCCAAACTTAACGGACCGAAAGAGCGAGAAACAGTCGCCCTCGGCTCGAATGACATTAAGCTGGTCCGTTCAATGCCTCGGGCTGTTGGTCTTAACAGTTTTGCTTGTACCCACTGCAATTCGGGCACAGGTTCTTTATGGCTCTCTCGTTGGAACCGTAACCGATCCCAACGGAGCTGCGGTATCAGGCGCGAAGGTTGAGTTGACCAATATCGCCACAGGAGCCGTGAGCAACACTACAACCGATGACAATGGATCGTACAAGATTAACGACCTCCAGGTTGGCACCTACAAGGTGACGATTACAGGAGCTTCTTTCAAAACGACGATTAATGAGAATGTTCCCATTGAGGCGAACAAGACATACCGTTACGACTCAAAATTGGAAGTGGGCGGCGTAGCGGAGACAGTGGTAGTTACGGCGGGCCAGGAAGCAGCGCTTCAAACCGACCGTGCTGATGTGAACGTCACGCAGACAGCCAGACAAGTCAACAACCTGCCGCTCTTCGGCAGCATCGGTCGAAACTACCAGAGTCTGATTTATTTGATTCCGGGTACCACCAGGGGCACGGGAGGTTTTTTCATCAACGGTTCTGGCACCGAGGATAACTCCGCAGCTGGTAACCCTCAGCGGTCCATGTCGTTCAACGTCAACGGCGTATCCCGCTTACAGAACAACACGAAGATTGATGGCTCGAGCATCATTTACCCGTGGTTGCCGGGCAACACGGTCTACGTTCCGCCGGCGGAAGCCATCCAAGAGGTAAACATCGTCACCAACGCTTTCGATGCCGAGCAGGGGCTCGCCGGTGGTGCGGCAATCAACGTCAGCATTAAAAGTGGTTCCAACGACTTCCACGGGAGCGCCTGGGGTTACGACACAAACAGCCGGTTCAGATCTCGGACTTTCTTCCAGGCTGCGAACCAACCGAAGAACCCGAAGAACATCCTGGCCCAATTCGGCTATTCGCTTAGCGGGCCGGTTATCCTGCCACACTTCGGTGAGGGTGGACCAACAATCTGGAGCGGCAAGAACAAACTCTTCTTCTTCACCGACCTCGAACGCACAACTCAACGCAATGCCGCAGGCGGCACGTTTACTGTAGCTCCCGCCACGTTACGACCAGATGCCAATGGCAACGTCAACTTTACTGGCACAGGCATCACCGTTTACGACCCGGCGTCGAATCCGAACCCTGCATTGCGTACACCTTTTGCCGGTAACATTATTCCGTCAAATCGGATTGATCTTGCAGCCACCGAAATCCTGAAACGACTGCCGCTACCAAACCTGCCCGGCAATACTCTTAACTTCGCGTCGGCAGGCGTGGGCGAGTTCAACCGCACCAACACGGACATTAAGATCAATTACCTTCACGGCGACAAGCTCACAGTATTTGGTCGCTACAGTCGCTCGCCAACGCTGATCATTGACCCTCCGATCTTCGGAGAAGTCAGTGGTCCAGCTTTGAATGGCGGACAATTAGGTACAGCACCGGGCCTGATTAATCTCTTCGGTCTCGGCGGTACATACACGTTTACTTCGAACGTCGTTCTGGATGCAAACATCGGCTACACGCGCCAGGTACTGGGTGCGCAAGGCTTCGATATCAATTCTAACTTTGGTCTTAATGTCCTGCAGATTCCTGGAACAAATGGGCCGGATCACTTGCAGGGCGGCGTGCCAGCCTTCCAGATCAACGGTGGCTGGACCAACATCGGGAACGACAACACGGGTAACCCCTTCCTGTTCCGCGATAATCAGTACGTTGCCGCAGCAAATCTTGCGTGGCTAAAGGGTAAGCACTCGTTCCGCTTCGGCGCAGATTATCTCAACCCCCAACTAAACCACTTCCAGCCTCAGGGCGGCTCTTTTCAGACCGTGCGCGGCTCATTCGGCTTCAGCGGTAACGCAACGCGCCAACAAGGAAATGCGGGGAGCATTGCTGAGAGCCAACAGTTTCATAGCTGGGCAGACTTCCTTCTAGGCTTGCCGACACAGGCAGGTAAAGTGGACCAGTTGCGCAATCCAAACTCCGTATATTGGAAACAGTATGCGCTCTACGCCCGGGATCATTGGCAGATCACTAGAAAAATTACTCTTACATACGGACTGCGTTGGGAGCTCTTTGGTACACCAAGGAAAGACAATACTGGCATCAACCGCTTTGACGTTGATACGGGACGAGTGTTAACAGGCGGACTTACTGGCGTGCCATTTGATACTGGTGCAGATTCAGGAGCGGGTCTCTTCTTACCCAGAATCGGTGTTGCCTACCGTTGGAACGACAAGACAGTGCTTCGAGGAGGCTACGGTCAATCCGCTGATCCAAGGCCCTACCAGGATGTGAGGAATGCGTATCCCATTGCGAATATCTGGTTAATGCCAACAGCTAGACTTAACGGCGCCGACAACGCATTTCTTCCAGTGACTACTCTTCGTCAGGGATTGATCAACGCCGCCGGTGCGCCAGACGTCAACAATGGAAATATTCCGCTTCCGGCAAACACTGGCACTACAACCTTCCCGAAAGACGAGCCTCGCGAAAAAATCCATTCTTTCAACGTTATGATCGAACGCGAACTGCCCTGGAAGTTCACAGGTCAGGTTGGATATGTGGGCACGCGAGCCAACGGTCAGATGGGCTTTATTAACATCAACGCCGGACCTCCCGGAGGCGGCAACAATGCCCGGCCCCTGGCCGTCAAGTTTGGTCTGTTGGCCGACATCAACTCAATCCAACCATACGCGGATACTACCTATGACAGCCTCCAGGCAATGTTTACTCGGCGCTGGGCCAGTTCAACTTTCGGAGCAGCCTACACATGGTCCAAAACCATTAACTTTGCTGACAACGATGGCGGGCCGAGAATTCAATACCTGCCTGCTAAGCAACTGAATCGAGGTCCGGCGAGCTACGATCGCACGCACAACCTCCAACTGCACGGCGTCTATGACTTACCATTTGGCAAGGGCGAGCGGTGGGCCAAGGATGGTTGGGCCAGCGCGGTTCTCGGTGGCTTCCAGGTGAGCGGTGTGGCGAGCATCATGAGCGGCATTCCGTTCTACGTCGTTCAGGGTTCCGGGTTCAACCTCAACGCAGGAGGAAGCGGACAGGTTCCTGATCAGATTAAGCCCGAGGTCTCAATCCCAGGTGGCATTGGTATCGCTTCCCAGCGAGGGGCCGCAGCCGGCTTGTACTTCGATCCTACAGCGTACAGAGCGGTAAATATCTGTGTTGGAGTCGATGCGAGCGGGAATCCATGTCCGGCGCAACGGTTCGGAAGTGCCGGCCGAAATAACCTCCGTGGCCCAGGGTTTTTCGAGACTGATCTCAGTATCTTCCGCACGTTCTCTATCTCGGAGCAGGTCAAGTTTCAACTTCGCGCCGAAGCGTTGAACGCGACGAACCACGCGAACTTTGCCAACCCGAACGCTGACGTTACGGGCGCTAACTTCGGGTTTGTCACGGGGCTTTATGGCCCGAACCAGTCGCGGCAGTGGCGCTTCGGAGCTCGCCTGTCGTTTTAAATCTTCAATCCAGTGGCCCGGGATAAACAATCCCGGGCCAATAACTGTTTCGAATTCCAGAGATGGTCGAAGGATTGTTCAGATCATTTGTAATAAGCCGAACCCCCGTTGTACTTACCCCTAATTTTCGAGTAGAGGAAAACATTTACAGGTTTTCCGTTAGAATGATTTCATCCATCCACTGTCGTGGATGGAATTTCCTTCCAGCATGAAAAGACCATTAGCAAAGTCGAGCAAAGTTATGCGTCAAGAACAGCTTGGCCTGAGTCTTTTGATTTTGCTCACTGTCTCGATTGGGGCCGTCACGGCCGCTTCACAGTTATCTCAGAACTCTGCCTCTTTACCCGCACCTGTTGTTCTTACAGCCGAGCAAGACCATCAGCGCCTGATGGATCTACTGAAGACCGTTAAGCTGAGACCAGGCGCAAATCCGCGAAGTTTAGATCCGACAAATCAGCCGAATTATGATGAAACAAAAGCAAACCCTTATACAAACCTTCCTGATCCGCTTACGTTAAAGAACGGAAAGAAAGTTAGGGATGCAAAGACCTGGTGGACCAAGCGCCGACCGGAGATAGTTGAAGATTTTGATAGAGAGATCTACGGCCGCGTGCCAGCAAACACTCCGAAGGTTAACTGGGAGATTGTTACTACTGCGCAGGAAAAGAACGGTGACTTTCCAGTGATCACGAAGAAGCTGGTAGGTCACGTGGATAACTCTTCATATCCAGCGATCAAGGTTGATATCGATCTAACGCTAACAACTCCTGCTGATTCTACTGGACCAGTGCCAGTGATGATGGAATTTGTATTTCCCCCAGGGTTTCGACCTCCCGCGCCTGCAAATTCCCCAACCCCACCTCCCGGACCAAACTGGCAACAGCAGTTGCTCGCAAAGGGTTGGGGATTCGCGAGTCTGATTCCAAACACTATTCAAGCTGACAACGGTGCAGGTCTTACGCAAGGGATAATCGGTCTTTGCAATAAGGGCCAGCCGCGTAAGCTGGACGATTGGGGTTCTTTGCGTGCATGGGCCTGGGGCGCCAGTCGTGCACTCGACTACTTCGAAACGGACAAAGCAGTCGATGCAAAACACATCGGTATCGAAGGACTGTCGCGTTACGGCAAAGCTGCGCTCGTCACGATGGCATATGACCAGAGATTCGCGATCGGATTCATCGGCTCATCGGGTGAAGGTGGAGCGAAACTTCATAGGCGAAACTTTGGCGAACTGGTTGAGAACGTTGCGAGCTCAGGGGAATACCACTGGATGGCTGGCAATTTTCTGAAGTACGCTGGACCACTTACGTGGGCTGACTTACCCGTCGACGCGCACGAACTAATCGCATTATGCGCGCCGCGTCCGACGTTTATTAGTTACGGAGCTGCGGAGGGACCAGGAGCAGAAGGTCAGTGGGTCGACCAGCGGGGGAGTTTCATGGCTGCCGTTGCTGCCGGCCCAGTGTTTCGACTGCTCGGAAAGAAGGACCTGGGAACCACTGAGTTTCCTCCAGTAGAAACTGCGTTAATTGATGGCGAGCTTGCATGGCGACAGCACAAGGGTGGCCACACGACCGGTCCGAATTGGCCGACCTTCATTCTGTTCGCGAGCAGGTATATTAAGAGCAACTCGGTGAGCAACACATCGCGAGTGCAATAGTGCCGGGAGCACAGGCGTCCCCTCCTGCCTGAAGCGGAAATTTGATCTTCGTTTTGAATCTCTGTGCTCCTCTGTGTCTCCGTGACTCTGTGTTGAAAGATTCTATGATTACCACGGAGTCACGGAGACACAGAGAAAGACTTGTCTTAATGATGAACCATCAGCGTCAAATGGGATTAAGAGTCTGCCTTGTCGTGTCGATTCTGCTATGTGCGGCCTCCACAACGATCGCTGAAGATGGTTACCGTTTGTGGCTACGTTACGATTTGCTTCCGGAGGCTGCTGCAAAACAATATCGCGGAAAGATCAAGTCGGCTGTCGTTCCAGGCGATTCAGCTACTTCTGCCGCCATTCGTTCAGAATTGACTAGTGCGTTGGCGGGTCTTCTGGGAAATGCACCGACTGTCACGGCAACGCCGATGAGCAACGAAACACTGCTCGTTGGAACTCCGTCAAATTCATCTTTGATAAAGAGTCTTCGTTGGGAAAACGAACTTTCAAAACTGGGAGCTGAGGGCTACTTAATTCGTTCCACGAAGATCGGTTCAAACGCGGCGATCGTAGTCGCGTCTCAAACTGACACGGGTGCACTTTACGGCACCTTCCATTTTTTGCGTCTGATGCAAACACTTCAACCCATAGTAAATCTCAATGTGAGTGAAAGCCCGCGACTGCAACTGCGCGTGCTTGACCATTGGGACAATCTCGATGGCAGTGTCGAGCGCGGATATGCAGGGCACTCTTTGTGGAATTGGAATGCCTTGCCTAACACGGTCGATCCCCAGCTTCGCGATTACGCGCGCGCGAATGCATCCATCGGTATCAATGGATCGGTTCTTAACAACGTCAACGCTAACTCGCAAATTCTTACCGCTGAATACCTCAAGAAGGTTGCTGCCATAGCCTCGGTGTTTCGACCTTACGGTCTACGGGTCTACCTGTCAGCTCGCTTCTCTGCCCCGATCGATATTGGTGGATTGAAAACTGCGGATCCGCTCGACGCGGAGGTTGCTGCCTGGTGGAAAAAGAAGGCTGACGAAATCTACATGCTAATTCCCGACTTTGGCGGATTCGTAGTTAAGGCGAACAGCGAAGGTCAACCGGGTCCACGTACTTACAATCGCACTCATGCCGACGGCGCAAATATGCTCGCAGCCGCTGTAGCACCGCATCAGGGCGTTATCATGTGGCGCGCTTTTGTTTACGACATGAAACCCGGTTACGACCGTGCTGGTGCAGCGTACGAGAATCTACAACCGTTCGATGGGAAGTTCGCGCCGAACGTTTTGCTCCAGGTTAAGAACGGTCCAATTGACTTTCAGCCTCGCGAACCTTTTCACCCGCTCTTCGGCGCAATGCCGAAGACACAGTTAATGCCTGAGTTTCAAATCACACAGGAATATCTCGGGTTCTCGAATCACCTCGTCTTTCTAGCGCCAATGTGGCACGAGTTTTTTGCGGCTGATACTTACGCGGAAGGTCGGGGTTCAACTGTCGCCCGGGTCGTAGATGGAAGTCTTTACAAACAACGACTCACCGGAATAGCCGGCGTTGCGAACACTGGTTCCGATCGAAATTGGACTGGCCACCATTTTCTCCAGGCAAACTGGTTTGCGTTTGGCCGGCTCGCGTGGAATCCGGATCTTGCGTCAAAAGATGTCGCGCAAAACTGGGTGGCGATGACTTTCACTCACGATCCAAAGACCGTGGAAACGTTAACCCGGATAATGGTTGAGTCTCGTGAAGCAGTTGTTGACTACATGACACCACTCGGCCTGCATCACATCATGTGGGGCAATCATCATTACGGCCCGGCGCCGTGGTGGAATTCATTTCCGCGTGACGACTGGAATCCGGTTTACTACCACCGGGCCGATGAAAAGGGAATTGGGTTTGATCGAACCGCATCCGGAAGCAATACCGTAGCGCAGTATCATCCGGAAGTACGCGCGTTGTTCGCGAACATCGACACATGCCCCGAAGAATTTCTGCTCTGGTTCCATCACGTACCATGGGACCACCGCATGAAATCAGGCAGAACGCTATGGGACGAGCTTGCCTTGCACTATCAACGCGGAGTTGAGTGGGTGCGTTTGACAAGAAAGAAGTGGGAAGCAGTCGCGAGTCAGATTGATCCGGAACGCTATGCTGGTGTTTCGAGGAAACTTGAAATACAAGAGCGCGACGCCGTGTGGTGGCGAGATGCATGCTTGCTCTATTTTCAGAGCTTCTCGAAGAGACCATTGCCCGAAGGCGTCGAAAAAGCGGCGCATACGCTCAAGGAATATCAGGCAAAGAGTCTTGCGTGGTAAGAAACATCCACAGATTACGCAGATTTTTTTTTTGCGAAAAGAGGTTCTGCTCACTGTTTTAAAGTAATCTGCGTAATCTGTGTAATCTGCGGATAACATCTTTATGAAGATCGTCGACATACGGCCCACAACAGTCACCGTTCCGTTAGAGGCACCATTGCGTCACGCCAACGGCTGCCATTGGGGACGCTTCGTTCGCACTATTGTCGAAGTCGAAACCGACGATGGAATAATCGGACTAGGTGAGATGGGTGGCGGTGGTGAGTCAGCCGAGGCCAATATTCGTGCAATGAAGAATTATCTCGTTGGACACGATCCGGCCAGACTGGAAGAGATGCGTTTCCTGATCGCAAATCCGACCGCTTCGCTTTACAACAATCGAACTCAGATTCTCGCGGCCCTGGAGTTTGCTTGTCTCGACATCATCGGACAGCGCTGGGGTGTACCCGTTTCGGAAATTCTCGGCGGCCGATTACGCGAACGAATACCATTTGCATCGTACCTCTTCTTTCGTTATGCCAATGCGCGCGCCGATGTCGACGAGATACGAACACCAGAACAACTCGTACACCACGCGCGCAGTTTGAAGGATCGATACGGGTTCACATCGCATAAGTTGAAGGGCGGCGTGTTTCCTCCTCAATACGAACTCGAGTGTTACCGTGCCCTGGCAAGTGAATTCAAGGACGATCGATTTCGCTTTGATCCAAACGCGGTGTGGTCGACCGAGACGGCCATCTGGTTCGGACAGGAAATCGAAAGCATCAGGAACGACTATCTAGAAGATCCAGTCTTCGGATTAAACGGGATGAGACGTGTGCGAGAGAAAGTTCGAATGCCTCTTGCAACCAACACAGTAGTCGTAAACTTCGAGCAGCTTGCGGAAAACATCCTCGACATTGGTGTCGACGTCATCCTTCTGGATACGACATTCTGGGGCGGCATCAGACAATGCATCAAGGCGGCAAATGTTTGTGAGACGTTTCAGCTCGGTGTCGCAATGCATTCGTCCGGCGAACTCGGTATCCAGCTGGCGACGATGTTGCATCTCGCGTCGGTGATCCCGAACCTTTCCTTTGCAGGCGATGCGCATTATCACCACTTAACTGACGACGTGATCGTAGGCGGCAAGTTTGAATACAAAGACGGCCACATCGATGTGCCCAACGCACCGGGTCTCGGGGTAAAACTCGATTACGACAAACTGACCGGATACAAGGAAATGTATCGTCGCCTGGGTTCCTATCCTTATGACCAGGATCCGCTTAGACCCGGTTGGGTACCGACGATTCCAAACGATCGCTGGGCTGATCCGCGCGATTCGCGGACGCCAAATATCCACCTTTAAGAACGAGAAAGGGACGAGAGATGATTAGTCTGGTGGAAAACCAAGCACTGCAATCGGAGTTACTAACCGATAAGGAGAAACTCCGGCAACAAGTTGACCTCGCCGTTTACAGGACGCCGGCAATTGACGTTCACACTCACGTGCATCCACCTGAATTTGATGGATTGTATTTGTCTGGTATCGACGATCTGCTTACCTACCATTACCTGATTGCGGAAACTCTGCGCTCATCCGACCTGACACATGCGTGCTTTTGGCGAATGTCAAAATCAGAACGCGCAGACTTTGTCTGGAAAACGCTCTTCGTTGATAGCACCCCGCTGTCAGAAGCAGCCCGCGGCATTATCACGATCCTTAGTGCGTTCAATCTCGACACGCGAGCACCTAATCTCGACGAGGCGCGTGCCTTCTTCAGCTCACAGAACGCTAATGCTCATCTCGATCGCGTGCTGACTATGTCGTCCGTTAGTGATGTTGTAATGACCAACGATCCTTTCAGCGATCAGGAAGCGCCGTTTTGGCAGAATGGCATTGTGGTGGACAGCCGGTTTCAGGCGTCCTTGCGTCTCGACACCCTATTGAACGACTGGCCCGTCGCTCGGGAAATTCTGGCAGGCCAGGGTTTCAAAGTTAGTTCCAACCCTGACGAGAACACACTGATCGAAATCCGCAGGTTTTTGGACAAGTGGATCCTAAGAATGCAGCCAGTTTGCATGGCGGTCTCACTTCCGGCTGACTTTCAATATCCAGCTGACGACGAGCGCACTCAGTTGTTGAGAGGAGCCGTTTTGCCAACTGCACGCGAGCACGGTTTGTCTTTGGCAGTGATGATCGGTGTTCGTCGCAGCGTCAATCCGGCACTGCGTTCCGCAGGTGATGGTCTGGGCAAGGCCGATGTCACAGCACTCGAACGAATGTGCCTGGAATATCACGACGTCAAATTCCTGGCTACATTCCTCTCGCGCGAAAACCAACACGAACTCTGTGTCGCAGCGCGGAAATTCAATAACCTGATGCCGTTTGGCTGCTGGTGGTTCTTAAACAATCCATCGATCGTCTCCGAGATCACAGCAGAACGTATGGAACTCCTTGGGCCAAGTTTTGTTCCGCAACATTCAGACGCGCGTGTTCTGGAACAGTTGATTTACAAATGGCAGCACGCGCGAGTTGTTATCGCCCAATCGCTTTACGAAATGTACGCGCGACTTTTGGATAGCGGCCGGCCTGTGATGACAAAAGAAATAACCCGGGACGTCACGCGGTTGTTCTCCGGCAATTTCCGCAAGTGGGTAGGGATGGCCGGAAATGATGTTCTCTGAATCGATCGTTGACCTCTGAGGACGTCGCGCGAACGTTGTTCGTCGCATAGCGACGATTGAAGTCAGCCCGTCGTTTCAACGCCGGGGAGTCGTTTGAAAACGATCGCGTCGCATCGCGACGACAATGTTTGTCACGCTATACCCAGCGTTGAAACGCCGGGCTAAATTCATCCGACGCTGCGCGTCGAAAAAGTTCTCGTAATAACAAATCTCGCTGGAGCACAAACTCTGTATGTTTCAACGCAGTTCACGTATTATTCGCAACCTCGTTTTTTCTTTGGTGACCATCTCTGCGCTCTTACTTCCCTTCTCTTTTCAAACCACGCATTCTCAAACATCAACCCCTGACTACAAAAACCCATCGCTTAGCGTCGACGCCCGCGTCGCCGATCTGTTGAAGCGGATGACTCTCGAAGAGAAAGTAGCGCAGCTAACTTGTCTCTGGGCGCAGCGTCCCCAGGTCAACCCGCAAACTGATTTCGCAAACGATCGCGGTGACCTGTCGCCGGAAAAAGCTCAGCAGGTAATGAAGTACGGCATGGGCCAAATTGGCCGGCAACGAGAACGCAAAGGACCTCGCGAAGGAGCAGCGTTCGCAAACTCGGTTCA
>Ga0068864_100000938_pt1 | contig 24407 bp, 20 predicted proteins | sample KBSSwiS72_FD_66586 | JGI IMG/M metagenome (GOLD analysis project Ga0068864, IMG submission 66586) | Switchgrass rhizosphere microbial communities from Kellogg Biological Station, Michigan, USA - KBS Switchgrass S7-2 | ecosystem: Host-associated > Plants > Roots > Rhizosphere > Soil ... | reverse complement strand
CGCCGAGCGGTCGAAGCTCTTGCCGATCTCCCACGGCTTCTTCTCGTCGCCCATCGCCCGCTGCAGGTCGCGCCGCGTCATGTCGAGCCCGACCGTGTAACCGTAGACGAGATCGACCGCGCGCTCGACCGGTACGTCGCGGCCGCCCTTCGCGAGGGCCGCCACGAGCTCGACCTCGTAGTGGTAGTTCTTCGTCAGCGTCGGATACGGATGATCGATCGTCTCACCCGGCCGGGCGAGCTGAACCGCATCGGTGGGCTTCTGGAAAAAGAACGGAGGCTCGCGATTCGGGTCGGAGCCCATTTCGCGCGCGTGGGCGGCATAGTTGCGCCCGATGCAATAGATGCGCCGCACGGGAAAGACTTCGCCCGTGCCCGCGATCGGGATGAACGTTTGCGCCACGACGAACGGAGTGCGCGGCGTCTGCTGTGCTTGCGCGGGCAGCACGCTCGTCGCGCTTCCCGCGGCCGCGATGGCCGCCGCCTTCAGAACGTCTCGACGCCGTACCTTGTCCATGACGCTTCTCCTGGAAGGTCGAGCCTCGCAACAGGGGCCGGCACAGGCTCCTAATCGCAGCGCGGCCCGTTGTCCGCAATCGTGCGCTCGAGGCTCGCGAAGTAGTCCGTGTCCTGCGCGAGATCGCGCTCGGCGACCCTTCGCGCCTCGGGCTCCGGCAACGGCGCGCCCTGCTCGCTCCAGGCGCGTGCCGTCACCAGCTTGCCGCGTTCGTAAAGATACTCCGTTCGCTGCCGGCCGTTCGCGTGCCACGAGCGGGTGACGCCGTGTCGCACGCCCGCCGCGTGAGCAGCCTCGAGCTTGCGGCGCGGCTCGGTCAGCGGAATGGCCGGCGGATACCACAGCGCGACCGTGCCGACCTTGGCGTCGTCCTCGTAAGGGATGACCGCGATGCGATCACCCGTCGCCGCCCAGAACAGGAACGTTCCCGTGCGCCTGCCTTTCGCGAACGCGCCCAGTATCCGCAAGCGGCCGTCGGGCATCCGGAGCTCGTAGGCGCCGTTGGGAGCGCCATCGCGGCACCCGGCGGATGCGATGAGCTCGGGCGCCGCCGCGGACACGACGGTCGACCCGCAAAGGATCAATGCCGCCGCGACGGCGCGCATCGCTACTTAACGAGCGGGCACTCTCCGTCCTTCAACGGCCGGAACGCCTGGTCGGCCGGGATCGTCGCGCGCACCTTGTAGTAGTCCCAGGGACCCTTCGATTCGGAAGGCTTCTTGACCTCGACGAGGTAGGCGGGATGGATCTTGCGCCCGTCGATGCGGATCGTGCCCTTGCCGAACAGGGGGTCGTCGGTCGGCATTTCCTTCATCTTGGCGACGACCTTGGTGCCGTCGTCGCTCTTCAGCGCCTCGACCGCTTTCAGATAATGCAGGACCGAGGCGTACACGCCGGCGTGGACCATCGTCGGATGGATGCCCTTGTCGACCGCTTCGAAGCGCTTCGAGAATGCGCGCGTCTGGTCGTTCTGGTCCCAGTAGAACGTGTTGGTGACGATCAGTCCCTGCGCGGTCTGCAGGCCGAGCGCGTGGACGTCGGTGATGAATACCAGCAGCCCGGCGAGATTCTGCCCGCCCTTCACGATGCCGAATTCCGCGGCCTGCTTGATCGAGTTCGTGGTGTCGCCGCCGGCGTTGGCGAGCCCGATGATCTTCGCCTTCGATGCCTGCGCCTGCAGCAGGAACGAGCTGAAGTCCTGGGTATTGAGCGGCGCGCGGACCTTGCCGAGCACCTTGCCGCCGTTCTTCAGCACCACGGCCTCCGTGTCGCGCTCGAGCGCCTGACCGAATGCGTAGTCGGCGGTGAGGAAGAACCAGGTGTCGCCACCCGATTTCACGATCGCGCTGCCGGTGCCGTTGGCGAGCATCCACGTGTCGTAGGTCCAGTGCACGGTGTTGGGCGAGCAGGCCTTGCCGGTCAGGTCGGACGATGCGGGGCCGGACGCGAGAAAGACCCTGGCCTTGTCCCTCGTGATCTGGTTGACGGCAAGCGCAACGCCGGAGTTCGGAACGTCGACGATCACGTCGACCTTGTCGGTGTCGTACCACTGGCGCGCGATCGCCGACCCGACATCGGGCTTGTTCTGGTGGTCCGCCGAGACGATTTCCACCTTGATGCCCCGCTTCTCGACACCGGAGTCTTCGACGGCCAACCGCGCCGCGGCGACCGAACCCGCGCCCGCCAGGTCTGTGTACAGGCTCGACATGTCGGTCAGGACCCCGATCTTCACGACGTTGTCGGAGATCTGTGCCTGGGCGGCGCTCGCCGACAAGGCGGCGGCTACCGCGAGTCCCACAAGAGTGCGTTGAAACGGTTTCATCGATTTTTCCTTCGTTGGCGGGAAGAGGAAGCGGAGCCTCGAGGCGGCACGCGCGTTGTGCAGAATGTAAAGCCTGCGTCTTTCACTTGGCGATCGCGCGGGCGATCGCGCGGGCGATCTGCGGGGCGATGACCGGCGCCAAGCCTGCGGCTGGCGCGTCAATCGGACAATGACTAAGAGGACCGGCGGGCGCTCGTGTTCGAAAGTGGTGTCGTCGGCCATACTGCGCCGGCAAGCCTCGGCGCACCGTCCTTCTCAAAGAGATGGCCGCAGATTATGGGTGACGCCGGACGGGATGGCAATGTCGCCTCCCTGCCCGCACGGCCGTTCGGTTCATGGCTGGCGTCCGGTCGGCCGCGCCCGGTCCGCCAGACCGTACGGTCGGCAGGGCCGATCGATCCCTGCGGTCAGCTCGGCCGACGCGAGCTCAGTACTCGATGCGCGCGAGATACGTCGTCCGCGAGGCCGCGCGGGCCTGGCCCAGGGTCCGGATGCCCTGCTGCGCGAGCAGCGGGATCATGCGCAGGAAGATTTCTCCTGTCATGATCGCATCGCCGAGCGCCGTGTGGCGCCCGATCGGATTGACGCCCATCCGTTCGGCGATCGCCTCGAGACCGTGCGACTCGAGTTGCGGGTGGATCGCCGCCGACAGCAGCAGCGTGTCGAGGACGGGGTGCGTGAAGCGGACCCCGGTCGCCTCTTCCTTGAGATGGAGGAACCGCATGTCGAAGGCCGCATTGTGCGCGACCAGCACCGTGTCCTCGCAGAAGGCCAGGAAGGCCGGCAAGACCTTGTCGATCGTAGGCTGGTGCTCGAGCATCGATGCCTCGATGCCGGTGATCCTGCTCGCCTCCGGAGACATGTCGCGTTGCGGATCGATGAGCTGCTCGAACACCTCGTGGTCGAGCAGGCGCCCGTTCACGACGCGAACGGCGCCGATCGAGACGATCTCGTCGCCGCCTGAAGGCGAAAGCCCGGTCGTCTCGGTGTCGAAGACCGTGTAGCTCAACTGCGCGAGCGCCCTGTCGTCCTGCTCCGGCCTCTGGCCGGACTGGTGGAAGAGGTCGAAATCGTAGAACTCGGGCCGGCTCGCGCCGACCGCGGGGGCGCTCCAGGCCGCTTCTTCCGGTTGCGTCAGGGGAATCGCGATGCGGAAATACTCCCTCTGCGATGGCTTGTGGATCTGGTACCAGATCTCCGCGCTGTGGCGCTCGATGACCTGCTTCAGCGTGAGCGGGCTCGCCTCGCCGCCGGCGGCCATCGGGTCCGTCTGCCACGACATCGTCGTCTCGACCCCGAGTGGGGCCCCGCTCCATATCACGTCGAGATGCGCGAACTGGCCGGCCGCCTCGAGGCCGAACCGGATCTCGCGGATGCCGAACTCGTCGTGCAGCCGTTTGACGAGGTAGGCGATTCCCTGCATCAGCGAATAGCTGTCGACCTTGAGCCAGATCGACTCGTCGACCTTCTCGAGTTTCGTCGGCACCCCGACCCTGCTTTCGATCCTGCGTCGCGCCGCCGCGATCAGGTCCGAGCCGCGCATGTCCTCGAGCGGCCATTCGGTGCGCAGCGAATCCGCGAACTCGCTGCCGGTCTCGTCGAGGCAGGCGCTCAATCGTCGCGCCTCCTCCCCGATGATGGCGACGAACCGGTCCCGGGCTTCCTGGTCCATCTCGGGAAACGACGCGATCGTCTCGATCGCCGCGCGCATGCTGGCGAGCGAGGCGCGGGTGCCCTGCGTCAGCGTCTCCAGCAGCAGGTCGCGGCGGTTGCCGCTTTCGATGCGGCGCGTGATGTTGTCGACCACGAGCACGAATCCGGTGACGGCGTCGCGCGCGTTCTCGGCGGTCCGGTCGCTCGCCGTGCTCCGCACCGGCGCCATCTGCACCCGGACGAGCTGCCCTGCCGGCGTGGCGGCGACGAAGCTTGCGACGGGCGCGCGCGTTCGCTGGCGCAACCGGTCATGGAGGGTTTCCAGCGCGTGGATGATCACGTTGCGGTCGAAGATCGCGAAGACCGAGCGGCCTAGGCCGACGAGACTGTGCGCCTTGCCCGGCGCGCCCGCTTCGTCGAGCGGCTTGCGCAAGAGCTGCATCGCCCGGGCGTTGTAGAGGAGGATCCGCCCCTCGACGTTGCAGACGATGACGCTGTGGGCGAGCTCGGACATGAGCGCCGCCAGGCGGTTTCGCTCCTCCTCGATGTGCTCGTTCGCCTCGCGCACGCGCGCATCGACGTCGCGCAGCAACGACTCGCGCACGTCGGCGAAGGCATTGAGACCTGCCGCAAGCCGCCTGATCTCGGCCGAGCCGCGTGGGGATGCGCGATGCGAGGGGTTCGCCGCCAGCATGATGTGCGCATCCTCGACGAGCTTCGCCGGCGCCGTCACGTAACGCCGACACAGTGCGCGCACGATGAACGCCAGCGGGACGAGCAGCAGCAAGGTGGCGAGCGTCAGGCTGGGCGCACGCTCGCGCAGGATCGGGCCCAGCAGCGCGCGCTCGGCTTCGCCCAGGTCGGCGGCCGCGAGCAGGACGATGGCGGCGCCCGCGAGCACGACGACTCCCCACGATGCGCCCAGCACCAGTGCGAACCGGACTTTGCCGTGCATCGCCTACTCGCCCAGCAGCTCTCGCACCTTCGCGACCAGCTCTCGCGTGGAAAAGGGCTTGGTGACGTAGGCGTCCGCACCGACGGCCATCCCCTTGTTCACCTCGATCTCGCGTCCCTTGGCGGAGAGCATGACGATCTTGATGCCCTTCCAGGCCGGGTTTTCCCGCACGGTCTGGCACAGGTCGAAGCCGCTCATCCGCGGCATCATGATGTCGAGGAGTATCAGGTCGGGGTTGAACTCGCCCACCGCATCGAGCGCCTCCTCCCCGTTGCTGGCGACCCGCACGACATGACCCATCTTCTTCATGAGGAACTCGAGCGAGACCACGATGTTGGGTTCGTCGTCCGCGATCAGAATCCTCTTCGCCATCGGTCCTCCGCCGCCTCGAAAACGTGCGACTCGCCACCGCCATGCCGTGCGATGGCTAGAGTCGATAGGATACGCGCAGGCGATCCTGCAGTTGCCTTGCCTGGCGGAAGGCTTCCTTCAGCATCCGCTGGTCGACCTCGTGCAGCGCATACGGGTCGATCCGGTTCGGGTTGCCTTTGACCGCGGGCATCTCCTGCTGCCGCAGCCGCAACAGCTGCAGGAAGTGATAGGCCTCGACCGTCGCGCCGACATGACGCGGCAGCACGTGCAGTCGCTCCCCCGCCAGCCGCAGGCGGGCCGCCGTGCCGGTGTCTGCGATCCCGAGCGCCAGCGCGAACACCCGCGCGCAATCGACGAAGATGCGGGTGCCGCGCGTCTTGAGGTCGAGCGTCCCCCTGACGGCCGCCTCGTCGTCGACGGCGAACGCGCGGATCAGCCCGACCGGAGGATCCGTCGCGAGGGCGTTCTGCACCATGAGCCGAAGAAACGGGAGATTCGCCTGCGTGTAGCCGAACAGCCACTCGCGCAGCCCGTCGGCGAGCGTCGTGTCGCCGTACAGCGGCCGGAAATCGAAGACGATGTTCGCGTTCAGGAGCGCCTGCGGCGTCGGCTCGCGTATCCACGCCAGGAACTTCGCCTTCCATTCCGGAATCGAGAGGCAAAGCTCGGGATTGCTCGCCATCACATTGCCCGTGCACAGCGGAAAGCCGAGTGCGTCGAGGTCCGCGTTGACGTCGCGCGCGAATGCGAGCAGCCGCTCGCGGCGCGGCGCCGGGTCCTCGCCCTCGGGCAGCGAGAAGAGCAGCGCGTTGTCCTGGTCGGTCGCGAGCGTCTGCTCGCCGCGGCCCTCGCTGCCCAGGGCGAGCCAGCACCACTCGGTGTCGTCGAGCCGATGCCGTTGCAGCGCAAGATCGATGGCCCGGCGCGCCAGCGCATCGTTGAGCGCCGCGATCGTTCGCGTCAGGGGCTCGGCGGCCACCCCCTGCGCCAGCAGATTCTGCGCGAGGCGCGTCAAGTCCTGGCCCACACGCTTGAGCCGGTCGACCGAATCGGCCGCGTGCAGCCCTTCGATCACCTGCCGCATCGAGGCGCGCTGCAGCGCGAACAGGTCTCGCTCGTTGATTACGCCGTGGAGCCGGCCGTTCTCGACGACGATCACCTGGCGGATCCCGCGCTCGGCCATCACGTACATCGCCTCGTACGCGGTCACGGACGCGGGCAGCGTGACGATAGGCGCCGTCATCACCTCGGACACCGGTCTCGCGAGCGAGACGTCGGCCAGAACGACGCGGCAGAGCAGATCGACGAGCGTGAACATGCCGACCGGCGCGCCGGCCTGGTCGATGACGACGATGGTGCGCACCTTCGCGTCCGACATCTTCTGCGCGGCTTCGCGCAGCGTCGCGCTCGCGATGCACGATACCGGTGGATTGCGGACCAGCTCACCGAGCGTGCGCGTCAGCGTCTGTTGCTCGGCCGCTCTCTGGCTGAACTCCCGGTAAAGGCTCTCCAGCGATTGCTTGAGCGTTTCCGTGATCGCCTGCGTGCAGAAGCGCTCGAATTCCGGCGACAGTTGCCGCAGCTCGAGGAAATCCGCGCGGGCGAGCACATAACAGCGGGTGTTCTCGATCGCGTGAAATATCTTCGTCGTCGTCGTGCCGGCCGACAACGCCCCGACCGGAAACAGCTCGCCTGCGCCCAGCGTGCGGTCCGGATCGGGCTGCGTGCTGTCGGGGCGACGTCCGACGACGCCGCACGCGACGATGTACAGGCTCGCAACGGGACCGCTCTGCACCGAGAGGATCGTCGCGTCCTTCGCGAACTCGGCCCGGGTCAGGCGCGCAACCAGGAACTCCACGGCGTCGTCGGCCATCCGGTCGAACGGCGCGTAGCGACGCAGGAATTCGCGCGCGTCCGCGGCGTGCGGCGGGCGAGCCGCGTTCACGCGCTGCGCTCCTTCAAACGGCCGGCCGCAAATGCGAGAACCCCCGCTCCGGGCGGGGGCTCGCGGTGCGGCGCGGCTCCGGCATCAGTGCGCGACGGGCTTCGCGAGCAGAAGGCCGGTGTTCTGCCGCACATAGAGCTCGTCCCACATGTCCTCAGAGCGCTTGTCGCGGTACAGCAGCGAGCCCAGGATCACGGCGAGGAAGCCCAGCGGAATCGAGATCAGACCCGGATTGCGAAGATCGAAGGCCGGCTTCTCGAGCCCAACGATCGACGTTCGGTCGCTGCCGATTTCCTTGATCCTCGACTCGGCTGCGCTCTTCGCCTTTTCCGACTTGGCGATCGCGGCCTTGAGCTTGTCCTGCGCCGGCGCCTCGGTCGCGGCCGAAAGGTCGGCGTTGGCCTTCGCAAGATTCGCGGTCTCGGCAGCGACGATCTTCTCCTGTGCGGCCTTGACGGCGAGCGGGTAACTCAAGTTGGGCGAGACCAGCACCAGCCCGATGGCGGTCAGCGTGCCGACGACCATGCCGAGGACGATGCCGCCGGTGTTGCAGCGCTTCCAGAACAGCGTCAGGAGGACGCAGGGGAAATTGGCCGACGACGCGACTGCGAACGCCAGCGCGACCAGGTGCGCGACGTTCTGCCCTTTCGACAGGATGCCGATCGTGATGGCCATGGCGCCGACTACCACCGTCGCGATGCGCGCCGCGCGGACCTGCTCGGCCGGCGACACGTGGTCCTGGCGGATCACGCCGACGTAGAGGTCGTGCGCCATCGCCGACGCCGCGGCGAGCACCAGGCCCGCCACCACGGCGACGATCGTCGCGAACGCGACTGCGGCCACAAACGCCAGGAAGAGGTTGCCGAGCATCGAGTCGGGGCCGCCGCCGAGGTACTGCGCAAGCAGTGGGCCGGCCATGTTGCCACCGGCGTCTATCGACTTGATTTTCACGGCGCCGACGTGCATCGCCGAGCCCATGCCGAGAAACAGCGTCAGCACGTAGAAGCCACCGATGATCGCCATCGCCCAGATCACCGACTTGCGCGCATCCTGGGCCGTCGGCACGGTGAAGAAACGCATCAGGATGTGCGGCATCCCGGCCGTGCCGAACACGAGCGCCATGCCGAGCGAAATCTGGTCGATCGGCGCCTTGAACAGCAAGCCCGGCTCGAGGAATCGCTGGCCGAGCTCGGTCGGTGACATGTTCTTCCCGGCATCACCGAGCAGCAGCGCCACCTGCGCCTGCACATCGGCATCGCCGATCACGGCCGTCAGGAACCCGGGCAGGCTGAAGCCATAGGGCGTCCACACCAGTATCACCAGCAGAATCGATGCGGTGACCAGCAGGATCGCCTTGATGATCTGCACCCAGGTCGTCGCCACCATGCCGCCGAAAAGCACGTACGCCAGCATCAGCACGCCAACCACCATCACGGATATCTCGTAGTCGATGCCGATCAGCGTCTTCACGAGCACGCCGCCGCCGACCATCTGTGCGGTGAGATAGAACGTCGACACCGTGATGGTCGAGAGCGCGCCGACGATCCGTGCCGCCTTCTGGTTGTTGCGGTAGGCGAGGATGTCGGACAGCGTGTACTTGCCGATGTTGCGGCAGGGCTCGGCGATCACGAGCAGCACCGTAATGTACGCGACCAGCCAGCCGACGGAATACATGAAGCCGTCGTAGCCGTAGAGCGAAATCAAGCCGGCGATGCCGAGGAACGACGCCGCGGACAGGTAGTCGCCGGCGATCGCCCAGCCGTTCTGCAGCCCGGACACGCCACCGCCGGCCGCGTAGAAGTCGGCGACGTTCTTGACGCGCTTGGCCGCGACGTACGTCACGTACATCGTGATGCTGATGATCACGCCGAACACCGCGAAGGTCAGCCAGCGGAACTGCGCGGCGACGGCTCCCTGCGCCAACACCGGGGAGGCAATCGCCGCGAGCGCGATCGCGCCCGCGGCCAGTGCAAAGCGACGCGAGCTCATTTGCGGCCTCCCATCTGCCTTTCGGCGTCGCGCACGATTTCTGCCGCCATCGGGTCGAACACGCTGTTCGCGCGGCGCGCGTAGACGAAGGCGAGCGCCCAGGCGACCACGAACTCGGAGAGCGCGAAGAGGATGCCGACGTTGACGGGCCCCCAGACCTTGATCTTGTAGATGTCCTGGAAATACGCCGCGCCGATCGGCAGCAGAAAATAGTAGAGCAGCGAGAAGATCATCAGGCCCCAGAGGAACCCCATCTTCTTGCTGTGCAGTGCCTGAAACTCCGGCCGGCTGTCGATCGCCTTCCAGTCCATTCCGCGTGTATCGACCATCTCTTCCCCCGTGCCGTTGCATGCAAGCCGCGGAAGGCAGGGCCGCGAATTGCCCCGCACCCGGCTGCAAGGGTGCATTGCGGCACTTAATGGGTCACGCCGTGTTGACGCAGGTCAAGTGTGCATTGGTACTACACCGGCGGGCTGCGGGGGCCGCGGGCAAAGGCGACGCTCGCGCAGGCGCGATCCGCCCGTCAGGCTCCCCAGCGGGGCGCGCGCTTCTGGACGAAGGCGTCGATCCCCTCGGCGGCGTCCGGATCGAGCAGGTTGCATGCCATCGCCGCGCCGGAGAGTTCGTATGCATCGGGGAGCGTGCGGTCGATCTGCTCGTAGAACGCGCGCTTGCCCATGGCGACGACACTCCGGCTGCGCGCCTTGATGATGTTGGTGAAGCGTGCGACGGCGGCATCGAGCTCCTGAAGCGGCACCACGTCGTTGACAAGGCCCCAGGCAAGCGCCGTGGGAGCATCGATCGGCTCGCCGGTGAGCAGCATCTCCATCACTCGCTTGCGTGCAACGTTGCGCCCCACGCCGACCGCGGGCGTCGAACAGAACACGCCGACGTTGACGCCGGGCAGCGCGAACTTCACGGCGTCCGCCGCGACCGCGAGGTCGCACATCGACACGAGCTGGCAGCCCGCCGCCGTCGCGATGCCGTGCACGCGAGCGATCACCGGCTGCGGCAGCCGCGTCAGTTTCAGCATCATCCGGCTGCAGGCGTCGAACAGCCCGCGCTGCGAGGCGGCGTCGGGAAGCGCGCGCAGCTCCTTCAGGTCGTGGCCCGCGCAGAATCCCTTGCCGTTCGCGGCCAACACGACCACGCGGGTCTCTTCGTCGGCGGCGAGCCGGTCGAGCTCCGCCTCGAGCGCCGCCATCATGGCGCCCGACAGCGTGTTGTAGCGGTCGCCGCGATTGAGCGTGAGCGTCGCCACACCGTCGCGCGACGCGGCAAGCACGAACGGTGCGGGAGGGGAGTCGGGGGGTGCGTTCATTGAAGTACCTCCGCGTGGCGCTTCGATATTCGCTCTCGGGACGGCGCGGCGCGCTCTTGCCGCCGTCGCGCTCACTCGATTGCCTGCGCCGACTTCACGCGCTCGCGCAGCACGAACTTCTGGATCTTGCCGGTGGACGTTTTCGGCAGCTCGCCGAAGATCACTCGCTTTGGCGCCTTGAACCGCGCGACGAGCCCGCGGCAGTGGGTGATGATCTCGTCCTCCGTCGTTTCCGCGCCGGGCTTCAACTCGACGAACGCGCACGGCGTCTCGCCCCATTTCGCATCCGGCTGCGCGACGACCGCGGCGGCGAGCACGGCAGGATGCCGATACAGCGCGTCCTCGACTTCCAGCGAGCTGATGTTCTCCCCGCCCGAGATGATGATGTCCTTCGACCGGTCCTTGATTTTCACGTAGCCGTCGGGTTGCATCACGGCGAGGTCGCCGGAATGGAACCAGCCGCCGGCGAACGCTTCCCCGGTCGCGGCCGGGTTCTTGAGATAGCCCTTCATCGTGATGTTGCCCCGAAACATGATCTCGCCCATCGTCTCGCCGTCCCACGGCACTTCGGTCATCGTCTCCGAGTCCATCACGGTCATCCCTTCCTCGACCGTGTAGCGCACACCCTGGCGACCGTTGCGCTCGGTGCGTTCGCCGATCGACAGCGCATCCCACGCCTCGTGCTTCGCGCACACTGCGGCCGGCCCGTACGTTTCGGTGAGGCCGTAGACGTGCGTGATGTCGAACCCCATCCGTTCCATGCCCTCGATCACCGCGGCCGGCGGCGCCGCGCCGGCCACGAGGCAATGAACCTTCTGGTCGATCCCCGTCTTCATCTCCGGCGGCGCGTTGATGAGCGTCAGGTGCACGATCGGCGCGCCGCAGTAGTGCGTGACCTTGTGCGCGCGGATCGAATCGAAGATCGCCTTGGCCTCGACCTTGCGCAAGCAGACGTTGACACCGGCGTTCGCCGCCATGGTCCAGACGAAGCACCAGCCGTTGCAGTGGAACATCGGCAGCGTCCACAGGTAGACGGCGTGATGCGGCATTTCCCAGTCGATGATGTTCGACAGCGCGTTCAGGTACGCGCCGCGGTGGTGGTACACGACGCCCTTCGGGTTGCCCGTCGTGCCGGACGTGTAATTGAGCGAGATGGCGTTCCACTCGTCGGAGGGATGCTGCCACGCGTACTCCGGGTCGCCTCCGGCGATGAACGCTTCGTAGTCGACGTCACCGAGGCGCTTGCCCCCCGGCCCCAGCGCATCGACGATGTCGACGACGATCGGCTTCACCGGCAACTGCTCCAGTGCGCGCTCGATCGTCAGCGAATACTCGGTGTCCGTCACGAGCACCTTGGCCCCGCCGTGCTCGAGCATGAATGCGATCGCGTCCGCGTCGAGCCGCGTGTTGAGCGTATTGAGCACGCCGCCGATCATCGGCACAGCGAAGTGCGCCTCGACCATCTCGGGCGTGTTCGCCGCCATCAGCGCGACGGTGTCGCCGACGCCGATGCCGACCTTGGCGAGCGCCGACGCAAAGCGGCGGCAGCGGGCGTACGTCTCGCTCCACGTGTACTCGCGCGAGCCGTGGACGACGGCGAGATGGCGCGGGTAGGTGTACGCGGCGCGCGCGATGAGCGAGATCGGCGTGAGCGGCGTGTAGTTCGCGGGATTGCGGTCGAGGTCGCGTTCGAAGGGGTTTTTGCGCGTCATGATGACGATGATACATTGACGAACATCATGGGCCACCGCCTCTCCAGGATCGTCACCCGCACCGGTGACAACGGCACCACGGGCCTCGGCGACGGCTCGCGCGTCAGCAAGGATTCGGACCGGATCGACGCGATCGGGGCCGTGGACGAGCTCAACTCGACGATCGGCCTCTTGCTGACCGAATCGCTTCCCGCATCCGCCACCGACTGCCTGACGCGCGTTCAGCACGACCTCTTCGACCTGGGCGGCGAGCTTTCGATTCCGGGGCACGTCGCCGTGACCGACGCGCACGTCACCCGGCTCGAGGACGCGGTCGAGCGGTTCAACGCCGACCTGCCGCCGTTGAAGGAATTCATCCTTCCCGGCGGCGCGCGGGCCGCGGCGCTCGCGCACGTGGCGCGCACGGTGTGCCGCCGCGCCGAACGTTCGCTCGTCCGGATGGCAGCGACCGAGCCGGTCGGCGACGCCACCCGCAGGTACGTCAATCGCCTGTCGGATCTGCTTTTCGTTCTTGCACGCACGTTGAACCGCGCGGCCGGCAAACCGGACGTGCTCTGGCGCAAGGACCGTCCCGAAGCCGGCTAGCGGCAAGCGACGGCGACGCCCGACGCTCCTGTCGCAGTATCCGCCCCGTAGGGTCGCCTACCGGACGCCGACCGGTCCAGCCTCCGGGGAACGGTCAAAGCGAGCCGACTGACCGCCGCCGGCACGACCTTTTCCGATTGCAAAAAGCGAAGGGCCGGACGCACCGCGTCCGGCCCTTGACGCCACCGGTGCCCGCCTGGGGGAGCGGGCAGCCGGAAACCGGGCAATCAGATCTGCTGCTTCTTCGGGGGCGTGACGTGCGGCATATGAACCCTCTTGAGGCCGGTGTCTTCCCGGTAACCGTAGACGACGATGGGCGTGCCGACGATCGGCGTGCCCTGCGCAGCGGAAACGTCGACCGCCGGGACGTTGCCTTGGGCGATTTCGACGGCCGGGACCACGACGCGCCCGGTGCCCACGTTCGCCGGCAGGATCGAAAGGCCGAGCGTGACCACGGTCATGGCGACGGCAGCGATCGAAAGGGCGACGCGGGGCAAAGGGGCCTGGTAGCGGTTCATCGTGATCTCCTGGTTCGGTTCGTGCGCGGCGGTCGTTGGATGCGGCGATCCGGCTTTCCGGATTCAAGTCTTCGCGTCCAGGGATGTCGTTTCTCGACTGCAGCGTGCGATGCCATCTTAGGAACGCAGGGTTGGGCCCTCAAGATCGATGCGACGAAGCCGCCGGAATGAGGTGCGAGCAGCGGCCAGCGCAGATGAGCCGCCCGCATGTCGGGTATGAATGCGGCATCAGTGATGGGCAGATTCGGCGGTCACAACGCGCCGTCGCCCGCGCGTCCGACGGTCAGGCCGGCGCGCGCACCCGCTGGTCGATGGCGCCGAAAATCGAGCGGCCGCCGCCGTCCAGCATTTCGATGCGGATGCGGTCGCCGAACCGCATGAACGGCGTCACCGCCTGGCCGCCGGTCAGCGTCTCGACCGTGCGTTGTTCGGCGATGCATGAATAGCCGACGCCTCCGACCGCTGCGGGGCGACCGGGGCCGCCCTTCTCCTTGTTGGAGACGGTTCCGGAGCCGACGATGCTTCCCGCCACAAGGTCGCGGGTTTTCGCGACGTGGGCGATCAGCGCCGTGAAGTCGAACGTCATGTCGGCACCCGCGTCGGGGTGACCGAACAGGCGCCCATTGAGATGCGACACGAGCGGCAGGTGGACCTTGCCATCGCGCCAGGCGCCGCCAAGCTCATCCGGGGTGACGGCCACGGGCGAAAACGCGCTTGCGGGCTTCGACTGCAAGAATCCGAAGCCCTTCGCGAGCTCACCTGGAATGAGGTTGCGCAGGCTTACATCGTTGACGAGCATCAGCAACACGATGTGACCGGCCGCATCGGCGGAGGCCGTGCCCATCGGCACGTCGTCGGTGACGACGGCGACCTCGGCCTCGAAGTCGATGCCCCACGCTTCGTCGGCCAGCACGATGTCCTCGCACGCGCCCAGCATGTCATCGGAAGCGCCCTGATACATGAGCGGATCGGTCCAGAATTCGGCCGGCATGGCCGCGCCCCGCGCCTTGCGCACGAGCTCGACGTGATTGACGTAAGCCGAGCCGTCCGCCCATTGATACGCGCGAGGCAGCGGGGCCATCGCGCGCGCCGGATCGAACGGCACGGCGGGCATCCGCTTCGCATCGAGCTCGTCGGCGATGGCGGCCAGCGACGGGCTGGCCGCGTTCCAGGCGTCGAGGGCACTCTGCAGCGTTCGCGCGATCTCGGGCACGGCGACGCACCGCGAGAGATCGCGGGAGACGACGACGAGCTCCCCGTCCCGGGTGCCGTTGTGGCGGGTCGCGAGCTTCATGTGAGCGTGCTTCGCAAAACGGTGCCTGCCCGAGCCTACTTTCGCTTGAGCGCGTAACCGTCGGGCCGGTCTTCCATCTCCCAGCCGGCGGCGTGAAGCTCGGCGCGCAGCCGATCGGCCTCGGGCCACGCTCTGGAACGGCGGGCGCGGAGGCGCGCTTCGGCGATCGCGACCACGGCATCGGGTGCGGTCTCCTTCTTCGGCACCCAGTCCGCAAGCTTCAATCCGAAGATGCTGTCGAAGCGCAGCAGGGTCGCGCGCCGCGACGCCGGCGGTGAATTTCCGCGCAGCGTCTCCCAGGCGACGGCGAGCGCGCGCGGCACGTTGAGATCGTCGTTGATCTCGCTCGTGAAGCGCTCCAAGAAAGCGGGATCGGGCTCGGCCCCGTCGTCGCCGCTCTCCGCGCTGCGCAGCGCGTAGATGCCGTGCCGCATGCGGTCGAGCGCGACCGCGGCGGCATCGAGCGCATCGAACGTGAAATTGAGCTGGCCCCGATAATGCGCCGTCAGGCAGAGATAGCGATAGGCGAGAGGGTCGTATCCGCGCTCGACGAGAGACGCGAGGCGGAGAAATTCGCCGGCCGACTTCGCCATCTTCGCGTCGTTCGACAGGAGGAAGTACCCGTGCATCCAGAAATTCGCGAGCCGCGTGCCGACGCGCGCCTCCGTCTGCGCGATCTCGTTCGTGTGGTGGACGGGGATGTGGTCCTCGCCGCCGCAGTGGATGTCGAAGTAGTCGCCCAGGTACTCTTGCGCCATGGCCGAGCACTCGATGTGCCAGCCGGGAAAGCCCTTGCCCCACGGGCTGTCCCATTCCATCTGCCGCTTTTCGCCAGGGGCCGAGAACTTCCACAGCGCGAAGTCGGTGGGGTTGCGCTTCTCGCCGACGTCGACGCGCTTGCCGGCCTCCTGCCCCTTGAGGTCGAGGCGCGCGAGATAACCATAGTCCGGCTGTTTCGACGTGTCGAAATAGATGCCGTCGGACGTGCGGTAGGTGAACCCGTTCTTCTCGATGTCGGCGATGAAGGCGATCTGCTCGGCGATGTGATCCGTCGCCCGGCACAGCACCGACGGATCCTCGATATTGAGCGCCTTCATGTCCGCGAGGAACGCGTCCGTGTAGAGCTGTGCGATCTCCCACGCCGACTTGCCGGTGCGGCGCGCGCCTTTCTCCATCTTGTCTTCGCCGGTGTCGGCGTCGGAGGTGAGATGGCCGACGTCGGTGACGTTCATCACGTGTCGGACACGATAGCCGTTCCATTCGAGCGCGCGCTTCAGCACATCCTCGAACAGGAACGTGCGGTAGTTGCCGATGTGCTGATAGTCGTACACCGTCGGGCCGCACGTGTACAGGCCGACTTCGCCGCCCGGCTGCAGCGGCTCGAACGGCCGCAGCGTTCGAGTGAAGTTGTCGTACAGACGAAGCGGGGCGGGCATGGATCGGGCATCGTAGCGAATCACCCGTTGCCCAGCAAGGTAGAATCGCCCCGAATCGAAACTCGCGGGGCCTTCCGTTCGCGCCGTCACACCATCCGAGCAATGCGCCTGGGCGCCGTCCGTTCCCATTCTGTGGGCGCTGGTCGTCGCATTCTCGCTCCTCTGGTTCGCGACGCTCGACGCGCGCCACCTGATTCATCCCGACGAGGGGCGCTACGCCGAGATCCCCCGCGAGATGGTGGCGACGGGCGACTGGGTCACGCCGCGACTCAACGACCTCAAGTACTTCGAGAAGCCGCCGATGCAGTATTGGGTGACGGCCGCTGCCTACGAGGCGTTCGGCGTTCACGAATGGGCCGCGCGCCTGTGGCCCGCGCTCGCAGGATTCCTGGCGATCCTCGCGATCGCGGCCGCCGGCTATGCCATCGGCGGCGCCGCGCTGGCGGCTTACGCGGGACTGGTGCTCGCGGCGACGGTCTGGCACGTGGTCATCGCGCAGATCGTGACGCTCGATTCCGGGCTGTCGTTCTTTCTCGCGCTCGCGTTCAGCGCCTTCGTGATTGCGCAACGTGACGCAACGGATGCCGGCGCGCGAAGATACTGGATGTGGCTCGCGGCGGCTGCGCTTGCGGGCGCCACGCTGTCGAAGGGGTTGATCGCTCTCGTCATCCCCGGCGGCGCGCTCGTCGTCTATTCCGCGCTGACGCGTGATTTCTCCGTCTGGCGGCGGCTTCATCTCGGCTCTTGCCTCGTGCTGTACCTCGCGCTCAGCGCTCCGTGGTTCATCGCCGTCTCGCGCGCGAACGACGAGTTCTTCCAGTTCTTTTTCGTGCACGAGCACTTCCGCCGCTTCCTGCGTGGCGGCGACGAGCGGCCTGGCGCGTGGTACTACTTCGTCCCGTGTCTGATTGTCGGCGTCCTGCCCTGGCTGTCGATCCTCGGCGCCGGCGTGCGCCGTGCATGGGTGGAGGGAACCCCCAATGCGCTCGGATTCTCGTGGCAACGGTTTGCGCTCGCGTGGACCGTCTTTGTGTTCGTCTTCTTCAGCGCGTCGGGATCGAAGCTTCCCTCGTACATTCTTCCGCTGTTCCCGCCGTTGGCGCTCGTGATCGCCTGGCTGCTGCCGCGCCTGCCCACCGCAACGCTGGTTCGTGTGACCTGGCCCGGCGTCGTGGCGTCGGCCGTGCTTACGGGGGTGCTGTTTGCAGGCTGGAACCGCTACGCGCCGCGGTTCGCCGGCGAGCGCGTTCCCGTCGAGTCGCTCATCGCATTCGGCGCCTGGGTGAAGCCGGCGTTCGCCATTGCCACCGCGGGCGGCATTGCGGCGCTCGTCGCGCTTCGCCGTGCACCCGACTCGCCGAAAGCGCGCTTCGTCGGGTTCGCTGCGCAATCGTTCACGGTGCTGCTCGCGGTGCAGCTCATGATCGCCGGATTCGACGCGCTCAGCACGATCCGCTCGTCTTCCGCTATCCTCCGGGCTGCGCAGCATGCGCAGCCCTTCGCACCGGATGCTCCGTTCTATCAGGTCGCCATGTACGATCAGACCGTGCCCTTCTATCTCGGCCGAGCGACCCGGGTCGTCGAGTACCGCGGCGAGCTGGCGCTCGGGATCGACGCCGACCCGAAGAAGCAGATTCCGACCGTCGCGGCGTGGATCGCCGAATGGGAAGCGCTGCCGAACGGTTACGCGCTGATGGACCGGGACCTCGAAGCGCCGCTCGTCGCGCAGGGCGTGCCCCTGCGCGTCCTCGCCCGCGATGCCCGCCGGATACTCGTAAGCCGGTCGTGAGCTGACGGTGACCGCTGCCGCACTCGCATTCCTCATGACCGGCGTGCTGCTCAATGCCGTCGCGCAGCTGCTGCTCAAGGCCGGCACCAACGCGCTCGGCGTGCTCACGCTGTCGCGCGAGACATGGGCGGACACCATCTGGTCGATGGCGACGCAGGGCCACTTCGCGCTCGGCATCGCCTGCTATGCGCTGTCGGTCGTGGTCTGGATCTTCGGCCTGTCGCGCGTACCGGTGTCGATCGCCTACCCCCTCTTGTCGGTGGGATATGTCGTCAATGCGGTCGCCGCGCATTACCTGCTCGGCGAGGCGGTCACGGCGTCGCGCTGGCTCGGCATCGGGTTTATCGTGATCGGCGTCACGCTCGTCGCGCGTAGCTGAGGGAAATCATTGTCACGATGACCACGCTGCCCTACCTCAAGTTCGCCGGTCCCGTCATCGACGAGGCGACGGTCGCGGGTGTCGCCGACGTCCTGCGCTCGGGATGGATCACCAGCGGACCGTGGGTGGAGGCCTTCGAGCATGCGCTGTCGCAATTCTGCGGCGGGCGCCGGGTGAAGGCCGTCACGTCCGCGACGGCTGCCATCGAGATTGCGCTGCAGCTGGCTGGCGTCGGTCCGGGCGACGAGGTGATCGCGCCGGCGCAGACCTTTTTCACGACGCTCAACATGATCGTCAAGGCCGGAGCAAGGCCCGTGTTCGTCGACTGCGACTTGACGACGCGCAATCTTGACCTTGGTCAAGCGGAAGCCTTGATCACGCCGCGCACGAAAGCGATCATCCCCACGCACTGGCCTGGCTCGCTTGTCGATCTCGATGCCTTGTACGCGCTCGCGGCCCGGCGAGGGCTGCGCGTGATCGAGGACGCGGCTCTCGTCATCGGCTCGCAGTGGAAGGGACGGAACGTCGGCGCGATCGGCGATCTCGCCGTGTTCAGCTTTCACCCGAACAAGAACATGACGACGATCGAAGGCGGCGCCCTCGTGTTGAACGACGACGACGAAGCGAAGCGCGTCGACGCGCTGCGCTTTCACGGCATCACGTACCTCGCGGATCGGACGCGCGACGTCGCGTTCGCCGCCGGCAAGTTCAATCTCTCCGACGTCAATGCGCGGATCGGCACGGCGCAGCTCGAGGCGCTGCCGCGCTTCCTCGCGACGCGCCGCGCGCTCGCCGGCCGATATTTCGAGCGTTTTCGGACCCAGCCCGCTTGCCACCTGCCGCCCCGCCTCCGGGAGAACGACGGCCAGACGTGGAACATGTTCTCCGTGCTGCTGCCGCTTGCGCAGATGGCGTTCTCCCGCCAGCAGTTTCGCGCGACGCTGCACGCGGCCGGCATCGGCACGGGCGTCTCCTACGAGGCGCTGCACCTCAGCACGCTCGGCCGCCGCTACGGGTACGAGGACGGCGACTTTCCGGTGACGGAGCGGATCGCGCGCGAAACGGTCACCTTGCCATTGCACGCGGCGATGACGGAAGCCGACGTCGACCGCGTCTGCTCGGCCGCCGCGGCCGCCATCGGCCACGTGCCGTCATGAGCCTCCTTTCGCGGCGACTCGAAAGATGAAATCCCCGTCGAACACCGCGCCGGCGCTGTCCGTGGTGATACCCGTCTACAACGAGGAAGCGAGCCTGCCGACACTTTTCGGCCGCCTCTATCCCGCGCTCGACGCGCTTGGCGTGAGCTACGAGGTGATCTACGTCAACGACGGCAGCCGCGACCGCTCCGCAGCGCTCTTGCGCGAGCAGTGGGAGCGCCGGCCCGACACGACGCGCGTGATCCTGTTCAACGCGAATTACGGCCAGCATCCGGCGATCGTGGCCGGCTTCGAGCACTGCCGCGGCGAGCGCGTCGTCACGATGGACGCGGACCTGCAGAACCCGCCCGAGGAAATCGGCAAGCTTCTGGCGGCGATGGACCGGGGCCACGACTACGTCGGCGGCGTGCGCCGCGCCCGGGAGGACTCCTGGTTCCGGCGGCTCGCGTCGAGGGCGATGAACCGCTTGCGCGAGCGCATCACCCGCATCCGCATGACGGACCAGGGGTGCATGCTGCGCGCTTACAGCCGCGAGATCGTCGCCGCCATCGCCGCGAGCCGCGAGGTGAGCACGTTCATTCCCGCGCTCGCGTACACGTTCGCGAGCAACCCGACGGAGATCGACGTGGCGCACGAGGCGCGCGCGGCCGGCAAGTCCCACTATCCGCTCTACAAGCTCATCCGGCTCAACTTCGATCTCATCACCGGGTTCTCGCTGGTTCCGCTGCAGCTCTTCTCGATGTTCGGCATGCTGGTCGCGACGCTCGCGCTGATCGCCTACGTGATCGTGATCGTCTACCGGTTGATCCACGTCCATCACGACGATGCGCTCGCCGTGTTCTGGGATCGCGACATCCTCGCGTTCTTCCTCGTCGGCATGATGCTGTTCGGTCTCGGGCTCATCGGCGAGTACGTCGGCCGCATCTACCACCAGGTGCGCGCGCGGCCGCGCTACATGATCCGCGCCGTCCTCGAGCGCTCCGGCGAGCCCGGGGATACAGGGGAGCCGGCGGGCGAGGCACCGGTGCGACTGCAGGTGCGATCTCCGCAATGACGCAGGCGGTGGTCTTCGCCTATCACAACGTCGGGGTGCGCTGCCTGCGCGTGCTGCTGGCCCACGGCGTCGACGTGCGGCTCGTCGTGACGCACACCGACGATCCGCACGAGACCCGATGGTTCGGTTCGGTCGCCGACGTCGCTCTCGAATGCGGGATTCCGACTTGCACCCCGGCCGATCCCAACGCGGCCGACGTCGTCGCCCGAGTGAAAGCGCTCGCGCCCGACTTCCTGTTCTCGTTCTACTACCGGATGCTGCTCGCCGCTCCGCTGCTCGCGGTGCCCGGGCGCGGCGCGCTCAACATGCACGGCTCGCTTCTGCCTCGCTATCGTGGCCGGGCGCCTGTCAACTGGGCAGTGCTCCACGGCGAGCGCGAGACGGGCGCCACGCTGCATTACATGACGCCGAAGGCCGACGCGGGCGACATCGTCGCGCAATCGCGGGTGCCCATCCTTCCCGACGACACGGCGAGGGAGGTGTTCGACAAGGTGACCGTCGCGGCGGAGGTCGCACTCGACGGCGTGCTGCCGGCGCTCATCTCGGGTACGGCGCCGCGCACGCGCCAGGACCTTTCCGCCGGCCGCTATTTCGGCGGCCGCCGTCCGGAGGATGGCGTGATCGACTGGAGCCTCGGGGCGACGGCCATTCACAATCTCGTGCGCGCGGTCGCGCCGCCGTATCCGGGCGCGCACACCGCGCTTCGGGGAATGCCGGCACGCGTGCTGCGCACGCGCCTGCTCGACGCAGCGTCAGCGCCGGCGCGCCCTGCCGTCATCGAAGTGCGCGACGATCGCATGCTTGCCCGCTGCGGCGGCGGCGGCACGCTCTGCGTGCTGGCGCTCGAAGTCGCCGGTTTGCCCTGCAGCGCACGCGCGTTCGTCGAGCGCTTCGGCAACCACCCGGTCGCGTTGCCGGCACCCGCGGCACGCGGCGGCGCCCACGTATAATCCGCTCCTCCCGAGCGCCCCTAAGCTCTGACGGAGCGCGAGCGGCGCCGGGCGAATCTCACGGACAACGCATGCGCAAAATCCTGATCCTCGGCGTCAACGGCTTCATCGGCCACCACCTGTCGCGCCGCCTGCTCCGGGACGCTCCGGATGCCGAAATCCACGGGATGGACATGCAGTCCGACCGCTTGCAGGAGGTCCTTCCCGACAAGCGATTCCACTTCTTCGAAGGCGACATCACGATCAACAAGGAGTGGATCGAGTACCACATCAAGAAGTGCGACATCGTCCTGCCGCTCGTCGCCATCGCGACGCCGGCGACGTACGTGAAGGAGCCGCTGCGGGTGTTCGAGCTCGACTTCGAGGCGAACCTGCCGATCGTGCGGGCCTGCGTCCGCTACGGCAAACGGATCATCTTTCCGTCGACGTCGGAGGTGTACGGGATGTGCGGCGACGACGAGTTCGATCCGGCAACCTCCTCGCTCGTGCTCGGCCCCATCGACAAGCCGCGATGGATCTACGCCTGCGCGAAGCAGCTCATGGACCGCGTGATCCACGCCTACGGGATGCAGGCCGGCCTCGACTACACGCTGTTCCGGCCGTTCAACTGGATCGGCGCCGGCCTCGACTCGATCAACACGGCGAAGGAAGGCAGCTCGCGAGTCATCACCCAGTTCCTGGGCCACATCGTCCGCGGCGAGCCGATCAAGCTCGTCGACGGGGGAACACAGAAGCGGACGTTCACGTACATCGACGACGGCATCGCCGCGCTGATGACGATCATCGCCAATCCGGGGGGTATCGCATCCGGCAAGATCTACAACATCGGCAATCCGGCCAACAACTACTCGGTGCGCGAGCTCGCGACCATGATGCTCGAGCTCGCTCGCACCTACCCCGAGTACGCGGATCTCGCGCGCAAGGTCGAGCTCGTCGACATCACCGCGGACCAGTATTACGGCCGTGGCTACCAGGACGTCCAGAATCGCGTGCCGAAGATCGACAACACGCGCTCGGACCTCGGTTGGGAACCGCTCGTCGCGATGGACGAGGCCGTGAAGCTCATCTTCGACGCCTATCGCGGGCAGGTCGCCGAGGCCCGGAGGCTGGTGGAATGAGCGAGGCGGGCGAGCGTCCGCGAGCCAAGGCGCGAAGCGCGCGTCGGCGAGCGATTGACAGCGGCCGACTCCGGGAAGCAACGAGTCAGCCTGACCGCGAGGAGGCCGAGTAATGCTCCTGGCGCTCAAGGTCGACGTCGACACGCTGCGCGGCACGCGCGAAGGAGTGCCGAAGCTCGCCGTTCTCCTGAAGAAGCACGCGGCCGACGCGACGTTTCTGTTTTCGCTCGGACCCGATCACACCGGCCGCGCCATCAAGCGCGCATTTCGCCGCGGGTTCCTGGGCAAGGTGCGCCGCACGTCGGTCGTGCGCCATTACGGCATGAAAACGCTGATGTACGGCACGGTGCTGCCCGGGCCGGACATCGGGCGCCGCGCGGGCGACGTGATGCGCGCGACGCGGGACGCGGGATTCGAAACGGGCATTCATTGCTGGGACCACGTGCGGTGGCAGGATGGCGTCGCTGCGGCGAACGCCGCCTGGACGCTCACCGACATGCAGCGGGCGTGCGATCGCTATCAGGAAGTGTTCGGGACTGCGCCGCTCGTGCACGGCGCGGCGGGCTGGCAGATGAACGTGCACGCGCTGAGACTCACGCAGCGGCTCGGCTTCGAATATTGCTCGGACGGCCGCGGCACGCACCCGCATCTCCCGGTTTGGAACGGCGAGCTGATCCGCTGCCCGCAGCTTCCGACGACGCTGCCCACCCTCGACGAGCTGATCGGGCGCGACAACATCACCGAGACGAACGTCGCGGCGCATGTCCTCGAGCAGACGAAAACGGCGACGACGCCGCACGTGTTCACGCTCCATGCGGAGCTCGAAGGCATGCGGCTCGCGCCCGTGCTCGAGCAGCTCCTCGCCGGCTGGAAGGCGCAGGGCTGGAGGCTCGTCTCGATGCGCACGCTGTTGGCGACACTGCAGCCTCTCGCGCTGCCGCGATGCGAGGTCGGCCCCGGCACCGTAGAGGGCCGCTCGGGCACCCTGCTCGTGCAAGGCGAGGAGTTCCTGGCGGACGTCGATCTGGGGCAGATCGCCTGGCAGCTGCCCACGAAGCGCCCGGTATCCGTCGGCGCGGTAGCGGCGGCCGCGGCGATCAGCCCTCCGGCCGCTTGTGTATGACGAATTCGCGAAGCGATTGAGGAAACCATACCGATGTCAGGCAAGAAATTCTCCGACTTTTCCGTCCCGGCCACCGGCGAGGCAACGTTCCGCCTGTCCGATCACCGCGGCCATCCCGTCGTCCTCTATTTCTATCCGAAGGACAACACGCCGGGATGCACGACCGAGGGCGCCGACTTCCGCGATCTCCACCCGGAGTTCCAGAAGCTCGGCGCCGTCGTCGCGGGCATTTCGCGCGACAGCATGAAATCGCACGAGGGCTTCAAGGCGAAGATGGAATTCCCCTTCCCGCTTTTGTCCGACGCGGACGAGACGCTGTGCTCGCTTTTCGGCGTCATCAAGATGAAGAACATGTACGGCAAGCAAGTGCGGGGCATCGAGCGCAGCACGTTCGTGATCGACGGAGACGGCGTGCTCGCGAAGGAGTGGCGCGGCGTCAAGGTGCCGGGACACGCCGCCCTAGTCCTCGAGTTCGTCCGCACCCTCTAGGCCGGGCGCGCGGGCGTTATCTTTTCACCACAACGGGTGCGGCCGGGGGCTCGCCGACGCCCCCATTGCTTGTGTTTTCGCGAAGCGGCGCGCTACGATGGCTGGCAAGCGGTTCCGAGCGGATCGCGTGGCCCCATTCGACGTCCTCAAGGAGGCTCATGGTCGAGCGCAAGATCCGTCCCGCGCCCTTAACCCTCGTTCCACGCAGGTCCGCCAAATCCGCGAAATCC
>Ga0068864_100000936_pt1 | contig 24432 bp, 34 predicted proteins | sample KBSSwiS72_FD_66586 | JGI IMG/M metagenome (GOLD analysis project Ga0068864, IMG submission 66586) | Switchgrass rhizosphere microbial communities from Kellogg Biological Station, Michigan, USA - KBS Switchgrass S7-2 | ecosystem: Host-associated > Plants > Roots > Rhizosphere > Soil ... | reverse complement strand
CACCTGGATCTCGTGAATCATCTCGCGGACAGTCACAGCACCCCCATCCGCTTCGCCAGCAAATAGGTCGTCTGCACATCCGCCGCACAGTGTCGCTCCACCGCGGCCCAGTCCCCTGCCGCCACCGCAGCGCCGATGTCCGCTCCGGTGATGTCCTGCTCGACTGGAATCTTGAACCGATTGGCGTAGAACTGGAGGCCGTGCATCTTCAGCCGGCCGTCCATGCAGAGGATCTGCATCAGGTCAATCGCGTCCGGATGCCGAAAGCGGTCCAGCTGCAGCTTCGGCGCAGTCACGCCGAGATACAGCGAGCGGCGAAGGAGTAGCGGGAGATCGTAGGCTAACCCATTGAACGTGATGGCCACCGTGCCACCAGGCACGTAGACCTTCCAGAAGGTATCCCAGAAGCGGCCTAGCATCTCCGTTTCTTGTAGTTCGTCCTTCATCAGCAGCGTCTGTGGCACTTCATCGCCAGCCAACTGAAACCCAAGACAGACGATGCGAGCGAGGTCGATATCCAGCGCGGCCTTCTCCACCTGGCGCTGGGTTTCCTCTGCGATGTAGGCCTTAATCTTCACCTCGTCCTTGTAGTTGGAAGGGGCAGAGACTGGCTCGAGGTAGGTCGCCACATCGTCTATGGCGATGGTTTCCACGTCGATAATAAGGTGGCGCATGATCAGAACTGGATGTCGTCGTCGTTGAGGTCAGCCACCGGCTCAGGCTTTGGTGCAACCTTCATAGCCGCCTTCGGCGCCTTCACCCGGATGCACTCCACCGTCTCTCCGGCAAACTCCGTCTCAGTCGGATAGAGCGCGATCACCGTCCCGCCCCAGTCCTCTGTATCGTTGGAACCTGCCACCTCCGCGATCTTCTTGGAGTTCACGCGATTCAGCACGACACCCTTTTCCTTGCCCATGAAGTAGACCACCGGCTTCGACTCCTTGTCGCGGCCCACCTCCTCCATCTTCACCTCACGGATCGTCACCGGGACGGCCTTGCCGTTGAGGTCACTCGCCTTCAGATACTTGCTGGGAAACGCGCTGTTGATGTTCATCAGAATCCTCCCATTCGCCACGCGCTCGCATGGCAGTTTCATGTGATGTTCGGTCAGCTTCCGCGTCTGGCTCCAGACGCCAGTCAGGACAATCGGGAGGCACCTGTGCTAAGGTATCCATGCTTCTTGTCCTTTCTTTGCCCCGGCTCAGGTGGGTGCTCGCCCTTCCTGAGCCGGTTTTTATTTGGGGCACCGCCCGTGCCGCACCCCTTCGCCCAGCACTTCCCGCACCCCATACTCCACGAAGGAGCGGTGGCCATCCGAGAAGTGGACCTCGGTAATCTCGCCGCCGCAATCCAGGCACTTGACCGTCATGATGGCGGTGGCACGCACCGGACTCGGCTCTGAGCCGAATCGGTTCTCTTCCTGGATATCCGTCTCGCTGCGCCAGTGGATAGGCATGGTCAGTCCTCAAACAGTCCGATCAGGAAATCCGAGCACCACTCCAGCATCGCGAGCAGCAGGAGCAGTCCGGTCACCGCAATCACAATCAGCGCGAGGTTGAAGATCATGACTGCTCCACATCATGAACGAGACGGTAGCCATTTGACGTTGGCTTAAAACGTTGCAGACTAATTCTCGTCTTACGGTTGGTTCGCAGGTTCATGACCAGCGCGAAGCCTGCGCCTAAGTCCATAACTCTAAAGTTGCGCTTAATGCCTCTACTGTCGTTGTCGGCCCAAATCTGACCAACCTTCACGAAGATCATCGCCCCTCCCATATCGCCCGTAGGCGTGCCCACACTTCAGAATCTAGGTTTCGGTGCTGCCACTCAGCCCAGCGGTTAGACAGATTCGTGAACAGCAGCATAAGCACGGCGCGGTGACTCCCTGCGAAGTCTGATAGGCACTTCGCGTGTAGCCGCATATACAGCACCAGTCTCGTCTATAAAACTGATGTTGATCTGCACACGAACCGTCCTCTCACCACCAGACAGGATGGTGTCGAGGCACATCGCTTCCTCGTCTTCCAAGGTAAGTGTCTTTGCCATTGCCTACCTCGCCATCAGGCTGCGAATCAGGAAGAACGCCATCATCAGCACGATCACGGCGGGTATCAGCGGCAACGTCACGTTGTTCAACACGTCCATTCTGGGCCTCCTGGATCCACTGCATCCCGATGAGCGCGGCGTCAGCGAGGGTCATTACTGACCCTGCTGCTGAGCACTCACGACGAAGGTGTGGCTCGTCCCGAGCAGCCTGGTCGTCTGCCCGCAGTGCGGGCACCGGTGGCCGCTGCCGGTCGCCCGCCTGATGTCGGTCGGGCTCATCGTCGTCTCGACCGTCACCTGATACTTCCGGCACTTCTTGTTGACGCAGTGATAGTTGTAAGTCATCGGCCCTGCTCCTGCTGCTTCAGCCACAAATCCACTCCGCGGCGAATCTGCTCTGACACGCTCGCCCCGGTCTTCCGCTTAATGGCTTGCAGCCGGTGCAGCGACTCCTGCGAGATTTTGCAGGTATAGGCGAGGAGGGGTAGGACGCTGGTGTGCGCCTTCATGCTGTCCTCTCAGGAAGGTGCAGTCGGTCAGCCAGTTCAGCCGAGAACTGGTCCATGCCGTGCATGTGCTTCTGGCACTTCCCGCAGGTGACCTTGGCAGTATCCGTCGTAACCATCACTCGGCTCCGACGCTTCATGCCTTGGTTGGCTCCGCAGATTGCCATCATCCGCCCGACCAGTCCGAAGTGCGTTTTCTTGGTTGCCATGTCCGTATCCTACTCAATACATACGTATGCGTCAATACCTTTGTTCATGTATTTCTGGGTGGCCGCAGGAAGGTGGGACGAACCGAGATTATTGTAAACTTGGCCGAACGGCCGAGGTGTGGTAAAAGCGAATCAGGGCCGCTGGCATCCTTCACATCCCGCAGTTGTGGTTGCAGGTTCCCAGCGATTGAGCCAGCGGCCCCGAACCTTCCTAGGTGTCGTCGCCTCCCCGCGTATCCGCCTGCCGTCTGGCGATCCGCTGGTCGTAATCCAAGGTAATCGCGTCCAACTGCTCATCTGTGACACCGGCCGACTTGGCCGAGTTCCGGATCTTCATGAACAGTTCGAACCCCTGCTCCGCGAGGGCAATCCATTCCATCGGTGTCATTTATGCACCCTCCAGAAACAGCGGCAGCAACCGGAGCACCGCATCCTTGGCCGCGGTCAAGGCAATCACCACGGTCGAGTTGGGCGGCAGGATGTCCTTCACCAGCCCCGTCACCGCCTCCAGTTCCGCGCTGACGGCTGTCAGGTCGGCCTTGGTCTGGCCGGTGATGGGAACGGCCTTCACCCCCTCGTTGAGCGCCCTACCGGCTTTCAGAGCTACGACAAGGTGCTTGCTGAACTCCACATGCTTCTCCGTCGTCCAGGCAGGCACGGACGACTTGCAGGTATTGTCGGCCTGCTTGTTACAGAGCGTCATTTCTGCATCATCCACCGCGGCCAATACCGCATGGACATCCACGGAGACGATACGGGCTTTCTGGACCTGCGTCGTGGCACAGGCGGCGAGGAATAGCAGCGCGAGAATCGGCGCGAGAGATCGTCTGGTTCGCACGTTATGGCTCCTTCAGGTCTGGGTCTACTGGGCGCCCCGGTGTCACTGGCGGGACAGGCACGGTCTTCCCTTTCACGTCCATCACGCGCTCTGTAGGAGCCGGGTCTGTGCTTCTGGTGCCCAGCTCCGGATTCCTCGCCGCGGTCGTGACGCTGGCTCGCAGGAACCCCAACAGGCTGACGAGAAATCCGATAGTCGTCGCAGGGGTAAACAATCCCGGCACCTCGCCCCAATGGGTGGAGGCGGTAATACCCACCGCTGTCACCGCGCCGAGCAAGAAGATCCCGAAGTTCATCCAATGGTCGAAGGTCCAATACCGAAACGGCATATTCATCGCGGAACTCCGTCAGTAGCCCGCGGCCGGTAATCGACCAGGGGAGCGAGCGGATGCTGCAACGGACGCAGGACGAGGTGCGGCCAGAGCGCTAGTGTCATCGTGATTTGCAACACCGCCAGAGCCACAGGCATTTCCAGCATCTCACTGCACGATCTGGAACTGCTGGAACTTCGACGGCGGTCTTCCCACGACTGCGAAAGCGAAAGGGTCCGAATCAATACCCGCCCCATCCACCGTAACACCAGCCCCCGTCGCGGAATGGTTCCCCTTGCTGGCTGAATACCCAGACACGGTATAGAGGCTGGTCCCGGTCGGACAACCCGTGCCTGATGGCGCCGGCAGTGCCTGGAGCGTCTGGGAGGTGCCGTCAATCTTCACCAGCACTTGCACCGTTCCGGTAATCGTGGTCCCGGCATCATCCTTCCCGTCCCAGCAGAACGACGCCTTGAACGGGGATTTGACGTTGACCTGGGCCGCGGCCATCGACGGGAGGGAGAGTAGCACCAGCACCAGCAGCAGTCGTCGCATAGCAGCTCCTTATTGGAGAATCCGAAAGTTAGAGAACTTCGACGGTTTATGTGTCACCGCTGTCTTCGTAAAGGGATCACTCGCTGGTCCCGCGCTCGAGCCGCCAGGACCGACCGCCGTCGCGGTGGCCGTATAGAGCACCGTCCCTGGCACCGACAACGGAATCGTGCAGTTCCCATTCGCTGGCTTCCCGCAATTCACCGTATCCGTGACGACCCCATCCGACACGCGGCGATACGCCACGGTGTAGTTGAGCACCACGGCTTGCCCGTTGATAATAGTGCTGTTATCTGGACTGAGCACGAGGGTCACAAAGGCCTGTCCGGTCACCGCCTTCGTCTTCCCAGGTGGTTGCGGTGCCGGCAGCGGAACGGTGACGGGCGTTCTGAATCCGGCCACCGTCGCCGCCCGGTCAAACGCCACCCGCGCATTGTCCCGCTCGTTCGCAATCCCAGTCGGCCACTGCCCCTGATAGAGCACCAACGGACTCGAGAACTGCGTGACTCTCGCACCCCCAGCGCCAGGATAGGACATCACATCGCGCCACTGAATCGCCCCAATCGGCCACGCATGGCCGTAGTTGTAGCCAGTGGCACAGCCTTGGAGGCCGGATGGTTTCGTCACCAGCGCCCCGCATTGCGCGTTGGCGGGATCGTGGTGCATGCCCATGTTGTGCCCTGTCTCATGCGGCATGCTCAGGTTCGAGTTGGTGCAGTCCCACTCCGACATCGACAGCGCATAACTCGCGGTCACGGTCATGTAGCCCTGCCCGCACGCGCCGTTCGTCGTCACCATGTGGGAGAGATCCGCACCGGTCTGGCCGTAGCGCTGCTGAATCTCTGCGTTTCCAACAGGCCCAGCCATCCAGTCCAGCGCATTCCCGTCCGTCGCCTCGTTGTAGGCTGTCTGGAACGGCCCCAGACATCGAAAAGTAATCCACCCAAGTCCGCTATTCGCATAGGACTGCGTGGCGAGGGCACAGGAGAGGGCCGCGAAGGCATCGATCTTGGTTGGCCCGCCAATCTTCACCAAGGCGGCCGCGGAATAGAGCATGTTGACATCAATCACGACTGGGGCCGGATCAGCCATAGACGCAGGAGCCACGACGGCATCACCGACGACGGCTGGTGCGGCGATAGGATCACGCTCTGCCGGAAAGATCTTCGTTACCTTGTGCGGGTGTAGCCGATGCTTCAGTCCGAGCAGTGTGGGATCGCGCTCCCAGACGAGATCGTAGACGCCAGTCGCATCCTGCCGCCTACCCGCTTTCACGCCGTTCACTTCGACAATCACGTCTTCGCTGTCGGCCGTCTTCGTGACGGTGGTCTTGACGGCCTTGGCCCATGCAGGAGGATTCGCGCTGACCACTGAAGGCCATGCCAGCAAGAAGACGAGTAGGGCGGCTTTTACCGCTTCCATAACACGTTCGATGTGCCGATCCGTGTCCAGCCGCTGAAGGACGGAGTCGCTGTGGTTGGTCGGATCCGCACCATGTAGTTCCCGACGATGTAGGTCCGCAGCGAACTATCATTCGGCCTGGAGTAGGGACCGAGAGGCGCATCGGCTGGGAAGGCGTTCAAGCCCTCGAGCGCAGCCGCGGCCAAGGCCTGTTCCTCTGCCGTGGGCACATCGCCCCACTTACCTGTCTCGCTGTGGAAGGTGGCTCCTCCACCGAGCAGCGCACAGCCACCGAAATAGGCACGCCAGTCGTCGGCCTTCGTGAGTGGCGGCTTCGGCGGGGCCACATCCTGCGTCTTTGGCGGTTCGTCAGCCAGACACGGCACCTTGTGGGCTGGATCTGTAGGCTTGTGCGGCCCTCCCCCGTTGAAATATTCCATCAGATCGTGGCAGCGTCTCGGCCATTCTGAATCCCGCTGCGTGTGCGCCACCAGATATGGCCCGAAGGCATTGGCGCTGACCTCGTAGTTTCCGGAGGCGTAGACGAATCCCGAGGCCTCGAGCGCCGGCTTCAGCCGAGCGGTGCTAACCGACTGGCTGTGAGTCTGTGGCTCATTTCTCCCTTCAAGGAAGATGGGAGGCCTTGGAGACTCCGCGAGTTTCGCCACGAACTCCCGCGCCCAGTCTGAGCGCTCGAGGCTGTCATTCGTCAGGAGGGTATATTCGACCAGGAAGCCTTTCGACATGCAGTAGTCGAAGAACTGCCGTGTGGCTTCTGCGGTAGACGCTTCCCAGCCAGTTCCGGCCCAGTCTGTATAGGCCCAGACCCGGAGAACGTTGAAGCCTGCGTAGGCCTCGAGGAAGGGCTGAATGTCCTTCCCGTCATCGAACAGCCGACAGAGTTTGAACGCACTCACGCCCTTGTAGCGCCACGGCTCATTCGTCGCCGTTCTGAAGATCTTCCCTGCGGCATGGATGATCGGCACCGGAGGCGCGGGAGGTGGAATAGGCTGTAGCGCCAACTCGATGTCCGGCGAGAGCACCTTGCAGGTTTCCAGATGCTGCGGTTCGCCTGGTGAGTGATAGCCGTCCTTCTTCGTGCAGACGCCGCTGGTCGAAGCCGTAATAAGGGCGTAGCCATTGGCGTCCGTCTTGACGATGGTTCCCGGTGTCAACTGTGACCACGTATCTGCGCCAGCAATCGGCCGGCCTACCTTCGTATCGGTGACATGGACGAGCACTTGCCCCGGTCCCGGTGTCGGTGGCTCAGGAGTCGGATCGGGAGGCTCCGGGGGAATCGGCGTCACCGGCATCACCGTCACGACCCGAGAGGTGCTGCTGCTGGTATCGGTGACGACGTTGTTAATGAGTGTCTGAATCCGAATCGGGAACTGGCCCACTCTGGGGAAGGTGTAATGATGGTCCGGATCGCTGACCGGATTCGTGGCCGCAGTGACCCACGATCCATCCTGATACTGCCAGCGGATATGCGTCGGGGATCCACTCGTCACCTTTCGCACGGCTCGAGAGGTCTGCCCGAGCAGAATCGGCGTCTGGTAACTCTCGATAGTCGCAGTCGCGGTCGGCGGCACGGGCGGTCCTCCCTGAATGAGCGGCGGAGCCACGGCCGGCATCGCTCCGGATCGAATGGCGGCTTCAGGATACCAGACTCCGCACCAATACTTCCCGTTCGCAGACACTCTCGGAGAGAGCTGGTCAATCTCCGCCTGCACCAAGGTGCCTAGTGTTCCGCCAATCTGGCAGACCGTCTGCGGCGGCAACGGAGGCAGGCCGCAGGCAATGGAGACATTCGCTGCCCCGACAATCGACCTGACCGGATGGCCGTTCAGGAGCTGATTCAACGGCGTGAGCGGCCGAGGAGAACCATTCAGCCAGTCCCGCATCCCGCGAGCGCCAGAGCCATCGGCTATCACGCCTTGCTCTAGCGGTGTCATGGTGCCGTTTGGATCGACCTTAAGGCATCGCCATGTAGCCGCGGTGGTGGTGCAAGCCACACGGCAACTCTCGCCATCGGCCCGAATAATAGACCTCGAGCCAAACCCACCAACCGGCAGCACGTAGGTCTTCGACATGCCGCCCTTCCAGAGAATCACCGAGACGTTCGGACCGGCTTGGTTCTTCCCGCTGATCCAGACGGACCCGCCAGCCGTGAGCACCGCATCGGGGAACCGGAGTTGATCGCCTGGTAGGAAGACGTTGCCGATATACAGTCCCGGCGTGTTCCACGGGGCCACAACCAGCCGACCGTCATCCAGGATGGCGCATTCTCCGAACAGGCTCATATCCACGGCCTCTTGCCAGCTTTCGCTGCCGCTAACGTGATGTCTCGAGGTTCACAGTGGAGCGGATCCCACCCAATCGCGCCGTGATAACTCAGCGGGTCATTCGCCATGGCGGTGGTCAGTGCTCGACGTTCGTCAGTGGACAGTCCCCATTCCACTCCTGTCTCGAGTCCCCATTGTCCAGCGAGTGCCGCCAGCCAGAGGACATAGTGCCGGAAGGTTGGAGGCCAGTCGTCCTGATGGGCCACAGGAACCGGGTAGTTGTCATCGAGGAGATCCACCGCGAGCGCATCCGGCTTGCCGTCCGGTGTTGTCGCCATGTGAAACGACCAGGACGACTTCGAGGTGCCTGCGGCGAGGTTGGCTTGATGTTGTGCGGGAGTTCTCCATGACTGGTCGATCCGTGGCCGGAAGCCTTCCTGCTCGAGCCGCGCAATCAGCGCCGCAATACGTCCCGCAAAGGGCGGATAGCAGAGGCCTAACCGCTCGACGTTCCGCGCCTTGCGAGCGTCCTCTGTCATCGAATCAGTAAGGGTGACAAGAGCGAGAGACAGAGAAAGAGCACAGCCCAATAGAGCAGGCTCTTGAAGTTGCCGCGAGCCATCTCCAACAGCGTGAGGATGAACGCAACGAGCGCGAAGACAGTAGAAAGCGTAAACATGCGTGTCCTCTACTTCCCGGCATCCTGCCGATAGCGCCAGAGTTCCAGTTGATGAATCCGTTCCCGTAATTCCCTGTCCCTCCGCAGGCTCCATGTTTCAATCGATGAGGGACGACGCGACTTACCTAATGGCCCATAGACCGTTGCCGTGATATCGGAGAGATCCTTCGACTGCTCCTTGCAATCTGCCAGTTCCTTTGACTGGTCTATCAAATGCTGCTTCACCAGGGCCAGCTCGTTCTCCATGCGATAGGTGGCGGAGAGTCGAATCAGAATAAAAAATATGGTCAGCGACAAGATGAGTGTGAGACAGGCGATGATAAAGATCCGCCAGTCAATGGCGAATTGCAGGATAAACTTTTCGATCCACCGCTTATGGATTGGCGCGTGGTCTTCACTCATAAGCCTTCCGTCGTCCGAAGCAGTCATCACTTTGTGCTGGCGTTTTGGCCGTATTCACGCAGAGCCGAATGATGAGCCGATAATTCTCGCGGGTCTGGTCACGAATCTCCCGAATCAGTTCCTCGTTCTTGATGGATGCGGCCTTGCTCAGCATGATCTCCTGGTCGATATGTGGCAGGGTCTGTGCCCCCATCCAGACGAGATAAAACGCAATCGCCCCGACGGGTCCGACCAGCGTGATGATCTTGGCCCACAGTGGCAGATTAAGGAATCTGGTGCTGCCGTTGTCTCCGTTCCCATTCAGGAGTGGATCGTTCGCCATGCGGTCAGTATGCGGTCACTCGTCTCATCTCGCATCCATCACTTGCACAGAATATTTAGAGCCGCGCAGGCTTTTCCTGCAGCACGAACTTCCCATAGACGAGCGTTTTTTCACTGCCCGCGTCGTCGCGCTTCAGGGAATACACGTAGGTCTTCGGCGGAATCAGCACCTGGTCGGTATCGGAATACGTTTCCGTATCCGCAATCGCTATCACGACGCGCTGCGTATTACTGGCATGGTCGGCATCGTAGACGCCGGTAATCGTGATGCCGCTCCCCAAGGTCTTCGACAGGACCGGGATCCCGGTCGCGGTATCCTTCACGCGCAATTCCCACCGAAACTGCCACAAGGTGACATCCTCTGGCGTGCCAGAGACATAGACATCCTGCCCCGTCGTGGCATCAAACGTCGCCACGAGATCGGACTGGAAGATTTCGAACTGAAAGGCCAGATCGTCCCCGATGATGATGTCATTGACCTTCGTGAAGTCTCTGCGATACGCCACGGCTAAACCTCGCCTTCGTTGCCGAAGGTATCCAAGACATCCTCAAATCGTCCGAACCCATCCAGTGTGGACGTGTGTCGCCCTAACGCCTCCAGTGGTGCTGGATAGATGCCAAACGCTTCCAGCACATGCGGCTCAGGCTCCCCGAGATGTAGCAAGATTGCGGCAGTGCCAACGATGGCATAGCTGCCGCCAAGCGCGGTCAGGTGCCGTATTGTGACAAAGGACGATGACGTGCCGACAACGCTATAGACACCACTCAGTGCAGACAGCCGATACTGCGCGAGCAGGGATGCAGCCGTTCCACTGACGGTGTAAGTTCCGCTCCCAGCAGACAACGTCTTCGGTGGCCCAATCAGCAGCGCCGATGTCCCCGTGACCGCATAGGTGCCTGCTGTGACAGAAAGCCGCGTCGGATGGATCAGCGAGGCCGCAGTGCCCGAGATGGAATAGACACCACTGTCAACGACCAGTGTCGGGCCTGTCTGGAGACTGGCCGCACTGCCGCTGACAAGATAGCTGCCTGAGACAGACGTGATCTGATAGGTGCGCCTGAACGTGACCGCGGTGCCGCTGACGGCATAACTCCCAGCGCCAATGGGCAGCGTTCTGCCTGCGCGGAGTGTCGCCGCCGTGCCGGTGACGGCATATGTTCCGCTAGTGGCGGCGAGACTGTGGCCTTCCGTGAGTGCCGCTGACGTGCCGGTGATCGTGTAGACGCCAGTCGTGACAGGTAGCAGGGCCGTCCTGCGTAAGGTTGCTGCCGTCCCACTGATGGCATACGTGCCACCTGTCGCGGTCAGACGGTGGCCAGCCGTCAGACTCGCGGAGGTGCCACTGACGCTGTAGGTGCCGCTATTGACAGAGAGTCGATGCCCGAACTGCAGCGATGCGGCGGTGCCGAGGACAACGATGACACCCGCCGCCACCGCCAGGAGTGCCGTGCGGCTGACCGTCGCCGCCGTGCCAGCCACACTATACGTGCCCGATCCAGCGGAGAGCCTGTATTGCCTGGTGAGGGTGGCGCTGGTGCCAGTAACGGCGTAGACACCACCAGACACCGAGAGTGTGCGCGTGGCCGTAACGGTCGCCGCCGTCCCCGTGACGGTATAGACACCTCCGCTGACCGACAGCGAGTAATGCGCTGCCGCCGCAGAGTCGAAGGCGTCAAAGAGAATGCGGGACACGGGTCGTTACGTAATCGTGAACAAGCTCGCGCCGAAGTCTACGGTGAACGTCTCGCCCGTCAGTAGCGTAATGCTCGAGGCGTAATCCCAATACGCAATCAGCGGATCGAGTGGCGAGGTCGGCGTGTCGTTGTAAAGCACCACATACCGAAACGGCCCAATCGATCCGCCACTGGCCGTGAAGACCACATCCACACCCGTCACCGTCGTCACCCCACCGCTCCTGGTGCCGTCGTTCTGCGTATCGGCGCCACCAGCGGAATAGCCGAAGCCGGCGCTGATCTCGGTGATGTCCCCGAGCAGTTTGTGCGTAGAGACGTTCGGCGCGGTATTAGTGAGCGCGACTTTCAGCGTATCGTTGGTGCCGAACAGGTCGTGGACCTTGTTCGCCAGATCCTCAGTGAAGACTTCATACTTGACATAACTGGCCATGACGGTTCTCCCTACTGGTTGACGAGATCGATCACGACACCATCGGCAGGTGTCCCGGTAAAGGCCGACGAAACCGTGATGATCTTCGTCGTGCCGTCATACGCCGACACTTTCTTGACTTGCCCCTTGAGTGCGCCTGTCCGAATGACGAGCAGCGCATCTTTCCAGAAGTCATTCGTGGCTTCCGTGCGGTTCGTTTTCACTGCTGTCGCTGAGTTGCCCGCATCGGTTTGCACAGCGAAGGTGGGCAACGCACGGAGTTCTGTTCCGCTCGTCACGGTCGCATTGAGGCCATCGCCGCTGGTGCCACCACCCACCAGACTCATGCCGTGCCCAGTCGCCCCACCCGTGGAGAGGAATCCCGCGGCCGATCCCTGGCCCACGAGATTCATCGCTACGCTATTCCCAGCCGTGCCCGTGGCCTTGATGCCGTTACCGCTGGTATTGCCACCCACGGCAGAGAGGCCGTGGCCGGTCGTCCCGCCCGTGGCGAGGATGCCGTGACCAGTCCCGTTACCCAAGGCATTGATGCCGTGGCCGTTACTGCCAGCGGAATTGACCGTGATCCCGTCTCCTGCCGATCCGGTGATGGTGGCGCCGACTCCTCCAGAAATCGTCAACCCAGTGGTAAACACAGACGCCGTCCCATTGATGGCGGCACCACCAGTCGCGCCACCGAGCGCATTGATGCCTGCACCAGAGGTCGCCCCACCAGAAGCCGTGAGTCCGGCTCCAGTCGCGCCTCCAGTCGTCAAGAGTCCTGCCGCCGACCCCTGTCCGAGTAAGTTCATCGCGGCACTATTCCCGGCGGTGCCGGAGGCACGGATCCCGTTGCCAGACGTGGCGCCGCCAATCGCCGTGAGGCCATGTCCGGTTGCCCCTCCGGTGAGCTTTAACGCACTCCCGCTCCCCTGACCAGCCAGTGCGACAGCCGCAGCGTTCCCAGCGACACCGGTCACGGTGATGACATCCCCCGTGGTATTGGTGGCCTTCAAGGCCGCGCCAGTGGCCCCTCCAGTCAACAGCAGGCCAGATCCGGAACCGGCGCCAGTCGTCTGCAGTCCGTCCAGGTTGCCGGTGCCCGTCGCCACGATGCCAGCCCCGCCCGTGACCGTGGTGGTGCCACCGCCCGTAGACGTAATCCCTGCCGAGGCGCCATTCGTGCTCGCGGCCCCAGCGCCACCGATACACTGGATCGCTTCCGCCGAGGTGCCACCGCCTGTCGTGCTCGCCGCGCCTCCTGTGACCTTGATGCCGTGTCCAGCAGGAGTCGCCCCACTCGCCGCTCCACCATTCACAATGACGGCATCGCCGTTACCGCTGCCAGGATCGACCGTCAGGGTTTTCATGGTGACAATCGCGGTGGAGCCGCCATGCGTGACCCCATTCGACAAGGTGGCCTTCACCGATCCACTGGTCACATCGAGTTGGCCCGTGCCCGTCCCCGGTGAGATGAGCACGCTGGCCCCGAGATCTCTCGCGGTCTGTGCCGTGCCTGCCCCTGTCGCGCCGACCTTCACCGTGTTGGCGTCCACTAATCCTGCCGCATCGACCACCATAGACCGGCCACTCGTCGCTGGATAGGCGAGATCTTCTATCTGACGTGCGGCCGTCTGAATGTTAACAATGAGATCGCACCACTCCGCTCCCGCCGCATCTGAGCAGACCACTGTGATGTTGTCGCCATTCATCTCAGAAGAGGACAGCGAGAACTTCACCATGCGTCCAGCCGCAGGCGTCACCGTGGGAAGCGTGGCAAGATTCGCAAGTGCCCCGCCGTCGATGGATACCTGAAAATCACCAGCAGCCAAGGTAGGGTTTGCCTTCAGGAGCCGTGTATCGGCCTGCTGATACAGACCGGCATAGAAGATGTAGGCCGTATTCTTCTTGGCCGGAACGTAGGTCGCCATTAGAGCAGCACTCCTTGTCCGTAGGCTTGCACCGAACCGATTCCCGCCTTCCAGATCATAGGCATCGCCATCGTCTTACTCGCCTTGATCTCAAGCCCTAAGATGCGCCAGTTGGCATTTGAAGTGTTACAAGCGCCAGCCGTGTCGAACTGATTATTTTCAAACAGCCCCACCGCCCCCGTCGCAGGCGTGTTGAAGTTGCCGGCCGCACCCGTCGTCAGCAGCCAGGATCCGCTGGTGGTGGGGGCGGCATTCGCCAAGACGACACAGAAGGTCATCCCACGGTTGAGCGGATCCCCTGGTGCGGACAAGGTCACGGTCGGCGTCGCGCTGGTGCCGGTGTTGGAATAGCCGCTATTCACAATCGCATTCGCAGCGGTGCCCGACACATCGGCGCCCGTCACGCCGAATTCGATGACCACACCTCCGGTGCCGTTCGTCGTCGTGCAGTTCGCCGTGCAGGCCGCAGAGGTCGGAGACGCCCCAGACAGGGCCGCATACATGGCGAGCTGATGCGTGGTGCTCAGCGTCGAACCGCCAGTAGTCAATCTCGTATAGGTAATCCCGTGCCCGGTGACCGAAGTGGGTGCAGTCGGAGAAGCGCTATAGGTCGTGCAAACAAAGGCAATCAGTAATGAGTTCGCCGGTGGCGTCCACGTCGGTGAACACACATAGGTCGCCGATGTATTCGCGGTATTATAAACGCTCGACTGATAGGTAATCTGGATCGCCATCAGTGTCCAATAGCCCGCATGATTGGCACCGTTACCACATAGTGCAGCACGCCTGCCAGCGCCAGCAGGAAGCCTACCCCAGCCAGTGCCCAGCGTGTCCAGTATTGCCAGGTCGTCATAGAGACAATCTCACCACTCATGGCGCTGTCGAGATGGTGTAGAACACATCCACCTGTAAGGAATTAGCTGCATTCCCGCCAGTGAACGCACCAGATCCATTGTTATCCACTGCGACGGCAAGAGCCTTATTGTCTGTCGTGCCAGATCCGAGAGGAGATGGAATCACCCATCCATTCGTAAAGTTGTCCACATATGGAGACATCCTTGTGCTTGTTACTCCTGTCACTCCCAACATCTGAGACAACTTATCTAGTGTTGGAGATGCCGTGGAATCGTTGACAGATCCAAGCGTTGCCCATTGAGTAAAATCCCCCAACCAATAGAGCGCAAGCGCAGAATATGTCGCGTTAATGTTCGTGTAAGCGCCGGAACTAGTCTTCGCTCGCACAGTCGCAAGCATCACATCCAGTCGAAGATTAGCTCCAGGCGCAGAGATGATCGTGACCGGTGTCGTAGGGAGCGCTTTCACCTGAGCATCGGTGAGCGTGACCCGTGCATGCTTGATGGCGGCAAGGTTGTCCAGCACGTCCGCGAAGTTCGCCCGTGTCCGCTCCATCTGCTGCCAGAAGAACGGCCGCGTGGCACTGGTAATGGGAGCCGTCGCAGAGAGGCCCGCTTCGGTCAGGTAGTCTGTGGCGAGTCCGAGAGTGATCAGGCTCACGCGGCGGCTCCTAGCAACCGGCCTTCCGAGAACAACGGCAGCAGGAACCCATCGCCTATCTCGGGCAGTTCCGTCGTGCCTGGAATCACCGGGATGGCGAGGCCTGAGACATCGAGTGCGGTCAGTATGACAGTATCCCGATTTAATGCAATGACATGCCGCGCCACGATCCCGAGTGTGTCGGATTCCCCGTTTGACCCGATGCCGTCGTAGTGCGTCATCGTCACCGGACCGCCCAAGTCATCCTCGAGGCCGCGATAGCTCGTCTCAAACGGCTGGAACCGGCGAGGCTTTTTCAGGAGTTCCAGCCAGTAGGCCGCAGAGGTCGCCGCAGTGAACGGATCCCCAACCAGCCGCATCTCGAGCCGTTCTCTTGTCTTCGGCCGGCCCCCGTTGGCGTCCTCGAGGTCATCGTCCTTGATGGTCGCTTCCTCGTTCCGCCAGTCCTGCAGCTCTGAGTCGTAATCGAATATGTAGGTCAGTTCGGTAATCGTCTGCCGGTCTATCGTCGGAGTGAGCCACTGCTTGATCTCGATGCGGTCCCGGTAGATGGTTCCCTGCCCTGGAGAGACAGTCGAGTGCGGCAGGTAGATCGGGAACAACTGCCCATGATGGTTGGTGACCCAGAAGCCGTTCGTGCTGAACGTAAACTGCGCCAGCCATTCCCGAAGCGTGATGGGCTGGTTGATGACGAACCGCAGGAGCGGCCCAAGCGTGGTGGACATCCGCTCAATGCCATCGTTCTGGAAGTCCAGAAAGCCCTGCGTCCGCAGCTTCGGATCCCCGTTACTAAAGGCCGGGACATCGTTCCAGGTCGACCCGTTCGTGTAGGTCAAGGCATCAGGGTCCAGTCCACACCACTGCGAGAGTAGATGCTGGGCGATAAATCCTGCTTGGTCGATGAGCAGTCCGGTCCCGTCCGGTTCTTCCGTATACCCGCAGATGTTCAGCGCCATCGCCACTTGGCCGTCGATGTGCGCCTGTCCGATTGGGCCTCGAGTGTAGAAGACCGTATACCTGCGGTCGTTCACCTCGAGCCAGTTATCCGGATTCGGCCAGAGCGCATCCCCTGGTGCGATGATCTGGACGTTCCGAATACCGCTGTTCGCCGTCGAGGCATTCAGCAGAACACGCTTCCCGGTGCCATTGACCAGATCGGAGCCGTAGAAATCCACATGGTCCCACGGCAGCACACCAGCCGCGACCACGAAGGTATCGAAGAACATCGGCCCTGAGCCGGGAGCACCTGGAGTGCCTGGAGCGACTTGGGCGGTATTGATGTTGACCGGCCCATGCCGGTAGCCCTTAAAGTGACTATCATCCCCATCGTCCACGTAGGTAGTGGCAGGTGTAAACGGCGTGCCACCCCCACCGTCAAGGAAGTATTTCGGGAAGGTCATATGCTCCCCGATGTATTGCACGGTGTATTGGATCTCGTCCTGATAGAGCGTCGGCAAATCCCATGTCCAGGTGGCAAAGTGAGAAGCGGTGCAGGGGTTCGGGTATCCGTCCTTGATGATGACCGTGGGAGGCGTCTCCCCGAACAACGACATCAGCGAGACACCCACTGCCACACCGTCAATCGTTGGGCCGCTGCCAGTCACCACCACTTGCAGGTTCGTGACCTGACCGAGGTAGATCGGAGCCGTGCCGGGAGTGCCGGGAAGCCCTGCGCTGATGAGTGACTTGCCGACGTAATAAACAGGAACCAGCCCCTTCTCAGCCGAGACACCAGCGGCATCGACGGTGCCGTGGTCGGAGTTCTCCCCGTAGACCAGCGGTGCTACCTGTTCCGACATCGCATCGGGGAACTCGGCATTGTCCCCGAAATCATCCTTGAGCTTCCAGAGCGGAATAAGCGCGTCAAGGTCGAAGCCTCTGAGATGACCTCCGAGGATGTCCTTGCACTGCAGCACAAACAGCCTGCCGACATCCGGAGTGGCGTCCGTCACCACACCACGCAGGAGTGTCCGCGGCTCCACTTCGGCCAGCCTACCTTCGTGGGATGTCATCTCAACGTGAACTTCCCAACGGCCTTCGTCTATCCGGTTGAGCGTGTCATCCGCAAGCAGACCGCGCATCAGCCCGTCGGTATCGAGAATCGTCACGCTCCACGTATCGACTTCGTATTGTCCATCCAGCGAGGACATCGCCCGCGTGATGTCCCCGAATCCGTCGATGGGAATTCGACCTTCCGCGAGTCCGCGATACGCCCCCGCATCCGCCCATGCTTGCATCGCGAAGCGGTAGTTGGAGACATTCCCCGGCGAGCCGTCAATCGGCCACGGCCGGATGGTCAGGTTGACCCACGTTTCATCGGAGCGATGCACCGTCACGAATCGCTCCAGTTCTCGGCATCGGTTAGGTCAGCCAACAGGGCCACCGCACCTGCACCGTCACATCTCCCTGCCCATGCAGGAGACATCAGCACGGGACGCTTGACACCAGCACCAGGAGCAGACACGCCAGATGCCTCCACGCCTTCAGATCCGCAGCAGATTGAGGAATTATTCACTGGGAACGTTGAGACTGCATCGAAACACTGCGTTCCTGTATCGTCACGAATACAGAGATCGTCGAGTCTTCCCTGACACGTTAGCAGCACCGTTTCCCAGTTCGCCACGGATGGAGGAATCCATCCCTGCCCTCCTGTCCCATTCCGAACGAGAAACCCGATACGCATCCCTGTCTGTGCATAGATTTCTGTGCCGTTGATCTGCACGCTGACTCGCCCATCGGATGCGGCAGAGCCTCCTGCAGTCCATGTCGTTCCACCAGTGATCGTGGAGAACTCACCCTCAAAAGTGATCGTGACGTGGTTTCCCAAGGCATAGGCATCCGTCAGCGTGGCAATCACAACAGAGCCAGTGTGAACCACTCCGAACTCGTCCTTGCCTCCGCTGTTATCTAATACAGTCAAATCAGTATTCGTGGCAGCATTGCCACGATGGAACAGCTGGATCGCCGTGCGTCTTCCAAAGGCAGGCTCTGTCGCTTCAAGTGCAAATAGCGCAGTGCCTTCAGGCCCGTCATTGCTGAGTGTCCTACTGTGGTCTAGCAGCGCAGAGCAGTGGAATGATCGTCCAGACGGTGCCAGCACTGGCGTTCGGAATGGCCCGATCTGATTGGCTGTGGACTGGACGCAATACGAGCCATCGAGCGTGGCATCAGACACCACATCGCAGTTGACAACATTCTGATAAACGCTAGAGAGCGGCCCGCCCCACTCAAAGCCGTCTTTTAGTAGCTCACTCACGACTGGCTCCAATCTTCGTCGTCAGTGAGATCTGAGAGTATGTCAACCGTTCCACCACCAGTGCAACGGCCTGCCCAAGCAGCAGACATCAGCTCTGGCAATTCCACGCCTGCACCAGGAGCCGCGACCCCTGAGCCTTCCACGCCAGGATTCGCGCAGCACTCGGCAGAATTACCGGCAGGGATTTCAGGAGAGGTCGCCCCGCATCCGGTATCCCCGAAGATGATGTTGTCATTGCGTCCCATCGGGCCGATCTGCAACTGCTCCCAGAAGACCGTGGCGCCTCCACCCTGCCCACCCTTCAGCGGGATGTTGTCGCCTGAAATGACAACGACTCCATCGACCATCACGCGCAGATAGCCATCTGAGTCAATCGCGGTCGGGCTCGAGCGCGTCCCGAATCGACCACAGCAGCGAATCGTGCATGTCGTCCCTGCGGCAGGGATAACTCCTGCGGCACTCTCTCCGTAGAAGCCCACTGCATCGACGTAAATGGCTCGTCCTGTCCATCCGTGATATAGCGCAAAGAAGTTCGTGCCAGATGCCGGCTGCAACTCAAAGGCTGAAAATCCACTCGTCGCATACCCATCGTCGGCATGATCGAAATCGGCCTGGAAATCGAAGAACAATCCGGTAGGAGAAACAGGGACAGTATATTCGCAGTAATAGTTGTCAATTGAGTTCGGCGCTCCTGTCCCACGCACACCAAAGGCCGACCCGCCAAGTCCTGCAGATCCTGACACCGCACAATCGGTGATATCGATGTAGCCGTAGGTCGCCAGCGCGGCCCCGGATTCGAAGTCGTTGGAAACAAGGACGCTCATGTCACCACGTCGTCAATGGAAACGACTCGAAGGTAAACGCCACGTTCAGCATCGCATCCTGTTCTGTCACCTCATAGCCGAGGAACTTTACAATATGGCAGATGTCCTTACCGTCATCAGGGATAATCGGTGTCGGCAGCGTCCCATCCGCACAGGCCCGATACCAGTTCTCAATGTCGGTAATCTCCGACTCGCTGATGTAGAACTGATCCCCTGCGAGCGTCAGCCCAAACAAGCCCTTGTTGTAGCCGAGGACTGAGGAAAACTCCGCATTCGCAGGGATGGAGAACCGTGTCGGCGTTCTGGTCGTGCCTGACCGCAGCCGCCGTGCCAGCGTCCGACTCTTGCCAGCGAAGAACTCCCCGCAGATGACCGCCTGAGAGTTGCCTGAGACGGTGAACGTGCAGCCTGTGGCTGTGGCTGGCGTAATAGTTTCCCAGCGGTGGTTCGGGATCCCATCGGCCCCAACGCCTCTGGTGTCCATCGTGGCCGTCAACCCGCCACCGATAGTGATGTTGATGCCGGCATCGATGCGGAGGTGCGAGGCCACCAGCAGATCGCACAGCGTGGAGGTGCCGCCGCTGATGGTCATCGCCAGCGCCCCACCGGCAGACCCACGAATCGGAAAGCCTGGACGAAGGTCACACAACCAGGAGGGCTGATAGGCGCTGTCCAGTGACCCGGTGACAGTCGCGGTCCGCGTCATCAACTCATCCGGCCGCATGTAGCGGAACGATCCCATTACTTCGCCATCGCTTTCGTCATCCGCTTCCACTTCCCTTGGGTGGCCCCACCGTTCGCCACAACACCGGGGAGATGCGGCGCAATCGCCGCGGCGATCTTCTGCGACTCGGCATGGTCCAGTTTGTTGTTGACGTAGACATTGACGGTGGTCATGTTGCCACCGCCAGAAGGCGCCATACCGCTGTTAATGGACTGGAGCGCCGGCATCCCTGCCGCCTGCACGCCTCTACGACTAACCACGAACTCTCCAGGTGTCAGCATGGCAGGAATGGTGTCGCTGCCTTTGGGCGCGAAGTAGCCTCCCGCGGCATAGACGGGACCACCCTTAGCAAACAACACAGGGCCACCATTGGGACCAGTCGGTGCGCCTTCTGGGAGATCGTAATGCACCTTCACATGCAAGTCTGGGACTTCGATATCTGGCACCTTTATTTTGTCCAAGGCGTTGTTGATTCCATCAACGCCGTCTTTCGCCTGATCGGGAAGGTAAACACCGAACTTCTCCCCGATGGCCGTCAGCACATCGTCAAGGTGCTTCATCACATCCAGCGTCTGCGCCTGAATGCTTCGGTGCTTCTCCCCGACATCTCCAGCGGCCACGGCCTGATCCAGCAACTTCTGTGTGGACTCGTCCACCGCATAGCCGAAGTCCTGCTGGAGTTCCCAGATTTCCTGTAGTTGCGGGGAGATGAGATGGAGGGCTTCGCTTCCATCCTTCCCCTGCTTGACCAGCGCATCGACAGCCGCCTGATACGTGGCGGTAATCTGCTCGCTGAGTCCAGCGAACTCTTCCTGTGTCAACACACCGGAGTTGTTCAACCCCTCGAGCGCCTGTCCGTAGGCCTGAATCGCTTCGAAGGCAGGACCGGCAATCTCGTCGGTCGCAATGCCAGCCAGTTTCTTAATCTGGTCGAACGCGGCGCCACCAGATAATCCGGCTTTAGCGAGTTGCTTATCCAGCGACTCGATCACCGGGTCAAGCTGCTTCAGAACATCGATGGCCGAGGCGCCATCCTTCGTCAGCCGTTCGAAGATCCCGAACAACGCAGCGCCTTCCGCCTGTGCGCCACCCTTCGTGAGCGGTGTCGCGTCAAGTTGCGCCTGCAGTTTCTTCGCTTCGCTCGATCCAGGCTTAGCCTTGCTCAGTTGATCGACCAGCGTGCCGCGAGCCGTGATGACTTTCGTCAGCGCAGTCAGGGCCGAGTTCGCCTGCGCGTCCACATATTGCGCGATGGCTTTTGACTGCGTGCCGAACTCGTCATTGAGACGGATAATTTCCTTCAGGGCAGGATTGACTCGACCACCGAGAAAGTCCACGAATGTCTGGAAGTTGTCGTTGAGCACCTTCTGGCCTTGCGAGGCCGTAAACTCTCCGGTCTGCAACAGCGAGAACACATCGTGGAGCCGCGCCTGCAGTTTGTCCAGGTTCGCTGTAGTAACACCACCACCAGCCGAGATGATGTCGGACAGACTGCCGATCTGTGCGGCCTGCCGACTGCCGCCGAACTCGTTCTTGGCACGGTTCTCGATCTGCTGTCCAACCTGTTCCGTGATACCAACCCCGAAGTCCTTACGCACGCTTTCCGTAATCTGCTCAGCCCTGGTCTTGATGAGTTTATCCAGCAGCGGCCCAAGCGCAGAGCCGACTGCCTCCCCGATGGCCTTCCCAATCGGCCCACCGATGGCCTCACCAATAGCCCCGCCCAACTCAGCACCAACCTTGGTGCCGATAGCCTTGATGGTGTCTTCCGCGCTGGCACCGTTCAGAATGCCCTGGATGATGATGTTCGGAATCGATTCTGCGATATTTTGGAAGGCCTTGCCGAACCCATCCGCAGCCTTGGCTGACTTCTCCAGACTCTCCGGAAGCCGGTCGATATAACCGCCGGTTTCCTTCAGTGCCTTGCCGAGATTGATAACTGGAATCGTGGCCTCGAATCCGACATCGAATCCCCAGTCGCGGAACTGCTTGCCTGTGAGATCAGCAGACCGCCCAAGTGTCTCGATGAGCGGCTTCAGTTCCCCGATCTTCAGGTCCATCCGTCCGGTGGCATCAGCGGCCGTGTTCATGGCCTGCGCGAAGGACTTCAGGTCATTCGGAAGCCGTGGGAGTTTCTCTGCGAGCTTCTGATATCGCTCGACGACTTCCCCGATGGCGATGGCGTTTGTCTTCTGGGCTGGCGTCAGCGAGTCCCATGCACGCTTGAGATCCCGAAGGTCAGAGACGAGCGCGGCCCCGCTAATCTGGTCCCGCAAATCCTGCATCTTCTTCCCGGTATCTCCGGTCGTCTCCCCTAGTTCCTTCATCGGAGGAATGACCTGCGTGATCGCGGCGTCGAGTTTCTTCAATTCCTGGTCGATGAAGAACTTCCCCAACCCTGCCGCGAGTTGCCCTTCGCTATCCCCGCGCAGTTCCGCCAGTTTTCGCTGCAGTTCGAAGATGGCTTTTGCGGCCTGATACGGCGCCTTCGCCAATGACCCGAAGGCGCCCACTAATGGCAGCACCAGGTTGAGCACGCCTTGGATGGCTGGCACCATCGGCACCAGCACCTTCGCCACGAGTGCCTCTCCAGCCAGTTTAATTTTTGCCCACGTATCTCCGAGGTTGTCGAGTTGGTTAATCGTCTCCTGGTCCAGCACCAGCCCGAGTTTTTCCGCTTCTTCTCGAGCGCCTTTCAGGTCACTGGCAATCAATGGGAGGACATTCGCCGCGGCCTTCCCCATCAGGTCAAAGGCGGTGCGGTTCCTGACCGCTGGATCCTCGATCTTCGCCAACTGCTCCGCGATCTTGTTGAACTGGTCTTCCGGCCGAAGCCCCTTCAGATCCCTCAACGTCAGCCCGATGCTCTTGAGGCCTGACACAGCAGACTTGTCTCCACCCACCAGATGCTTCTGCATCGCCAGCACGGCGGTGGAGACATCGTCCAGCGTGACCCCGACCTGATCCCCTGCGAACTTGAACTCCTGTAGGGCTTTCGTGCTGATGCCTGTCTTCGCTGATAGGTCGTTCAGGTCACTTGCAAACTGCAGCGCATCGCCGGCCAACTTCGTGATGGCACCAACCGCAAAGGCTCCAGCAATCAGCCCCTTGATAGGTCCGAGCGCAGAGGCAATCCCTGAGAAGGCTGATTCGCTCTGCTTGGTCGCCTTCGCCAGTGCCAGCATATCCGCTGGCGCCTTCTGTCCAAGCGCGGCATATTTTGCGATGGCTTCCGTGACAGTGGCGTTGAGCTTCTTCTGTTCAGCCTCTGTGAGCTTCGTCGCGCCACCGATGGACTTGACCGCGGCCGTGGCTAGATTCGCCTGCTTGATGATGTCTGCCCCAGATAGCGAGGTTGCCATCCGTTGCAACTGCTGCTGCACCCCTTTCGCAGACACCTCCAGCGGCTTGAGGCTGGTCTGCGCGTTCCGCAGCGCCTCATTCCATTTTCTGAAGTCGGCCGTAAAGGTGGCTGTTGGCACTACTCCACCTGCCGTGGTTTGTCGAGAATGGCCTGCGCTCGCTGGAGCATGTCCGTCCTGACGTTGACCGCCGTTCGCCGGAAGAACCCTGGATCTTGCGCAGGCATCCGGCCACGATTGGCGTTCTTCCGTGTCGCATCCACGCGATTACCGGTGCCGTCCTGCCAGATAGACGCCAGTCTCGGCCCGGTCACTCGCCGTGCCGGCAGAATGGCTTCAGGACTGGAGAGGTTCCGAATCCGGATGTCATCCTTCATGTGCTTCCGGCCGGGATGTGCCTTCCGGCCTAATGGATACCGCTGCTCGAGACGATTCGCCATGAACTGCGCGGCCGGATCGATCAACGTCCCGACTTCACGCTTGATCTCCTCACTGGTGCGCTGCAAGGCACGAACAAAGTCGGCCTGGTCAAATATGTCATCAGCCATCCGACTTCGCCTTATTCGCCTTCGCCTCAATCACGGCATCCATGTCCAGAGAATCGTCGTCCTGGTTCCGATTGCTGGCCCACTCGAGCAATTCCCGATACTCATCGAAGGCCATCTCGCGGAGATCCTGCAGCGTCCAGTGCATCAGTTCACAGACGGCGAACTCGGTGGCGAGTCGGTCCCGCCATCCGGGGTCTCTTTTTTTTCCTCGGCCTCTGCCTTTGCCAGCGCATTGAGATGCGCCGTCAAGGCTTCCGAGATGCGGTCCAACTGCTTCTCGTAGAGGTTCTCGATGACATCGATCCGGTCCTTGAACGATGAGCCAGCCCCAGGCCACGGAATGACCTTGCCGTCCCCGTTCTCCACGGACCAGTTCTTGATGCGCACCGCCGCGGTGGCGATGCGATGCTTGACGATGTTGTATTTCGTGCTCTGCCCGTCAGCAGACAGACCGTCGTTCGAGTAGGTATGAACCTCCTTCTCGTCCCGCACGGTCTGCTGGTCTTTCACGTCGATCCATTCGTTGCTCTTCTTCAGCGGCAGTCGCGTGATCATCATCTACCTATCATGCCGAGAGGGAGGGCCAGCGGAATTGCTGGCCGTGCCTCTCAGCGGTCTTC
>Ga0068864_100000933_pt1 | contig 24499 bp, 20 predicted proteins | sample KBSSwiS72_FD_66586 | JGI IMG/M metagenome (GOLD analysis project Ga0068864, IMG submission 66586) | Switchgrass rhizosphere microbial communities from Kellogg Biological Station, Michigan, USA - KBS Switchgrass S7-2 | ecosystem: Host-associated > Plants > Roots > Rhizosphere > Soil ... | reverse complement strand
CGGGGGCCGTTACCTGGATCAAGGAGCACCCAGGCTCGGCCATCTACCTGACCGCCCGGAAGATCGCATATATGTGGGGCATATATCCGTTCGCCCGCAACGGCCTGAAAGTGGCGATCTTCGGTAATATACCGATCATTCTTCTCACCATCCTGTTCCTGGCCGTCCTTTCGCTCCATCCGCAGATCCGTCGGGACGCCATGCGCTTCAACCTGGTCCCCCTCTTCGTAACCGGCGTAGCAGTGATCAGCTGGGGAAGCTGGCGGTTCCGCCAACCCGCCGACGCCGCGATGATCGCGGTCGTCGCGTGGGGGCTGTCGGCCCTGATCGCCCACCGGTTTGCCGCCAAGGGCAAGGAGCGGTGGCATGCGAGCTGAAGCGTCTCGTCCTGCTTGTCCTACCGGCCTCGCCACGAGCACCGATAGCCGGTGCGTCCGGCCCCCGTTTCGTCCCTCGAGGGCCCGGATCGAACGCGGTCCCACTCTGACCGCCTCAGCCAGCTAGCCCGCCGATGGCTCCCACACTCAGCTCACCGTCATAAAAAGCGACCAGTCAATGCTTCCAGCGCAGCTTGCTATCATCGTCCCGACCTTCAACGAGGCCCAGAACGTACGACTGCTCGTCGATTTGGTCGACAAGGCGTTGCCGGGCGTCGCGTGGGAGATCGTGTTCGTCGACGACGATTCTCCAGACGGCACGTCGGACACCGTGAGACAGCTGGCGCTCGCCGACGCGCGCGTGCGTGCGCTTCAACGCGTCGGACGGCGCGGCCTCTCGAGCGCCTGCGTCGAAGGCATCATGGCGACGGCGGCGCCCTATGTGGCCATCATGGACGCCGATCTTCAACATGACGAGACCATCCTGAAGTCCATGCTCGAGCGGATCCAGGCCGGCGACGTCGATATCGTCGTCGGCAGCCGGTACGTCGAAGGCGGCGGCATGGGGGATTGGAGCGCTCGGCGTATCAGGATGAGCCAGTTCGCGACCAAGCTCGCTCTGCGCTTGACCCAGACGCCGATTTCGGATCCGATGAGCGGTTTCATGATGATGCGTCGCGATGCCTTCCTGCGGTCGCTGCCTCACCTCTCCTCGATAGGTTTCAAGATCCTGCTCGACATCGCCGCCAGCGCCCCGACGCCGCTCCGCGTCGCCGAGGTGCCCTACACTTTCCGCACGCGCCAGCATGGCGAGAGCAAGCTCGATAGCCTGGTGCTGTGGGAATATATCCAGCTGCTGCTCGACAAGATGGTCGGGCACGTCATCCCGGTACGATTCCTCAGCTTCGCCATGGTCGGGGGCCTCGGCGTTTTCGTGCATTTCGGCGTGCTGATGGTGCTGCTGAAGCTCCTGGGGCAGCCCTTCGGCGTCTCGCAGGCGGTGGCCACGGTGGTGGCGATTTCCAGCAACTTCTTCCTCAACAACATGTTCACATATCGCGACCAGCGACTGAAGGGCTGGGCGCTCGTGCGAGGTTGGGTCAGCTTCAACCTAGTCTGCGCTTTCGGTGCGGCGGCCAATGTCGGCGTCGCCGACTGGCTGTTTATCAACAAGACCTACTGGGCCTTGTCGGCGCTTGCCGGCATCACCGTCAGTGTCGTTTGGAACTATGCGATGTCGGCCTTCTTCACCTGGAAGAAGAAGCGCTGATCGCGCTGGTTTGACATGCGGATCGAATGACGCTCCCGAGAGGTCGGGGCGTAGTTGTCAGACTTGTCTCTCCTCGGGTCTTGGATGGTACCCATACCCATATCCATATCCATAGCCGTATGATTTTCTGGAGAGGGGTCTGACGGCTTTGTTGAGGAGGGTACCGAGGAGGGGTGTTGGAGAGATGAGTCGGAGGGCTTCGGTGAGTTCGCGTTTGCCGGTTCGGCCTTCTTCGATGACGAGGAGGACGGCGTCGACATAGCGTGCGGCGATGAGGAGGTCGTCGCTTTCGAGGATGGGGGGCGTGTCGACGATGATGACGGTATCGGGGCCGAGGTCGCGCAGGGTCTGGAAGAAGCTGGTTGCGCGGGCGGAGGCGAGCAGGTCGGTGGCGTCGTCGCGCGGCGCGCCGGCGGGCATGATGGTGAGGTTGGTGCCGTTGACGTGGTAGCCGGCGGCTTCGAAGGCGATGTCGCCGGCGAGATGGGCGGCGACGCCCTGTTCGGCCTGGAGCCCGAAGCGTCCGCCGAGCACGGGGCGGCGCAGGTCGAGATCGACGAGCCAGACGGGCTGGATCGAACTGAGCGAGGCGGCGATGTTGGCGGCGGCGAAGGATTTGCCGTTCTGGGGGTGGGTCGAGGTCACCGCCAGCACCTTGCCCTTGAGCCTGGCGAGCCGCCGCAGGATCTGGGTCCTGAGCATGACGAAGGGCTGCGCGCGCGGATCGCGCAGTTCGAGCCCGAACACGGCCTGGGCCTGGAGATGGTCATGGTCGAGGTCGATCGACGGGCAGAGCGCTGTCGGCCCCGCGGCTTGGGCATCGGTCAAAGCGGCTTGGTCCTTGTCGGCCATCGGATGGGGCAGCGGATCGGGCATCAGCGGGTGGGGCATCAGGCGCCGGCTCTCAGCCGCCGCCGCCACAGCACGAGCCGGTCGAACCAGCTCAGCGAGCTTTCGAGCGGCCCGGTCTTCATCACCGGGATCGCCGCCAGCGGCAGGTCGCCGGTCAGCCGCTGGACCGCGCTCGCGCCATGGATCGGGGCGGTGAGCAGCTCGATCAGCAGGATCAGGCCGAGGCCCGCCGCCGCTCCCCCGCCGATCCCCACCAGCACCAGCTTCAACCGGTCGGGCCGCACCGGCTTTTCCGGAAAGGCCGGCGGGTCGACCGCGGTGAAGCGCTCGCCCTTCTCCTCGGTCTCCAGATTGGCCGCGACCTGCGCCTCGAGCTGGCGGTCGCGGATGCTCTGATATTGCTGGTTCAGATTGTCATAGTCGCGCTGCAGATTGTTGAGCGCATAGGCCGCCTGCGGCGAAACCGCGACGAGACGGTCGGCCGCCGCGATATTGCCGGCAAGCTCGGCGCGGCGCTGGTTGAGCATCGCGATCCGCGAGCGGCCCGCATTGAGCTCGGCGGTGAGCGCCGACCCGCCGCGCGACCCCGTCGCCTTCGCGCTCTGCCGCAGCCGCGCGACGAGGTCCTTCGCCGCGACGACGTCGGGATGCGAGTCGGCATAGAGCGCCTGGACCCGGTCGAGATTGGCCTCGGCGCGCTGAAGCTCGCCCTGGACCGAATTGTCGGGCATCGCCGCCTGGTCCTGCATCCGGCCCGCCAGCACCGCATTGGCCTGCATCACCCCCTGGATCTCGGCATCGATCCGCGAAATCTCCCCGCGCAGCGTCGCCGCCGAGGACGAACTCATCGCCAGCTGCTCGGGCAGCGCGCCATTATAGCGCTGCCGCACCGCGGTGATCTGCTCCTCCTGCTTCAAGAGCCGCTGGCGCAGCTCCTCGGCGCGCCGCGCAAGGAAGCCCGCCGTCCCCGACGCCTGCTCGGTCCGCCGCCGCATGTCGGCATCGATGAACATGCCCATCAGCTGTTCGGCGACCTTCTGGGTGATCTGCGGATTGTCATAGGCAAAGGTCAGGTTGAACGCGATCGTCGCATTGCCCTTCATCGGGCCGCTGCTCGGATCGACATTGGCGCTCACCAGGTCGACCTTGATCGCATCGCGCATCAGCGCCACCACATCGGACAGCTGCTTGCTCGACCGCTCCTCGGGATAAAGGTCGTTGCGGTTGATCAGGTCGATCAGGGTGTTGCGCGCCAGGATCTGCTGGCGGATCTTGGCAATCCGCTCGTCGGCAAAGCTCGTCGTCGGCGAGGCGACCAGCGAGGTCGGGATCTGCTGCGATTCGATCAGGATCGTCGCGGTCGATTCATAGACCGGGTCCGCCAGCCACGCATAAATCCCCGCCGCGACCGTCGCCACCACCAGCGGCACCACCAGCCACCAGCGCCGCCGCCAGAAGATCGCCGTGATCTCCTGAAGCCCGAAACCGCCCTGCGGCTCCTCTTCCTCGATGCTCATGCCAGACCCATGCTCACGAAAGCCCCTTTACGACAGCCTCGGTGTCCACCGCAGTTCCATCCCGACATAGCCCGCATCGGCCTTGCCCAGGCTCAGCTCGCGACGCCGGTAGCTGCCATAGACCCGAAAGGTTAACGTCTCGCCGATCCGACGGTCGAGATCGGCGCGCAGCTGCAGGATGCGCGAACCCGCCGCCACGACCGGCCCCACGCCCCCGACCACGCCGCCCCCGGCCACGCGACCACCGCCGACCGGCCGCTCATAATTGCCCGTCAGCGCAAATGTCGTCCGCTCGCTCAGCCTGTAGCTCAGCCGGCTCTCCAGCGACAGCCGCCGCCGCACCGTGCCAAGCCCCGTCTCCTGCGACGCCAGACCCCCCTTGGCGCACAGGTCGAGATAGCTATCCTCGCGGCAAAGCTCGATCTCGCCGCTCGCAAACGTCCCTCCCACCGCAGGCCGCGGACCCACCATCCGGCCCACCGGATCAACCCGCTCCGCACCCGCCGATGCCTTCACCCGCCAGGCCGGGCCAAGCCGATGCTCGACCCGGGCCATCAGCCCCACCACGTTGATGTCCGATACCGCCGAGCGGTTGAAGTTCGCCCGCACCTGCGCACCCACCCGCGTCGCCTCGCTCAGCGCATGGAAATAGCCCGCCGTGACACCCAGCGCCCGATAATTGCGCGCCGTCGTCGCCTGGTCGAACCAGACCCGCTCATAGGTGGTCCCCGCACTCCATTCGCCCCGCAACCCCGGCCGCCACTGCACCGACGCCTCGCCGCCCAGACGGTTGCGCAGGCTCGACGGATCGATCGCCGCCGATATGTCGTCGACCACGTCCACCGTCAGCGAACGGTCGTAGGACACAAGCCCCTTGTACGAAAGCGCCTCCGACACACGCCCCTCGCGCTCCAGCGCCACGCTGCCCGACGTGAAATTTTTATAAAGCCGGCTGTAGCGCTTGAACCTCAGCGTCCCCGACGCCCGCGTCGTCGCCGTCGACGCACGCAACTCCCAGCTCGGGCTCACCGAGCCCTCCACCAGCAGCGCCGACTTGCCCGCCGGCCCGATCAGCAGCAGCGGATTGTTCGACGCCGACACCCCAAGCGACGTCGCAAGCTCCAGCCGGCTGTCGGCCCGCGCCGCGCCGCCCGGTACCATCAGACAAACCCCCGCCGCCGCCCCGGCAAGCCCGCTCCTGACCCCACCCATCCTCAGGGCACAACCAGAACGTCACCGGCCCGCAGCATCGGCAAGGGCTGCGCCTGCGGACCCGCCTTCAGGCTGCGCGCGCCCTTCAACGCCTCCGACAGCCGGATCCGCGTCACGCTCTGCGTCCCAGGACCCTCGCTGACCAAAACCGCATTGTCCACATCGGCAAAATCCGCAGGACCCCCCGCCATGCTCAGCGCCTGCAATATGTTCACGTCACGACCGATCGCATAGCTCCCAGGCGACCGAACCTTGCCCACCACATAAAAACGATTGCCGTCCGTGCTCTTCACCGAAACCGTCACATCCGGCGCCGCCGAACGATATTGCCCCGATATCCGCTGACGGATCTCCGCCGCCAACTCCTCAGACGTCCGACCCTGCGCCATCAGCGTCCCCGCCAACGGAAACGAAAACTTCCCGTCCGGCAATACCCGAACCTCGCGCTGCATCCGCTCCTCGCCCCACACAAAAACCTCAAGACCATCCCCAGGATTGATCCGGTACGACGCGTCCACCCCAGGCCCAGCCGCCACCGCTACCCCAAATCCTACCGGCGCCAATAGCAACAGCGCCCCAATCACCATCCCCACACCACCATAACGACCCATCTCTCACTCCCACGGAACAGGGCCGCAGCCTCATCCTCGACGCTATAATCCTTATCCCATCTCCCCGCACCCCTTTTTCCGGCGCGATGGCGCACACGTGGAAGCCGGGGATATTTGCCCCGCCCTTGAGCGGTGCGCCGTTCAGAGAAGGACTGATCCCAAAATGGGCGAGCAATCCCGCCCAAATCGGCGAAAAGGAAGCGGGCGCGACCCCGCCGGACAATTATCCTCAATTCAGGGGGCGTATGGCACATATCCGTTATCGACCCGACATCGACGGGCTGCGCGCGTTCGCCGTCCTTCCAGTCGTCGCCTTCCATGTTGGTTTCCACCAGGTGCGGGGCGGTTTCATCGGCGTCGACATATTCTTCGTAATATCGGGCTATCTGATCGGGCGGGGGATCATCGAGGATCTGGACGACAATCGCTTCTCGCTCTCCGATTTCTTCGAGAGACGTTTACTTCGGATCGTCCCCGCTCTCGCCTTCATGCTCGTGGTGGTCCCTGGCCGTCGAGGAGCAATATTATATTGTCGTGCCTCTTCTGATCACCGCAGGCACGCCCACTGCGAGGCCGCCGGGCGGGACATCGTCGAGCACCACGGCATTGGCACCGATCCGCGCCCCATCGCCGATCCGTATCCGCCCGAGCAGCACGGCACCCGCGCCGATATCGACCCCGCACCCCACCTTGGGGGCGCCATCGAGATCGTCAAGTCTGCGGACGCCGAAGGTACAGTTCTGGCGGACAATGCAATCGTCGCCGATCTCGGTCGCACCGTGGACGACGATTCCGGACTGATGCTCGAAGACCACGCGCCTGCCCAAACGGACCGAATAAGGCAGCTCGACCCCATAGCGATTGCGGATACGGCGGAACAGGAACCGATAGAGCAGACTGAGCGGTGCGCGCAGCACTTTCGGACGCACCGACATGCGCCACACCCCGAAACGATGGACGGCGACCGCGCGGAAGCCCGGCCGGGTCCAGTCCCGACCATGGGCCCGGTAATCCTCGCGGATCTGCTCGAAGAGGTTCATGGTCGGTGCCCTATTTATATTCGATGATCGCACGCCTGCGGCGCCGCGCGCGATCCATCCAGTAGGCCGCCTGGCCAAGCAGATGCGGCACCTTGCCCAGCACGATATGGCTGGCATAGAGCGCGCCGCGCTGGCGCCTTATCTTCAACCACAGGAGCGGCCAAAACGGCCAGGCGACCGGCAGCGACCACAGGAGATTGCTGATCACGCGGCGGCGGAGATGCGGCTCGGCGTCGCCGCGCCGGGCGCTGGCCTCCGCCGCAGCATAGCCGCTTCGCTTGCTCCGCAGCCACCACTGACTCGCCCGGGTCATCGCCGCATCGTGCAATGTCATTTCCGCCGCCAGGCGGTGGATCGTCCAGCCGTGCGAGCGCATGCGGAAGCACAAGTCGGGCTCCTCGCCTGCGATGAGGCTTTCGTCATAGCCGCTCACCTGCCGGATGGCAGCCACCCGCATCAATGCGTCGCCGCCGCAGGATGCCGCCTGGCCGACCGGCGTGTCCCATTCCATGTCGCACAGCTGGTTATAGGCGCTGGCCTCCGGAAAGCGCTCGCGCCGGCGGCCGCAGGCCACGGCGGCCCGCTCATCCTTGTCGAGGAAAGCAAAAGCGGTGCCGAGCCACATCGGATCGAGTTCGCAATCGCCGTCGACGAACTGCACCCAGGTCAGATCGGGTTTCCGATCGAGAAGGTGGTGCAGGCCGGCGTTGCGCGCGCGCGCGGCGGTGAACGGACGGTCCAGATCGAGAGCGACGAGTTCCGCCCCCATCGCACGGGCGAGCTCGGGACTGCCGTCGGTCGAGCCGGAATCGACATATACGACCATTTCGACCTGGCCGATGATCGACGCCAGGCATGTACGCAGCCGCTCGCCCTCATTGCGCCCGATGATCACCGCGCCGATCGACGCGCCGTTCATAGACCCCACCTCGACCAGGCGGGCAGTTCGCCGGGCGGCGTATCGATCGCGGGGGCGGCATGGCGGCAATCATTGCCCCGCGGCAGGATCGAGTGACGAATCTGGTCGCCCAGTTCGCGGTCTACCCGTCCTTCCTTGCGGGCCAAGCCCACGGCGGCACGTATGCGCCAGAGCAGGTGGCCGACCACCCAGCCCAGTCCAGCCGATAGCGCGGCGAGCCGTCCGCCGGTCAGCGCGAAGAAGCGGCGGCGGGAACGATACCAATAGGCAGGGCGGCGCGGCCGTGGCGCCCCGATCGACGGACGGCTGTGCACGCCGGTCGCGGCACCGCCGACGTGCTTCACCCGGCTGGCGGGCTCGTGCCAGATCGACCAGCCGGCGCGCCGCAACCGCCACATCAGCTCCACCTCTTCATGGTAGAGAAAGAAGCCGTCGTCGAACAAACCGCTGTCCTTGAGGGCGGCAGTGCGGAACATCACGCTGGCGCCCGTCGCCCAGTCGACCTCGCAGGGTTGTTCGCGCGGTGCCAGCGCGGTCTCGCGGACGCCAAGAAGCCTCGAGATTGCGGCGGTACGCGCGCCGCGTGCCAATTCGCCGCTGATCGAAGGAAAAGTGAAGGCCGATCCCGTCGGTGAACCATCGGGTTCGAGCAGCTGGCTGCCAACCGCGCCCACCTCGGGCCGCGCCAGCAAAAACTCTGTCAGGCGCGTCACCGCGCCGGGCTGTATCTCGGTATCGGGATTGAGCAGGTGGATGAAATCGGGCGGGTCATCGCCCTGAAGCAGCCGTAGCATCGCCTGATTATTGGCCCAGCCGAAGCCGCCGTTCATGTCGAGGGGGAGCAGTTCCACCCAGTCGTGATAGGCGGCCTGGCTCAGAGCCTCGCGCAGCCGATCGGCCGATCCGTCGGCCGAGCCGCCATCGACGATGACGACCCGCAGGTCGGACAATGCTTCACGCTCGGCCTCGAGCGCGGTCACGCATTGAGCGGCGAGCGCGGGCGTGCGATAGTTCACGACGACGATCGCGACTTTCGGCCCGACGCTAGCCTCCATAATAGAGCCTGTAGAGCCGCCGGACCGCTATTCCGAACAAAAGCACGAACGAGCCGACCGAAAGCGTGATCGACAGTCCATAATGGGTACCGAGCGCGTGCAATATCCCGTGCAGCGACATGGCCACCTCATGTCCGACATAGGCCATGAAGCTGAGCATGCCGATCATCAGCAGTATCCGGCCCGGCACCTTCAATGCTCCAGCGAACAACCGGGCGCGTACCCCCCGAAGCATGAGCCCGAACAGAAGCAAGATCATGCCGGCATAGGCAATCACCGTCACGCTCGATGCCCCCCCGGCGAACCAGAGATCCTCCTGCCCGAGCGTCAGCGTCAACAGCAGCGACAGTTCGACCAACGCCAGGCCGGCGAGCGCGGCATGGCGGACCAGCAACGGATCGTCCTTCGAGCGGCTGATCCATAGTCCGATGGCCATTCCGATCGCCGCATAGCCCAGCATTTCCGGATAGCCATATTTCGCCACGATCATGAGCCGCGCCAGGTCTATGAAGCCTTCGGTATGGGCATGACGCCAATTTTCGCGCAGGACCTCCGAGATGAATAGCGAGGTCAGTGCCAGCAGGACTGCCGCCAATATCGGTGCGTGCGAACTCGACAGCAGGCGCAAATGGATCCGCGCGGTCGCTACAAGCAAAAAATAGGCGAACAGCACGCCGAAGAACAGGTTGCTTGGAGTATTTGCATAGCCCTCCAGATAGTGGTCCGCGGCTCGAAAGACCGCAAGCGCGGCGACGCCGCCTGCCACGATCATCATGTTGGTCCGCATATTGGACTTCAGCCGATCCGGATTCTTTCGGAGCAGGGCCATGTTGAAGAAGGTGAGCCCCAGTCCGTACATCATCGCGAAACCGGGCGTGCCGAAGCGGAAGGCCGGATTGGTCCATTTCAGCAGGAAGTCCGCCCACTCGCCCGTCCGAACCAGGATGAACGGCAGCCAATGGCCACCGATCACCACGGCAACGAGCAACGCACGCGTCATGTTGATCGCGTCGCTGGTCTCGACATGTTTGGTGACCGGCGCGGCGGGCCGGTCACCGTCGAGCGCGGCCGCTATTTCGGCGACGGTGCGGCCCTCGAATATCTGCTGCGTGATTTCGGGCGAAACCCCGGCTCGCTCCATCCTGACCATTACATTGATCGCCGACAGCGAATCGCCGCCGATATCGAAGAAGCTGTCGTTCCTGGTAATTTCGGCAATGCCCAGCGTCTCGCGCCAGATCCGCAACAGCTGCTCCTCGCGATCGCTGACCCCTTCGTCCGCGCTGGCATCCGGCGGGGTGACCGGCTCCGCCGCGCTCAGGTCGAGCAAAGTCGAGAGCTTGCCACGCTGGACCTTGCCGGTGTCGGTGCGCGGGAGGCTGTCAAGTTCGACGATGCGGACATCGGGGATATGAATGCCGAATTCGGGGGCGATCGTCCGGGCGGCGCGCGCGACCTCGTCATGCGGCACGTCGGGCAGATGGGCAACCCCCACGACCTGCCCGCGCATCCGATCGGACATGCCCGCCACCGCTACGCCCGCCGCAGCCTTGCCAAGCGCGACCGCCAGCCGCTCCTCGAACAGTTCAGCCGGAACCTTGATGCCGCCCACATTCAGCAGATGGTCGGTGCGGCCGAGAAAATAGAGATGGCCATCATCGTCGATCCGGCCGAGATCGCTGGTGCGGAGCCATCCTTCGGCATCGGTCAGCGGCTCGATGCCGTGCGGCGTCAGCAGCCCGTCGGCAACATGGGGGCCGCGGATGCGGATACAGCCATCGTCGCCGATGCGGATCTCGGTGTCGCCGATCGCCTTGCCCACGCTTTCGAGATGTTCGCTACTCGATTCCTGGAGATCGAGAAAAGTGGTGCGCGACGCCTCGGTCAGCCCATAATGCTGGATGATCCGCGCATTGGGGAAGATCTCGCATATCGCGCGCTTGTCTTCGGCGCTCATCGGCTGGCTACCGATTTCGAGCCAGCGCAGCTGGCGCCCGGCCTCGGCGGGGATCAGCTCGCGATTGGCGATCAACATGCGCAACAGCGTCGGCACCGCCGAAAATGCGTTGACCGATCGATCGCCCAGCATCCTTGCGAACTCGTGCGGGTCGAAGCCGTGCGGCGGGATATAGAGCTTCCCGCCCACCGCCGAAACCGCTCGCGCGCGGCCAAGCCCGAAGGAATAGGTGGGCGGAACACCGAGATATTCGGCGATGTCGCCATCCATTCCCATCACCGCGACCAGCCGGCTGGTCACATCGGCAAGCGCGCGATGCGAGAGCAGGATCGCCTTCGGCGTGCCGGTCGTGCCGGAGCTGAAGCTGATCTGCGCAGGGCGATCATCGACGATCGGCGCATGACTGGCAACGAACCAGCCACCGCCGGCTCGAACCGGCACGCGCTCCGCGAATTCATGGCCGGCGGGTGCCGTCCCGGCCTTGTCGAGCGGAACCGCGATCCTGCCCGAAAAATAGCAGCGGAAGATCTCTTCGAGATAATTGAGAGAGGCCAGTTTCTCGATGGCGACGAGATCATATTGCGCGGTTGACGACATCTCACATCCTGAACCTTGCGAGCCCGCTACGCACGCTCGAATGCGCCGCCGGTCTCGATCATCCGCCGGCTTTAACCGGCCACCGTTTCAACAAGCTTGTCCTCGGCCCTGGGCGCTGGCGACGTTCGCCTCGGATCCAACAGCATCGATCTGTTTTTGGACCACAGCTCCAATTGGCGTCCGAGCGCCATCAAGATCACGCCGAACAGGGGCATGCGTTCATAATAGCTCGTGAAGCCGATCATCGCGAGAAAAGCGCCGCTGGCTGCAAAGACCGCCGTGGCAACCTCATATTCGCGAGCTGAACCTTTAAGTCTCGAACGGATCATTAGCAATCTGAGTGGTGTATAAACGGAATAAACAGTGAAAATCAAAAGTCCCACCATCCCGAGCGTCACTGCGAAATAAAGATAGCTATTCACATAGTCCACGCTGATCGTATTTGAGCGCATGAGTGGACGCATATATTCAAGAACTTTATCATACGGCGTGCCTAGCAAAGGGTTTTTCATTATGAGTGGAATGCTGTTGGCAAGAAGATCTTCGCGATAATCACCGGTGGAGGCGGCGTGGCCCTCGAGGCCGATCATCTCGCTCACCCGCTCGGAGCCGCTGGCGATGAGGCTGAGGATTCCCACGCCGAAGAGACCGCCTACGGTCAGCGCGAAGAAGCGTTCGGATCGGCCCCGGTACAGCGTGATGAGGATCATGCCGACGATCAGGCCGATCCATGCGTTTCGCGCGAGCGTCGCACTCGTCCCGATGACGCAGGTCGCGACGCTCCCCCAATAGGTCGCCTTGGAGCGGAACAGCGATCGGCTGGAGATCAGGACTGTCGTGGACAGCGCCAGGAAGACGCCGAACGTCGTCGATTCGAAAAACGGCCCGGGCGAGCGCAGGAATCCCGCGCGGACGTTCATCGACTTGGCGCGGCCCGATATGTCGAGATTACGCTCCATGACCTGATAGAGCGGCCAATGGCGAACGGTCTCGAAAATCGCGACCAGGGCGAGAATGAAACCGATCATGGCGATGCAATGGGTCAGTCGCCGCATATCCTGGCCATTGAGCGGCGATCGTCCGAGAAACCAATAAGGCAAGAAGAATGTCGCCCCGATCGTCAGGAACGCCCGCAATACCGTGGTCGGACTCGTTGTGGCTATCCGCGTGTCGATGACGACGAGCAGGACGAACATCGCGAAAGCCAAGATGTCATGGCGTGGTAAAGCCTTTTGCAAGCGGGGAGGGTCGGCTGGAAATCGGAAGGCCATGAGCAACCCGACAGCAGCGGCGATAAGCGTGCTCATCTTTATCAGAAGCGTCGAACCGGTACGCACATCATGCTCGACCAAAGGGAGCATGAGCGCGATGATCGTGAACAGGCAGCCGGCGTCGCCGCGCGAGCGCGGGAGAAAGATCATCGCGGCAGTGACCGCGCCGTAGTAGATCCAAATATTAGGGGCGAGATAGCCGAGGGCGGCAAGAGGAATGACCGCTGCAAAGCGGAGATCGTTCCAGCGATGGAGCCGAGGGTCGACCAGTGAACGCCATGTGAAGAATCCGGCGGTCAAAATCGCGGCCAGAAAGGCAAAGCCCTTTATGAAATACACGGAGTTTTCGCCTCAACGTCGGAATTGGAGGCGCACGCCAAGCGCTTAGCCCGCATTGACCCTGCCAGTCCCGTTTTTCTGAATGAAGTCGACGAGTGCGCGCATCTTGGGGGCCTGGCTCAGCGGCTGACCGGTGTAAAGCATATGGCCGTATCGATGATTGATCGAGTCGAAGGCGACATAGAGTCCGCCGACCTCATTGCGCCAGCGCTGCAGGAATTTCATGTAGATGTCATACATGCGCGGATCATGCTCGGCCTTGGCGAAATCATCCATCAACCTGCGATTGAAGCTGACATAATCCGGCCCGCCCTCATAGGTTATCAGCGGCAATCCGAAGCTCTTTGCCATTTCCTTGCTGACTAAAGCTTTACCGATAGTGTGGTCGATGAACTCATCGCCATGCGTCAGAACATATTCGGTCGCGTCGACACCCGGTCGCGGCATACCGCGCTGCGGCCCGAAATAGGGGGCGATCGCCATCGCGTCGACGAACTTCACGGTATCTTTGTGGGAAAGCGCGGCGGTGGGATTCCGTCGGCTGCCGGCCTGGGTCGCGTAAACGCGCACTATACGTCCACGCTGGCCCTTGAACACATCCTGCCATATCGCCATCACCGCGCGAATGCGATCGGCGTAGTAGAGCGAACTGGCTTCCCAATCCCACTGCACGGTCGGATATAGCCGCTTGCCTTCCGCAATCGCCATCTTGCTCTGGGCGAACATCGTATTCCACAGCTCGTTCGACACCTCCACATAGGCCTTCTGACCGGGCCGGAGATTGTCGCGCACATAGGTGGCGAATTGGCGATAATAATCGTCGTCCGCCTCGAGCGGCATGGTGAACCACGGATCGACTTTGAGCTGGTTGGCGAGCGCCACCATATATTCGACCGACGCTCCCTGCTTCGAGGTCTGGCTGAAGCTGGCGGGCGTTGTCCGCTCGCTCCACTTCATCCGCTGCGTCAGATTTGGCTTCATCCAGTCCATGAAGCGGATCACCGAAAAATATCGGTTGTCGGCCAGGAAGACCGGGTTGAAGATATCCTTCGCGCCGACCCCCGGTGAGCGGCAGGATAATTCGGTCAGATCGGCCCGCTGTCCGCTCGGCGTGAGGGTCAGGTAAAGGCCGCCCTTGGCCGGTGGCGGCAACACCTCGAGATCGAAGCCGTTGGAAGTGGATCGAATTTTCGCGACACGGCTGGGCCGTACGTCCCAGCCTGGCGAGATCGTGCATTTATAGCGTCCGACCGGCAATATGTCGCCGCCGCCCGATTTGATGATCACGACCAACTTGGTGCCTGCAGCTACGTTGACCGGATAGCCACCGCTGCTCATCGAGATCAGCCCTTCCGGGTTCTTCCAGCCGCCTTCGCCGACCACCCTGATCTCGGCATTGTCGATGATGTCCGCGAACGGAAATTCCTGTGACCAGTAATTCAGCGCGCCCAGGTTCATGCCGACGCTAGTGGGCGAGACGGGGCCGGCGCTGATCTTGGCCGGCACTTCGGCGACGCCGTGCCCGCAGACATACCAAGTCAGACCGCCGCCGACACAAGCCGCCAGGAACAGCCTCAGCCAGATATGTTTCCACGTCGCCGCAAGCACGCAAATTTCCTCATCGGAGCGAGCGGACAATACAGCAAAATCCCATTCGGTACAGTCATCTCCAGGAGGCCGCGCCCGGTCGGGTATCCCGGGCGACGGGGCGAGCCGTCGCGTCTCGGACCGCGCAGGGCGGAGCGGGAATTGCTTGAGCTTGCGAAAAGCCGCCTTATCAGTCGACGGGGTTGCACGGCGTCGCTGCGGTGCGGCGAAAAAGGGGACCGAAGTGAGCGTCGCGGTGCATTCAAAAGCCTATCGACCCGATATCGACACGCTCCGCGCCGTCGCCGTCGGCAGCGTCCTTCTATTTCATGCCGGGATGCCGGGTCTCGGGGGGGGCTATGTCGGGGTCGACGTCTTCTTCGTGATATCCGGCTTTCTGATTACCGGCATTTTGCGCGACGACCCCTCGATCGTACGTTTCTACATTCGCCGCGCCGCCCGCATCCTGCCGGCGCTGTTCGCGATGCTGCTGGTCTGCCTGGTCGTCGGCTATGCGATCCTGTTGCCGCGCGACCTCGAGGATCTTGCCACGAGCACCCTCGCCACGCTCGGCTTCGCGTCGAATATCCTGTTCTGGCAGCAATCGGGCTATTTCGCCACCGCATCCGAGGTCAAACCGCTGCTTCATACATGGTCGCTGGCCGTCGAGGAGCAGTTCTACGTCCTGTTTCCGCTGATCATGCTGGCGACGCGGCAATGGGAGCGCCGTAAGGTGGCGATCCTCGTCGCCATATTGACGGTCGTCTCCTTCCTGATCTCGGTCTATTGCGTCCAGACCGGCAAGAAGACGCTCGCCTTCTTCCTCTCGCCCACGCGGGCCTGGGAACTATGGATCGGCTCGCTTATCGCGCTCGGAGCGGTACCGCGCGTCACGTCGGTCGCGCTGCGCTCGGTGCTCGCCGGCGGCGGTCTCGCGCTGATCCTGTTCGCGGTCCTGACCTATCATGCGCGTACTCCCTTCCCGGGAATCGCAGCACTTGCTCCAGTGCTCGGCAGCGCCGCCGTGATCGTCGCCGGTATGGACGGCCGCCATCATCTCTCGCGCTTTTTCGAATTGCGGCCGGTACTGTTCATCGGCCTGATCTCCTATTCACTCTACCTCTGGCACTGGCCGCTTCTGGCCTACCTCGCTTACGTCACCATCGATAAGCCGCCGCTTTATCTGAGCCTGCTCGCGCTGGTGGTGGCGACGGTCCTCGCGACTCTGTCCTGGCGGTTTGTCGAGCGGCCATTCCGCGGCCGTAATCCCGGCAAGCTCCAATATGTCTATGCCATCGGGCCGGTCGCTTTCGTCTGTGCCTGCGTTGCGGTCTTGTTCACCGACGGCCTGCCTTCGCGGGTGCCGCCCCAGGTCGCCGCATTGAACCGCGCAAATGGCGACGTCGTGCGATGCCCGATACTGAACACACGACCCTTTGGCGGCTCCCGAGCCTGCTCGCCGCTCGGCGGCGATTCCGAACCGCGCCACGCCGATATCATCCTGTGGGGAGACAGCCATGCGGAGATGTACGGGCCGGCGATCGCCGCCGCCGTGGCGCCTCGCAAGCTAGTGCTGATCCTCGCCCGCTCCTGCGCCCCCGTTGCCGGCTTCAATGCGAATGTTCACTGTGCTCGCGACCAGCCGCTCAACCTCGAAGCGATCATGAAGCTCCCGGCGAGGGAGGTCGTCATCGCCTTCAATTGGGGCCAGTATAGTTCCCAGACCTTGTGGAATGCCAAAGGCCAGCGAAAACCAGCCGCTCATTTCGCGACGCTGCTGCCGGAACTCGCCGCGTCGGTAGACATGCTTGTCGCGGCCGGCAAATCGGTGACGATCCTTGGCCCGATCGCCACGCCGGGCTTCGAGATCGGAAGCGTTTCGGCTCGCGAATTGCAATTCTATGGCAGATTCATCCACCCGACCGCCTATGACCGGCGGAGCTTCGAGACCCTGATGGCCCCGGCACTGGCGGCACTTGACAAATTGTCCCACCGTCCGAACGTCCGCATTCTCAAGATGCATGAGCGTCTCTGCGGGATCAAGCGGTGCCCCTACATCGTCAATGGCGAAGCGATCTTCGCCGACCACGGACATTTGTCGACCCGCTACGTCGCGAGTCTTGAGCCCGAATTCGCCTCCGTTCTGAAGTGACGTGCTTAAAATTCGCCGCGGTCGCCACCGCGGCGAAGCAGGCGCTCGCAATCTACGTCCCCTGTAGCGGCGCCCTGCTGGCGAGCGCCGCTTTGAGGCCGGTCTGCGACGCGTAAATCGGGTACCTATATCGCCGTCGCTCATCGCGGCTAATCCCCAGCCGCTTGCGATCATCATTGGATTTGCAAATGATCGGCGCGGGCTACGGGACCTCGCCGGCCGGCCGCCGCATCCCCGACTTCAGAAGATGCCCAGGCTTAATATCGCGTTACCCGCCGCCAGGCCCACCAGGCCGCCGCCGCCGAGACAGCCCAAAGCGAACAGCTCCTCGCCGATTCTGAACGCGCCGATGCGAAACAGCAGGAACCATGCGAACAGCATCGCCGCCACTTCCATCGTGCCGACCGCCCAGACAATTCCCATGGGGCCCCCGACGATCAGGCCGATGGTGCCCATTCCCCCGAGCCATGCGCAGCGGATCAAGTTGATCTGGAACGGGGCCTTCACGCGGCCGATCGCGATCATCGCCTGCTCGGCTGCGACATTATTGAGCAACAGGCCGGCCGAGAGGGCAATGATTCGCAGCAGGGGCGCGACGCCGGCATAGCGATCGTCATATAATATCGCGACGACCAGGGGGGCGCAGCCGATCAGGCCGCCAAGGGCGAAGGCATAGAGCAGCGAGACCAGCCGCCTCGTGCCATAATAGCAATGGGCAAAGCCGGTGAGGCCCGCTTCGCGGAAATGATGTGAATAGGCCGGGTACAGGATGCGATTGCAATAGGGGTAGACCATCGCCCGCGGCGCGAGCGCAAGCAGAGTTGCGATGCTGTATATGCCGAACAGGGCGAGCGGCAATATCCTGCTCAGTACCAGCTTGTCGGATTGGCCGAGCAAAAGGGTCAGAAAGCTCGATCCCGCGATGAAGCGAGAAAAGTGCCACATTTCGGCGTTGCGCTGGCTGTTGAAGGCCAGCCGCCGCCGGGAATGGGGGAAAAACCGGTAGGATGCGAAAACCTTGACCACGCTGCTGACAAGTCCCGCAAACACGATCGACCAGTAATTGTGGAGGATGATGGCCAGCGGAATAGCGATTGCCACCTGCACGATATTCACCCCGAATTCCATCCAGCTGAGCCGCGCGACCATGCCGCGGCGAACCGCCTGGGCGAAAGCCATCGAGGTGAAGCCTTCAAGCAACTGGTTGAAGGCCCAGACCGCGATCGCCGGCGCGAGTACCGACTTGCCGGTGTACAGCGCGTAGGGATAGGCCAATGCGACCAAGATCATCGTGAGGGCCGCGCCGCGAATGAGGCGAATAGTCCACACCTCATCGAGAAAGCGCGGATCGTCCGCGTCCTTATGCCGCACGACGAAGGCGAAGAAACCGAAGTCCGAGAGCATCACGATGATGTAGGTCAGCGAGGTGATGATGCCGACGACCCCATAGTCGGCGGCCGTTAGCAGCCGAGTCAGCACCGCGCTCGAGAAGATCCGTACAAAATTCGACAGCGCGACCGTGCCGACTACGGCAACGGTGGGGCTTTTCGCCGCCCCGGCGAGGCGGTCCAGCCTAGGGATGGGGGCGAATCGCATCAGGCGACGACGTCGGGTGGCGCGCCCTCGGCCAGAATGGACTGCGCGGCTCTGATGCTCTCGATGTCCACGGTGAAGTCGTCCAGCGAATGGATCGAATAGGGTTGGTCCAGTTGATAGGAAGGCTCGACCATCTCCGGCTTGATGCGGCCTCTGACACCGACATACCGTCCACCGACCTGGGCCGCCATCAGGCGATAGGACGTCGCCATATGGCCGGGCGTCAATATTTCGACGAAATTGAAGGGCGGCTGGCTGGGGGAGCGAAACAGGAGTGGCGCGAGCGCGGCGCCGTGGATCGCGACTATGTCGGTGGCGTGGTTGAACAACTCGATCTGCGCCGACGCCGACAATGTCTCGGGCAAAATTTTGCTATAGCCCTGACCGGCCAGATATGCCTCAACTTCGGCCTCGTTCTGAATGCGGCGTGTCTTGGCGCGGACCACGAAAATCTTCCGGGGCAGTTCGCCGGGCAGTTCGCCCGCCGCGCGGCGCTGGTCGAGATCCTCGACCAGACCCTCGACCAGCTGCCGCCGTACCGGCCGCAGGACATCGAAAGCCGATAGCCGGGGGGTGATAATGTCGCCGCGTACCGGCCGATCGGTAGCGATCACCGGGAAACCGAAATGATCGTAGAGCGCGCGGATGAATTTCGGCGTGCCGAAAGTAAGAAGCACGGTTGGCGTCGTGCCAAGCCATTGGCGCGCCATCTCCGCCAGGGGCAGGTGGAAAATCTGGGCGTGTGCCCAATTCTCCGGCGAATTCAGCCGCAGATCCACGATCGGCCCGTCGACGGCTTCGACGCCGATATCCTTGCGGAGCAGCCGATGCGCATGAATCTTCCAGCCGTGCTTGCGCTCCGGCGCGCAGCCGCGCTCTTCGCGGATCAGCGCAATCGAACCACCGGGCTGGACGGTCCTGGGCATCCACAGATATTCGAGGCGGGGCACGGCACGATCGACGAGCATCGATCGCGCACCGACGACCCACGCCGGCGGCACCGGATAGCCATCAACCGCCTTCTCAAGTCGCTCAACCAACTGAACGCCCCCTGGATGATCGAGCGCGCCTTTCGGCCTGCTGCGTGCGCGGTTGCCTCTGGGCAGAAATTGCGGCAAAGTCACGCATATTCCATTAAGGGCAGGCCAGAATAGATGCTTCCTGACCAAGGGGCTCCGGGGGGAAGCGTGCTATATGTCGGCGCGCGTTTGCCGGAGCTGTCGGAAACCTTCGTCTATCGGGAAATATTGGGCCTGAGAGCGCGCGGGCGGCAGGTTGCCCTTGCCAGCGTCCATAAGCCGAACAGCCATGCCGCCGATATCACGCTCGGCCCGCTGGCCGCGGAAGCGACGGTGATTTACTCGGCGGCAAGCCTTCGGAGCTTGCCCTGGGCGCTGCTGCGTCACCCGCTGTTACTCGCACGTGCGGCGGTGGATGCTCTGACCGCCGATCATCCGACGGTGTCCAGCCGTGCCAAGCATCTCGTTCAAGCCGCGATGGGCATCGCTGCGGCCCGCAGGCTGCGGGACCGCAACATCACCCATGTCCATGCGCATATGGCGCATGTGCCGGCGACCGTGGCGTTGTATATCGCCCGGGCCCTGGGCGCGCGATTCAGCTTCACCGGCCACGCCGCCGATCTGTTCGTCGACCGCGCCGCGCTCGCTTTCAAGCTGCGCAGGGCGGCGTTCGTGAGCTGTATCAGCCACTGGCACCGCGGCTTCTACGGGTCGATCGTGCCCCTGGAGCAGGACCGCTTGCCGGTCGTCCGCTGCTCGGTCGCGATGCCGGACATCATCGAAGGCAATGCCCGCGAGTTGGTCACGGTAGCACGGCTGGTGCCGAAAAAAGGTGTCGACCTGCTCCTGCGTGCCTTCGCGGCGGCGAAGCCGGACGGATGGCGGCTGCGGGTGGTCGGTGGTGGGCCGGAGCAGGCACCGCTGGAGACGCTTGCAGCGACGCTCGGTATTAGCGAGCAGACGATTTTCATGGGCGCCCGTCCCCATGAGCAGTGCCTCGAGGCGATCCGGGGCGCCGGAATTTTCGCGCTGCCCTGCCGAACCGCGGCGAATGGCGACCGCGATGGAATTCCTGTCGTGCTCATGGAAGCGATGGCCGCGGCGCGCCCGGTGATCGCCGGCGACCTGCCGTCGATCCGCGAACTGGTGACCGACGGTGCCGGGCTGCTCGTCGCGCCGGACGACGTCATCGCCCTCGCGGACGCGATCGGACAACTGGCGTCCGATGCGTCGCTGCGGGCCGCCATCGGTGCCAAGGCGCGCCAGCGCGTCGCGGAGGAATTTACCGATGACGTCAATCTCGCCCGGCTTGAGGCGGCGTTCGACACCGCTGCCCGCGCCTGACTCGGTATCCGGCCCAGATGCCCCCTTCAGCCTCGGATGAAATCGTCGGGATGACCGGCCGGGCGACGATCCTGCATCTTGCAGTCGATTATAACACCCCTCAGCGGCCGAGGACGACGACCGCCATCGAATGGATGGTGGACGAACTGACCGAATATGAGAATGTCGTGATCGCCTATCGTCGCCGTCCGCGGCTGACGCGGCTCGGCGTCGCGGAGTGCGCCGCCGCAGCGGGACGGCTGTTCGACTTTCCCTATTTCGGGCTCCCGTTCGGCCTGGGGCTGAAACGGGCCATGCGCATCGCCGCGCGGCGCACGATCGCGCTTCTCGAACGGGAAGGCATCCGGCCGGATCTCGTCCATGCCCACAAGTTGACCTTCGAAGGGATTGCGGGCTGGTACATAGCTCGGCATTTCGGCGTCCCCCTGTTCGTCTCGGTCAGGGGAGAGGTCGAGACGAAGGTCATCCGCAACAAGCCCGGGTTGCGGCCATTCCTGCGCCGCATGTGTCGCGATGCCGAGAAGATATATTTCGTGTCGGCATGGTTCAGAGACGAGTTCCGTCGTCACATGGCGGGGCTCGATCAGAAGGAACGGCTGCTTCCCAACATCGTGCGCAATATAGCGCCGACCATTCCGCTGTCGGATCCCGAGGGCAATCGCTTCGTGTCGATCTTCAATCTCGATACCTGGAAGCGTAAGGGGCTGATCTGGCTGCTCGACGGGTTTTCCCGGGCGGTCGCGCGCGATGCTACCCTGCAGCTCGACCTCATCGGGGGCGGCAATAGTGAGTCGGTCGCCAATGCGGAGAGGCTGGTCTCCAAATATGGACTCGGGCAGCATGTGACGCTGCTGGGGCGGATCGCCAATGCCGATCTGCTCGCGATGCTCCCGAGCTACAAGGCGCTGTTGATGCCCAGCCTCAACGAGACGTTCGGCATGGTCTATGTGGAGGCGCTGTTCGCCGGAGTGCCCGTCTTGTTCACCCAGAATACGGCTATCGATGGATATCTCGACGGGCTGGATGTTGCACGCACGGTACCGCCGCGCGACGCGGCCGCCATCGCCGAGGCGATCCTCGCGCTTTCACGGGACCATCGTGCCCTGCGCCACAACATCAGCGAGGCGGCGCCGCAACTGTTCGAACGGTTCGACCCGCGCAGGAGCCTTGAGCTTTATCGTTCCGATATCGCCGCGGCGCTGGCCCGGTGATTGGGATCCTTCTCGCCTGATCGTCGCCCGGGCGCTCAGCGCTCGCTGGAGCGACCGAGCAACAGATGATGGTGGATCTCGTCGCCGAGCGGATCCAGCGGCGGCGCCGGGCGGCGAGATTTGTGGTGATAGCCCTCGACGAGGACGCGGATGGACGCGAGGACGGCAATGCCCGGAACGAGAAGAAGCCAGTTCATTGGCGCACGATAGTCCTGCGAGCTTTCGAAATTGTAAAGGCTCGTCGCTGGCGGGCGGCGTTTTCGCTTCCCGCCGCTTTCCCCGGCATCGAGGCCCGACGCGGAGCGTGAGGGCAAGCGCTGATCGGCGCCGCAGGGCTACTCCTGCTCCGACTGCTCCTGCGCGATGCCTGCTTCGCTGGTGAAGGGCGAGGCCATCGCGTCGGGCTTGGCAAGTTCGAGGGGGCCGGAGCGCCCTTCGAAAAAGTCCGATTCTGCCGCGATCGCCGCACATTCCGCACCCGGGGCCACCGGGCTGAGCAGCAGGATCAAGCTCGCTTCGCCACCCGCGGGATCCCGGCTTTCCACATAAACCAGGTCCCGCTTGCCCGGCGCCGAGATACGGTGGACCTGGGTCGACGCGGAAGCCACCAGCGTGAGATCACGACACAGCAGTTCGCTGCGCAGCGTCGATTGTCCGCCGGGGGGGCTAAGGACTGCGCCATGTGGCGCCGCCAGACGCAGGGCGGTAGCCTGTTCGCCCGCGACGTGTAGCCGCGCTTCGATCGTCGCGCGCTCGCCCCCGACCGTCAAATCGCACGAACCGCGCGCTTCCGGCCCAAGGCCCGCATCCGCGAAAAGGCACTCTGGGAGCAGCGCCTGGACATGGCCGGCGGCCGGAGCGCTATCCTCCTCGCGGGCCGGAGCGAGCTCCAATAATCGGGCCGCGAGCGGGCGCGCGGTTGCCCCGGCCGCCTGTGCAATGGTGGTGTCGGTTTTGTTTTCGCGCGGCGCTGCCGCCGGTTCCTCGCCGCAGCCCGGCAGCAGCAAAACGGCCGCGGAGAGGACAAGGATAGGGGCCCGGACTATCATCATATCTTCAATATGGCGCCTGGCGCGGGAATGCGACAGGGCGATGGGCGCTGCTTCACGCGCAACCGCCATCGCCCGACCGCGCAAGGGCTGGCACATCGCTCCCTCACAAGAAAAGGGCGGCTGGTTGACCCAGCCGCCCTTGAATATCACCTAAGTGTAGAGGCTTAGGCCGTGACCATCGCCATGTTGCGGCGGCGACGCATGGTCGAACCGACCAGGCCGAAACCGACGAGGAGCATCGCCCACTGGTCGGGCTCGGGGACCGAAGCCGCGAAGCTGCCGGGTCCGCTAGCCTTGAAGCTGACATAGGTGCCCGGACCGCTGGCGCCACCGGGAGTAATAACGTTGGTCGAGGTGCCCGTCAGGCTGAAAGCAAAGTCATAATCTTTGGCGTCGGTGAAGTCAAAATAGTCCGACGTGTAGGTGATCGTCGACACACTGCTGTCGAACTGCGTCTCGCCGTCCGTGACAGCGAACGTCACGTTCTTGCTGCCGTTCGGCGTCACGTTAAGCGCGCCGTTGGTGTAAGTTGCGGTCAGCAGATTGGTCTTGCCACCATGGGCAGCGGCGAAAGCGGCCGACGCGGTGAACTTCAGGCTGCCGTCAAAAACCTGCGTCGAGTTGGCGTTGTTCGCCCAATCTGACGGCGCGCCGGTGGCCGTGCCGGTCAGGATCAGCTTCGTTCCGGTCGCGAGCTCGAAGAAGCCGAGGCCGTTGCCGTCAAAGTTGACGGTCGTATTGCCCGAAATCGTGCCGCCGTTACCCGGCGCCGCAGTCGTGTACTGGAACCAGTTGTTACCTGCGCCCGAGAATTCCGCAAAGGTCATAGCATGGGCCGGCATCGCTGCCAGCGTCGCGGCACCGATCAACAGCGCCTTTGAAAACATCTTCATCGCTTCCCCCTCGGCGGTCGAGCCGCCCTGGTGATTGACGCCACAAACTCGCCGAGAGCCCGAACGACCCCGTTACAGCACGATGCGACGAATCGTGCGAAACTGCCGGCAGGGGCTATTAAGCCGCACCGCAGCGTAATGGTCAAGCTAAACTAACGATTTGTTAACCTTCACAGTGGCCAATTTGCGTCCCGCAATGAAACAGTACGACTGATTTCGCGGCGCCGACAATCGCGGTCCCGCGTCTTCTCTATATCAAATCCTTGAATCAGCAAAACATTCCGTGTTTCCGAGTTCAGATCCGCGCGGCGCGGTGAAATGGCTCTTCGCACGGCGAGCGTCGGCTCAGGGCCGATCGCCCTAAAAAAAAGAATTTGGCTATTCGAAGATGCGCCCGGTTGTGACGGGACTTTGCCAAGGAGCGTGATCGCCCGCTCGGGGTGAAATGCGTTCCTCGGACGAATGTGTTGGTGCGTCGTCCGCGAATGCGGATATGAGGAAGATGGTCCGCGGCTGCTTGGGAGTGAGAGATGGGTCGTTATGGTGGTGTGGGGATGGTGATTGGGGCGCTGTTGCTATTGGCGCCGGTAGGATTTGGGGTAGCGGTGGCGGCTGGGCCTGGGGTGGA
>Ga0068864_100000929_pt1 | contig 24608 bp, 12 predicted proteins | sample KBSSwiS72_FD_66586 | JGI IMG/M metagenome (GOLD analysis project Ga0068864, IMG submission 66586) | Switchgrass rhizosphere microbial communities from Kellogg Biological Station, Michigan, USA - KBS Switchgrass S7-2 | ecosystem: Host-associated > Plants > Roots > Rhizosphere > Soil ... | reverse complement strand
GTCTTGAGATTGAAGCCGGGGTTGGCGCGCAGGAAGGAAACCAGATCATCCCGGCCCACCAGATCGTCCTTTTCAAGACGTCGCGTAACGAACGCGGTGGGGAAAGCGTCCTCAATTATGTTGCTCATCGCTCGCGCGTAGTTGAAAACTTTTTCCTGCTCATCGTTTCCCGGCACATCGGGCGGAACGCCAATGGGCTTCTCACCCCTTTGGCCGGCGATGATTGCACGCCAATCGTTCTCGTCGAAGCGTGTCAGGTCGGACAGTTCAGCGATCTCTCCAGCCTTCTGACGGCGCTTCAGTTCATGCACTAGCGGCAAGTGATTGCTCGTGAGCGCTCCTAATTGGAGAGTGAGCTGAATGTCTTCGATGTGATCTTTCAGCTCCGGCGAGGCTTGCAGGCCATGCCAGAATTCTTCGATCGGACCCTTGTGATTGACGTACGCGTTGAGGAACGCCTCTCGTTGTTCGACATCGTCGAGCGTGGTGGCCAGCAGTGCGCCGAGCGACGACCTGTCTCCATCGGTGGGTTGTTCAAGAGCCTGCTTGACGATCGATCGCTTTAGTCCTTCGAGGATCTCGTCGATCTTCGCAGCAAAGCGGACAGGAATGATGTTCTTGCCGGCTGCGACGACGAGCGCTCGGCGTAGAAGCTCCGGGCTTTGGGCCAACAGAGCCGGCAACGCTGTGGGCAAACCTTCGCGAAAGAACCCATAGAATGCTTCGGCGGCCAGGCCTGTCTTGCGTGAGAGTCGATGGGCCATTACCAGGAATGTGATGCGCTGCGAATCCTGCCCGGTCTCGTTCGCCAGGAACGTGATGTCCTGATGCCGGTCGTCCTCAGTGAGCTTGTCCAAAGGCACGTCTTGAATCAGAGGCCCGAGCTCGTCCACGAGGTTTTCGTATTCGGATGGCCCACGATACTCTCCGCCGATCGAGAGGTCGACGATCTCCTCGGGCTGGGCATTGAAGATGATTGCTGACGAGACCAACTGCTGGTTCTTATCATCGAATGCAGCTACACGCAGATCCGCAGTTTCTTTCTCTGCCCGGCGAAACTGCTCGGGGCTGTAGCGGATTTCGTAGTTTCCTTTGGCGTCCGCTCTGGTTTCACCGAGCAGTTCTTCGCTTCGCAGATCACGATCGAACGCGCGCACCGTAACGCCGGGGGCCAGGTTCCCGTTCACCTCGCGAACGGTTCCGCGAACGACAAACGATTTCTTCTCTACCGGCGGCTTATCATCTATGATCAGGTTCACCTGTTCCAACGGCCTGGCTTTGCGGATAACGGCAGACGTCGCCAGTATCCGGCCTTGCGCATCGAAGACGCGCACGATCAGATCTGCTCCGCCGCGCGCTTCGAATGGCTTGCCGAGGTATCTGATCTTGAAGTTGCCAAGGGCGTCCGTGATTGCCTTGCCGAGGAACTGCTCGCTATTCATTGAGACATCGAACGCCTGAACCACGACACCGATCACAATCGTCTCGTCCGGCCGGCTAACTTTTCCTTCGATGCGATTCAGAGTGGCTGGTTCGGGAGGAGGCAGAGTTACGTTGACGACTTCCTCTTTTTTTGCCGGAGTAATCGGGTCTGATTGGGCAAGCAGCTTCGCGTTTTCGTCAAACACTTGCACGTGCAGATTGATTGCGCCTGTGACTGGCGCCGATGAATACTTGATAACGTAGCTTCCCTGGTCGTCCGTCCTGGTCTCACTCAGAGATACCTCACCCGATGCAGCCTGGTGAACGGCCCGCACCACGCCGTTCGTGAACGGCACGCCCGCGGCCGTGCGCACAGTTCCTTTTACTACGAAGTTAGGATCAGGCTGCGGATCGGGAATACGTTCGCGATCGATGGTGACTTTCATCGTGGCGAAACCGCTCGCCGGGATATTGACGAATTGCGACTTCGGCTCGAAGACATCAGTTGGTGTTACGGTTATCTGATAATCCCCAGTAGGCGCGCGCCGCAAACCGGCGATGTTGATCTCGCGCGAAGCATCCAGCCCTCGCTGCGTACGGTGCTCGCTCAGCGTGCGGTGCTTGAATTCAACGTCAACCGTGCCGCCACGAAAGTTTCCCTTCTCATCAAACACGAGGATCTTGAGAGTGATGTCTTGATTGCCTGCCATGAGGTTTGTCCTTTCGGGTGAACAACCATTGGTGCACGTTAGACCAGAAGCAGTTATTTGAAAGATGACTCGTCAAAAACTCGTATGAGTGGCTAAAGTCGAGGAACAACCATCCATCGAAAATTTGTGTAATCCGCTGGATTAGCTGGGTGCTGGGTGATATCCCTGTACTGTCCTCGCGGGCCCGTACGGGTTCTAAAACTGGCATCCCAGAGCTGAAACTCGCCGCTCGCAGTAACTCGGCCGAGAAGGGCATGCTCTCCACCGCCTACCCTCGTGGCATTAACTATGATTTGTGTTCCGGGTCCTAATCTCTGAGCAAACTCTCTTGCTTGAGCTAATGTCCCTCGATACAAGCCGCCCCCGCGGCTGAGCAGCCTTCTGAAGAGAAGCGCCACGTTTTGGGCATTATCTCCAACCAAAGCTCCGGCATAACCCATCCCTCTTGCCGCCATAGCTAATGCATTGTTAAAGCAGAGACCCTGTGGAAAACAGGGGTTCGGGTTTCCATCCGAGCCCGTACCACGCATAGTCCTGTTCCTAATGCCGAGCGGCCTTCTAACCGCTGGATCGGGTGGAACCTCTCCGTGCGGCGGTCTAACTGCCTGAGGAGACGCTAGTGGACTTGGCGGCCTTGACGCCGGTCTGGGAGCAGTAGGCGGCGACACGGCTGGCCGAGGAGGGTTTAGAGTAGCTGCAGGTCGATTGGTAGGAACTTCTGCTAATTCTGCTTCTTCAATCCCCGCGGCGGCTATACGGCTTGGCGGAGTCGGTGGTCGTGCTCCTGAGAAACGGGAAGCTGCGGCATTAGCAAATCCAAGAGTGGCGCCGGCGGCTCCTACCATTCCTACGTAGGCCCTTCCAGCAGCACGGGGGTCCCCGCGCTCGATGGCCTGAACCATCCGCTCTCCTGCTACTATCATGTGGAAGGCAGGATTAATCTGGTTGACAGCTACTAACGCGCCGCCCAAACCGCCACCGTACTGATTGTAGCTCTGCACCATGGAGTCTGCTATCGTCAAGATGGTATCACCCGGATCTGCCAGCATGTGGTGAAACCCGCGCGCCATATCCAACAACCCTTCTCCCATTCCGATAACAGTTTCCAACACGTCATGATTTGAAGAGTTCCCACCTGTCCGATCAATTAATCTGATCGGATTACTACGCACGAATTGATAAAGAGTGACTCCATCCGCTAGCCCCGCAGGATCACAACTCGTCCACCTCCCCAACCACGGTGCGTAGTAACGCGCGCCGTGGTAATAGAAGCCCGTTTCCTCGTCCCGCTCCTTGCCCGTGTAGCGATAGCGTTTTGAACTGACCTCAACGCCGGCGCGCACCGCGCGATACGAAGTGCTGCCGTAAGGAAAATATTCTTCGTAAGAAATGATCTCGCCTGCCTCGTCCAGCTCAAGCGAAGACGAACCGAGATGATTACTGAGTTGATAGCGAATTACGGGCGTTGGTGTGAAAGGTGGCGCCGTGGCATCAACGGTCTTGGTTTCGACCATCGCGATGCGCCGCTGGTCGTCCATGATGTGCAGCGTTTCGCGTTCCAGTGTCACCCGACCACTATTGTGTTCGCGGTAAACTTCAAATCCGCCGACGTAGAAACGCTCTTCTTTAATCGAGCCGCCGGGACGTTCGATCACCTTGCGTGCTCTTTGACCGGCGGCATCATAGACGTAATAAACCGTTTCGCCATTCTCACCATTAACGACTCTTTGCGTTCGCACCTTGTGCAGTTGCTCTTTGAAGTCCCACTCCATTGCCGGCAGATGCGGCATCGAGGTCATGCTGCCGTGCTCGTTGTACTCGTAACGGGCTGAGTATCGATCTACGGGGTCTCCGGGCATGCTTGTGCGCAGCAATCGATTACTGTCTGCGGCGTAAGAGTAACGGCGCGTCCAACTACCTGCGGCCTCCGCTTCGTGGATCATCCGCAGAATATTTCCGACCGCATCGTATTCGTAACGTTCGGTGTAGGTGCCCATCGCGTTCCCGTCGCCGGAATGCAGCAGGTTCGCGCGGAAGGAATCGTCGTGATTGATCTGTTGCGGCGGGTTAAGCCGTCCGCTCGCATTCTGTCCGAGGTGTTCGCGCCCGGATGCGGAGGTCAGGCGATAAAGCGCGTCATACGCATACTCGGCGCTCGGTTCAACTCTCCTGTTGCGGAAGTAGATCGTCTGCCGGGCGTCGTCGCGGATGGCGGTGATGTTGCCAACTGGATCATAGGTGTAGCTCAAGTCCTGAAGCACCGCGGCATCACTCGTTCGCCGGGTCGTGAGACCGATCATGCGAAACGTAAGTGGATCGTATCGATATTCCGTCCGCACTGTGGACGTACCCGAGCGTTCGTTGTCTGCATATTCGATCGACTTGCGTTGTCCCTTCGCGTCATAGTCAATATTACTCACGAAGACTGTCCTGCCGGCCGCGCCGCGCAGATTGACCCTGACGCTTTCAAGTAAATTCGCTTCGTTGTAGGCGGGACGGATGACGCTGAGATCAGGCATCGTCAACGTGATGGGACGATTGAGCGCATCGTAAGACGTGCTACTTGTGAACGGAGCTTCGACTGGTGACGGTAACACTGACCAGTCCAGTTGCTGACGGTACTCTCCGGCGAACTGTCGCGTACTGCTTAGTAGATTGCCTTTGAAATCAAATGCCTCGTTAGTGACAGCGCCGGCGCCATCGTAATGCTGGCGGACTCTGCCCCGGAGGTTGAGCCTCTTTGCCTCGGCATCGGCGGCCGGATCTCCAGGTCGCGGCTCTCCATAAACGGTGCGCTCCGCCAGTTTGTCGTCGCCGGCGCTAGTGCTTACGAAGACCTCCCTGGGGCGCTGAAGTTGATCGTGAATAGTCGTGATCGTGTGGCCACGGCTGTCCCACGCACGAGTCTGATGGCCGGCGACGTTGCTCAGCATCCAGTGATCGCCGGCATCCATGCTGCGTTCGTGAATCTTCGTGCCCAGCATGTCATAGGCGTATTCCATCACCCGGTTGCCGCGCGCGTCAGTGATCGAGCGCTGGTTGCCTTCGATGTCCAGTTCAACACGTGTGGGATACAAACGGCGCGTGCCATCTGCGGCCGTCCCGTTGTCGGCGATCGTAAGAAAGGTGCGTCCGAGTGTATCGAGGTGAGCGACTGTCGGAGTGCCAGAGTGATTAGCCGTAGCGCGTGCCGCGTCCTGTTCGTGTCGTCCAAGCGCGCCACCCTGTCGTTGCGTGTACCAGGCCGGCAGGTAGTCCGTATCTCGCAACCGCTCGAAGAACGAGCCCAAGTCCCGATCGCGTTTCGGATCGAGCTCCAGCACCGTGTCGTTCACATCCCAGGTTTCCTGCCGCCAGGAATCGAACACGACCTTGTCGTAGGTATGGTTCGGGTGTAGCGTGCCGACGACACGCCCCACCGGATCGTAAAACAGAACCGGACTGACACCCACGATCACTGCCAACTCGAACCGGTGTGTGTTGGTAAAGAATGGCTCGTATTGTCTGACCGGTTTTCCCTTGTTATTGAAGATGGTCCAGCCGCTGCCAACCCAACGCGGGTGGACCGCCGGCCCGCCTTCGAACAGGGGTCCCGGCTCGGACTGCATCTTCTTTTGGATCTCTCGCCCGAAGCCGTCGGAGTAGCTGAAACTAATTTGAACGTTGGATTGTGCGCCCGAGTCGAGGTCGCTCACATGCGTCTCTCGCACGATGGCCGCGGCAAACGGCGGCTCAGGATTAGGAGAAGAAGCGGTGAGCCGGTAGCGTTCGAGGTCGTAGACAACGCGCGTGCTGGCACTTCCCAGCAGATCCATAGCACTGCCTTCAGGATTAGTGAAGAAGGCATCAATCTCCACCCGCGTCGGATCGGAATTGAACGAGGCCGGTAACAAGTCGCCCTTGCGCTCGCCCGGCTTACCCATCACCGCGCTTGCCGCCACCATGCCTAAAATGTCGAAGGCGACTTGCGACCGGTTGCCGTTTGGGTCCGTGACGAGGCGAGGTTGCAGCACGCGGTAGTCGTTCTCGGCGATCACTTCGTTAGCCAATGCGTCGCGCGTCTCGCGGATCAGCAGATTGTGCAAGTCATAAGTGACGATGGTGTCGTGGCCGAAGGGATCGCGGAAACGGCAGGGCAAAAAGAAATGCTGCCTCGCTGCGTCAAGTTCCTGCCTGGCATCATCGAGGGCATTTGCCGAGTAGAAGATCTGTCCAGAGGGAATCCACCAGTTGGTATCTCCCTCGCTCTGGACGTATCGCCCTGCGGCAAGCATCTCGTCGTCTACGCGACGGCCGTAAGCCTGGGTGAGGAGCTCCGACGTGAACGCCAGTTTGTAACTTTCAAATGGCAGCGCGAGCGACTCGGTTGTTCCCAATGGCAGCGAACCGGAAAGATCATTGCGCCGGTACAGCGTCCGCACGTGCTCGATCAATCGCCGCTGCCTTCCATCGTTAGGCACTCGTTCGTACGGTATCTCGCTGTCGAAGATATGAGTCAGTTGACCCGTGGGACCACGTCGGACCAGATCAGATATCTGAAATCGCCCCGCCGCTCCCGTTGGTGAATAACCAGACAACTCATACGTGCGAGACTCACAAGGTAACGGCGTGCGGTAATCATCTCCCGCTGCTATCGCGATGGTATAGCGGTTCTCTGTGTAGGTGACGAGCGTGCCGGTTTGCTTTGTCTGGTCAACTGGATCGAGCTGATTCAACTCAGGATTTGGAATCTCATTTATTTCTCCCAGTGCATTCGCGAGACGAACCCGCGCACGACGGCCATAGCCAATGGCGGCGGACTTGAGAACATTGCCGAACTCGTCGACGTCCAACGTCAGTGCGTGACTAATACGCGGGTCGGCAGGGTTCCGCTCGTAGTTGTAGCTGATTGCTTCAAGTGGATGAGTGAAAAAAACGGCGTGCCGGTTTCCGGACTTCGGCTGCACACGTTTGATCGCAAAGTTTTTTTCGGTGACCGTATAGGGATGCTTCTCTTTGTTCGTACCGTCCAGGGCATAGACTTCCTGGCGCAGCATCGAGCCTTTCAGCGCGCGGACCGCCTCCCGTTCTTCCTCGCCGCTCAACCCTTCGGGAAGTAGAGAATCGTCAAGCAGCATTTCGCGTGCTTCTTCATCAGTCAAACCGGGTTCGCGATAGTATTCCTCTTCGAACTGCCGAGAGATGCGTTCACTGTGGAGGTAAGCGCCGGTGTGAAACCAGGTCCTGGTTAGCACCGGAGGAATGTGTGAAGCCTCGTCGATGTTGGTGGGAGCAAGGCTGTGACCATCCGTCCTGAGCGACGCGAACTCCTCCGTGTCCCACTGCTCAACCATTCCGAAGCCGCGGAACTCGCGCTCCCCGCCGTCGAAGTAACCGTGGTGGTAGGCGTAGCGAGTAACGAAATGATTCCTGCTGATGCGGTCAAAGATTTCGACGCGCTCGACTGTATGGACCGGAAACGGAATTCTGGTAATCCACGGACTGCCACGCGCTTTATCGGCCAGGTAAAACCTGGTGCACGACGCGTAATTTACCAGAGTCTCGGCGCCAAGATTGTTGACGGTCTTGATCAACAGGTGAGGCTTTTGTTCGCCCATCAAATCGATGTAATGCAACGGGTGACGCGCGGCGCGGGGTAGGGGCGACGACCAAACCAGACAGGCAGTGCCGTTGCCCAACAGATCGGCCGTCGTCACTGAGGAAAGATTATCCACACGCGGGAACTGTTTGATCCGGCGCGGTTCGCTCCAGCGGTTACCTGACTGATTGAAATACACACGCACATCATCGGAACCCAAATAGATGATGTCGCTGGCGCCGGAGCCATCAATGTCGGCGACGCGAACGCGTTGGTGGCTGAATTGGTCGGGGCGATCGAACCAGGGGGCATTGTCCATCGTGACTTTGCCTCCAAAACGGCCGTAACCCAGGTTCGGCCAGTAGCAGATCTCACCGTTGCGGAGTCGCACCAGGTCGGTCAAGCCATCGCCGCACATATCGGCGAGATAGATGGATTGCGTGCCGTCGGCGAACACCAATCGCGGCCCTCCCTCTTCATCAAAAGGCTTGCGTACGTAACGAGCCGAATCGAAACCTTCCTCCGCAAGTGACGGGTACCAGGTGAGCACTTCGGTTTCCGTGATCAGAACATCGGCATGCCCATCACCGTTTAGATCGACGAAACGCATGTTCGGTTCATCCCATCGAATGTTTGGCAGGTGGCCGAATGTTTTGAACGGTTTCCAGTCTTCGTCGTGGGTTCGCTCGGAAAAACCCGGAAGCGTGCCGGCGAAAGCTACCAGGTCGAGTTGGCCGTCGCCATTAAGATCGATGAGTTGTTGTCGCCCGCTACTTAGATTGGCGACTGATGGTTTCGACTTGACGACTTCGGGCGGACCGAATCTTCCTTCGCCAAGATTTGGTTTGTAGAACCAGGCGCCGGCTTGTTCGGTCAAAATACCTGAGACGCCTTCTCCATCCAGATCTATCCACTGGTAAGTTGAGCCATCCAACCCCACCGGCAGGTTCTCAAGGCCGTCTGCATCCAGCTCTCGGATGTCATCCTGAATAACTGACTTGCTGTATTCGAACTCGACCGGCGGCAAGGATTTCTTAAGGTAGGTGGACCAGGCTCCATGGCTATCCAGCACGGCCTCGGTGCCATCGGGGACGAATCCCGACCTGGTGATGCTGCAAATAAATGAGGCAAAGCGGGAGCTGCCCTGATGGGAGAGTTCAGTCTCGATCGTGACGGGTCGCGAATAGTCAAGATCAGCGTACTCGATTTCGGTGGAATGTATCAGGCACGGCTCGCTGCCCAGTTCGGCGAAGCGGTGAAACATCAATACGCGGCGACAACGTCGATAAGTCCGGATCTCAAACCCAGCTCGGTGAGATGAGAATGGGTCCGCACGAACACGCCATGATTCTGCCGGCGATGCAGAAGCGCGGACCAACCGATGCTGGCCGGCTTCTGGTCGGACCGGGTCGAGAGCCAGCTCCTCATAGTGGCCCTCGTCGTAATCGAATACGACCTCAAACATCCACTGGGCTGTTTCGAGGTCCTGATGGACTAAAAGCGAGGCCACGTTGCCATATTCGATCCGCTTCAGGTAGCGATTGGCCGAACGACTCTTAACAGTACGGTTTCGCTCGTTGGCTTGTGACAGATCAACGCCGTCCGAGTTTTCTTCTTCGTACCGGTAGACAATGACGTTTCCCTTATCATCATGGCTCTGGCAAATCAGCCAACTGAAAACTCGCTCATCGTTGTCGGGGTCAGTGATGCGGCTTTCTGCTGTCTGGCCGTATAGCGTCGTAATGTTGTCGCGAGAAATAGAGCGCCAATGGACCTCTCCGGTTGTGTTGGTCCATCGTTCAATCCGGGCGAATAGCCCCTCAATGCGGGGTCGGTAGCGGTGGATCGTATAACCCTCTGCGGTGGTGTTGTCCTCCGGCTGAAGAACCGGCACCAGGTCTTCCGCCCCCGAGAGAACAAACGTGTCTGACTCTTCGGCATCCCAGTACTGTGGCAGTCCTTTGTCCGTCTTGCGAGTGATTGATGGCAGGGAAAGGCTCCAGCCAAAACCAAATGGACCATTGCCCGCGCCCGAGTCGTACGCCAGCGACAGTTGCGGGCCAAAGCCGGAGCGGGCGGGGCTGGTGGTCAACGGAACCGTCATGGCTCCGGTACCTGTTACCGGATTGACTCCGAACTTTTCGCCAATTCCGCGTATGGCGCCGCCGCCTTTGGGCAGCGAGATCGAGGGAGGGTCATTGCCACTCGGACCGCCTACACCTCGACCGGGTCCGGCCGGCTGACGCTTTGAATGAGCGCCTTCTGATGGCCGACTCTCATAGTCGCGCTTTTTGTACATCGCCGTTTACCTCAACAGCGAAGAGGGGTGCACTGAAAGTGCATCGGGTTGGGAACCAAGTCAATTGGAAAGCGTTAGAAAACTCGTTGGGTAGAGGGATAATCGTCTAAGACTTCACTAAAGATTGTTCGACTCATGTCAAGCAAAGAAACGAGAAAGAATCTGGTAGGGGAAGAAATCGAGTAAGGAACGTTATTAAAGGAGAGAATCATTGTAGCGCCGCTGGATAGCTATCGATCGTCGGGCGATTGCCAGACAACAAATGAGATGGATCTACCATTACCTCGCAATTTGTCTGGTTAAGACGGGCAGAGCTTATCCCTGAGCGATTTACGTGTCAACGAATCCAGGAGATTCATGGTTTCTAGTCAGGGCCGCGCTCTTCGAGTGATGTCTGACAACTTAGACAATTGGACCTTGGTGAGAAGTTCCATTTCTCATGACGGTAAGTTGTTGATTCTGTAATCAGACAACCTACCGTTCGCGTATTCCACTAACCGGCCGAGTTCACTAAAACTCCCTTGAAATATCTTGCTAATCTTCACCATATAAAGTAAGGACAGTCGTCAAATACGTCTGAAGAGTGCCCTGCAGGAGAGGCTATGATCATCAATAACCAACTCGACAATTTGACGAAGATGATGATGAAACGGCAGAACGCCTCAGCCGAGGATCCGCTTCGTCCGGACGCTCAACCGTACATTCTCTTTCTCGGGGCTGGCTGCTCGCGCGCTGCGGGTGTGCCCAGCATCGAAGAAATCGCAGAACGGGAATTTTCTGACCCAGATCTTGCCAGCTTCGATCCGAACAGGCCCCACTACGACCACAACGACAAGGCGGGCTCAGTCAAAAACTTCTACCAGTGGCTTGAAACCAAGTCGCCCGGCCACGTCTTCCGGCTCTTTCAGGCCCACTATGCCAGCACCCCGGTGCCGCTCTTCTATAAGGACCTCGCACTCCTGATAAAAAATAAGTTCTTCAATCGAATTCTCACCACTAACTTCGACACACTGTTGGAACAAGCGTTGAGCGGCGCCGGACTGGCTGCAGATTACGATTACGAGGTCATCAGCTTTGGTATCGCCTCACGCCCCAGGGAAAGTCGCCGCTCACGCTCCTATGAATCAGAGGGGCCGTCAGATCAACCGCGCGAACCAGTGAGCATCGTGAAGCTCCATGGCGATATGGGCGCCGGTCAGATCATGGTGACTCCGACTCAGATTGAGGAGCTGTTGCGGTCGAAACGCCAAGCCGCCCAGGGAGAGCTGCGAGGCGATCTCATCATGGTGGGCTATGAATTGGAAAATCCGAAGCTCAACGACTGGCTCAGCGCATATCGCAAACGCGAACTGTGGTGGGTTGGAAATCCGACACAGAGCGTAGACCAGTGGGGCGAAAGCGTCGAATACATCAGCGGCGAGCTAGGTCAGCCAGGCGAGTTCTTCAGTCAAATGTCTTTGCGTCTGTTGCGTCTGCCCGTTTTGAGAGAACCACCGCCACAAGTCATTCTGGAATCGCAGGTAAGCGCTGCAATTCCTTCTGTAGACCTGGAAACCGCGATGACCGAGCCAGACGAGCAGATTGTCTTAGACGATCTTCGCGGGCAGATCAGACGGGTCCAGGCATCGTTGTCCAGCCTGGAACAGAAGGCGAGTCCCGATGAGCGGCCAACTAATCTTCAAGTGCAAATCGACTACCAGAAACAACAATTGATGTCGTTGGAAGATCAACTTCGTTCACTTTCGACCAGTGGGCAACAGGTGATTGAGCTGCTACAAGGCATCACCCATCACTTGCTAACCGCAAAGACGACCGGAGACGTTGAGCGCATTAGTAAAAGCACGATCGACTTCTTCATGAATCAATGTGAAATAGTTGCAAAGCAATACGCCTCCAGCCACCCAAATCAGCAGATCATTTCAGCGGCCATTGGGGGAGTGGCCATCCTGGCTGAGAGACTTTCGGTCGAACTCGGACCGGAAGTGATCAAGCCTGAGGAAGTGCGCAGCCTTACTTCATTTGTGCCAACAGTCGCCGCGAGGGGGATAAAGTGATGGCCAAACGAATCTCAATTATGGTGCTTCCCAATACTCCACCTGAGGCGCCGCCCCAACTGCTGCTTGAGCAAAATGGAGTCTGGCTCGACATGATGCCTGACGATCAGGGCAATAACGCCGTAGATATCCACGAAACCAAGAAACAGATCGACGCCTATTTCCAAACAATCATGACCGAGGTGGAAATACAACCGGCCCACACCGCCGACAACGCGTCGCTGAAGGCGATGTTCGGGACGTTCTACAAGAAACTGATTACGACCAAGGTGCGCGAAGCACTTCTTAACGTCGCTCAAACCGCTGAAGCCAACAACGAGGTGCCCGAATTACTCATTCACACGCACACATTTCTCGAATGGCTTCCGTGGGAAATGTTCCACGATGGCAAAGAGTACTTCGGATTGCGCTTCCGCATTGCGCGTCTTCCGATCATGCGCCAGGTTCCGGATGTAAGCGCAAAAACTGTCCCCGTACAACGTGTCTACAACCTATTGGCGAATAACTTTCTCGATGCCGCACAGGAGGCAGCCTGGAAAGATACGTTCAATGGAATCCTGCCTGCAGTGAACCAAACGACCTTTCCGCCGCCCTTCCCTAACGTCGATAACATTGTCAACGCACGTGATGCGGATATCCTGCACATTACCTGTCATGGCGGCTTACGCGACCCAGCCTCCGATAAGGAGGTCTACTGGACGCTCGACAGCCAGAACATGCAGAAAGTCAACTTCGAGTTGCGCACTAGTATGTTCGACACCGATGTTGTCGGCTACGAAAGCAAGCCACTCGTTTTCGGCAACGCTTGCGCCTCGACCGATGCAGGCGGAGGAGGCAGTCGCAAGAACGGACTATTGCCCGGTTACGGCGCATCGTTCTTTTCCCGTGGCGCTTTGAATTTTGTCGGCACGTTTGCGCCGATTACCAAGACGCTTGCAATCGACTTCGCACGACTGTTTTACCAGAATCTGTTAGGGGCCGCCGGCCAACCGCTGCCAATTGCACAGGCTCTGTGGGTAACGAAGAACCACTATCGAAAGACGATTCAAAGCCCCGATCCTTCGTATCTTTTCTATTGTCTCTACGGTCCACCGGATACTGTGTTTCATCCATAACCGGAAAGGAGCACTGATATGGCCGACTTTGCGAGGTTGCGAGAACAAGAGTACCGGCAGCGTTTGGAGGTTGAACGTCTGCGACATTCAGTCTACGAGCAGACCGATCCAACTGCGACCCAAAATCTAATGGATCAATTGATAGCGGCCGAAAACGCCCTCGGTCTTCTCGAGAAAGAGCGCGAAGAACTTCAGGCTAACGACAAAACCATTCGTGAGGGTGTACTGGTGAACACGACTAGTGTTTCGAAACTGGCTGGACAGGAAACGACTGGTCTCGAAGCCAAGATCGAGTTGAAGATGGCGCAGCTACCCACGGCTATCTGTCACCTTTTCGATCCCCAGACGAATCCGCTGGTGAGTTGCAGCGTAAGCAACAGGTCAATCCGAACTCGACGCGTTCGCATTAAGTCGTTTATCGAAAACTACTCGGCGCGAGCTATTGACACGGCCGAGTTGAGACACAACGAGACCAGGGTTTTCCTGCAATTGCCGACACTCTTTCCGATCCGGGCAAGACAGGTGACGGAGTTAACGCGCGCTACCCTCAATCTCCTGGTGGAAGACCTCGACAACGACAGAGTGGAGATTCACCAGACAACCCCAATCTGGCTGCTGGCGCGAACAACGGCGCCACTAGCGGTTCGCGATCCCGCTACAGGAAAGTGGAACGATTTAACGAAGTACTTCGGCGCTTTCGTGACTCCTAACGAGCCGGAGCTAATGAAGTTTCTGGCCGCACCGGCGAGACTGAGACCCGACGGGCTCGTCGGCTACCAGGGAAACCAAAACGACGGCGTCGAGGCGCAGGTAGAGGCGCTCTTCACAGCTCTCAAGGACGCCAAGCTTACTTATGTCAACTCGGTAATCGCCTTTAGTCCTGACGGCGGCACAAGGAATCAACGCGTGCGCCTGCCACGCGAGAGTCTGCAGTTTGGCACCGCTAACTGTATTGACGGAACCGTCTTGTTCGCCAGTCTCCTGGAAGGCATTTCGATTAATCCGGCGATCGTAGTGGTTCCGGGACATGCCTTCGTCGGGTGGCAAGTTTGGGACAAGATAGATAAATGGGAGTATCTCGAGACGACAATGATCGGCACTCACACGTTTGCGCAGGCGCGCAACTCCGGCAATTCCATGGCGCAGACTTTTCAAAAACTGGCCAAAGATACCGGCAACGACGCCAAATTTAGACAGTGGGCCTTACCGGAGTTACGTACGCAGCACCGCATCACACCAATGGAATAAGGAGAAACTACGATGGCTGACACGAACATAGGCGACGGCGAACTCCGTTCGACGAACGAGCCTCGAACTGGAGTTATCTCGGGTCGCACTTTCATGATCAAGACGGTGCAATACTCAGATATCGATGGCGACGCGATCTTCGAGGGCGACATTGTGCTTGGCACGACCGCGCAAATGGAAGAAGCCTTTAAGAAGATCAGTGAGAGTGATGACGTTCAAGAAGCGCTGAAAGGGATCTTCATTTCGGGCTCAAAGTTTCGCTGGCCAAACGGCGTCATTCCGTTTCGCATCGATCCCGGCTTGCCAGATCCGAATCGCGTCACCGAGGCGATACAACATTGGCACAACCATACTGCCATTCGTTTTGTTCCGAGAACCCAGGAAGCTGATTTCGTAACCTTTCGCCGTTCGCCCAACGGTTGTAGCTCCGCTGTCGGCCGTCAAACAAATGAACAGTTCATCAACCTGGGCGACGGTTGCACAAAGGGCAATGTGATCCACGAAATCGGTCACACAGTAGGATTATGGCACGAGCAAAGCCGCGAAGATCGCAAGGACTTTATCGAGATCGACTTTACCAACGTGATTCCCGGAAAAGAACACAACTTCAACCAGCATATCCAGGACGGTGACGACGTTGGCGGTTACGATTACGGTTCGATCATGCACTACTCGGCATTCGCGTTTGCAATCGACCAAACCAAGCCTACGATAATCACGCCGAATGGCGAAAAGATTGGGCAACGCGACGGTCTCAGTGATGGTGATGTGGCAGCCGTTAAAGCGGTGTATGGATTTGCATGATCCGGAACGCGCGAGGACACTTTGAACAAGTCGTTACCCACGCCGTTGGTCCAGGGTCGTATTGTCTTCGATGAGGCCGCCGAATCCTTCGCCGGCGCAACCCTGTACGTTTTTCTGGAAGACACAAGTTACGCCGATGCCGGCGCCGTAAAGGTCGCGGAGCACGTCACTAAAGACGTGTCTTACGATGCTAGCGCGCGCAACAGTCTATCCTTCACGCTTTACGGAGATTTGCAGGACCAGCGCGCGCATTACACTGTTCGCGTGCTCGTTGACCTTAACGGCGACGGCAGGATCAGCCATGGAGATTTCATCAACGTCCAGAGTTATCCCGTCCTGACCTGGGGCCATCCGAACGAAGTTACCATCCACGTCGAACGCGTTTGATCGCGTCTCCTAACGTTTGCTGACGCCCATCGAGCGATCGAAATCCTCCACGAGATCGAATGTTAATTCATCCTGCGGCAGCGGCTCGGTGCAGGCGGTTTGCGGTGCAGTGGTACTCGCACCAAAGCGACAAGCCTGGCCAATGATCTTGATTGTGATGAAGTCAGTAATCTGACTGCCGAACTCGATCGGATCGCCCTGGATTCTGATATCGCTGACGGTAAATCCCTTGCTCGCCGGCACTTCGAAAACTGCCCGCAACGCTCGGTCCTTCGTCCCGCGCACGATCTTCCAGTAATCCTTGGCGTCAGAACCGTCTGGAGTAACCCAGCCAGCGGTGTTGAGATCGTCGATGTAGAGGGCAACTGGATTCGCGATTGTCACGTCGGCTTTCGCGCGGGCCAGGCTGTTGACCTGTGCGCCGATCGTTGGATCACTGTTGCGTTCCGGGTCGCCATACTTGCCACACTGAATTAACTCCTGCTCGCCAGTCAGTTGCACTCCATTGATCACCCGCACGATTGTGGCCGCGGCGCCAAGTTCGATTTCGGCTGCGAGCGTGTTAGCCGCCTGGATCAGATGCATCGCTCCATTAGTGGTCGAGTTGTTCCAGATATTGCGTCGCTTGTACTTCCCGTTCGAGTCAAAAAGGTGCTGGCGCTTGACCGCCGGACTAATGTGATCCTGGTAGAGCTTCAGCAATAGATTTGGGTTAACGGCAGCGAGAAACTCCCAGTACTCCGGGCCCTCACTCGTAAAGGTCACACGCGTGATCTTCTGAGTTTGTTGATCGCGCGTGACGCTCCATTCACAGTACTCGTCCTGCACGTCGCGTGTTTGATCCGCCAGGCGCCAGCGCTGCTGGTCAGACGAGCTGTTGATCTGTATGTTGCGAGGAAAAGCGGTCCACGTGATAACAGCTGTTTGCACATCGCCGGCGGTGTCGGTTTCGACCGGATTGTAGAACTGCGATCGCGGGCTGTCGTTCGCGACTTGATCCGGACGACCGGCGATGCATTCGTTCATGCGGCGTGAGATCCAACGGCTCCAAAGTTTCTTTTGGGCCGCGTTGAGTTCATCGAGGAACCCAGGCGGATCGAATTGAGGCAGCTTCATTTCTTTCTCCTTGGCCTGGAAAACAGGCGATATTGTTGAATTATTTAGGTCCGACGGCGGCGTCGGGCTTCATCTCCAATAATGGAGCGCTCAGAGGCACGTTGCTCTCCGGTAAAAGCAAGTCGAACTCCGCAAGGCTCTGCGCGATGCTGAAGTTTTTAAACTCATGGCGGCGTGAGATCGCCAGTTGCATGTAGGCGTTAAAACCCTCAGCAGTAGTCAATTTGTTGTTGACGGCAGTGAGGTATTGACGCAACCGCTCGGCAAACACTGTCTGCCACTGATCGTCCGGTAGCGCCCAATTGGCGAGAAACTGCTGTTCAGGCGAATCGGCCGGCAGCGTGGCAGCCGCCTGCTTCACGCGAGCGACAAATTGATCGGCCACGTCCGACACGTCCCCGGTTATCTTGCCTGTCTCCGGCACATACTTGAGCAACTGCTCGCGCTTAACTGAGTAAACAGGATTCTCGAAATCGATCATCAGGACTGATGCCGCGAACTTCTGATTGATGATCTTTTGTTCCAGCATCTGCTGTAGGGCCGAGAGATCCTCGAGTGATGGTTCAGGTACGAGAAACGGAAAAAATGTATCTGAAGGTTGCCGGAAGTTAGCTACCGGGTCGACCAGTGCGAGTTGAAAATTGCCTTCCGCGGCAAGGTAAAAAGCACCCGAGACGCGCGGTACCGGCACTCCTGGGTCCAGTCTCAGACGGTCAAAGAGGGCTTCGCGGTTCACAAAGAATGTAAGCGGCAACAACATATTGGTGGATGACGTTACTATGCTGCGCTGCGTCTTGGTTGAAGCCAGGTTCACGGTCGTGGTGGTGAATAACTGGCGCAACAGCAACGGCAGATTCCTGATCGTACCGTCAGCGCCGATCATCTTTTGCACGCGCGCGGTATTCCACCGCCGGGCGGCTGGCCTGACTATTTCGCGTTCCAGATTTTGTGCGGCCTTGCCGCCTTGCAGCGCTTGCAAAAACAGAGGGTCGGTACGCAGCGCATCAGCCGGCGCAAGAATCGAAGGTGAGATCGTCGCGCTTTGTGAGTGCCAGTTATTCCACGGCAGGGCCAACTCCTTCATCAGCAGCGTGCCGTTCACGTGACATTGAAAACAACCCTTAACGCGAGTCGGATCTTGCAGCGCATGATTGGAGTCGCCCAACCAAACCCATGTGGCTGTGCCCGCGCGTTCGTAATAGTTGAAAGCATTCTTGAGGCTGTCCCAGCCGATCACCTGCAAAAAACCATCCGGGGCTCCACCCGCGCCGACACTGATGAGAAGATCGACGTCCCTTCCCGGACTCTGCCGGCCAATGATGAACCTGAGTTGCCTGACAACATTCTGGTTCCCGGCATTGAATTGGATTTGACTCCCTTCGCCGACGAGAAAAACTGACTGCGCCGGCAATCCTCCGGGTGCCGCATTCTGGTTGTCGATAGCTGCCAGCAGTTCTTGAAGGTTTGCCGGAAAAACGTTCTTGCGGAGCACCAGCAACGCTAACGGATCGTTAAGCTCCGCTGCGATCTCAGCATCAGACATCTCGCGTCGCATCGGGTCGATCCCTTTTATTTCACGACTAATCCGATTGGGCGTGTCGTCATCATTCATTAACTCGTCTGCCGGATCGACGATGGCAATTCTTCGTCTCTCAGCCGACGATGCTGAAACCGATTGCAGTAGGAAGCTACTAATTGTTCTGTGTACAAAAATCGAAAGCCCAGCCGTCAACAACGACGCGAACACACAAGCAAGAATGAGCCGCTGACGACTTGCAAATGCGCTCTTAGCTCCTTGAGCGACAGTCTTTCGCTGATTAACCAGATGGCGAGGGCGGGTTGTAACTGCGGGCATGCCATACTCGCGCGCGTCAAATTCCGCGAAGGGATCTTCGTGTCGTTCGCGTGTGCGATTGCGGCCCGAATCTTCAAAATCATGGAAGCTCATAAGACGCGACTCTCTGACCGGTCATTCGGCCGGCTCGTCGACCGCAAATGTTTCGGTGCTGATTATCTTGTTAGTGAAGCCGTCTGTAGCGATTACGCGTACCGAGACGCGTGAGCCTGGTGGATACTGCGAACGATCGATGTCAACTTGCGGGCTGGTGTGTCCGACGGCGATCGTTTGCCACGTCTGGCCGTCGTCAGTGCTCGATTGAATGTTGTACTTAACGTTGGTTGACTCAGAATCCTCTGCTGCGTCCCACGCGAAGGACATGGCTGACTCGAGCGTGCTCTCACGCCGCAAATTGGATATGTTCGGCGTTATGGTTCCGCCACGATAACTATCGACGACCTGCCCATCGATGAGCAGTTGCAACTGGCGCCCGTCCGGATGCCACGGAATCACAGCGTCGATAATTCCGATCTGGTCGCCTTTCGATTCAGAACATGTATTGAGCTTGACGGACACGCGCAACGTGTCGAGGGTCTGGTCCTGATCATCAAGAATTCGAATCTCCACTCTGTTGTCGGCGGGTGCGGGGGTGAGTACGCGCGAAACTGGATTGACGTAGAGAATCTCACTGGTGCGCTGAGTCAGGTTGATCGTCGCCACGACATTAACAAAACTTCCGCTCGTCATGTTGACCTCCAGTTCAGTCGCCGCTGCGGCCGCTGTGTCATCCTCGAACCCTGCCGGCGATGGACCAAGGATATCTTCCCGTGCGAGCCGCCGGCGAATACCTTCAAACGTATAGGAGCTGATCCACTGTCGCGCGCAGTAGGTCATCACATCATGCCAGCGTTGGCCGGGAAGAGCCTTCATCGGAACACCGAGCGCTGAATCGCCGACGTCGAGCCCGACGAAAGAGCCACTGTCATTGGAAAGTTGACCGTCCGGGAACGGATAGTTGTCGTCGTCGTCACTGTTTTCGTTGCAAAAGCCGGGATGAAGCCGGCCGAACGTGTGGGCCAGTTCGTGTCCGCCGTACCAATCGCCGTAGGATCCATCGCGGTCCCACACGTAACCGGATTCACTACCGGTTGGCCCAGTTGGGCCTGACGCGACTGCGGTCGGATCGGCAATTCCCGGAATATCGTTTGCGCTTCCGCGCATGAAATCGCCTTCATCAGAAACCATTCCGTAATAGTGAGTACGCTGATCGACGCCGCCGTCGATATCCAGATTGCGAATGGCGCTCAATTGAGCGTTGACAACATTAGAGGTGTCGTCGTCGAACGGCGGCTTGATCGGTGATTCGACGGTCGTCTGCGAAAAGATCACCTGACTCGTGGGATAGGCGCGATTGAGCCACGACTTGAACAGTTCAGCGTCCCGGGAGCCGGGAACAAAACCATTCGGTTTTGTCGGAGTGCGGTAGCGGACCTTGATCAGGCGCACACGCAACGGAGCAGCGTCTTTGAATCTCACCTCTACCTGCTTTGCGTCGCAGTTTGCGCAAGGAACGATGGCGCCCGTTGCCGCATTAGTTAGTGAAGCAACGTTGATAATGATGCGATCAGCAGTCGTCAATGAATCGGGCAGACGGAAGTTGAGACTGAGTTTGAGGTCTTCGCGCTTTGCCTGAAGATCGCCGTTCTGAGTTGGACGAACACGCACCGTATCGAGCGACGGTACGTTCTGAACCGCGCCATGCACGGTGCGTCGCACGGCGATCTCGCCACGTACGACTACCGCGCTGCCCTCGGGACGACTAAGGTAAACACGCACAATCGTTCGCTTACCCGCGATGAGAGCTACAGAGTGGTCCATGTCCTGTATGACCTGTACCACCTCGATACCATCGACAGATAAGCTTTCGGCTGTGGCATCCTCTGCCAGGGCCAGCGCTTCGGGTCGCCTGGGGGGCCGCGGCATGCCTCGATTCATTCGTTCTCCTCTCGAGTTCTTAGCCATGAAGCAGCTATTCCATTTCCGCCGCCGCGCGCGATTCCGGAAACACGGACGACCAGGGAACACGGATCATTCCAGGCGGCGGAGCCTCGCCGGGAGCAGCTACGATTGGCATCGCCAACATCAACGAATCACTTACCGTTATGCGGTTCCAGTCGTAGAGGAAGAGCTTCTTGAAGTAAGAGGCAATTTGTGCGTCGAAAAAAATCAAACTGGCATCGCGGTTTTGCGTGGCGCCCTGGCCGCTCCAGTTGTGACTGCCGACGATCACAATTTCGTCATCGATGATGATGCCTTTGTTGTGGTTCTGGAATTGTCGCTTAACGCAGTCCAGATTGAAACCTGCGGCGATCAGCTTTTGAAAGTCAGTGAACTCGCTAACGAGTATTTTCACGTCGAGCTGTGGATTAATTGCCGCGGCTTTCGTTTTATCTCGCAGTGAGTTGAAGAGCGGCACGTAACGCTGATTAAACGCTGACGGCGATAACGTTTGGTTCTGGAAGTAGAGACTCCGCTGCGCGTTCTGAATCAACGGCATAATCATCTCGGGATAATTGTCGGGAGTCATTATCGGCTGAACTTTGACCTGTTTCGTGAAGGTTTCCTCGCGGAAAAACTCCGGCTCAGAATCAAAATCAGCAAAGGCTGCCAACCCTTCCGCCGGGATAAACAGATCCGGCATTGGTTCGTCTGAAGGCGGCCCTGGATGGACAATCTGGATCGGCTTGGCCTGCGCGATGTCGTGAGTGATGTAAATTTCGAATGTTTCTGCCAGACTGCGATTCTTGACGATCACGTGCCACTCGCGATTGTGATCGCTTTGAAAGAAGCTCTTGTCAAAGCCGGGCGGTAATGGACCCTCGATCGGATCGAGGAACGGTTGTCCCGACTCTTTCCAGTTACCACTCGAAAGCCAGAACGCATTGCCATCACGAACCGTCACTTTGGTGTGATAAGCCCTCGGGAAGAAACTCTTCGTGGTCAGATCATCATCGGCTACGGGAGCCCAGACGCATTCAAATCTGTTCTGAAGAGAATTAGCGAGCGTTTGCCGCGCGGCCAGCTTCGAGATCGTAGTAGCTGGTGGACCAGGTACAGTGTTCTGGTCGCCGCCGTCGAGAATCAGATTCATCTTTCGCGGCTCCCGCATCTGGTTGGTGATTGCGTCAAGGATGTGGCGAGCGTTGAATTCGTACATCGTCGAGGTCAAACGCTCTTGCGTTTCAGAGATGAACTGCCGCAGGTTGCGCCATCCAGCATCAGGGCTGGCATGACAGATAACAGTCATCTCTTCGTTAACAAGCGCCAGTGGTTTATCCGGCGGAACGTAGGGCGCCAACGGGCTTTCATCCTCGGCCGCAGCGACGGCTTCAGTAATACCAGCTTCACCCGGGATTACTGTGCTGATCTCCCCGGCTGGAACGGCCACGCCTGTCCTCGCGATCTCTTCGCGGCGTTTGAAAAACGCTAATTGTTGTAGCGGCGTAGCCGGAACAACATCGACAGAAACTTTCCCGAGGCGCGCCGGTATCTGCTCGCCCGCTGGCACGTCGGCAGGTTGGGTTTTGCGCAAGACGGTAACGCTAAGTACCGGCTCACGCACAAACGTCGCTCCACGGAAGCGGTAGCCTGGCTGCACGAGCACGACGTTGGGATTGTTCACGAGCTCTTCGCCATGAATGCGAATCGCTGCGCGGACGTCCTCAAAAGCTTCTCGTGTTTGCTCGCCCATCGGCTCGGCGACGTCGGACGTTGCTCCGTGCGCTGGAGTCGTCTGGTTTAGAGCTGGATCTCGCCGGTCTATCTCTCGTGTCATTTGTTTGAACTTCTCCCTTTTCCATGTATGGCCAAATTCGGAAAACTATTTCAAGAAGCTTCACGACTTTTTCGCTCGTGCTTTTTCGCGAGCATGGCGCCGGCGCCAGAACTCCTCATGCGACCAACGCTGCTCGCGCACGTAAGCTTCATGATGCATCAGCAAATACGACGCGAATGCACGATCGATTAGTCGCTCGTAGTCGTGCATTGCTTCGCGACGTCCGGCGAGGTATTCAACAATTGCGGTCGCCGCATTGAATCCGCAGCCCATCGCCATCGCGATACCGTGTGACGCCAACGGATCAAACGCCACCGCACTGTCGCCGACAGCCAGCCAACCGTCACCGGTCACCCTCGTTAGCCTGACGGTGTGTGACGCCAGGATGCGCGGCGGTGTAGGTTTTCCTTTGCTGAATTTACATATGCGCCGTGAGGTGTGTTTCGTTTGATTCAGGAGCGCGAGCCAGACTTCTCGGCGTCGAGGGGTGACGAGGTCGAGCAGATCGCTGTCGGTCATGTAAATCGCAATCACCTTCCCACCTGGCAGACGCGATGAATACCACCAACCGGAAGCAACCGCCTCCACGAGGGTGAATGAGTCGTCTTCCGAATCGACTTGTTGATCTTCAGAGAAGTACGACGCGATACCGATCAAGCGATCGTAAACCACGCGCCGGGCGCTTAGGGATCGCGCCAGTCGCGCACTGCGACCTGTGGCATCGACGACAAAGTCTGCGTGATAGATCTCAATCCCATCCGGTCCTTTCACCACAGTCTTGAAATGCCCGGCATCGTCCTTTGCGCAAGTGATCAGCTGCCGGCCCGAACACCAGCGCGCGCCCGCCTCGATAGCCGCACGCATCAATTCTTCTTCAAAAACCTGGCGTTCCAAACGCCAGCCGGGTCCATTTGTGCTGAAAATGAAGTCTCGTTCCTCTATTGCATTCGATCCCCAAACGAACCGGTTGCCGTGCGTAGCGAGGCCCACTCTCTGTCGCAACCGCTCAGTGAGTCTGAAGTGGTTCAACAGCGGATTGATGCTTGGTGGCAGACATTCTCCGACCTTCAATCGGGGAGTTGATTGTGCTTCAAGCACGCAGGGCGTGAAGCCGTGCCGGGCCAACTCAAGTGCCACTGCTGCGCCCGCCGGTCCGCCACCAATGATTAGGACTTCTGGCGTCGACATGCGAAGAAAGAGGTTTTCGCGCAGCCACAAACACTGCCGCGTTTTAGCAGGCTTGCTACAGCTCGTCGCGTTGCAGTACTCGTCGTCTCGCGGGTACTGGAACTTCGTCCATCTCCGCATCGAGCTTGGCACGCGCGAGTAAAGGAACTTCTTCGACGTCCTCCATGGGCGTCTGAGTGATGCGTTCGGCAATCCTGAGTTGTTCCCATGTCGGATCTGACTTGGTGAACTCCTCGGCTAATCCGGTTTCAACCCACAAACGCGCGGGTAATCCATTGCCGGCATGATCCGGCGAACTATCTCGCACGGTAATGATCCCGAGTTTGTCCCACTGCGCGACGTTGTCATTGATGCGCGTCTCGTAATCCGGACCGAAGTAACGCAGCCAATCGACACGGTAGAAGAGGTGCTTCATTCGTTGCGCCAGCGGCAGGTTCTGATCAATTACACGCCGGTACGAACGTTCACTGAGAACTTGATTCGGAACACGCGCCGCCCAGAAAGACGGAAGTGAAAGATAAGTACCGAGCTCATACCCCGATAAACAACTCGCTTCGTCGGTTTGCCAGGGAACGCCCATCCACCACGTCAACGTACCAGGACCACTCGTCTCAACCACACCACCTGCTCCCATGGCCTCTGCGGGTGTCAAACTCGGACCGTAATCCATCTTTGGATCCTGACCCTCTGGCAAAACGTTCAACCGGAACGGCTCTTTCCACATACTCACAACACGTAACGGCCAAGTCAGTTCAATGCCTGGATGGAATGGACCACCGAGACAGCTTTCCAGGTTTGCTTCGTCGAGGGCATGCGGTCGCTCTGCTATTGGGTAATCGTCAACTGTCGCCGGACGATCGCGATCCGCAGGATCGGTGTCGAAATCACCTTCAGCCCACTTCCTCAACCACTCGTACTGTGTAGGAGTGACAGCAAGATCCACCATGCCGATGTCTGAAAAATCGCCGAATGCATCGCCGTAAAATGGCGGCAATTTTTCCGGTTCCTGATCTCC